>ERZ808270.401-NODE-401-length-25798-cov-5.512178_pt1 | contig 25798 bp, 23 predicted proteins | sample MGYA00521082_ERZ808270 | MGnify/ENA primary metagenome ERZ808270 (study PRJEB31516, sample SAMN03275594) | gut metagenome | biome: mammalia-associated habitat; material: feces | host: Papio cynocephalus | place: Kenya | collected 2012-07-27 ... | reverse complement strand
CACCGAAGACCGCAAGAAGAACGTGGACTTCTCGATTCCGTACGTGAAGACGGGTATCGTGGTCATCTACCGCAAGGCGGAACCCTACACGGGGCTCGACCAGCTCAAGGGCAAGAAGATCGGCGTGCAGGGCGGCACGACGAGCGATTCGTTCGTGAAAGAGACGCTCCAGCAGGAACCGGAGCGGTTCAAGACCTCGCCCGAAGCGTGCGCGGCCATGCTCGCCGGACGGTGCGCCTTCGTCATCGCGGACATCAACCCCGCCAAAAACTGCATAAAAGGCGAGGATAGGCTCGCGATTTCGGACTTTTTGTCGTCCGAGGAGTATGCGATCGCCGTCGCCAAGGGGCGCACGAACCTGCTGGAGGTCGTCAACACGGTCATCCGCGAAGCGCGGGCGGACGGGCGGCTCGACAAGTGGGTGGCGGACTACACGGCGGAAAGCGACCGCCTGAAGGAGACGGAAAACGCCGCGCCGGCCGAGGTTTCGACGGACGCCACGGGGCTTTCCGCCGCGCTCAAGCGCGTGTGGCAGTCGCTGTACGACGACATCTACCTCTGCTTCCTGAAGCGTTCGGCGGACGGCTCCTACCGCGGCGAATATCTGATCCAGGGGCTCGGTGTCACGCTGGAGGTCGCGCTTTCGGCGATTGTGCTGGGGCTTTTCATCGGCTTTTTGGTGGCGGTCATCCGCTCTTCGCACGATAAATACGGGTATTTCACGGTTCTGAACGCGGTGGCGAAGGTCTATCTGGCGCTCATCCGCGGCACGCCGATGGTCGTGCAGCTCCTTATAACCTACTACATCATCCTGCGGAGCGTGGATTCGAAGGTGCTCATCGCCATTCTGGCCTTCGGCGTGAATTCGGGCGCCTACCAGGCGGAAATCATCCGCGCCGGCATCGAGTCCATCGAGCCGGGCCAGATGGAGGCGGGGCGCGCGCTCGGGCTTTCGTACTGGCGCACGATGCTGAAAATCGTCTTGCCGCAGGCGGTGCGGAACGTTCTGCCGGCGCTCGGCAACGAGTTCATCGTCCTCATGAAGGATACGTCGATTGTGGGCTATATCGCGCTCATCGACCTGGCCAAGGGCGGCGACATCATCCGCAGCCAGACGTATTCGGTGTATTTGCCGTATTTGACGGTCGCGGCAATCTACCTCATTCTTGTTTTGACCTTCACCTGGCTTCTGGGACGCCTGGAGCGCCATTTGCGCAAAACGGGGGCGGACCCCGTCCACAACGATTCGTAAGTGCGAGCGGAGACTGAGATTATGGCAGAAACATTGTTGAAAATCGAGAATCTGAAGAAGAACTTCGGCAAACTGGAGGTTCTCAAGGGCATTTCGACGGAGATCCGTCCGGGCGAGGTCGTGGTCATGATCGGGCCTTCCGGCGGCGGAAAGTCCACTTTCCTGCGCTGCATGAACCTACTGGACGAGCCCACGAGCGGCAAAATCGTCTTCAAGGGCGAGGATATCGTATCCGCTTCCGAGCGCGAAAAGAACCTCATCCGGTCCGAAATGGGTATGGTCTTCCAGCACTTCAACCTGTTCCCGCATCTGACGATTCTGGACAACATCACCTTGGCGCCACGCCTGGTGCGCGGCGTTTCCCGGGCGGACGCCGAAAAGAAGGCGATGGACCTTCTGGCGCGCGTCGGGCTCGTGGACAAGGCGAAGTGCTATCCGCAGCAGCTTTCGGGCGGACAGAAACAGCGCGTGGCGATTGTCCGCGCACTGGCGATGGAGCCGCGGATGATGCTCTTCGACGAGCCGACGTCGGCTTTGGACCCCGAAATGGTGGGGGAAGTGCTGGACGTCATGAAGGACCTGGCGCGGCAGGGCATGACGATGGTCGTCGTCACGCACGAAATGCGCTTTGCGCGCGATGTGGCGACACGCGTCCTGTTCCTGGAGGGCGGCACCATCGCGGAGGAAGGCACCCCCGCCGAAATTTTCGGCAACCCGAAGTCCGACCGGCTGAAACTCTTCCTCGGAAAGGTGGCGAAATAATGCTCCGCCGCGCTCTTTTCGCCGCGTTCGCGGCCTGGACGGGCGTCTTTGCGTTTGCCGCGGAGACGCCGGCGACATCCACCGCGCGCAAGTTCGTCGTGGGGTTCGATGCGGACTTCAAGCCCTACGGATACAAGGAAGGGAACGAGTACCGCGGTTTCGACCTCGATCTGGCGCGCGCCATTTGCGCCCGAAAAGGCTGGGAATTCGTCGCCAATCCCATCAACTGGGATTCGAAGGATTTCGAACTCAATTCCGGCTCCATCGACTGCATCTGGAACGGTTTCACCATGCAAGGGCGGGAAAACGCCTACACCTGGTCGCGTCCGTATGTGGACAATTCGCAGGTCGTCATGGTCAAGACGGGCGCGGACATCCAGAAATTGGGCGATTTGGCGGGCAAACGCGTCGGCGTCCAGACGGATACGCCGGTCTGGAAGGCGCTGAAAGCCGGGGGCGAACAGGAGGCGCTCGGGCGGACGTTCAAGGACCTCGTCGTCATGCCCAACTACAACCAGGCGGTGCAGGAGCTCGCGATGGGCGGGGTGGACGCCGTGGCGCTCGACGTGGGCGTGGCGCGCGCCAAGATGGCGGATAAACCCGGCGAATTCCGCCTTCTGCCCGAAGTCGTCATGAGCGAGACGTACGGCATCGGTTTCAAGCTGGGCAACACGGCCTTGCGGGATGAAGTCGAGGCGGAACTCGCCGTTCTGGCGACGAACGGCGTCATGGATAGACTCGCCGGCGCGTATGGAATCGAGAAGAAATCGCTGATTTTCACCCGTGGGGCGGAGAAAGAGGAAGCCAAAGCCGAGCCGGCCGCGTCCGCGAACACCTTGCCGTTCGTCGAGATGATAAAGGATTTGCTGGGCGGACTGCTCGTTTCGCTCGAAATCTTCTTCCTGACGCTCGTTTTCGCCCTGCCGCTCGGCTTTGTCGTGGCGTTTGGGCGCATGGCGAAGAATCCGATCGTATCCGCCGTCTTCCAGGCGTACATCTCGATCGTGCGGGGTACGCCGCTCATGTTGCAGATTCTCTTCGTCTATTTCGCGCCGTACTATCTCTTCGGGGCGAGTCTGGCGCACTATCCGCGCCTGGTGGCGACGATTCTCGCGTTTTCGCTCAATTACGCGGCGTATTTCGCGGAAATCTACCGTGGCGGCATTCTTTCCATCGACTATGGCCAGCGCGAGGCGGCGAAGGCGCTGGGGCTGGATCCGGTGCAGACGTTCTTCCGCATCATCCTGCCGCAGACCATCAAGCGCGTCATCCCGGCGGTCGGCAACGAGGTCATCACGCTGGTGAAGGACACCTCGCTCGCCTTTACGATCGCGGTGACGGAAATGTTCACCATCGCCCGGCAGCTTTCGAGCGCCCACACGACGATGGCCCCGCTGATCGCCGCGGGCGTCTTCTACTATCTGTTCAACTTCGTCGTCGCCTGGACGCTTTCGCGCGTCGAGAAGCACTACGACTACTATAGGTAAGCCATGAAAAAAATCGTTATTACGGTCGTCGGCAAGGATACCGTGGGCATCATCGCCAAGACAACGGCGTATCTGGCCAAGAACAACGTCAATATCCTGGACATCGCCCAGACCGTCGTGGGCGGCTACTTCAACATGATGATGGTCGTGGACGCCTCCGGCTGCCCGAAGACGCTGGAGAAGATCGGCCTCGAACTGACGCGCCTCGGGCAGACGATCGGGCTGACCATCCGCTGCCAGCGGGCGGAAATCTTCGAGAAAATGCACCGCATCTGAGGCGAGCCATGATCAACCTCTCCGAAGTTCTCGAAACGAACAAGATGATTCTCGAGGAGAATCTGGACGTGCGCACCATCACGATGGGCATATCCCTGCTGGACTGCGCGACGGACGACCTCAAGACGACCTGCGACAACGTCTACGCGAAAATCACGCGTCTGGCGAAGGACCTCGTCAAGACCGGCGACGACATCGGGCGCGAATTCGGCGTGCCCATCGTCAACAAGCGCGTCTCCATCACGCCCGCGGCGCTGGTGGGCGCCCCCTGCTGCCGCAAGCCGGCGGACTTCGTGCGGCTGGCCAAAACGCTCGACCGCGCGGCGAAAACGCTGGGAATCAACTTCATCGGCGGCTTTTCGGCCATCGTCTCCAAGGGCATGACGACGGCGGACGAGCTGCTCATCCGCTCCATCCCGGAAGCCATGGCGGTCACGGAACGCGTCTGCTCCTCGGTGAACGTGGGCTCGACGAAGACCGGCATCGACATGGACGCCGTGCGGCTCATGGGCGAAATCGTCAAAAAGACGGCGGAACGCACGAAAGATCGCGATTCGCTCGGCTGCGCCAAGCTGGTCGTCCTCTGCAACGCGCCGGACGACAATCCCTTCATGGCGGGCGCTTTCCACGGCGTCAGCGAGGGGGACGCCGTGATCAACGTGGGCGTATCGGGCCCGGGCGTCGTGAACCACGTGCTGAAGTCCATCCGCGGCGAAAGTTTCGAGGTTTTGTGCGAAACCATCAAGAAGACGGCGTTCAAGATCACGCGCGTCGGGCAGCTCGTGGCGCAGGAAGCCTCGCGGCGTCTGGGAGTGCCCTTCGGCATCATCGACCTTTCGCTCGCCCCCACGCCGGCGATCGGCGATTCGGTGGCGGACGTCCTCAAGGAAATCGGCCTGGAACAGCCGGGTGCGCCGGGCACGACCGCGGCGCTCGCGCTCCTGAACGACCAGGTCAAGAAGGGCGGCGTGATGGCGAGCTCCTACGTGGGCGGACTTTCCGGCGCGTTCATCCCCGTCAGCGAGGACCAGGGCATGATCGACGCGGTGGAGGCGGGGGCGCTTTCCATCGAGAAGCTGGAAGCGATGACCTGCGTCTGCTCGGTGGGGCTGGACATGATCGCCATCCCGGGCGACACGCCGGCGACCACCATTTCGGGCATCATCGCCGACGAGGCCGCCATCGGCATGGTCAACCAGAAGACGACCGCCGTGCGCGTCATCCCCGTGGCGGGCAAGAAAGTCGGCGACACGGTCGAGTTCGGCGGCCTCCTGGGCCACGCGCCCGTCATGAAGGTCTCGCCGTTCTCCTGCGCGGCGCTGATCGCCCGCGCCGGACGCATCCCCGCCCCGATCCACTCCTTCAAGAACTGACCGGGGGGGCGCGCGGACATGGTGCGCATCGCCGGCGGCACGATCGTGGACGGGACGGGCGCCCCCGCTTTCAAGGGGGACGTCCTCCTTTCGGGCGACCGGATCGCCGCGGTCGTCCCTCAAGGCGCCCCGCTCCCGCCGGACGAGGCCTGCGAGACGGTGGACGCGACCGGATGCCTCGTGACGCCCGGCTTCATCGACGCCCACACGCATTCCGACGCCTATCTCGTCGTCGAGCCCGAGGCCCCCTCCAAAATCACCCAGGGCATCACGACCGAAATCAACGGACAGTGCGGCGGATCCGTCGTGCCCCGGTTCGGAGAAGCGCGGCTTTCCTCCGACTGGGCGAGCATTCTGGGCGACCGGCTCACGTGGCGCACGCTCGGCGAATACCGCGCGGTGCTGGAAGCGGCCCGCCCCGCCGTCAACACGGTCCAGTTCATCGGCCACAACACCCTGCGTTCCTCCGTCGTGGGCTATGCCGGACGCGCCGCGACGGCGGACGAATTGCGGCGGATGGCCTATCTGCTCGAACAGGCGCTGGAGGAAGGCGGCTGGGGGCTCACGACCGGGCTGATCTACCAGCCCGGCAAATACGCCGCGCCGGACGAAGTGCGGCTCCTGGCGCAAACCGCCGCGCGCCGCGGCGGCCTCTACGCGACCCACATGCGGTCCGAGGGCGACCACATCCTCGAGGCGATCGACGAAGTCGCCGAACTCGCGCGCCAAACCGGCATCCGCGCCGAGATCTCCCACCTGAAAACGAGCGGACGCGCCAATTGGCCGAAGATCGACGCCGTGCTGGAGAAAATCGAAGCCGGCATGGCCGAAGGCGTCCTCCTCGGGAGCGACCGCTATCCCTATTGCGCCGCGGGGACGGATCTCGACGTCATCTTCCCCGACTGGGCGGGGGAAGGCGCGGCGAAAGCCGAATGCGCACGCCTGGCGGACCCCGCTCTGCGCGCCCGCATCGCCGCGGAAATCGACGCGTCCGGACGCGACTGGACAACCGTCCGGATCGGCGGCACGTGGCACCCGGACAACAAGGAATTCTGCGGACGCTCCATCGCGGACATCCTCTCCGGCCGCCCGGGCGAAACGGCGGGGACGCTGATTTGCGCTATTTTGGCGAAGGATTTGTGCCGGACGGGTGCCTTCTTCTTCTCCATGAGCGAGGCGAATCTCGACAAAATCCTCGCGAAACCGTGGATTCTGCCCGGTTCGGACGCCTCCTTGCGCGCGCCGTGGGGACCGCTCGGGGCGGACCATCCGCATCCGCGCGCCTACGCGACCATGCCGGAGTTCTACCGGCGGGTCCGGGCGCTGGGCGTGCCGCGCGAGGAGACGGTCCGGCGCATGACGGGGGCGGTGGCGCGACGTTTCGGGATAGCGGACCGCGGCGAACTCCACCGCGGTGCTTTCGCCGACGTACTCGTCTGGCGCGAGGACGATTTTCGGAGTACCGCCACGTATCTGAATCCCCATTCCTTCTCCACCGGCCTTGTCGCCGCGTTCGTGAACGGCGTCTTGACCTACTCCCACGGAACCTTCACCGGCCACCGCGCCGGACGTCTCCTTTCCCCCTCGCGCTGATCTCGGCGCCAAACGTCCCTCTTAGAGCGGCGACACCCACTTCCTCGTCAGGCGCACGACTTCCCTCGGCAGGCCGCGACCAAGAGACCAAGGTCTCCAGGGCAAGAGACCGCGGTCTCTAGGGTAAAAGACCGCGGTCTCCGGGCCAAAAGACCGTGGTCTCTAGACCAAGAGACCGTGGTCTCTTGGAACTGTGTTGCCGGCCCGCCACGAAAAGGCTGGAGTCCTCCCGCGGACCGTCCGCTGGAGCCGGATGCGCGAAGGGCGACGAATGTGCGTGCAGGATTAGGCATTTTGTGCTATAATAGAGGTATATGAAAAAACTCGTTCTATTCTTTGTGGCCGCCTGTGTGGCGGGGGTGTCCGTCTTCACGTGCCGGGCGGCGGAGTCCGCGGCACCCAAAAAGGCGGCGGTGTTCGTGCTCAACCGCACCCGCGTGCCGGGGATGGACGACGAGACGGACGGCATCCGCGACCGGCTCGCGGCGTCCCTGGCGGAAGTGGACGGCTTGTCGATCGTGGACAGCGCCCTCGTGGCTGACACCTACCGGCGGTGGAAGACGACGGTCGCCGAGGAGAAGTCCGGCGCGGACGCGGGGGTGTTTTCCGGCGCGGCGCCCACGCGCCTGGCGGAGATGCTGGGGTGCGACTACATCATCGTGGCGACGGTGGTGGACGCGCGCGCGCTGAAGCGCAATCTGAACGGGCGGCTCAACACGGTCTACACGCTGCGCATGACCGTGCGCGTGCTCAATGCGCAAGGCGAGAGCGTCGCGGGCATGCCGACCTGGACGCGGCAGTATCCGGTCCTGGACGCGGCGGACGGGGATCTGGCCTACTACAACATCCTCGTCGACGAGTGGGTGACGGACGCCGTCGCGGCGTTGGCGCGCACGCAATCCGACTGGCGCGCGCCTTCCGCCCCCGCCCGGACGGAAGTCCCGTTCACCGTGACGACCAGCATCGACAAGACGATCGCCGAGCTCGAGAGCCGCACGAAGGGCGTGAACGGCGAACAGTTGGCGGAACTCCGCCGCGTGGCCGGCGGCGCGACCGTCGAACTGGACGGCGCCGTCGTCGGGTCGGCGCCCGGCACGTTCAAGGCCACCCCGGGACTGCACAAGCTCGTCGTGCGGCGCGAATGGATGAAGCCCTATTCCGCGACCGTCCGCATCGCGCCGGACGCGTCGTTCGACATTGCGCTCGAGATGAGCGACGAGGGGCTCGCGAAGTGGGGCCGCGCGGAAGCCCTGCGCGCCGACTTGGCGCGGCGGTATGCCGAAGCGGCGCAGGTGCGCGGCATCAAGGTCAATCTGGACACCTCCAACTGGCGCGACGTCTCGGGCGAAGCGCCTGCGAAGGTGATTCTGCAGAAGGACTGACGCGGGCCATCCTCTCTACATATAGAGTATGAAGACGAAACAACCGTTCGCAGCCTTGTCCGCGATCGCCCTGCTGGCCGGGGCGGGGTGCGTCTCGGTCGACACGGACGCCACGCGCGCCCGCACGGCCCTGACCGAGGGACGCGTGAACGAGACGTGCGCCTGGGCGGAGGACCTGGCGACGAACAGCGTCTACTCCGCCGCGCTCGGGCGGGTGGAAGCAGGGCGCGCCCGCCTGCTCGCCGGCGACTTCGCCGCGTCGGCGGGCTGGTTCCGGCAGGCGGTCGACGCGGCGGTGGAAAAGAGCGAGAGCGGACCCGTCATCAACCTGACGGATGCGGGCAACACCGCGCTCGCCGCCACGCTGACGGACGACCGCACGCGCCTCTACACGCTCCCGGCGTACGAACTCAATTTCGCGCTGATGTACGGCATCCTCGCCCAGGCGCTCGGCGGACAGACGGACGACGCCTGCGTGGACGCGCGCCTGTCGGTCTATGTGCAGGATGCGCTGGCGGAAAAGCTCGGCGGCGACCTGCCCGCCCCGGCGGCGACGAACGAGACCGCGTCCGCGGCGCAAAGCGTCTGCGCCGGACAGGAGGCGGCTTTGGAAGAGCTCATCGCCGGCACGCGCAATTCGTGGGAGAATCCGGTCCTCTGGTGGCTGACGGGCATCCTTTTCGAGGCGCGCGGGGAGACGGATTTCGCCCAGCAGTCCTACCGCAAGGCGCAAGCGATACGGCCGGACAACGCCGTATTCGCCGCGGACGCGGCACGGTACGCCCCCGGACGGCCGGCGCGGCGGGCGCCGCAACCCGGGAAGGCGCGGCTTGTCGTCGTCTATGATGTCGGACTCGTGCCGATGCGCGAATCGCTCAAGGTGCCCGTCCCGATCTACACGGGGCTTTCCATCGACATTCCCGTCTACCGGGGCGAACGTCCGTCCTTCGCGCCTTTCGCGTTGGACGGCACGCAGGGGCAGGCGGGCGTGGACGCGACGGCGCTCGCGGCGCGCGACCTGAAGGAACGGCTCCCCGGCATCGTGACGCGCAACATCACGCGCGCCACGGTGCAAATCGCCGCGCAGGCCGTCGCCAACAACAACGGCAACGACTATGTCAAACTGGGCGTCTTCGCGGCGAATGCCGTGATCGCGGCGTTCCGGCGCGCCGATACGCGCAGCTGGATCACCCTCCCCGCCGAGACGCAGGTCGCCGAGAAGGACGATCTCGAGCCCGGACGCTACGCCTTCCAGATCGCCACGGCGCACGGCCGCACGACATTCGAGTGCGTCTTGCAGGCGGGCGAAACGCGCCTCCTCTACCTCGCGGACTGCGGCCGCGGACCCCGGATCGCCTCGTGCGTCCTGAGCCCGCCCGGCGGGAAGTCCGTCTTCGAAAACCACGAAAGCCGATAAAGGAACCAAATCATGAATAAATATCTCCATTGGGCCGGTCTCGTCTGCGCCGCGGCGCTGGCCGGCGGTTGCGCGACGTCCACGACAGGCACGCACGTCACCGTGGATACGGCATCCGGCGACGCGCACATTCTGGAATGTTCGCCGCGCCTTGCGACGCGCCTGCGCGTTTCGCGCGTCACATACGGCGAGGCGGACGGTCTGCGCCGGGCGACCGTGACGCTGCAGTCCACGACGACCCGCCGGCAGGAACTGCAGGCGCGCATGGTGTGGCTCGACGCGGAAGGTTCGGAGATCGACGCGGACGGGAAACCCTTCCGCGCGCTCGTGCTGGACGGGAAGGACGCGACGACCTTCACGGGCATTTCGCCGCGTCCGGACGGCGTGAAGGCGCGCCTGGTGGTGCGCGAGACGCGCGTGGCGCAGTAATATAGAGGCATTTGTTTTTCAAGAAAGGACGCAATCCATGAAATATCTGTTCATTCTCCTCGGTTTGGCTTGTCTCGCGACCGGCTGCGCGAGCACACACGCCCGCGAAACCCAGCTCGACCGGCAGGCGCGAAGCGCCGCGCTGGAACCCCAGGACGTGCGGCGCACCGTCGAAAAGATGGTGGACTCGATGCTGGCGGACGGCGAATTCATCCGCGAAATCGGCGGCGCGCGCCCCGTGCTCGACATTGCGACGGTGCAGAACCGCACCTCGATGCACCTGGACATGCAGTCGCTGACGGACTCCATCCGCACCAAGCTCCTGCGCTCGCGCAAGTTTCGCTTCATGGACCGCACGACGTCCGCCGAGGACCTGCAGTTCATGAACGACCAGGCGCTGAACGGGCTGACGGACCCCAAGAAGGCGGTCCGGGCGGGGGCGCAGTCCGCGGCGCAGATGTACCTCTACGGCGCGCTCACCGAAATGCGCCAGCAGGTGGACGGCGTGACGGACCGCTACTTCAAGTTCACCCTCAACCTGAAGGACCTGCGCTCGGGCGAACTCGTCTGGAGCGACGAGCAGGAGATCCGCAAAGAGCAGAAACGCGGCGTGATCGGGTTCTGACCCGTCCGCAAGACCGCTGGGGCGCATGGCGGAGATACCCGAGACATCCGAGACGCTTTTGCGGGCGATCGGCGGCGACAGCGGCCACGCCCGGTGGGGCGAATTCGTCGCGCGGTACCGTCCGATGATGGAGGCGTACCTCCAATCGCGCTTCCCGACGCTGGACGCGGACGAACTCATCCAGGAGACGTTCATCGCCCTCGTGAAGATATTGCCGCGCTACCGGTGGTCTCCGGACGAGAAGGGCGCGTTCCGCAACTATCTGACGGGCATCTTGCGCCGCCGGGCGCTGAAGATGCTGGCGCGCGAGAAACGCCGCGCCGAAGTCCAAAGGGACCTGGCGCAGGCGGAGCCGTCCGCGTCCGGACCGGCGGAACGCGACGAGGAGGAGCGCGGTTGGCGGGAGGCGGTCTACGCCGTCGCACTGCGGCTTTATTTGGCGGATGAAACTGTCCAGGAGCGGACAAAGGAAGTGTTCCGCCGCGTCGCCTTGCAGGGCGAACCGCCCGAGTCGGTCGCTTCGGCGTTCGGAATCGCGCGCAATGCGGTGGATCAGATCAAAAACCGCGCAATCAGGCGGCTCAGGGAGCTGGTCGAAGCGTTGCGGAAGGCGGGCGAATGACGGGCGCGCCTGCCGGAACGGAGGATAGCGCGGCGTTTCTCGCGCGGCTGAAAGCGGTGGCGCCGCCGCCGTACTACCCGTCCGGCGCGGTGTTGGGCGAGTGGCGGCTTTTGGCGTTGATCGGGCGCGGCGGTTGCGGGGAAGTCTACCGGGCGCAACACGTCCGGACGGGCCGGTTCGCCGCGCTGAAGGTCTGTGTGCCGCGGGAAGGGGAGGAGGCGGCGCGGCGGGAGGTCCGGCGCAGGCGGTTTTTGCGCGAAGCGGACTTCCTGAAGGCCAACAAACGGGCGTTTTTCCCGCGGTTTTACGAGGCGGGGGAGCAGGAAGGCGTCCTGTGGCTCGCGATGGAACTTCTGGAGGTGCGCGAACTGCCGCGGGGCGACCGGGCGGTCGCCGCGTACATGCTGGAAGTTTGCGCCGCGGTGCGGTATCTGCATGCGCGCGGCTACGTGCACCGCGACATCAAGCCCGGGAATATCCTCTGGCGGGCGGCGGGGACGCCCGTTTTGACGGATCTCGGACTCCTCAAGGCGGCGCCGGAGGCGGACGGTCCGCTGCCGGTCTCCGTGACGGTGGTGGACGGCCGGGCGGTCGGGGCGGGTACGCCGCATTATGCCGCGCCGGAGCAGTTCGGCGGGGGACGGGTCTCGGCGGCGGCGGACATCCACGCGCTCGGGGTGCTGATCGACGATTGCTTTGCGGGGCGTCCGCCGCGGCGGTGGGAGCGGATTGTCCGCCGCGCCACGAGTTCGCTTCCGGAATACCGCTACAGGCATGTTTCGGAGCTGGTGCGCGCCATCCGGCTGCGGAATCTGGGGCGGTGGGTCGCCGGCGGATGCGCCGCGGCGCTTCTCTGCGCCGGGTTGGCGGGGGTCTGGACGCGGAACGGGGAGCCGGAACGCCCGGGTCTGCCGGGGGTCGAGACGATCGCGACGAATCTGCCGCGCCGCGTGCTTCTGCGCGTGGAGACGAACGAGGTGGCGGGGGAAACGCTGAATCTGGGCGGCCGGACGGTCAGATTCGAGCCGGTAAAAGTCGAAACGCCCGTCTGGCGGACCGTCTCCGAGCCGGTGCAGATGAAGATCCTGCGTCTGGAAGGCCGGGAACTGGTCCTTACGAACGCGGCGTTCACGCTTTCCAGGGACTGTGTCTGGCGTATCGTGGGACCGGGGACGCTGGACGCCGAATTGCGGGGGGAGGCTCCCGGAACGCGGCTTATCCTGGATCATTGCACGCTCCGCAACCGGGTGCGCGGCACGCTTCGCGAGGCGGCGCTCGTCTACGATTTCGAACCGGAAGGCAATTATCTGAATCTGCCGAACATGGGCAAGGACGTCTGGCGGAAATGGGCGTCAAGGGACAATAGGGACTTTATCGTGAACATGGACGGCGCTTTCAACGAAATCCATGTCGGCAGCCGGAAGACCCGGGATGAAGTCCGGCGTCTGCGGGAATTGGACTGTTTTGAAATGGGGATGAAAGACGCCGGCGATTAGCGGCCCTGTTCGCGCCCCTTGACATGCGCGGCGGGTTGTTCGCTCCGTTGCGCCGGAACAGGGGTGCCGTTGCGCCGGAACGGTGATGCCGTCGCGCCGGAACGGTGATGCCGTCGCGCCGGAACCGCGATGCCGTTGCGCCGGAACCGCGATGCCGTTGCGCCGGAACGGCCACCCCGTCTCGCCGGAAGGACGTGCGAGGCGAAAGGATGCGCCCGGCAGGATGCCGCGGCAAGGCGCCGGCGATTAGCGTGCGTCCGGCTGAAATTCCCGGATTTCCGCGTAAGATTTCTTTCGGACGGGGCAGTATGGGGTAGGATGTCGACGGGCGGTCGAACGCTTGCCCGATATCCGTGCGCAAGGAATCGGCTCTTGCAATATCAGTCCGATATTGCTATACTGTTTGTGTCGTCCGGAGGAGGTCGCGCGAAGGCGCGGCATCTTAAAGGCGGCCATAAATACAGAAAAGTTGCGTTCCGCGCATCGTCGGCTTCAATGAAATGTAGGAAGTTTCGTCTTGAGAAGGCCGCACGAGGTGAGGAATGTGCCCGCTTGCGGGCACATTCCCCTGTTCTTGTGTACTTCTCAAGGGCATCCTACAGCCTCATTGGAGACACGAGGGGAGGGAGTGTGCCCGCTTCTTCGCTCGTGTTGGAAGAGGAATGGCCAGGGAGTTGCATGAGCGAAGAAAAAGACAGAACTTGGACAGAAGCGACCGGTCCGGACACGCGTCCGGAAGCGGTCCGCGACGTGCATGTGCGTACGTTGGCGGAGGTGCGAACGCCCGCCGGATGCGTGATACGCAACATGTATCTGGGGGATTTGCGCATTTTGCGCTGCTACGAGGGCGCGTTCCGCCTGGAGGTAGACGGCACCGCGCACCCGATCGAACTGAAGGCGGACGACATGCTGGTCATCTATGCCGGGCATCGGGTGTCCGTCTGGGCGCTGGAGGCGGCGAACCGGCTGGTGTATGGCGTTTTCACGGGCCGCGGGGCCGAACCGTACGCCGACAGCCTGGGTTTCTACGACCTTGCGCAGGGGCGCACCGCCCCGCAGTACGAGAGCCTGAGCGAGGTGAAGCGCCGGCTGGAGGCGAACGCCGCGGAAAACGCCGCGGACCCCGAGCCGTATCTTGCGTTCTTGACGGATATCCTGCGGACGATGGCGCGCGACTTGCGGGCGAACGGGAATGGCCTGGTGTTCGACGCGATCGGCCTCATGCGGACGAATCTCGCGAACCGCATCGTGCGGCTGGAGCCGCTTTGCCGCGGATTGGGCGTGAGCCGGTCGTGCCTGCACGCGGCGTTCCTGAAGGCGGGGCTGGATACGCCGGCGGAATTTATCCGCAAGGAACAGACGCGGCTTGCCGTTTCGCTTCTGCGGCATACGCGGTTGTCCGTCTCGGAGGTCGCCGAGCGGGCCGGGTTCATCTCCGTCGCGCATTTCTCGACGTTCATCAAGACCCGCACGGGCCGTTCGCCGCACCAGTTCCGCGGGCGGCAAAACGACAATTCGTGAATTCCGGCGACAAATACGAAAACAGGCGACAAAAACAAAGATGTTAGCACAATTCGGAAATGGAAATCTATGCCGGGAGATGATAAAATAGTGCTGTTCTTTTGGAAGAGAAAAGGAAATCAAAATCTCGCGTAAGATTCGCCGAGATGAAGGCAGTATGGAGAGGAAACCGGCTCGCAAAATTTGAAAGATTTCCAATTGTTGGAAATATCGCATTGAACTTCGTCTAGGTTCAAGATGATACTAAAGATAAGTAAGCAAAAGTCAGATAAGGAGATTAAATATGAATAAAATTAAAATGGCAATGGGCGCAATTGCGTTCGCGGGTATAGTGAGCGGTTGTGCAACCGGAGGAGCCGCGGGCGAGGATAAAGTCGCCGCATGGCAGAAGGAGCGCACGCCGGTTGAAGTTCTGAAATCTAAGATTTCGGTCAAAGCGGCTGGCGCGGTTGTCGAGGCGTTGGATGTCGCCCCCTTCGGAATCTACAAGGCTATTGCCGACAAGGTCGACAAGGCGGCCGTTATGGAGCGGTATCGCCGCATTTACTTGGGTTATATCGCCGATGTGAAAGCGCTGGAGCAGCAGGGCAAGACGCGCGATGCCGCGCGCAAGGAAGTCCTTGCCCAGGTCAAGGCCCAGCCCAATGGTGCCGAGACGATTGCGAAACTGAACGAGTACCTCAAGACCGCCAAGGAGACAAACTTCGAGGCGATCATGGCGTGGATCCAGAAGATCACGGCAGAAATCCAGGCCGCAAGCCAGAAGTTCGCCGAACAGACGCCGCAGGCGCTTCAGCAACTCATGGACATCGCCCAAAAAGAGGGCGGAATGGCTATCATGAAGATTCCAAGCCAGGGCAAGGACGATCTTGCGGTCATCGGTGCCCAGCTGAAGGATTCCGGCGTAGGGCTCTCGCTCTATGTCGAGATGGTCAACGCGGACAAAGAGGCTGCCAAGGTGCAGGCCGACTATCCGGTTGAGGGGTAATCGGGGCATGATAATATAACATGGCCCGGCGATTGATGCCGCCGGGCCAAATATTGGGGCTATTGACATGAAGGCTTCTTCATTCGCAATCTATGGCGCGATGGCTGCCGTTGCCATCCTGAGCGGCTGCGCGACTGCGCCGGCTGTACGTGGACCGATTCCCGCAAAATACTATTCAAAAGATGAACTAGAAAGTTTTGACGAAGTGAAGTTGCCGCCGAACTACAGCGTGGACAACTTCCGCAAGATGCAGATGGTTTTGAACGTCAAGATCGAATCCGCCGAGGGCAAGACGAAGATCAACAAGAATCTCTCGACGCGTATGCAGACGGAGATGGCGAAGCTCAAACGCTTTGAGATTTTCTCTCTCCATAACCGCAGCAAGGTCGAACTGGACGCGCTTGGGGATCTCGATGAGGAGGTGAAGGTTGTCTCTGCGGACGAGGTCAAAGCGAGCGACTTGATGCTCACCGGTACAATTAAAGTGACATGCGCCATCAACGAGTTGCACAACGAGAAGGTGTATGTCTATAGCGCAGATGGTGACTTCAGTTGCGAGAACGCCAAAACGCGCACCGTCTACTTCGCCGAGAAGGCGCGCGGCGTGTGGGATCGCAAGGTCAAGTATTCGCTCACGGGGCAAGCGCACGGCAATGTCTCCGAAGAGCAGGCCATCCAGATTGCTTGTCTTCGTTGCCTTGCGATTGTCGCCAACAAGCTCGGCAACACGTTCCCGACGGGTGGGCGCGTGACGAATATCACCGGGTCGGGCGATACGATGGTCATGCAGGCTGGTCAGCAGGAGGGCATTGCGCCGAACCAGCAGGTGTGCGTATTCCTCTCGGAAGATGGACTTGACATTCCGCTTGCGTATGCCGAGGCTACGCCGAAGAACGACGGCACATCGCAGTTGCGTGTCTATCGCTGGAACACGGACAATGCCGACGCCAAGGCTATAGTCAAGGAAATCCGTGGCTCGGGTCGCAGTTTCTTGAAGCAATACAAAGGCGACAAGAAAAACGGACTTTATGCCGTTGCTTTCGGTATGGCCGTTCCGGCTGACTGGGAACAGAACGCCAACAAGTGAGAATGAAATGGACAAGCATATGAGACGAATGGTTCTTCTGCTTGTTTGTGCGGCGGGTATGGCGGCATCGGCCGCCATACCAGAGGCGATCCAGAAGACATGGGATGAGATGAAGTCCGCCGACGTGGAATCCCGCGCAGGATTCACGAAATCCCTCGGCGTGTATGTTATTGCCAAGGGAAGTGTCGAGATCACAGGTAGCAAAGCCAAAGCGAAGACAATCGCCCGCGCGAATGCACTCGAGAATCTCGCCGGTTTCTTTGGCACTCAGATTGAATCGGCCACGGAAACTTCGACTAGCGAAAGTACGGTTGGCGAGGAGAGCGAGATCCGTGAGTTTTTTGCGAAGACGACCAAGACGCAAGTCAAACAGTTGCTCAAGGGCGTACAGGATCTCGCCATGGACGATGACGGAGACACAATGGTCTCGTGGATTTATCTCACGACGAAGGCGCAGGACAAGACCGAGGAGCTCAAAGCGGCTATGAATGCGCTTGGCGACGAAGGGACTGTCAGGGCGGTTGGCGAGGCGAATACGCATCAGAATGCCGTTCAGATGGCGTTGCGTGCCGCAGTCGAGCAGGTCGTTGGAACAATGGTCGTGGGCGCGACGAAAATCACCGACAATGAGAAGGTTAAGAACAAGATCTTCTCTGGAGCCGAGGGATTCGTCGACACCTATCGAGTCACAGACGAACTTGAGATTGCGGCGGGCTGGCGTATTTCGATTGTCGCCAAGGTGTCGAAGAAAAAGATTCTTGATTCGTATCGCGTGTACCTGAAGACGCTGGGCGACCCCGTGTTCTATCTCAACTGCACGTCCACGGACTCGGATGCAGAAGATAAGCAGATTGCTGCACGGTTCGGACAGTTCTTCCGCAAGCTTGGCTTCAAAATCAGCAAGACGCCGGAGGGCGCTGACTATGTTATCAAAGCAAGCGGCGAGTATCGCCGGGTCAAGAATCCGCTCGATGAGGATCAGACGTTTACGCAGTACTCGATGATCATCAGGGTCATGTCAAAGACGGGAGAAGAACTCCTGTCGCTGCCGAACAATCCACGCAAGAGTGCGGTGTGCATCAACAATCCGGAACGCGAGCGCGAGCTTTGCGCCGCCAAAGCGTTCAAACAGATGGAAAAGCCGGTACACGAAGCAATCAACGACATGATTGCTCGCATGATGGCCGACCATACAGACAAATTCATGAACAGTGAGGACTAACCGCCCGCAAGGGAGTATCAAACAAGGAGAATAGACAATGAAGAAACTAACGATAGGTATGATGTGTCTGGTCGCCGCCGGACAACTCTTTGCGCAAGAGACCGCTTCGGCACCAGAGGCAACCTCGCAAGACCAGTGCGAGATTGAAGAGAAGGATGTCGATTCGATGATGGACGAGTACATCGCGTCCAAAGGCTGGGTGGAAGGGTTGAACGAGAAGGGCGGCAAGCGCTTTTTCATTGCGAAGGGAACGGGGGTCATTCAGGCACCCCGCGCCAGTCAGCATTATATCGATTCACGTGTCAATGCGTTCAACAAGGCTATGCTTGAAGCCAAGAAGGCCATGGTCGAGTATTTGGGCGTGGATATTGCAACGGAGACCTCAAAGGAATATGCTGAGGGTAGCGCGGTCAGTCCGACGCCGACCGAAGGCCAGGAAGTAGCCGGAAAACTCAAGCAGTTCCTCTATGCGAAGTTGAATAAGGCGTTGGCTTCCGAGGGTATTGACCCCGTCAAGGATCCGGCGGCCGCGAAAGCCGCGCTCGGGAAGCAGCTCAATTCTGAGAAGTATCGTAAGATGATATCGTCGATGGCTCAGGCGAAGGTCTTGGGCCTTCAAGCAGCCTGCACTTTTGAAGGGTCTCCGGCGTCCGGTAAGGGAGAAATTGGCGTTGTCGCAATCTGGAGCGACAAGCTCCAACAGATGGCATCGTCGCTCGTGACGGGAGCACCCGTCCCGGCTGTCGGTGGCAAGAGACCGATTGCGCAGCAGATCTCGTCAAATCCGAAAGTGCTGATGTCGACGTTTGGCGTTCAGCAGAAGATTGACGAGAATGGAGATCTCGTGCTTGTCGGATTCGGTCAGGCAGGTGCCATAAGCGAGTCGAAGATGTCTGCCAACGCCGCCAAGACAAAAGCGAAGCAGGCGGCAATGGCGGCGATTCGCGAGTTCGCCGGCGAACAGGTTGCGGTTGCGACAGATACGCTCAATGCAGAGACAACGGAAGAGTTTGAGGGCGGCGCGGAGGCTTACACAAACGAAAGCGCGAAGAAAGCGAAAATCAAGGCGGCGGCTGGCCGTATGAATATCGCCGGCATCGCTCCGCTTCGCAATGTCAAGTGCAAACATCCGCTGAACGGCAAGACGGTTTTCGTATGTGTCGTCACCTGGTGCCCGAAGCAGGCCGGTCAGGCCCGTCAGCTCAAGGCGAGCATGGCTCGGCCACCATCGGCTTCCGCCGCGGGTGCGCGTCCGGCGGCTGTTGCGGAGCCGACAGGCCCGCTCAACAATCAGGGACAGGGCGCTGATGAGGATGCGTTCTAAATCACCTGCTCTCGTTGGAACGATTTGCATCGTCTTGTCCGCTTTTGCGGACAAGACACATGATGTGTTCGAGGTCAATAAAGACATTATTCTCTCGCAGCCGGTCACAGTTTGTGGCGAGATTGCCTTTGCAGTCGGCCGTGTCAAATCTTCACGTAATTCAGGTAGCGCAGTAGGCTACGCGAAGGCTGAGGAATTGGCGAAGTGGAACATCGGCAATAAATATCGCGAATCGGCACAATGGCCGATGGATATCCTTGAATCGGAGAAGAATGAGGCATGGTTGGAATACCGTTGCCTTCATCCAGAACGATTCACTTTGTCGGGCATGCAAAGAATTTGGACGAAGAAAACTCAGCCGGATGTTTATACAGTTGTGATTGGATTCCCAGCTGCGGCAATAAATGTTCCTGAGCCAACATCTGCGGAATTGAAGGAAGCCCTAAATGCAGTTCGAGAAAGGAAGAAAAGAATAGCCACAGAGCGTGCACGAATAAACTTTGAAACAGTTTGTACGGGTAAGGAAGATTCGGTTGATGCGATGAAACAACCTGGAGCTACACAACTTCCATCTCCAGCAAAACAGAATCAAGTGCCTGGTTCGCAAAACGATAAAAAAGACGAATTTACGAAAAGCGACTATCTAAACGAGGATTTGATGTTATAATAAATATCACTATTCTGCGGTCGTCATGCACGGAGAAAGGGTTAACGGTAAGTAAAGATGAATATCATTAAGACAATCATGCTGGTCATGGTCGGTAGCGCCATTCTTGGATGTGATACCAAAGCGTTCAAAGATCCTCCTCTTGCCATAACTTTCAGACACGGACTTCTGAGCAAGCAGGTTTTGCAGGTAAATAATCTTTCGACAGCTGAGGGCATAAAGGTCTATGTGTATGTTTCCAATGAGAGCAATTCGACGCGCAGCGGGAGTGTCGTTGTCCCTGCCAATTCCGCAAGGGAATTCGGCGCACTTCAAATAAACTGGGATTTCAAACCCGGAGACCGGGGGTTCGTCCGTCCCGATAAGTACGGGAAAAAGCTGTTCTTCGAGATTTTGTCGGATAATCAGTACAGGTCGTGGTTTGGTCATGATGATATCCCGGAGGAGGATGTGGCGGAGCAAGTTCGGGTGCGTCAAGCTGCCGAGCATGCGGCATGGTTAAAAGCGAAAATTGAAGCCCTGAGTGTGCAGGGGAGTAATTTGTTCGTTGCGATTACCCACGCCAATGCCGAACGCGAAGCTGCGGGGCTGGGATCTCTTTGGCCGAAGCCACAAGAATCCCTTAAGGACCGCACAAAAGACACGCTGAGGAGATGGAAGGAGAAGATTGCGGCGACAATAGGAAAAGATAATGATGGAGAGGTTAAGGCGATGGACATTTCAGAAAAGAAATTCAAATCGTCGACAGACTATTTCGACTGTCTATTTGATGTACGCTCAATGGGTTCGGGTAAGTGTTCTTCTTACGTAGCAGGTGCCGATGTCGGAGTGGTTTCTTCGGTCAGACCCAAGGACGGTTGCCTCTCGGCAGACGCTGTAAAATGGAGTGTTCTTGCGGACGCAACAGACGATATGTCGGATGATCTGCCGATACTGGTGAGCGCGAATTTTCCATGCGAAAAACTAAGGTCGTTCTGGGATGGCAAGGAAAATGCGAACGACGTCATCCCGTTGTCAGATGTTGGAGACACGAAGAATGAGGCTTTGGTTGTGGTTTATAAAAGCGGACAGGTGAAATCATTTCCATCTACTAAGGTTACGCTAGGAAGTATTTATGGAGGTGCGTTCAACACTTTCACCAATGGATACAATCGACAGCTTAAATATATTACACCGCAGGGAGAGGTGAACGCTACGGGAGTGATCAAGTGATTTTCTCGCGCTTCACGTGCTCTATTCACATGTCGTCCGCCCGGACATTTTGTGCGGGCGTTTCTCCGCATCGGTTCCGGTGGCGGCAGACCAGCGAATCGTGAATTCCGGCGACAAATACGAAACAGGCGACAAAAACAAAGAAAGTCACACAATTCGGACGGGCCCGGGAGATGATAAGATAGTATTGTTCTTCTGGAAAGGGAAATCCCGCGTAAGATTTACCGGAATGAAGGTGGCATGAAGTGAAAAACCGGCTGATTCAGGCTCGCAACAACAAAAGAAAGTCAAAATACATGACCAGTTTGAAGAAAATTGAAAGAGCGAATGTACGAGAAGGTGGGATAGGGGCACTCGCTGTAATCTGTACGGTACGGATAGATGCGAAAGAGTGCCCATTCGAACCCTTGATTCTAATTTGAAGTCGTTGCTTCAAAACCGAAAGAAATCCCCCGGTTCAATCGGTTAACTTAAAGGGGAACTAACAAAGGAAAAATAAAATGGCTAGTTCAGACATCGCCTTGATTGGCGACGAGAAGGTGGTAGTGACGCTCCAGACGGAGATGTATGCGCAGTCCGACAACATTATCGAGAACATGATCGCGAAACTATATGGATTTCTCGCGAAGGTTTCCGGCATAAAGATGACAGGACAACTGACGATTACCGACAAGCGGATAGTTCTCGAACAGCATCAGAGAATCTTCTGGTGCTTCGACACGGCGGCGGTTTACTCGACCTTGATGCCGAATTCGATCTCCAATGTCGACTATGCCTTCAAGGGTCAGATTCTCTGCTTCTGCCGCAAGTACGTGTTCTCGTTCACGACGACCTCCGGCAAGGGTTACGAGTTCGTTCTCAAAGGTGGAAAGAGCCAGGCGATTGAGATTACCAACGCGGCTCTCAATACGCTTTTGAAGAATCGTTAACACATGCTTTCAAAGTTGAGATTCTGGATTGCCGTCAATGTGTACGCTCTTCTGTTGGACGTGATTGCGTTGGCGGTCTTTTGGGTTGCGCTTCCGCTGTCCAGGACGGGATTCTCACTTTGTGCATTGGCCGCTGGCGTGGGTGTCTTTCTGCTTTACGGAGCGTTGGGCATCCACGGCACTTATCCTGAAAAGCGCCGGATTTATTCGTTTCTTCTCAGGAAGAATGCGCGGTTGTTCAGGATCGAATCGTTTCGTGATTTCATGGGCGTTCCTTGCCATCGTGTTCTTGTTTGGATGGTGCTGCGGCGATTGGGGCGGCAATCGGAATACGCGGCGGTAAAAAAGGCGTATTATCGCTATCCGTGGCAACGGCATTTTCCGGACGAAACCATACTGCATGTTTTCCATACGAAAGAGGATGGTGACGCATGGCTCTTGCGCCAGAAGAACAAGACCGCGCAAGATTGAAGAGCGGATGATGCGTTCGCCGGTCGCCTCTATTTTCACGGCGGCTGTTTCTTTTGCATGGGGATGCTCCACTTTTTCCCGCTCCCTCTTTTTCTCGCTTGTCGCGGCGGGTTCGTTTTGGTATAATGCAAGCATATGACGGAAATGTTTCCATCAGAGTTAGCTGTTCTGCAACCGCCCGCATACGCCGCGGACGCGGCATCGTTCGCTGAACAGACAAACGACAGGTAACCGACAGGGAGGACCGCAGATGTGTCTTTTGGATGCCGTGGAAAAAGTTCTGAAGGAAGCCGGCCGGCCGCTTTCCGCCCCTGATATCGCAAAGCTGGTTCTCAAAAAAGGTCTGTGGAAAACATCCGGGTTGACGCCTTCCGCAACGGTCAGCGCGCGGCTCTATGACGACATAAAGAAAGGCAATTCGCGTTTCGTCAAGGCGGGGAAAGGCGTCTTCGGTCTATCCGGAACGACATACAAGTTGGACGAAAAGGGCGGAAAACCGAAGACCAGCGCCCACTCCAACGATTCGGGGTACGTGTATATTCTGACGAACCCAAGTTTCCGAAAGGATTGGGTCAAGATAGGCATGACGGAACGTCCGGTCGATACGCGGTCCAAAGAGCTGGACAATACGGCCGTCCCGTTGCCGTTCCAGATTTACGCGACCTTGCACACGCGCCATCGCCGGCGCATCGAAAAGCTGTTGCATGGCATGATCGACGATTTCGATTCAAGCGCGCGAATCCGGAAAAGCCGCGAGTTCTTCAACGTCAATCCCGAGTTGGCCTTGCGCCTGTTGACGCGCGCGGCGGAAGCCTTCGACGAGGAAGCGAATGTGCGCAAGGTTTTCAAGGGCCTGATAAAGAAGTCGCATGATGCCTTGCGCGCGGCGATTGAGTCGCCGAAAAAAGCCCAATCACGGGTCGAGGAAACGCCAGCCAAGGAGACGACGCCTGAAAAATGGGTCGGCAAGACCCAACTGGCCCGTCTTTTGGCGCGCCGCGCAGGGAACGAGGGCGCCTATGGCGGTTTGCTTCAGCTTCTCACGAGAAAACGCGCGTGCCGCGAGGGTTCCAAGTGGCGCAAACCACTGGAAAACGCCGGTTTGGCGTTTGACCGGGATGGCTTTGTCCTGGATTGGACGGCCGCCAAGAATCCGCTCTGACGCAAAACGCCGTCCCCGAACGCAAGGAGCGGCTACTCGCATCCGGCTCCGCGTGAAGGGGCGGGAAAATACTCCTTTTATTTCGGGGTGGGGTGTGGTATAATTTGGAGCGGAATGAACAGGAACGAAACAAGAAGGCTCCATTCAAGGGGGTGCAGGCCATGGCGACGCGGCATTTGATCGGCATCGGCGGCGTGGGCATGAGCGCACTGGCGACGGCGCTCGTGCGTCTCGGGGACACCGTCACGGGCGCGGACCGGAATCTGGACACCGCGAACATCCGCTTTCTGCAGTCCCTGGGGATACGGTGCTATCCGGACGACGGCTCGGGGGTGGACGCGGCGACGGACGAGGTAATCGTCTCGACGGCGATCGAGTCCGCGAATCCCGGCCTGCGGCGTGCGCACGAGCTGGGGATCCCCGTCACGCACCGGGCCGCGGCGCTTTCCCGTGCGCTATCCGGGCACAAACTCATCGCGGTCGCCGGCACGTGCGGCAAGTCGACGGTGACGGCGATGCTCGGGCATGTCCTGGCCGAATGTGGGCTGGATCCGTTCTGCGTGAACGGGGCGAACGTCCCCGGCTGGGAAGGGGCGGTGCGCGCCGGCAAGGGCGCTTTCGCCGTCGCCGAGGTGGACGAGAGCGACAAGTCGCTCGTCGCGTTCCATCCCTACGCGGCGATTGTGACCAATGCCTCGGCGGACCACTACTCCAAGGAAGAGATGGACGCCGTTTTCGACGCGTTCGTCGCCGGCGTGCCCGGTCCGGTGGTGGACGGACGCCGGGATCGCGGCGAGATGCCGGTTTCGGTCCCCGGGCGGCACAACCAGGCGAATGCGTATCTGGCCTGGCGCCTGGCGACGGCCCTCGGGTGCGACGCGGAACAGGCGCGGCGGGCGCTCCTGACGTTCGGGGGCGTGGAACGGCGCTTGCAGGCGTACGGGCCGCGCGTCTACGACGATTACGCCCACAATCCCGAGAAACTGCACGCGATGTGGACGACATTGGCGGAGAAGTTTCCGGACGGAATCTGCGTCGTGTGGCGTCCGCACGGCTACGCGCCCCTGCGCAAGATGAAGGACGCTTTGGCCGCCATGTTCAATGCGGTCATACGTCCGCAGGACAAACTGCTGTTGCTGCCGGTCTACGACGCGGGAGGGACGGCGGACCGCACCCTGAATTCGGATGCATTGGCGCGGGAACTGAAGCCGGGAGCCTGCGAACAGGTCGCCGATCTGGACGCGGCGGAGGCGTGGTGCGCGGCGCATGCGGACGATTTCGCCGCGTTCGCGACATGCGGGGCGCGCGATCCGGGTCTGCCGGGGCTGGCCGCACGGCTCGCCGGACGTCTGGCGGCGGAGGCGCGGGGCTAGACCATGGGCGCGTCGCGGCAGATTCTGGAGGTCGTCGGGGCGGTCATCCGCCAAGGGGACCGGTATCTCGTGGGGCAGCGTCCGCCCGGGAAGGCGCAGGCGGGGCTCTGGGAGTTCGTGGGCGGCAAGATCGAGCCGGGCGAAACGCCGCGGGAGGCGCTGGCGCGGGAGTGCCGCGAAGAACTCGCGCTTGAACTGCGGAATGTGCGCGAAAGCGGGTCCGTCACGCACGAATATCCCGAAAAAACGGTGCATTTGACGCTTTTCGCGTGCGAACCGGCCGCGGGGAGCGTGCCGCGGGCCTGCGAACACCAGGCCATCCGCTGGGTGACGCGGGCGGAAATGGCGGATTTGCCGTTCTGCGCGGCGGATCGCGAGCTAATCGCGCGGCTGTTCGGGCACGCTGGGGGAGGGGGAGAGTTGGTGGACCCGCCGGGACTTGAACCCAGGACCAAGGGATTATGAGTCCCCCGCTCTGACCGACTGAGCTACGGGTCCACGCAAACTCCTAAAATTGTATCAAATTTGGACGCGGAATGCAACCCCAATTTCATGCCGTGCGCGCTTTTTTCGCGACGGAAAACCAAGCAAAACGCCAAGCAAAATTCAAGCAAAGCTTGAAAGGGGGTGCTCAAGCAATTGCTTCGGGACCTTTGCTAAAGCCTACTTCTACTCCTACTCCTACTTCTACAACAACAACTACAACTATATCTGATACACACATACAGATACACACAGGGGGGGACGCCCCCCAACCCCCTGTGTGTGTTGTTTTTTTGTTGGTCTGTTTGTTTTTGTCGGGGGTCGTACGGGACGGACGCGACAGGCCGAACAACCAGGACGGTCACACGCAAGGGGGCGTATAATCCGTGTGGAGAATGGAGAAAATGGAGGTGGGGAGGGGGCCTATCAGATATTGGCCGTATAGAGTTGTAGAATTGTAGCGAGAGATGTCCCGGTCGTCCCGTGTGCCGTCCACTCCGTGCGGGCCGCAGGGGACTGCGGTCCTGCCATTTTTTGGGCGGCGGGGTCCGGTTTGTCAAATAGAATGTGTACTCGCGAGAAACAGGTGCGGCAAAATGCAAGCGTGGTGAGACGCCTCGGCGAAAATTTTTCTGAGTCCTCTTG
>ERZ808270.400-NODE-400-length-25871-cov-7.707972_pt1 | contig 25871 bp, 24 predicted proteins | sample MGYA00521082_ERZ808270 | MGnify/ENA primary metagenome ERZ808270 (study PRJEB31516, sample SAMN03275594) | gut metagenome | biome: mammalia-associated habitat; material: feces | host: Papio cynocephalus | place: Kenya | collected 2012-07-27 ... | reverse complement strand
CTATGAATATCATTGGGCTTTCAGCCCGCCCATTCTAAATCCGAAACTTGAATAAGTTATTCTTCCCTTCTCCCTTTGATTTGAGAAAAGTGTATGGGCATGGGGAACGTAGGCATAATGCAAGCATAGTGCAAGCAAAGTGTAGGCAACTGCATTATTGAAATGGCTGAATATGAGAGAGATACGCATATTTAGTGAGGGATGTAGGCATTATGAGAGAAAAATTGAATGATACGCGCGCGCGAGGAGATAAGTTGGTAGGTCTTGATTCCTGGTAAAGCCGACGCGAGGACGCGTCGCCCCCGGAACTGATGGGGAATAGGTAAAAAACAAGTTTTTCCCTTGCTTCTTCTCTCGCCTTGCACTAACTTTCGCTTCGCGCAAGTTAGACTGCGGCTCGGAAGAGAAACAAAAAAACAAGCTTTTTCCTTTGCTCTTCTCTCGCCTTGCACTAACTTTGGCTTCGCGCAAGTTAGGCGGCGGCTCGGAAGAGAAGCAAAAAACAAGTTTTTTCCTTGCTTCTTCTCTCGCCTTGCACTAACTTTGGCTTCGCCCAAGTTAGGCGGCACCTCAGCACTACAAAGCAAAAAACGAGTTTTTTCCTTTGTAGTGCATTCGGTTTGCACTAACTTTGCCCCCGCAAAACAAACTAAGACATATATACACAACAATGAGCAACAACATTCGCTTAGAAGTGAACAAGGCTGCACAGTTTCTCGCAGCTGGTGCCGTAGAGGCACTCGAACCCCGTGTGAAAGCCGCACAAAAGGCATTGGAAGATGGTACCTGCGCTGGTAACGACTTCCTCGGTTGGATGCACCTCGCATCGTCAATCACTCCCGAACACTTGGCAGATCTGAAGGCTACTGCTAAGGTGCTTCGTGAAAACTGCGATACGATCGTGGTGGCTGGTATCGGTGGTAGCTACCTCGGTGCACGTGCCGTAATCGAGGCTCTCGGAAATAGCTTCGAATGGCTCACCAATGATGGTAAGAATCCTATCATGCTCTTCGCTGGCAACAATATTGGCGAGGATTATCTCTATGAACTTACTCAGTATCTCAAAGGTCGTAAGTTTGGCGTAATCAATATCTCAAAGAGCGGTACTACTACCGAGACTGCTCTGGCCTTCCGTCTGCTCCGCAAGCAGTGTGAAGAACAGCGTGGCATTGAGATGGCCCGCAAGGTGATCGTTGCCGTGACCGATGCTAAGAAGGGCGCAGCTCGCGTCACAGCCGACAAGGAAGGCTATAAGAGCTTCATCATCCCCGACAACGTGGGTGGACGCTTCTCTGTGCTCACTCCCGTAGGTCTCCTGCCTATCGCATGCGCTGGTTTCGACATCGAAGCCCTCGTAAAGGGGGCTGCCGATATGGAGAAACTCACCGCTCCCGAAGTTCCCTTCGCAGAGAATCCTGCCGAGCAGTATGCTGCTGTGCGCAATGCTCTCTATGCTGGCGGTAAGAAGACCGAAATCCTCGTCAACTTCCAGCCCAAACTCCACTACATGAACGAATGGTGGAAGCAACTCTACGGCGAGAGCGAGGGTAAAGATGGCAAGGGTATCTTCCCCGCTGCTGTCGACTTCACTACCGACCTCCACTCTATGGGTCAGTGGATTCAGGAGGGCGAACGCACCATCTTCGAGACTGTGGTATCTATCGAAAATCCTGAACACAAGGTGCTCTTCCCTCATGATGACGAGAATCTCGATGGCTTGAACTTCCTCGAAGGTAAGCGCGTAGACGAGGTGAACAAGATGGCTGAACTCGGTACTCAGCTTGCCCACGTAGATGGTGGCGTGCCCAACATGCGCCTCGTGGTAGAGCGACTGGATGAGTACCACTTGGGTCAGATGATCTACTTCTTCGAGCGTGCCTGTGGCATCAGCGGTTTGCTCCTCGAAGTGAATCCCTTCAACCAGCCGGGTGTAGAAGCTTATAAGAAGAATATGTTCGCTCTCTTGGGAAAACCGGGCTACGAGAAGGAGACTGCTGCTATTAAGGCAAAGCTCTAAGCCTCGGCGCATAGATTAAATCATAAATAGCAACGAGTTAGCAAGCGCTCCCCCTCTTGAAGGGGGTGGAAGCGCTTGCCAACTCGTTTGCTGCGTTTTTATTTCGTATACTAACTCTATGACTCAAGACATTACGAAACCGACCCTCAAGGCCGTGCTTTTCGACATGGACGGTGTGCTTTTCGACTCCATGCCCAATCATGCCAACTCATGGGCAAAGGTGTGCACCGAGTTCGGACTTGCCATGACACCCGAAGAAGCCTACATGCACGAAGGACGTACGGGCGAGGCTACCATCAACATTCTGACACACCGATACTGGAATCGTGATGCTACGCCCGAGGAGGTGCAGCAGATCTATGAGGAGAAGTGCCGGCTGTTTAATGCCTGTCCCGAAGCTCCCAAAATGCCTGGTGCTCAGCAGGTGCTTGAGGAGGTGAAGCGCGCAGGGCTCACCATTGTGGTGGTGACCGGAAGCGGACAGAAATCTTTGCTCGATCGCTTGGATCACAACTATCCCGGATTCTTCTCTCCCGAACTCATCGTATCGAGCAAGGACGTGAAGCACGGAAAGCCCAACCCCGAACCTTACCTCATGGGACTACAAAAGGCAGGTGTGAAGGCCAGCGAAGCAATGGTGGTAGAGAATGCACCTCTCGGCGTGCGTGCCGCAGTGGCAGCAGGCATATTCACCGTGGCTGTCAATACTGGGCCCCTCCCCGTCGAGGCTCTCTCGAGCGAGGGGGCAAACCTCGTGTTGCCCTCCATGATGGACTTGGCTCATAACTTCAAACACATAGCAAGCAGATGGGAAGTATAGAAAAGGCTATTTACAATCGTACGGAGCGTTTGCTGGGCAATGAGGCCATGGACCGCCTGGCTGAGAAGCGCGTAATCATCTTCGGCGTAGGCGGTGTGGGTAGTTGGTGTGCCGAGAGCCTTGTGCGTTCGGGCATAAGCCATGTGACCATAGTCGACTCCGACCGCGTGTGTATCACCAACGTCAACCGCCAAATCATGGCCACCATGCAGACGGTGGGTATGGTCAAGGTGGAAGCACTCAAGCAGCGCTTGCTAAGCATCAACCCTAAGGCTGAGATAGTAGCCCTCCAGAAGATCTATACGGAGGCTACGGCCGATGAGTTTGAAATAGAGAAGTACGACTACATAGTCGATGCTATCGACTCTCTGCAAGACAAGGCATTGCTCATCCTCAATGCATGCCGCACGAAGGCCAAGTTCTTCTCATCGATGGGGGCTGCCCTTAAGATGGACCCTACTAAGGTAAGCGTGGCAGAGTTTTGGAAAGTCAAGGGCTGTCCGCTCGGCGCAGCGCTTCGTCGCAGATTTAAGAGCCACAAGACGTTCCCCTCGCGCAAGTTTAAGTGCGTCTATAGCGAGGAACTTCTTCCCAACTTGGGGCAGAGCCATGCTTGTGGCACAGCCGCTTGCCTTTGTCCGAAGGCCGAACATGGTCCTGGCGATCCAGAGCTCCTCAACCATGAGTGGTGCAGCTCGAAAGCTCAAATCAATGGTAGCCTTTCCCACATCACCGCCATCTTTGGTTTCACCATCGCTGGTATGATCATGCAGGATGCTATCAAGGCTGAGGCTTGATGCTTCTTTCCCTTTATATCTTAGATTTTTATATCGCAAAGCGGGCAGACTCGTTACTCCTCTGTTTGAGGAATAGCGTGTCTGCCCGCTTTAGTTAAGGCGAAAGTGGTATTACTTATTACTTGTTACTTATTACTTAATACTTAATACTTTATACTTAATACTTATTATAAGTCATGCTGCTGCAGTCTATACTCCGCCAGCTTCTCATACTTCGTGCCAGGGCGTCCGTAGTTGGCATAAGGATAGATGCTGATGCCACCGCGCGGGGTGAAGAGACCCGTAACTTCGATATATTTCGGATTCATGAGTTTGATCAAGTCCTTCATAATCACGTTTACGCAGTCCTCGTGGAAGTCGCCGTGGTTGCGGAAGCTAAATAAGTAAAGCTTCAGGCTCTTGCTCTCCACCATTAAGTGGTCGGGGAGGTAAGAGATGCGTATCTCGGCAAAGTCGGGCTGACCCGTGATGGGGCACAAACTCGTAAACTCTGGACAATTGAAGCGCACCCAGTAGTCGTTGTCGGGATGCTTGTTGACAAAGGTTTCAAGCACTTCGGGAGCGTAGTCACTCTTGTATTCCGTCTTACGCCCTAAGGCGTTGAGGTGTAAGTCTTCTCTCATTTTTATGTGTATAGGGTGGGGAAGGGTTATTTAGATTGCATTTTCTCTTTAAGCGCGAGATAGGCTTCCAAGCCCTCACGACGCAGTTTGCACGAAGGACAGTGGCCACAGCCATCGCCCACTACGCCGTTGTAGCAAGTCAGCGTACGATATCTTACGAGGTCGAGCACACCCAGTTCGTCGGCTAATGCCCACGTCTCACACTTGTCTATCCACATCAAGGGAGTGTGGATGACAAACTGTTCCTCCATGGCGAGGTTGAGCGTAACGTTGAGTGAGCGGATAAATGAATCGCGGCAGTCGGGGTAGCCCGAAAAGTCGGTCTGCGAAACACCTGTGATGATGTGGCGAATGCCGTGCTCGCGAGCGTAAACGGCTGCAATGCTTAGAAAGAAAAGATTGCGACCGGGCACGAACGTATTGGGAGGACCATCGGCAGGCTTTACCTGATCCATCACGATGCTACTATCGGTCAGAGAGTTGTGGGCAAGGCTGCTGATAAAATTAGTGTCCATCTTATCGAAGTGTACACCAGCCTTGCGTGCAATGTCTTCTGCAATGTCTACTTCGTGAGCATGCTTCTGTCCGTAGACGAAACTCAGCGCATATACTTCTTTGAAGTGCTTCTTTGCCCAAAACAGGCAAGTAGTGGAGTCTTGACCACCACTGAATACTACCAAGGCGGGTTCGTGGATGATACCTCCGTCGACGGGTAGGTGGGGGGGGTGATTCTGTGTCATATAGAATGTTCGGATTGCTTAGTCTAAATAGAGATGAAATGAAAGGTGTGCAACTTAAATGTCGGATATGCGCCAAATGCTGTAAGATATGCCATCGTCGTAGACGTCTTCTCCCTCAAGATTCTTCAAGAAGCGCACTATGCGAATGGTCACAGGCAAGGCTATGACCTCGTAGGCAGTCTTGAGGACCACTTGGTTGATCATAAGCAGTGGCATAACTTCCCAAGGCACAATGCCGCCTAACGCGAGGGGGAAGAATACTAAGGAGTCGCCCGTCTCGCCCGCGAGGGTCGATGCTATGGCGCGGTAGGAGAAATGCCGGCCACCATCAGAGTGCAATTTCATGCGGCTCATCACGTAAGCATTAAGGAATGAGCCCGCTAAGAATGCAATGAATGAGGCTGCACAGATGCGTGGCGCAAGACCGAAGATGGCATGGAAGCCCACTTCGCCTTTCCAATAAGCTGCACCAGGCAGGGCATCGGCCACAAGCCCGAACACCACAAATAGGAAGTTCATCGCAAATCCTAACCATATGATAAGGCGCGCACGGCGATAGCCCCACACCTCTACCATGCAATCGTTGATGATATACGATACGGGAAATACGATGAGTCCTGCCGTCAGTTCCAACGGACCGAGGCGAATCTGTTTTGTTTCTAATAGATTAGCTGCAATTAAGCAAACGCAAAAGAGCACTCCAAGCAGCATAAAAGGAATGCTCACCATAGGGCGCACTTTCTCGCGCCCTTCGCTCTGTGAGGAGGATTGTATCATAAAATCTTGTTTTTTACGAGGTTTATCAAGCACTCGGGGCTACTTCTCTTTAAGCCCAGGTTGTGAGTTGATGCGAATCTCTTGCTCATGACGCATGAGTGATTCGGGACTGCAAAATTACAACTTTCTGCTGTATTTTGCTCAATATCTTCCTTAATATCTTCCTTAAAATCAGTCAAAACGTAGATAGGGGGCAAGTCGTTCCAGATCGGCGGAGGAGAATTCTCTATATAAGCGCAACTCTTGCAGCGAATGGATGGGGCCATATTGGCGCACGTGATTAGCTATAGCCTTGGTCTGTTCATAGCTGAGGTAGGGATGTCTTACCAATTCCTTAAAGTTGGCATGATTGATGCGGAGCTTCTTTACGTTCGCTTTATGCTCCAATGTGAACCATCTCGACACACCAGCGGGGAGCCCTTCTATCTCACTGACCTGAGAAGTGGAGATAAATCCGCCCAGTCGCTCGCGATAGTTTACAATCTTACGGGCATAGTAGCTACCAATGCCGGGCACCTGCTTGAGCAGCGTGGTGTCGGCGCTATTGAGTTCGATGGTTGTTCCTTCGGAGAGCTTCTCTTGGTGCTTATAATCGGGCTTTTCTCCCTTTGGCTGTCCATAAGGATGTTCGTCGAAAGCTACGAAGGGTTTACGCCTATCGGCTTCTGCTATGCGAATGTAGGGGCGAAGGCGTTCGAAATCACGATTACTCAGTCCGTACAGACGCTTAAAGTCGTCGGGCGAGCGCCAACGGCCGCCTCTTCGGCGATACTTCATCATGTTGAACGTTTGCCATTCGCTCAGTCCCAACTTCCTCAGCGTGGCGGAGTCGGCATGGTTGGGATCGAAAGGGAAGAGCTCGCGTGCCAACTGAGCTGGAGCATACTTCGGACCATAAGCGCGTTCTTTCTCCGCCTTTGCCACTTCTGATTGGAGTCTTTTAATGTATGCTTTTTCGGCTTCTGTTACGGATAGTTCGTCGTTGTCGCTCCCACCGTTGCTGCATTGGCTTGCAATCGTTGCCACGCTAAGCATCACAACGATTATTGTTGCACAGCATATGAACAATTTGATCTCGTCTTTATGTAAGCGTGGTAGATGCATCTGTTTGTATGATTAGAGATAATTTCTGTGGTGAAATAGCAAACAAAGATTTTAGTGCGAACCATAAGTGTACCACCACCAATACGTTTCGCCGTAGGAGTAGCGGAGTGTATTGTTGCGTATAGTTGCATTGGCAATAGTGTCGCCCATATCTTGATAATCAGTGTAGTTGGCTTCTATGCTGCTATCGTGATAGTCGGCAATAGGCTGTTCGCAGATGCGCTTGTAGAGCACCATGGCTTGGGCGAAGTAGGTAGGAAGCGTGCCTTGGGCTACCTCGCGTGGATAGTATCGCATCGTCTCTTGAGCAAACTGCGGCAGATTGCGTTCAAGCAATAGGGCAGTAAGGTAGTAATCTATCGCGGCTCGGTTGGGCTTACCGTTGAAAGAGGAGAGCCATGCACACCTTTGAAAATATTTTAGTGCCGATTCGCCTTTGTGTGGCGTGCTGCCTAAGAGATGATAGAGGCTGTCGGCGGGGAAGAGCAATCGTTGCTCTGCATCGGCGGGGAAGAGCAAGCATTTGCTGCCGCCCGCAGGCACCATTTGTTCGAATGCCTTTTCGCCCAATCCTTTTTTCTGCGTACGAGCCATGAGATAGCAGCGCATGGCAAAGAGCCGGGGTGAGGTGGCGTAAGATTTCTCGCCAGTATGGTATGCTCTTTTGTACTTTCCCGTTTGGAGTGCCTGTGCCGTACGAAGTTCGTAGTGTTGCAGGTCTGTAACGCCACTTCCTATGCCCAAGAACTGAAATAATAATAATAGTTGCAGCAAACGCGGATAGCACTTACGCCAAAAGCTTGGAGCGGAATCTTTCTGCGTGTTCTTACTCTTTCCTAAATATCCTATAGCTATGGTTGCTGCTGTCACGATTATGCCTGCTATGGTGAGAAAAGTCAGGTAGGCTGACGAAACGAAATAGTAGCTTGTGATCATTGCTGCAGCCCAAGCTGTTACGGCATACGCTGACTTTCCTTCGAAGCCCTTGCACCGAAGCAGTTTTTCTGCCATTTGGGCAATGGCGATGAGTGCCAGCGTGATGACGATGGCTGATAGCCATGGGCGAGGTTCTACCCAGTGTCCTATTATGCGGCTTTGTATATAGGCCAGAGTATCTCCTTCTGCATAGCGGAAGTAGAGTAGCAAGTAGATAGAAAATATAAGTCGGAACACGTGCTAAATATGTGGCTTTTTAGTCAAATATGTTTGAGAGGAAGAGTCGGGAAATGGGACCTTATAAATAAAATAGAGGTATTCGTAAAGGCATTCATAAGGCCCTCCTATTTCTTACTATCAAGGGTGAGGGGGGAAAAGAATAAGAGGTTATAAATAAGTACCTTGCTGGGCAGGGACAACATTTATAACCTCATGGATTCTTTATTAGCTTGTGAATCGTTGCTTTACTGTGCAGGAGCAGCGGGAGCAGCGCCAGTAGCGGGTGCGGGAGTAGCGGGAGCTGATGCTGCGGGCTTTGCACTTGTCACTACGGAGTCGACGTCGGCTTGACGAGGAGCGAAGAAAGAACTTGCTACTGCGAGTACTACCAATACGATAGCGAAGATCCATGTGGCTTTCTCTACGACGTCGGTAGTCTTGCGCACACCCATGATTTGGTTAGATGCAGCAAAATTGGATGCAAGGCCACCGCCCTTAGACTCTTGGATAAGTACGATAAACGCAAGCAGGATGGCTACGATTACAGCCAGAATTACGATTACTGAATACATATTTTATTGTTTTTATTTGTTTCTATTTGTGATTGGGTTCCCCCTGTTTTTAGAGGATTTTTAGGCTTTGCTGTGGTTTTGATTGATAATCAACTTCTGCAAGAACCTTATTTGGTCTGCAAAGTAACTATTTTTTTTCGGATTATTCAAGTTTACTTTGCGGATAATTTCCAGAGCCTTCTCATATCTTTGTTGTTTGATATAGATTTTGGCGAGGGTCATGGTGAGATAGCCGTCTTCTGAGGCGCTGTCTTGCTCTTCTCGGTCAGAGGGCTCTTCGGGCACGTATTCGGGATTTTCTTGTAGCTTGAAGCGTTCGGGCTTGTTCTCGATGAAGTCGTCGATGAGTTCCGAGCTTCGATCGGTTGGAGCGTTGGCTGGTGCGTTGGTTGCTGGTTCGGCATCGTCGAGCTGTAGGAGAAAGGCGGCGTAGTCGGTGGTAGCGTCGGCAGCAGTTAGTTTGCGATGGGGGGCTGATGCTTGTGATGGAGCATCGGGTGTGGTGCGCAAGAAGTTGTCGATGAGTGAGGTTGTGCGGTCGCCATTCTCTTGCGGCTTTTGTTCTTCCTTGTGCAGTGGAGAGGGTTGAATCTCGTAATTGCAAGCTTCTACCATTTTGAAGAGCACGCGGCGGTCGGGCACGTAGAGTGCAGCCTTTCTCAGTTCTTCGCCAAACGTTGGGTCGTGGAGCAGGAAGAGGTTTTGTAAGAACAAGAGCCTTGCTGCCTGATAGTACGGATACTTAGCTACGAGCTCGCGAAGTCCGTAGAGAGTATCTTTGTTGAGGCGCTCGGGGTGAGCTATAAGTTCGGCTAATGGTTCCATGAGGGCGTTTTCTGATAGAAAATGATAGTTGGCACGCGATAATGCGTGGCTCTTGGTAGAGATTCTTTTTAGAGAATGTGTGGGTGGTGGAGGCTATGGTCGAGGGGAATGCGGCCTTTGCGGGAGGGGGGAGTGAAACGTATGTTTCAGTGCATGTGAGCGCAGTCGTAGCGCTTACCAATCGCCTACGGTAGCATTGAATATTTGGTCGCAAAGGTCGTTGACCATCTCTGTTACGAGTCGCTCTTGCACGGCAGTGAGTTGCTGGGTGGCATCATACTGTGATGTGGCGGAGAATTGCTTTTCCCAGTTTGTATTGGTCTTGGAGTTGGTAAAGCGGATGTTGACCGTCATGCGGAGCTGTACTTGCGATGCGTAGCCGTCTGCCGAAATGCCTTTATTGTACTGATCGTAGCCTGTGATTTCTCCAGATACGTGGAGGTCGCCGCTGCGCTTCACTATTCGTAGGCGCGTCTGGTTGGCATAGACGTCCTGCAGCTTGTTGTTGAATATAGCCTCCATGGGTGCCCATCCATAGGGTGCGCGGTTGGCTATTTTGTCGATTTGTATGGTCTTTATCAGGTCGTAGTTGATATTCGTACCAGTAAAGGAGTATTTGGGCAGGCTGCAGCCTGTCAGCAGCGTGATGATGACCAGGGGCAGGGCTATGAGAAGTATTATCTTGCGTATCATTCCAAACCGTATTCCTTGATTTTTCGATAGAGTGTGCGCTCGGATATGCCGAGTTGATCGGCAGCGGCCTTTCTTCGTCCGTTATTGGTCTCTAATGCGCGTCTTATCATGTCGCGTTCGAGGTCGTCGAGCGATTGTGGCATGTTGTCTTTGTTTCGGACGGAGTTAGCCGCCTTTTCTGCAGTAGTGTCGGCGGTCTGCGAAGGAATATTGTCCTTCACTTCCTCGGCTTCCCAGTAGGGCAGATTTTGCTCGTTTCCGTTGGTAAACTCCACTGAGGGCTGACTGCTATCGAAGGCTAATGCTTTGTCGGCGAGCGAAGTGGTGGTGGCTGAAATGCCTTTGCTCTGTTGCTGTTCGTGCACATAGCGCTTGAGTTCTGCTACATCGCGTCGGAGGTCGAAGAGTATCTGGTAGAGCAGTTCGCGTTCGGCCTCGAAGCTGTGATGCTCTTTGCTCTTATCGTCTACGGAGACGATTTGCGTGTTGTGCGATTCTCTTGGCAGATAATGGCTTAATATCTCGGGCGTGATTTCGCGTTCTTCAGCTGTCACGCTCATGTTTTCTGCAATGTTTTTGAGTTGTCTCACATTGCCGGGCCATGAATAGGCGAGGAGCATGCGTTGTGCTTCGTCGTTGAGTCGTACGGGTGGCATCTTATACTTTTCACTCATATCGAGTGCAAACTTGCGGAAGAGCAATGCGGCGTCGGTACCTCTCTCTCGCAGGGCTGGAATGCTTATCGATACTGTGTTGAGTCGGTAGTAGAGGTCTTCGCGAAACTTTCCGTCGGCGATGGCTTTCTCCATGTTGACGTTGGTAGCGGCTACGATGCGCACGTCGGTCTTTCTCACTTCGCTGGCACCTACTCGTATGTATTCACCCGTTTCGAGCACGCGCAGAAGTCTGGCTTGTGTCTGCAGTGGCAGTTCGCCCACTTCGTCGAGGAAGAGCGTTCCGCCATTGGCAGCGGCGAAATATCCTTCTCGCTGATCTACAGCGCCGGTGAAAGCTCCTTTTTCGTGGCCGAAGAGTTCGGAGTCGATAGTGCCTTCGGGTATGGCGCCACAGTTGACTGCAAAGTACTTCTTGTTCTTTCGTAGGCTGTGGTCGTGGATGATGCGTGGAAATGATTCTTTTCCCACACCATTCTCGCCGGTAACCAAGACCGAGAGGTCTACTGGGGCGATTTTTAGGGCTATCTCGATGGCCCTATTAAGGGCTTCGCAATTGCCCACAATGCCGTAGCGCTGCTTGATGCGTTGTACCGTTGAGTTGTCCATTTGTATCTGTCGTGTTAAAAGCGATGATTCATCGTGAGGCACGATGTAGCCTCTAAGTGCAAAGGTACGTTTTTTATTTAATAAGGCATAAGCTATGCTCTTTAAATAAGGTTTTGCTGGTCTTGGCGGGAATCATGCTATTTTAGGTTGTATGACGCGTGGATGGTATGAAGTCGTACCATTCCCCTCCATGTGTCAGCTCTCCTTACCTTAGTTCGTCGGCGCTGATGCCCAATGCTGCCATGAGCGAGTAGCCGAGGATCTCGGGCTTGAAGCCCTCGCCGCTGATAGGCTCCATGCTGAAGAGTGTGATCTGCTTGCCATCGGTCTGCTGGCATATCTTCACTACGTCGGTGCCGTAGGCTTTCATGTCGGCCACGACCATGAGATGCTTTATCTCTTGGGCATCAGCCAACATCGTGAGCGACTGTAGGAAGAACTCATCGGTGCGTACTACTTCTTCTACGGGAAATGCGAACAGGCTGAAGTGTCCCAAGTTGTCGTCGAAGGAGAGGCCATTGAGATCGTCGTCGAAGCGTGAAGGCTCGAAGTAGTTAAGTGATTTCATCTCTTTGGGGTAGAGGAAGTGAGCCTGCAGATCGTTGTTGCCAGGGCGAAGTCCGCTATCGAGGGCTATGCAGTCGAGCCAATGACAGAGGTCGGCCTTGCTTATAGGCCGGCCAATCATACGGCTGAAATTGCGAGTGAGGTCTTCTGCCACGCGGTCGAGGTAGGCAGCGTCTATCAGCACCACTGCGGGCGCCCATTTGTTGTTTTGCATAGGGAGGGGGGAGAGGTAGAGTTAGAAGTTGTTGTCGTCAGCATCGTCGTCATCATCGTCGAAGCTGAAGTCGGAATCGAGAAACATGGGCGTCTCGTCGGCAAATTCGTCGAGTGCACGGCGGTCCTTCTTTGTGGGGCGTCCTGTGCCTCGGGCACGACCGACGAATCCGCTGATGCGGCTCATTTCGAGAAGTTCGTATTGCTCTGCTGAAGTGATGTTTTCGAGCACATCGGGCAGGAGTTTTGCTCCTACGCGTTTCTCGATAGGCTGTTTTACGCGGAAGGTGTAGGTGATGGGCGATTTCTTTACTCCCACCTCGTCGCCAGCCTTTACGGTGCGTGAGGGCTTGGCTTGTGCACCGTTGATGGTGACTCGTCCGTTCTTGCAAGCGTCGGCTGCGAGTGTGCGCGTCTTATAGATGCGTGCTGCCCAAAGCCATTTGTCTAATCGTGCTTCCATGGGAGTGGGGTGTTTCTTTTTTGGGGAACTCCTTGTTATGGGTGGTTGATGCCGACGCGGGACGCGTCGCCCACAGAACTGGGAGGGGAGGTTACTTATTGTTGTACTCGTTCATCGCCACGTTGATGCCAGCGAGGCAGAATGTCTTTACGGCTTCTGCGGCGAGCTTGAGCCTTTCGTCCATGGTCTGGAGGTCTTCGGGGGTAAACTCACCGAGCACGTAGTCTACTTGTCCGCCGCGCGGGAAGTCGTTGCCAATGCCGAAGCGCAGGCGTGCATACTTCTGCGATCCGAGTATGGAGGCAATGTGTTTTAATCCGTTGTGTCCGCCGTCGCTACCACTGGGCTTCAGGCGCAGATGTCCAAAGGGCAGAGAGAGGTCGTCGACCACCACGAGCATGCGTTCTACGGGAATTTTCTTTTCATTCATCCAGTAGCGCACGGCATTGCCTGAGAGGTTCATGTAGGTGGAGGGCTTGAGCAGCGTGAGCGTTTGGTTTTTCACCTTCATGGTGGCTACGAATCCGTATCGTTTGTCTTCGAAGGTGATGCCGGCTTCTTGTGCCAACGTGTCGACCACTCTGAATCCTATGTTGTGGCGTGTGCGAGCGTATTCATCGCCGATGTTTCCTAATCCTACTATGAGATAGTTCACTTTCTGATGGTGTGTGAAGGGCATGCTCTGAGGGGCATGCTCTGAGGGGGTTATAAGATAAATTAAGGGTTAAGAGTCGATAGCCCTGTGCATGCTGCCTTTGATGCAGTGATGCGCTTGAGTGGGCTCAGACGCTTAACCCTTAATGTGAGTATGCTTAGATTATGCCTCAGCAGAAGCTGCAGCAGCTGCAGCAGCACCCATAGCGGCACGAGTCATCTTAACGGTGCAAACGATTACCTCCTTAGGAGTAACCATTTCGAGACCTTCGTAGTGGAGGTCGCCAGCCTTGATAGTCTTACCGAGGTTGAGGCTTGTAACGTCAACGGTGAGCTTTTCGGGGATTTGGTCGTACATAGCGCGAACCTTGAGCTTACGAACCATCATCATCAAGCGACCACCGGCGCGAACACCAGCTGCAAGACCTTGAGCCTGAACGGGTACACCCATTACGATAGGCTTCTCAGCGTGTACTTCGTAGAAGTCTACGTGGAGCACGTTGTCCTTTACGGGGTGGAACTGTACTTCCTTGAGCACTGCCTTGTGGTCAGTACCATCGATGTTGATGTCTACGAGGTAGATGTGGGGAGTATAGATGAGCTTGTTGATTTCCTTTTCGCTTACAGAGAAGTGGATAGCTACGGGAGCGCCGTTTTCGTCCTTCTGTTCGCCATAGATTACGCAGGGTACGCTACCTGCCTTACGGATTTCCTTTGTGGCCTTCTTGCCGAGGTCGGTACGCTTAGTACCGTTGATTGCAATTTGCTTCATTGTTTTGTTTGTAAAAATATGTGTTACTCTAAATTAAGTTTCCGTCATCGCCAGGATATAGCGCACCAAACGCTTCCTTTCTGCGCTGACTTTATCTCGCTTAATTCGCCATCACACGTAAGGCTTTCGCCTCCGCAGGACAAATCGGGTGCAAAATTACGCATTTCTTCTCGAATCTGCAAGGCTTCTGTGTGGCTTCTTGTAAGTTTTTTCTTGATTTTGCGTGAAATATACGTTTCTCGGCAAGTGGTGAAATTAGGAGGATGGTTCAGAATTCGATGTCGATCTTGTACTCTCCAGCTTCGGTCTCAGTTTCTGCTTCAGCTTCGGGTTGGCTCCATTCGGTGGCAAAGTCGAGGCGTGGCTCTTGCTCCTGTGTGTAAGCTGCGGCGGCATTGAAGGCTGATTGAAACTTCTCCAAGTCTTCGCGATAGAGGAATATCTTATGTTTTTCGAAGGTGGGGTGTAGGCTATTTTCGCTGTCTTTCACGCGTTTGCTTTCGGTCATTGAGATGTAGAATTCGCCTTTGCGATCGCGCTTCACGTCGATGTAGTAAACGCGTTTGCCTGCTTTTACGGTCTTCGAGAAGAGTATTTCGTTGTCAATACGTGCTTCGTTGTGTTTGTCTTTGTTTTCCATAAGTCTGATTCAGGTTGATATGATTATGATGTGTGAATATTATCTGTGTCAAAATTGCACCTTTTTTTTGAAATGAACAAATGATTTGATAAAAAAGACAAATCGATGCATGCGATTCTCCCTCTCTCGCGTGTGTACGCGCGCTTCAGATAGTTCGGGGAGAATATATACGCAGTTCTTACACTTCGTAATTGCTTTGTGCTGAAAATCAGGGTGGTAGGTGGTGTAGGCAGACTCGTTTTGCTTGCACTCTTCCTGTCATATTCTTTCATGCCTATGGTTGAACTGTGACAAAATGCGTCTTGAGCAGATTGAAAATGTCGTAAGTAGAAGACGAAATTAGTGGTAGGAAGAGTGAGAATTAGTGGTGGGAAGAGTGAGAATTAGTGGTGGGAAGAGAGAGAATTAGTGGTGGGAAGAGTGAGAATTAGTGGTGGGAAGAGTGAGAATTAGTGGTGGGAAGAGTTCTCACCTTTTTGCATGGGTTGACTTTTGCAACAGGAAAAGATTTAAGAGTGATGGGGAGAGAGTAAGGATAGTAGGGCTCTTGGCATGCAGAGCGAAGCGAGCTTTTTTGACGGAGAAGGTGAGAAATGAGGAAGTGAAAGCAATAGTGCAGGTAAAGTGTAGGCAGATTGATGATGGAAATTCTTGATAATCAATGCTGTAAGAAAGATTAGTGCAGGATGATGGAGAAAACTGGTAAAGACTCTGTTATGCGCGTGCGCGCACGCGTGTATATAAGATGTGTGGTGGAAGGGGCGTTGGCTTGCTTTGTACTTACTTCCTGAAGTTTCTGATTTAGCCCGCCCATTCTAAATCCGAAATTAAGATGTGAAAGCCTTATCACAAGCCCACGACATAAAGAAACGACTTTCTTTAGAGAAAACTTGAATTACTTCTTGATTGGTTGGTGGTGCTGACGCGAGGACGCGTCGCTGCCACAGAACAGGCTGAATTGTGGTGGAAGGAAGGGAGGGGACAGCTGTGGGGCTTGGCTATGGCGATTGCTGAGGCTGGCATACAAAAGAAAGTGCAACAACCGCCTCACGACGCCTGCTGCACAAGAAAAGATATTGTTATGGAAATAGGTTACACAACGCTTTGGCGGAATTAGTATACGAGTTGCCCCGTTGATCAAGAGTTCCGCCAACGCGTGCTGCAACGCTCGCTCTATGCAGTAGAGCGTTACTTGCTCAACTGCATACCTACGTAGAGACCATCGTAGTTGCCCAGAATAGAGTTGATGGCGCTCATAGATGTGCCTTTGCCCAGAGCCGAAACGCCCTTGAGGAGCGAGAGCACCTTGTCGCTCTCGATGAGCAGACTCAGCTTGCCACCCGACTTAGCTACGTGGGGAGTCATTGAGGCAAGGCCACCCAGATAGGTCATCTTCACCGTCTTATTGGTGGTGTCGAGTGTATAGTTGCCCTGGATGGTGCGATTGCCTATCTTGGCGCTGTAAGTGTTGTCGCTATTGAAGGTGAACGAGCAAGCGCCTTCTTTGATGCCGAACTTGGCCAACTGAGTGTTGAGTTCGCTCTTTACCTTGTTGGCAGCAACGGCACCACCAGCCTTGGCAAGGAGATTCTCGCTCTTGAATACGCAGTCAGAGCCACTGTAGTTCCATGTGCCTACGATGTCTTTCTGTGACAGACTTGAGCTGTTGCTTAGGATGTTGCCCAAGATGCTGCCGATGGTGCTGGCACCGCTCAGGATGCTGCCTGTAGTAGTGCTGCTGGATGAGCTACCCAAGATGTTGCTGTTGGAACTTTGACCTAATGAGCCAGTAGTGCCGCAACTTGTCAGAGTCAGTGCGCCAGCAAGGAGTGCTAACGAAATGGAAAACTTCTTCATTGCTAATATGTATATATAACTATAGTTTGTGTGTTGACGCATATAATAAAATGCAGCGCAAAATTGGCGAAAAACTCTGAGATAGGCAACTTTGGATGGAGAGAAATAGACGAAATGGACTTTTTGATAGACGTAGACTGCAAGCAATGGGGCGGTTTGGGCTGATTCAAGCGTATGGGAGCTTAGGGGATAAGACGGGTGGGCGCGCTTCAACAAAACGTTACGAAAACATGAGCGGATTTTAACCCTTTCGTAACACAGAGTGGTGAACTTTGCACACGTAACCAGAGGTCCTTCTCCCCGCATGCTTGTCAGGGGGACCGGGAGGGCGTAGATCGATTTCACATATACACACTATATAAGATATATGCAAAGATTCAGACGACTCTGCTTGTTAGCCCTTATGCTTGGGCTTGCTCTGCAGACAGCTGTGGCAGGTGTCACAGCAACATTGCGCGGAAAGGTGATTGATGCTCGCACGGGCGAGGCCTTAGTGGGTGCTACCGTGAGGGTGGTGCAGACGCAACTTACGGCTGTGACGGATGGTGATGGGCTCTTCAGTATTGCCCCGCTGGCCCAACGCAACTATACGCTTACCGCCTCTTATTTGGGCTATCATAAGGCTCAACTCTCCGTCAATCCAGCACGACAAGACACATTGCTCATCATCCGCATGAATGAACTTGAAAGCAATCTTGGCGCAGCCACCGTGACCGTACAAGCTAAGCGCAATACGGAAACGGCACAGGTGGCAGCCGAGAAAAATAGCCTTGTGGTGCAAAGTGGCATTTCGGCACAGCAGATCAGCAAGTCGCAGGATAAGGATGCATCGGAGGTGATGCGCCGCGTGCCCGGCATCTCCATCATCGACCAGAAGTTTGTCATGGTGCGCGGACTCTCTCAGCGCTACAACAATGTGTGGATAAACGGTGCAGCCGTGCCCTCGAGCGAGCCCGATTCACGTGCATTCTCGTTTGACATTATTCCCTCTTCGCAGGTAGACAATATGCAGATTGTGAAGTCGCCCGCACCGCAGTATCCCGCCGACTTCACGGGAGGATTTATCCTGATCGATACCAAGGAAGTGCCCAACGAGAACTCGGCTCGCATTTCCGTCGGTGCAAGCGTGAATGATCAGAGCCACTTCCGCACCTTCTTAGCCCCAAAGGGTGGGGCGACCGACTTCTTAGGTTTCGACTGCTTTCGCAGCCTGAAGGGTGGACTCCATGCCGTACTGCCCCAAACGCCTGGCGGACGCGGCATCAGCTTGGCCGACTGCGGGCTCAGCAATGATTGGACCATTCACCGCCATACGCCCTGGGCAGACCTCTCACTATCGGCCGACGTCAATCGCTCACGCGAACTCCAGAGCGGTGCGCTCATTGCCCTGCTTGGCTCAGTGAACTATAGCAACAATTATCGCACGTATGCTCCGATGAAGAATGCATTCTTCGGTGCTTACGATTTAGAGCACAACGAGAGCGTGTTCCTACGCAACACTACCGACCGTCAGTATGCCAACAATGTGCGCCTCGGTGCAATGTTCAATCTCACCTTCGTACCGGCTCACGGAGCGGGACGATATGAGTGGAAAAACATCTTCAATCAGCTGGGCACAGACCGCTATACCGAGCGCGATGGCTTCAACGCCCAGAGCGACCAGGTGCACGAAGCAGAATATTACTATTCATCACGCACCACGTACAACACGCAGCTGACGGGTAAATACCTCTGGGAACGCTCTCGCCTTGACTGGAGCGCGGGCTATGCTTATGCCAATCGCAATCTGCCCGACCGTCGCCGTTACTCGCTCGACAACAGTGTGGACATTGACCATGTGGCACTCAATACGGGCAACGACATCAGCAGAGAGTTTACCCGCCTCGACGAACACCTTGCCTCGGGCGCCATCAACTATCGTTATCGCTTCGAAGCACCCCACATTCAGCCCGAACTCTATGCAGGGGCTTATGCAGAGTATCGCACGCGCAGTTACAACACGCGCAGCTTTATCTACCAATGGGACCCTACGGACAATACGCTGCCTGCCGACTTCCGTTCGCTCGATCTCGCCACGCAGCTCATGGTCGATGCCAATTATGGTGACAAGGGCCTTTATCTTATCGACGATACCAAGATGCGCAATGACTACGATGGCCATCATCTCATAGCTTCTGCTTATGCCGCCGTCAATCTGCCCCTCGGATCGTTCAATGTGTATGCAGGTGCCCGCTTCGAACACTCTCGCATGGAATTGGTGAGCAACACGCGAGATTACGAGCGTAGCCCCAAGAGCCGATACTACGACGGCAACGATATCTTCCCCTCCGTCAACCTTACTTGGCACATCGACCCCCGTCAGCAGATCCGCGCCTCTTACGGTCGTTCGGTCAATCGTCCGGAATTTCGCGAAGTGAGCCCATCCGTGTTCTACGACTTCGACCTCTCATCGTCTGTACAAGGCAATACCGACCTCAAGTCGTGCTACGTCGACAACGTTGACCTCCGCTACGAATTCTATCCCTCAAGAGGTGATCAGATCAGCCTCGCCGCCTTCTACAAGCACTTCGATAGCCCCATAGAGTGGGCCTATACCGTGACGGGAGGCACAGACCAGATCTACTCTTACGTTAACGCTCGCAGCGCCCTGTCGTACGGACTTGAACTTGATGTGCGCAAGAATATGGGCTTTATCGGACTGCCCGATTTCACACTCGTGTTCAACGGATCGCTCATCAAGAGCCGTGTGCAATTTCCAGCAGGATCCCGTCAGAAGAATCGGCCTATGCAGGGGCAATCGCCCTATCTGCTCAACCTTGGCGTGTTCTACAACCATCAAGCTTGGAGCGCAGCGTTGCAGTACAATCGTATAGGCCGACGACTCATCGGAGTGGGGCGCAACCTCGGCTCTACTGCCGATCAGACCATCAATATCCCCGACTCTTACGAAATGCCACGCAACTCGCTCGACCTCTCCCTTGGCCGCACCTTCGGACATTTCGAACTCAAACTCGGACTGAAAGACATCATAGGTGAGAAAGTACAATTCAAGCAGTTCAACGATGTGACACTGAACGATGGCACCCACCGCAAAGTGGAAGAGTTGACACGCTCCTACCGTCCCGGACGCAACTTTAGCCTCAATGTGAGCTACAAGTTTTGACGTTTCTGAAAGTTCGGTAAAGATCGAATAAGTTCGTAAAGAACATTTTTTTAGCAATCCGCGCAAAATAACGGTCTACACAGCTTCCTGTTAAAGAGGAAATCGTTATATTTGCGCGGATATTTATATGTATAACCCATTACAGAATACGAAGAACAATGTTGACTTTTATTAAAGCAAACTATCAGAAAGGTGATAGCATTGAAGTGACTTGCTCGGAAGGTGCAGTCACAGGTATTATCGAACATGTAGACAGCAAGTATATCGTACTGCGCTTGCCCAACGGACAAATCATGGGCATAGCAGGCTCAGACGTGCGTAGCTTCACGGCAGCAAGCCCTGTGCCGATGGTTCCCACTCAGACTCCCGTAGTGAAAGAGCCCACGGAGGAAGAGACAGAACCCGCAGAAAGCGCAACGACAGACGAACATAATGAAACTCCCGCCACTGCACCGCAAGACCAATCTTCGGTGACGCTGGGAGATATATTAGGGGAAAAGGCCGTAGAGGATGCACCCTCAGCAAGCGACCTTACAACGCAGGCCAGCGTGACAGAACCCAAAGTGGTGGGACATATAGACTTGAGCCGCTTGCAACAGATCGACCCTAAATACGGCAGAAAGAAATATTTCCGCAGCGGAGAGGAAAATGCTGAGGAACAGAGTGCTGAAGATGAAAGCAACAACACAACTCATGGCGCAGACTATGCCAACTATCAGCGTCGCCCTTATGTGGCAGCTAAGGGACGTGTGACCTACTACAATCCTGACAAGCGCTTCGGCTTCATTCACGACTTCAAGAATGACGAAGATCTCTATTTCTATATCAACCAGGTGGTAGAAACCGACCTCTACCAGAATCTGCGCAAAGGCGTGAAGGTGGTATTCTCGACCGGACGCAACAATCAAGGACTCACTGCCAACTGTATTCACCTCCCCCATAGCGTCGACGACCTCTACATGATGGCTGAAGACAACTTTGAGGCACATCGCACCTACGTGGCAAAGGGCCTGCTCGAACACATACTCGAAGTGGAACCCAGCAATACAGCCGCCAAGGAATTGCTCGAAGAGGTAAAAGAAAATCTCCCGCAGAACACGGCTCCAACCACGCCCAATAGCTATGCTCCATCCTCTGCTTCGGCAACCACGCCACGCTTCAATCCCTATACGCTCTATACACAGGCCAAGAAGGCTTACATCGCTAAGGACTACGCTCGCGCTGAGGAGTTCTACCTCAAGGCAATCGAAGCAGGCGAGAAGGCCGATAGCAGCGTGAAGGATCTGCTCACACTCTACGTGTCGCACTTTAAGCAAGCTGAAACTGATGCAGAGAAGGCTGAAGCTCGCAAGAAGGCGATGGACTTCTTCGCTTCACACCGTTCGATGCTCGACGACAATTTCACTACGAAGCAATTTATCGCTCTCAACTACTACCTGCCCATCCAGGACTACGACAACTTCCTCGAGATGGTAGACGAGTTGATGAAAGACCCGCAGGTGAGCGGCACGCTCTCGCGCAAGGTGTTCTACATGTGGCAGAAGGCCATTGCCCTCAATAAGCAAGGCCGCACAGAAGATGCCCTCAACCTCATCGACGAGGGCCTTCGCTTGATGCCTCTCAATCGCCAGTTGCAGATGCTCCGTGAGAGCATTCTCCATCCCGTGCCCCACGAAGAGTCACAGTCCGAAGAGCCTGCTCCCGCCGCTGAGGCTGAAGCTGATCAGACGGAGTCTGCTCCCGATTCATCAGAAGATGAGGCTTCCGCAGCTCAGCCGGAAACTCCATCCGAGGACGACGCTCCTGCAGAAGGCAAAGCAGCTGCTGAAAATACGGAAGCATAAGTTTTGCTTCAGCATCTATCATACTCCAAGAAACGCCCCAAGCATACCATCGCGCATGCTTGGGGCTTTTCTCATACATATACTTATCGTGGCATCAGAGCAACTCTTCAAGAAATTCCGAAGCATCTGCCACGCAGAGCGGACATTCGCGAAGCACCTTGCCTGTCTTCACACCTTTCAGCAGCTTACATTGTGTAGCGCCGTTACGCTGCTCAAACTTCTGCATAATCTGTCGCATGCCCTTGATGGCCTTCGCTCGGTCGTGGGTGGAAAGTCCTAATACCATGCCCGCACCTACTAAGGCGCCACACGTACCCTCCATGTTGCCCATGCCCGCAGCAAAACTATTGCCCAGATCCTTGATCGCATCTTCACTCAGCGGAGTAAAGTCGCAATAAGTGCAGAGCACCGCTTGCGCACAGTTGTGCGTACCGTTAGCCTTCTTGGCGGCGGCTTGATCTTTCCTCGTTTCCATTGTTTCAAAGATTTTTTTTACTCTTAAGCATGATGATGCTCGTGTTTGCCATCACAAGCGTCGTGATGACAAGTAGCATCTCCATATTCGAGTTTGTCGGCAAGAAACAGGCTTATCAGTTCGTCTGTAGCAATAGCGGGAGCGCCACCGTGCACATTAATGTGAAGCTCGTCGAGCAACTTTACTGCACCAGCGCCCAAGCCACCGCATACAACGTCGGTCACACCTTGTTCATGCAAGAAGCGTGGCATGGCTCCATGAGCATGCTCAGGCGAGGTCAAGATGTTCTTGCCAGTCACTTGCTTATTGTCAACATCGTAAATAGTGACCTGTGGTGCTTTACCAAAGTGGGGAAAGAGAGTCTCATTAGAAGTAGGGACGGCGATTTTTTGTTTCATATATTGTGATTGTTTGTTACGAAAGGTCGAAGGCATCTCGCCTGCCAATCGCTTAAATAGTTTTACAAAGTAGGAAGGGTCATTAAAGCCCAGCGTGTGAGCAATCTCCTTTATGCTCATGGGCGAATGCTGCAGCATGCGCTTAGCCTCAAGCACAATGCGCTCGTTGATCATCTGCAAGGGCGATTGGCAGCTACATTGCCCCACATAGTTGGTGAGACTACGTGTCGAAACGTTGAGCATATCAGCATATTCGCTCACCGTATGCTTCATACGGAAATACTGCTCAATGAGCTGGCGAAAACGTACGAAGGTACAGTGAGCATTGCTCGTAACGTAGAGTGGGGAGTGGTCCTTTCGTTCACCACTACGCTGCATGCGGATGAGAAACAGATGCACCAGCGATTGCATGTAGTCGCTATGGGCAAATGCTCCTACGAGTGATAGTTCACGCTGCATGTCGCGCACGATCGCATCAAGCCTTTTGGCTTCATCGTTAGATACCTTATAATAAGGCAAAGCGTCATAAGCGTTGAACACGTTATACTTCAGAAAGATGCTTTCGCTCGACTGCTCATCAGCCAAGAAGTTGGCATTAAACTGTATAATCACTCCCTCATAGTCCTTAGCTCCGTCAAAAGTGTGTATTTGATTAGGAGCTATGAAAAATAAAGTGTTGTCGCTCACAGGATAAGCCGTGAAGTCGACATAGTGCATGCCATGACCACGCTTAAACCAAATGATTTGGTAGAACTTGTGAGCATGAGGTTGCATGGGATTCTTGCCTCTATTGCTGAAGAATGATGGCATATATTGCAACTCCAACTCAAGGCCCGATGTAACGCTCTTGCCTATGGCATAGGTCTTAATCTCTTCTTTCATACGGACTCTTATATTTTTGTGATGGTAAAATTACGCTTTATTTTTCACTCTCACATCGCACATTCCCATATTTACCATCCATAAGCATGTATGTACAACGAGCAATCCGCCTTTTGCTTCTAATTTTGCAACTGAAATAAGGCACGATCTCTAAAGTGCTTAAATAATAACCACGGCAAGATTGAGGAAGAAATCTGACAGATCTATTTCCATAAATGCCTATAAACAAAATAAACAATGACAAACGTAAAAGCTTATCTTCAGATTACAATGAAGATTAAAGAAAGTGATCGCGAAAGTGCGGCAAAGGTGTATTTTGATTATCGTAAGCCCTTCCTCGATACTATAGAGGGCGCACTGACCAAGGAACTCTTGGTACGCGATGAGGATGTACAGGTGCTGCATGGCTTCGATAGCAAAGAGCATGCTGCTGCTTACCTTCAGTCAGAGATGTTCACTAAGGATGTAGCCGTAGGACTTTCACCTTACTTTCAAGCTGATCCCGAAATCCGTATCTTTACGGTTGTAGGCTAAAGCTATTAGATTACAATACGTGAAGCAAAAATAGCTATTGCTGCATGAAAAAGTGGAGGACGTGTCAATCGTAGATGCGTCCTCTTTCCTTTTTTTTGTAGGCAGTCTCTTGTGCTATAAGCCATTCTCAATGATACATACCCAGACCTATATATCCCCTCCCCCCGCACTTTTGTAAAATCGTAACAAGAGCGCAACGCTCTTGTAATCGCATAGTACGACCTTTGCAGTGCATTAGGAAAACAATGCAACAGAGCAAAGCATAGAAAACGAAAAAAGTTCTTTTAATATCACATTAAGTATTATGCGAAAGAAATCAATCAGAGTGGTGGCAGTAGTTCTCATGGGACTCGCCACAGTAGGAACCTTCAGTGCTTGTAGTGATAACGATGTGCCTCAGACACCGCAACACAGCTACACTGACGATCACGGACTCAAGGCTTACGACGACATTCTCTTCGGCGATGGTACGCAAATCGGTAATGGCGACAACGAAGTAGTGTTTAAGGGTAAGCAAACCTTGAAGAAGGGCACTTACACACTCAAAGGATGGGTCTACGTGGCCGACGGTGCAGAACTCACCATCGAGCCGGGCACCATCATTAAGGGCGATAAGGATACAAAAGCTGCTCTCATCGTAGAGCGCGGTGGCAAACTCCATGCACAAGGCACAGCCGATGCGCCCATCGTGTTCACTTCTGCACAGCCCAAGGGACAGCGCAAACCGGGCGACTGGGGAGGCGTGATCCTCTGTGGAAAAGCTCCTCACAATGCAGGCGAAGCTCAGATCGAAGGTGGTCCTCGCACCAAGCACGGCGGCAATGATGCTCACGACAACTCTGGCGAATTGAGCTACGTACGCGTAGAGTTTGCAGGCTATCCTTTCGAAAAGGATAAGGAAATCAATGGTATCACGTTTGGCTCCGTAGGCGATGGCACAAAAGTAGATCACCTACAGGTGTCTTACTCCAACGACGATTCTTATGAATGGTTTGGCGGAACGGTGAATTGCAAAAACTTGATAGCTTATCATGGGTGGGACGACGACTTCGATACCGACAACGGATTCTCTGGCCATGTGCAATACGGACTCTCCGTACGCAACTCTCGCATAGCAGATGGAAGCCAGAGCAACGGCTTCGAGAGCGACAACGACGCCAGCGGTTCGACAGCGCAACCTTATACCACAGCCACGTTTAGCAACATCACTTTCATCGGTCCGAAAGCCACCGACGCTTCGTTCCAGAATACTACGGACTATATCAACGGCGGCAACATGTTCCCAAGCAATGGCTCTGCCATGGGACGTTTCCAAGCAGCCATGCAGATACGTCGTGGCTCACGCTTAAACTGCATCAACTCTATCGCAATCGGTTGGCCTATCGGCATAATGCTTGATGGAGAAAAGGGTGATACGCAGGCACAGGCCACCGCCGGAACGATTAAGCTGCAGAATGTATGGTTCGCAGATATGACCATTACTGGATCAGATGCCAACAAGCTCTATCAAGACAACTTCGTAACGGGATATGATGCTAATAAAAAGCCTATCGTAGACACCACTCGTCCTTCCTTCTCCACCACGTGGTTCCTCCAGCAGGCGGGCAATCGCGCTGAGGCTTCTGCTGCAGCATGGCTCCTCCAGCCCCTTGCCGGACTGAGCGGTGCAAGTGTCATTCCTGGTGTAGGAAGTCCTTTGCTCAGTGCAGCATCATTCTCAGGCATCACCTCCAACTGGTTTGACCACGTAGCCTTCATCGGAGCCTTCGGCACCGACAATTGGGCTTCAGGCTGGACCAACTTCGATCCAGAAAATACGGATTACTAATAGCTAAGCAATCTTCACAAGCACCCGTATTATGGGTAGCTCTATTAATTCAAAGTAATAAACGAATTAATAGGATCATCAGTTAATGCGTAGACGCTTTACACGACAAGCGTCTACGCCTTTTTAGTACGCTCGGCATGAGCATTATCTAACGGGTGCAAGTCCCGAGTAAGCC
>ERZ808270.398-NODE-398-length-25976-cov-29.746692_pt1 | contig 25976 bp, 13 predicted proteins | sample MGYA00521082_ERZ808270 | MGnify/ENA primary metagenome ERZ808270 (study PRJEB31516, sample SAMN03275594) | gut metagenome | biome: mammalia-associated habitat; material: feces | host: Papio cynocephalus | place: Kenya | collected 2012-07-27 ... | reverse complement strand
GATTACCCCAACGGCAATATGAATAAGAATCCCAAAGGATACCATAGTTCTTGTTAGAGATGACGAAGGGCACACTCACCTTGGTGTTGTACTGGAAGAGGTCTTCGTTCTTACCCTTCATATTGAGCTCCTCGCTCTGGTGCTGCCCCAAGCCATAGAAAGCCTCGTTGTCTGGCGAGTCGAAGATGGCACGCCAAGACCAACCATGCTTCTGAGCCTCTGGCACCTTGTCGATGTCAACGCCTATCTCACGGTCTGGCACGGTGAAAGGCTTGAAGGTCTTTCCACCCTGAGCCACCTCGTTGAGGAGCACGTTGTCCTTGAGGTCGTAGAAGGTGATGTGACCGGTGCCCTCGTTCAGGACGGCACGCATGGCAGCGGTGGTGATGATGAGGTTGTCACCCTGCTCATCCACCTTATAAGTAGCCTTGCTGGTCTGAGGCACGATAATCAGACTTGTCTTATCCTTGAAAGACTGTTCTGCCGTGGCCTGCACACGAATAATCTTATCGCTCACCACCTGCAAGCGAATCTGGCTAGGACCATAGTTCTGGTGTTGCTTCAACTGTACGGTAAGAAAATTACCGTTCTGACTGAATCCGGCTGCTTGGAGACCTGAGGCGCTCATAAACAGCACTGCTGAAATTAGTAATGTCTTAGTTAGTCTCATGTTAATGTTTAACAGAATGATTGATATTTGCGGCAAAGATACGGCTTTTATTCCATATCCTTGTGCGCAAATGTTTTAAAAGTGGGTATAAAATGTTAAGCCTCCCCGTTAAGTTGCTTTTTATACTGCGAAGGCGTAACTCCATACGCCTCCTGAAAGTACTTGGAGAAGTATCGTGGGTTGTTGAAGCCTACCTTATAGGCCACCTCGCTGATGTTATATTCGTCGTCGTGGAGCAATTCCTCGGCACGCTTGATGCGCTTGGCACGGAGATACTCTGAAGGAGTGGTACCCGTGAGCGAAATCATACGTTTATATAATTGTACGCGCGAGATGAGCAGGAAGGTGCTCATGCTCTCCACCGATGTATCGGGGTCGCCCATGTTGTCGCGAATGTAGTTGTCCACCGACTCCAGGAACTTGCGGTCGTTCTCACTCAGCACAAACTGTCCGTTGTTGAACTTCTTGCTCTTGTCGATGAAGTTGCCTTCGGTCTGCGAAGGGGTCTTGCCAGTGCGTTTCGACAAGTTCAGGAGATTCTTGATGCGCAAGTTGAGCATGTCGATGTTAAACGGTTTGGTGATATATTCGTCGGCACCGCTGGCAAGTCCTTCCTTCTGATGCTCCTCCGCCATTCGGGCTGTGAGCATGATGAACGGAATGCTGGCGGTCTCGTCGCTCGATTTCACCATGCGGCAGAGTTGATTGCCGTCCATCACCGGCATCATCACATCGCTGAGGATGATATTAGGGCGGCGGTCGATTACCTTGTTCCAGGCATCCTGTCCATTCACAGCCTCAACAACTTGATAATCGGCGGAGAGGATGTCGCGCATGAACTCACGGAAGTCATCGCTGTCATCCACCAAGAGCAGGATAGGCTTACGCACCTGTTTAGATTCCTCTTCCTCCTCAGGCATATTGTCGGTCATACCATAGAGTGATAGTTCGTCGGTATCGTCGCCATCCTCTGCCTTGTGAACAGTAGAGATGATGGGGGCTGCACGCAAGGTTCCGAGATGGGCGTTCACCTTGGCAGAACCATCGTCCTCGATAGGAATATCAACCATGAAGACGGAACCGCCACCCTTATTGTCGGCTGCCGAAGCCTTGCCTCCATGGAGCTCGGCAAACTTCTTGACCAGATTGAGCCCGATGCCGCTGCCACCGGCAGGCTGCATCTCTGTGCCATTCACCTGATAGAAGCGCTCGAACACATGTTTCTTCTCCTCGTCGCTGATGCCCTTGCCCGTATCAGCCACCGAGATGCGCAGCATGTCGTGGTCGCCACCCTTTATCTCGTAACGGGTCACGGCTCTCAACGAAACGGTTATCTTGCCACCATCCGGGGTAAACTTATAAGCGTTGCTCAAGAGATTGTTCACTATCTTGCCCACCTTGTCGGCATCAAACGACATCAACAACTTAGGGAATTCTGCCTCAAACTCCAACGTCACCTTGTTGTTGGCGAGGATACGGAAGGAAGAGCAAATATTGTCCACGAAACTCACGATGTCAGTACGAGAGAGATTCAACTTCTCCTTGTTTTGGTCGAACTTGCGGAAGTCGAGAATCTGCGTCACGAGGTTGAGCAAGCGGGTTGCGTTGCGGTGTATCAGCTGCAACTTGCGTTTCTTGGCTGGGTCTTCCTCCTCACGTATCATGTTCACCAATGGAGAGATAATCAGCGTGAGCGGTGTACGGAGCTCATGGCTCACGTTGGTGAAGAAGTTGAGTTTCAACTCGTTCAACTCCTTGGTCTTCTTGATATTCTCCTCCATCGCCTGTTGCTCAAACTTGTGGCGCTGACGCTCGAACATACGGCGACGATACAGGAACAAACCTGTGGCTATCAAGATGATATATACGAAGAACGCCCACATGGAGAGATAGAAAGGTGGATGCACATGGATTTCCAACTCGCTAATCTCGTCGTTGACCGTACCATCGGCATTCACCACCTTCACTTGCAGGGTATAGCTGCCCGAAGAAAGATTGGTAAAGGTTACCTCCGGACGGTCGTTAGGGGTCAGCATCCACTTGTCGCTCACTCCCTTCATGCGATAGAAGAAGCGGCTGCGGGCAGGCACGGTAATCTCACTCGAAGCCAACTGGATGGTAAAGGCGTTGTCCTTATAACTCAGGTCGAGACGCTTGCTGGCATCGAGCGACTTCTTCAAGATCACCTTGCCCTCATATTCCTCGCCTGCCGTCAAGGCATGGTCGAAGAGGACCAATCCACTGAAGAGGGCACGCACATGGGTCTTGTTGACCTGTGTGGAACGAGGACTGATGATGTTGATACCATCTTGTCCACCGATGGCGATGTCGCCATTGCGCATCAGGTAAGCGGAACGGTAGTTGAACTGTCGGTCTTGCAATCCATCGAGCGAATTATAACTGGTCATGTTGAGATTCCAGGTTCCGTTCTCGTTCTTGTCGAGTTTCACATGGGTCACCACAAACTCAGATATGAGCCACATGGTGTGCTGCTTGTCCTCGATGATGGAACAGCCCACGGCACCCGGTGTACCATTCAACTCATTAATAATCTCCACTTGGTCCGACTTGGTATCGTACATGGCAATACCCGCTGGCGTGGCTATCCACAAGATGCCTCGGCTGTCAAGCATGGCATAGTTGATGGAAGGACTGATGAAGTTCTGTCCACTCTTCGTGGCATTGAGATTGGTAATCTGATGAGTTCGGAAGTCGAAAATCGACATGTTCTGTGAATGACCTATCAACAACTGGTTGGCATTCTCCACGAACACGGAGTTGATATAGTCGCTCGTCAGCTTGGAGTTTCGGGTTGAATAGGTCTCAAACTTACCTGTAGCTGGGTCGTAGATTTGGAATCCACCGCCCAAGGTTCCGATGAGCAACTTATGGTCTGGAGCCTCGGCAAGACACCATACACTGTTGTTAGCCAGTCCGCCAGGAGTTTGATAGATGGCTTTCCACTGTCCATGGTCATAGCGAGTCAAGCCGCCATTGAAGGTTCCGAAGTACATGCTTCCATCCTTCATCGTAAAGCTGCTCACCACCACATTGCTGCCAAGCCCTGTCTGCGCCTGTCCATAGTGCTGCATCTGTCCGGTTGAGGGATTATAGGCGATGATGCCATTGTCGTTGGTACCACACCAAAGGTTGCCATACAGGTCTTGCGTGATGGTACAAACATCGCCCATCGGGATGGTATAGAACTTGGTGGCTGCCGCAGAATAATAGCACACACCATTCTTATAGGTTCCCACCCACACGGCATCTCGATCGTCTACATAAACCTGTAGCAAGGAGTTGTCGGATATACTACCCTTGTCGTTGGGAGAATAAGTAAATCGGCGGCAGAGGCGCTTGCCGTAGTCAATATAGTAAAGACCATTGTGGTCGGTAGTAACCCAAACATGTCCACGGCTATCACATGCCACATCTCGCACGATGATATGTCCCGCTACATCAGCAGGATAGGCGATGCCCTGCGAAGCGAGAAATTCTCGTCCAGACATAAACCATTTATGCAGTGAGGTACTGTATACCAAACTGCCATAATTGGTAGATACCCAATAGTTGTTCTTGCTATCAACAAAGGAATACACGGCGTTGTCTTTCACTACCTTGCTGCGCATCAGGAAGTCGTCGCTCCAGACCACACGCTGGGCATAACCATCCAGGCGACACATGTAGCCATTGTTGAAAGTAACGACAGCCATACCCTTCTGTTCCTGAATGTTGCTCACCTGATAGTCGGGAACTGTCCCCATACCATGTTTCTTGGAGAATCGGAAACAATAAGCGGTGTGGTTCTTGGTATCTATAAAATAGATGCCTTGTCCATACACAGGCATCCACATGTTTTTCTTGGAATCGATCAAGAGCTTGTAGGGAGCTCCAGCCACGCCCAATTCCTTGAGCCTCAGCTCAGGCTTGCGGTCGAACTGCTCCGTCTCATAATCGTAGAGACAATACCCCACACTGGTGTGTATCCAGAGGTTGCCATCGGCATCCTGTTGAATTTCGTCCACACTGTTGTTAGGAATACTCTTGTCGTTCTTATCGTCGTAGAGATAAGGCTTCATGCGAAATCCATCGAAACGGTCGAGTCCTGACTGGGTTCCGAACCATACGTAGCCATGGTCATCCTTGAGGATGGCGCTCACTTGGCTGTTGCTCAATCCATCTCGATTGGTAAGTCGATTGAAGTCGATGCTGCCATAGGTGCCATAAGCACCTACTGGCAGCAGGATGAACATCAAGAGAAGCGTCATCCCCAGGATACGCTTCAAGAGATAGTTATAGGTTTGTATCATAATTGCGTTGTTTGGTTTACATATTTCTTAATCTATTTCAAGACTATAGGTTTCTTTTGGTAAGAGAGACTAAAGATTTTTTGTTTCAGTATCTAAAGAACCTCGTTTTTCTCCGAGCTTTCCCTGATTTTGAGAATCATCGGCACCACCTCTTTATATATCTTCTCGTCGCCGTTGATGTTTCTCATCAGCAGTTCGCAAGCCTTGGTTCCCTGCTCGTGTGCCTTGTCCATGATGGCGGTGAGGCGTGGTGTGACGAAGGCTGCCGTATCTCCATCGGTGAACCCGATGATGGCGACATCCTGCGGTATACGCAAGCCCTTTGCCTTGATGGCATCGAAGGCGGCATAGGTGATGATGTCGTTGAAGGCGAGGATGGCATCTGGTCGGTTCTCGCTTTCCAGCAGGCGAAGCGTGGCATTGCGTGCCACGTCGAAGTCTATCTTGTCGCAAACCACAAGGGTACGGTCTATCGGTATTCTGTTCTCTCTGAGGGCTTCTAGGTATCCGTGCTTTCGACGGCGCACCATGTCGAGGTGGTTAGGACCTCCGATGAAGGCGATGCGCTTTGAGCCGGTATCTATCATGTGCTGGGTAGCTTCCTGGGCTGCCACGTCTCCGTTGCCCACTACCTGAGAGAACTTGTCTTCCAGGCAACAACGGGCGAAGAATACCAAGGGTACGCCCATGGTATGGAGTTGCTCAAAATGTGAATAGTCTACTGTATCTTGTGCCAGACAGGCGATGATGCCTTCCACGTGCATGTCGAGGAAGTTGTCGAGTGCCTTCGCCTCTCGCTCATGGTTCTCATGGCTATTGGCGCTAATCACCGAATAGCCACGCTTGGAGGCATAATCCTCGATTCCGTCGAGTACGGCTGCATAATAATGGGTTACCAGGTTAGGCACGATGACACCTATCACCCTCGGAGCCTCCTTGCGCAAGCTCTGCGCAAAAGGGTTCGGACGGTAATTCAGCTCTTTGGCGAGCTGCTTTACCTTCTTGGTCATCTCCTCTCCCACCTCATGGCTGTTGCGCAAGGCTCTCGACACGGTAGCAATGCTCACGCCCAGTTGGTCGGCAAGGTCCTTAAGTGATGTTCTTCGTTGTTTCATTCTTTATTATCGTTTTTCTATAGATTCTACGAAAGTGAATTTTGAATAATTTGTGCATAGGTTTCGCTCCCTTATGGAAGCGTTTTACCTAGACACTGCAAAGTTAACAAAAGTATTCGAATTCGCAAACGTTTACGTGGTTATTTTCACTTAAAAAAGGAGTTTTTTATAAAAATAGCTGTAATTTTGCACAAGAAAGTAATGAATAGTTGATAATAAGTTAGTTAGAAACAAGAAGGCTTCGGATTGTCGTGAGACAGTCCAAAGCCTTATTTTTTTATACATAAAAGTCCCCTTAACTCCTAACTCCTAACTCCTAACTAAATATAGTATTCCGCCGAATCCACCAAGCCGGCACGCAGTGCATACTTGGTAGCCTCATGCACATTGTTCACTCCCAACTTACGGAAGATGTTCTTGCGGTGGGTATTGACCGTATGGAAACTGGAGAAGCGCTTCTCGGCGATTTCCTTGGTCGTCATGCCCAGGGCGATGTCCTTCAGAATCTCCGTCTCCGTTTTGGTGAGGTTGATTTTCTCCTCCGCCTCTTGCAGTGGCGTGAGGAGCACCTCCATCATGCGTTGGCAGATGAATCGGTTGTCCGCCATGCAGAAGCGGATTGCCTCCTTGATTTCCATCATCGGACTCTCCTTTAGGAGAATGCTGAACTGGCGACTGCTAGCCGTGAGCACCCTCACGAAGTCGGCGCTCAAATCCTCACTAAACAAGAGCCAGCGGGTGGAAGGGAAACGCTGGTTCAGGATAAGCAACTCATCGGCATCGTTGATGTCGAAAAGCGTATAGTCGAGTATCACCACCACATCTTCGTTTTCCCGAAGGGCGAGCATCAGCTCTGCCTTGTCTTCGATGTACTTGGTTTCCACGTTCTCATCCATCTGGTGGATCACGTAGTTGAGCCCGGCACGGGTGATGTCTTGTTTGTCTGCTAACAGTATCTTCATCATGAATATTTATTTAATATGATAACCGAAAGAGGCCGTATCGCAATTTACGACACAGCCTACCTTTATTTTTATCTTAGAATGACATGAGGAATCCCATACGGATGCCCCACTTGTCGACATTGGCATGGTCGAGGTAATTGAGACGACGCACGTAGTCGATGGCAAAGAACTTGAAGATGTTATGCACACCTGCCACAACCTCCCAGTATGGAGTCTTACCAAACGTATAAGAATGGTTAGGGAACTGGAAGATGACGTTATCGTTCACGTTCTTTGTTGGATCGTTCTTGCTGGTCAAATCACCCCATACACCCTTTACGGCGATATACTCACGCCACTTCAACTTCTTGAGCAGCGGAATACGGTTGAGCAACTTGCCGTTCATGTCCCAAGCTGCCGACCAGAATATCTGACGGTCGCTCAAGAACTCCCAGTCTTTCATCATACTGATGGTTGCCTCCTGCTCGAAGATGGAGAGGTTGACTGGTGGCTGGATGAGCATAGGGAAAGGAACCTTGTTCCACTGCACCTTGCCCACTACATTGAAGTCAATATAACCAAAGCTACCCAACCACTGGCGCTTGTAGATGCCCAGCGAGGTGAGGTTGCTCTGATACTGACCGCCCATGAAGCCGTCGAAGCCCATGGTGTGAGACAGCGAAATCTCCGGACTATCGAGGTTGATAGGCAGGCGCTGCTGCTTGGTGTTGACATAGGTAACGCCCGGGTTATAGTCGATGCCCACGGTTGCCTCGGTGGTACGAATCTTCTTCACCTCTGCCTCCTTGTTTACATCGGTCACCTTGAAGTAATGCAGGTTGCCCACGGTGCGGTTGCTCTGCCAACGCATGCTGGCATCGAAACGGAGTCCCCAGTCGGTCTCGTAGGTGAAGCCCACCTTCTGACGCTGGTAGAGGTACATCTGGTCTTGCTTGGTGGCACGGATGGTCATGAAGAAGTTATCCTTGTTGTGCAACAAGTTGTCGTCGGAAGGCGAGGTGATGTCGTGTCCTACCTCGAAGGTGAGGTTACGCATCGGGAACTCGAACGGACTGTTCTTCTTCTTGTTGAACGAGTAGGTGAGCACATCGCCATAGTACCACTTGTGGCTCTTCATACCATAGGCTCCATAGCCATTCCAGAAGATATGTGGGTTGAGTGCCGCCATCGTACGTCCCGCAAGACGCAAGCGGACACCATCCACGAAGTTGTTCGACAGGAAGGTGTTGATAGGTCCGAGGTCGAACAGACTTCGCTTGTCTACCCTGCCGTCGGCTCCCTTCTCGTTGACATGCGCCACCTCCACATAGTTCTCCATGAGGGCACGGATGGCAAAGATGATGTACTTGAAGCCCTTGGAGTTCTCCATGCGATGGATGAAACTGTCCATCGACGATTCACTCTTGGTCAAGTCCACCTGTCGATACTTGTTCCAGTAAGCCTCGTCACGATTCATGGCATCCATGTCGTGCCTTACCTTCGCCTTGCCCTTGAAGAGTTGCTTCGGCAATTCATCGAACGAATAGTCGGTCAGTCGGGTATTGCGCACCACCAAGAGGTTTTGCAACAACTTGTTGGCATGCAACTCGGCTATCATGTCGTCCTTGGAGAGCACCCACTCGCCATCGTCGAGCTTGGTGTACTCCTGTTCTATCTTCATATCCGTCACCCAGTTTACGTCACTGTTGTGCGGCATGTAGAGATTACATTTCTTCACGTGCAAGGTACTGTCTGCCAAGACATAGAGCTCGCCACGGAAACCGAAGTCCTGGCTGTTGGCTGGGATGAACTGCAAGTGGTAGCAGAGGTCGCGGTCTACATAGACCGTATCCTCCAGATAATAATGGTAGAAACTGATGGCTGTTCTGCCGATAGGTGAAGGGAATGGATACTGGAGCAGACGCACATAGTCATCGTAGATGTCTACGTCGGTAAACACCTCCTTGAGGGCGGTATTCAAGATCTCGCCCGTCTGTAGCACCTGTCCGATACCACTGCTCTGTTGTCCCTTGATGATGTCTTTCTCGGTCTGAGGACTCTTGCGATAGATGTGCTGCGACACGGTCTCATCGACGGAAACAGGCAGGGTGAGCTTGCCGTTGTATGGCGAAGTTTCCACCTGGTCGAGCAGATATTGTCGCTTGCTGAAGAACTTACCCTCCAGCTGCTCCTTCTTCAAGTCATTGAGCGCCAGGGTAATCTTCTGGTATTTATCAAACTGATAATAATCGTGATTGGTGAGGTCGGTCTTCTTCTTGGCGGCGATAACACGGCGCATCAACTCGACGGCAGGGTTATCCTTGCGCTTGTAGCGACCCTTCTTCGACTTAACGACCACTTCGCCCAGCTTATGACTGTCGTCCTTCAGCTTCACCTCTATGAAGTTAGTCTTCTCATCGAGTCTCACAGTCTGCGTCTTATAGCTGAGCGCACTCACGGTAAGCACCCATGCCGGGTGCTTCTCGATGGTAAACTTACCCTCGCCGTCACTCGACACAGCAATCTTATGCCCCTTGTACTGCACGCTTGCATACGAAACGGGGAAGCCATCTTCGTCGATGACACGACCCGTCAACTTCTCCTGGGCGATCATCTGCAAAGCAAAAACGAAGAATGTGAGTAATGTAAATATTCCTCTTTTCAATGTTATATCCTTCATCGATCTCTTTATTAATATATATAATGTAATACCTAAATTGATACCTTTTACCAAATTCGGCTGCAAAGATATACATAAATATCTGAAAATAATCGAAAACTATTTGGATATTTTAGTTTTTTAGCGTAATTTTGCACCCAGAATCGTTACTAGACGAGAAAAATACGAAAAAAGACACCTATTTGGTGATATAGAACAATTTTGGAAGGAAATAGAATCCGACTGATAAAAACAAACTGTATCAGACTGATAAGAACAAGCAGACTGAAAAATAAACAGACAGATTAAGAAATAGACAACATGAACGATAAAGGAAATCTGACAGACGAACGCCCTCCTTTGCTGCCGGTCATCATCGGAACAGGACTGGGCAGCGGCTTCTGGCCTTGGGGCCCGGGAACGGCTGGTTCCATGCTCGCCACCCTGATATGGGCGGCGATGGCATACTTGGGCGGCATCCATGGTGCCACCTTGCAGAGCGTAACCTTCTTTCTGGTCATCCTCTCCACCCTCATCGGCACATGGGCTACGGCACAACTGCAACCCTACTGGGGCGAAGACCCAAGCCGTGTGGTCATCGACGAGATGGCAGGCGTATGGATACCCCTCTCCCTTCTGATGCCATTCAACGACCTGGGGCAACCAAAGGATGCTTGGTGGTGGGCACTGGTGGCATTGGTGCTCTTCCGCTTCTTCGACATGGTGAAACCGCTCGGCATCAAGAAGCTAGACCGCATGAAAGGTGCCTTCTACGTGATGGCGGATGACCTGTTGGGCGGTATCTACGCAGCCATCAGCATGCTACTGATAAAAATTGCATTAGCATTCATATAAGAAATCGCATGAACAATCATATAGAGAGGAGCATGAGGCTCCACGAAAATTGACATACTAGATTTTATGGGCAAGATAAAGCAAGAGCTGATTACCTTTGCGAAGGCTGAATTCACAGCCAGCATCGCCTCGGTGGTGGACTTCGGACTGGCGTTCATCCTCTCCGACGTAGTGGGCATCTACTACGGTCTAGCCAATGCACTGGGAGTGATGAGCGGCGGCGTGACCAACTGCTGCCTCAACTACCGATACGTGTTCGGCGACTCCCATCGCAAGAAGAAAAGCGTAGCTTGGCGATACTTCGTCGTATGGGGCATCAGTTGGATGCTCAACTCGGGTGGGACCATCCTGCTCACCGAAGCCATCAACTACAGTGAGCACATCAACATCCACTACATGATACCGAAGTGCGTGGTGTCGTTCCTCGTGGCAGTATTTGTAAACTACCCAGGACAAAGGAAATTCGTATTTAAGAAGGAATAATACATAAAGGCTAGAAAAAATAATATTCGTATAAAGACAAGAAGAAATAATACTTTAATTAAAGAAATGAACTATAGAGACTTTTTACAGAAAGTAATCTACGTGATTATCAACCCAATCATCAAGGCGATGATCAAGATGGGTGTCACGCCAAACATTGTTACCTTCGTGGGATTCATCGGCAATATCCTTGCCGCAGGATTTTTCATCGACGCAGCTTGGACAATGGGACTCGATGGAGTAGCCGAGGGCGACCTCGCCATAGCCGATAGCACCGGTGCCTTCACCCTGCAAGGTTGCCTGGCCGAGATTGGCTGGGGCGGATTCATCATCCTCGCCGCTGGGCTCTTCGACATGATGGACGGCAGACTGGCACGCATGAGCGGCAAGAGCAGCCTCTTCGGAGCACTCTGGGACTCCACCCTCGACCGTTACAGCGAGTTGGTGAGCCTCTTCGGCATCTGCCTCGCCTTCATCCGTGTAGACCAAGACGGCAACTGGTTCTGGATGGGTGTCGTTACCTTCGCCGCCATGATAGGCTCCGTGATGGTAAGTTATGTACGTGCCCGTGCCGAGGGACTCGACATCGAGTGCAAGGTAGGACTGATGCAGCGTCCTGAGCGTGTGGTCGTTACCGCTGTAACCGCCATGCTCACTGGCATCACTGGCAACCTCTGGTGGCTCGCAGGCGGCATGATTCTCATCGCCGTACTCGCCAACATCACTGCGTTCTGGCGTGTAGCCCACTGCTACAAAGTCATGACAGGGAAAAATTAAAAATACAAAAAAGTGTTTAGCATTTATTTAATCATCCTATTCGTCGCCCTCGTGGCATGGAAGAAGACACGACAATTCGCCATCTACTTCCTGCCTTGGTTCCTCTTCGGAATCATCTACGACTCGATGCGCCTCTACCCGAACTACAAGGTGAACTCTATCGACGTGGAGCATCTCTATGAGGCAGAGAAGGCACTCTTCGGCATCGTGGCGAAAAGTGCGCAGGAGTTGGCTGCCGTGGCCGACCACACCTCGATTATGATTCCGGGAGAGTGGTTCAAGGTACACAACTGTGCCTTTGCCGACTTCATGGCAGGTTGTTTCTACCTCTGCTGGGTACCGGTGCCCATCGCCTTTGCACTGTACCTGTACCTCACCAAGCAGAAGGATTGGTTCAACCGCTTCTCCTGGGCGTTCCTGCTGGTCAACGTCATTGGCTTCATCGGCTATTACATCTACCCTGCCGCACCGCCTTGGTATGCCATGAACTATGGCTTTACCCCTGTGCTCAACACGCCAGGCAACGTGGCTGGACTGGGAAGATGGGACGCCATGACGGGTTTGAGCGTATTCCACGGTCTGTATGGCAAGAACGCCAATGTCTTCGCCGCCGTGCCTAGCCTGCACGCCGCCTACATGTTGCTCACCACCATCTACGCCGTGCTGAGCCACAAGCGTTGGTACACCATCGGACTCTTTGGCTTCATCTGCCTGGGCATCTGGTGGACGGCAGTTTACTCAGGTCACCACTACATCATCGACGTGTGCCTGGGCATCCTCACCACCATCATAGGTGTGCTGCTGATGGAAGAGGGAGGCATCAAGAACCTTCTTCCTAACGCTCCCATCAAAAAGATCCCTAGCAATTGACACTACAAAATAAGAAGAGGGTGTGTCATAAGTCATGTCCTATGCGCCCTGAAAGGGCAATCTGCACCTAGCCCAGGGCATCGCCCTGGGGTTAACGTCCCAACAAAATGTAGCCCTGAAAGGGCAAAAGCATCTCATTATTAATGCTTTTGCCCTTTCAGGGCGACATTGCTTAATACCAATATTACCCAGGGTGTTGCCCTGGGCTAGGTGCTTTTGGGCTTTCAGCCCGTCTTTGTCTGCTATCAATAGGACTTATGACACACCCTCTTTATTGTATTCTTTTAATTACAAATACTTTTACAAACTATATGGATTTCTTGTAGCAACGATGGCGGCGATGCTGCTGGCTCTCCAAGTACTGCCATTGGCTCTGCACCCCCTTGTTGCTTTCCATCTGCGGCATAGCCTCAGCCCACTTGAATCCGTATCGGCGATACTGCTCTATCAAGTCGGCGAAGATGAGGGCATTGGCACCTTTCAGACGATACTCCGGCAGCACACCTATCAAGAGAAGGTCTACCGTATCCGTATGGTGATGCTTCAACAGCTTCAGGATTTTCCACCATCCCGTAGGGAAAAGCTTGCCATTGCCTATGCTTTGAAGTGTCTCGGTGAACGAAGGGAACGAGACACCGAATCCTATGAGCCTGTTGCCGTCGTTTCCGTCCACCACACCCGTAACGAGGTTGAGGTCAGCCTTGCCTATATAGGCATCGATATACTGCTTGATTTGCTTGTCGGTAAGCTGTTGGAAATCATAGAGATCCTTGTAGGTCTCATTCACGATTTCGAATATTCTGTGCCCCATGCCCTCCTTCAAGAGCTCATGCTTGGTAAACTTGCGCACGTGAAGATTATATCGCTCCTCTATCAACTCGGCGGTCTTGGCGAACTTAGGTGGTGTCACCTCCGGCACCTTCAGCCTATATTCCAGCCAGTCGTTGTCTTTCTGAAACAACATGGCATCCATGTGCATCGGATAATAAGCAAAATTGTAGTTCACGTACATGGTAGATTTCTCAAGAAAACCTTCTACCAACATGCCTTCACGGTCCATGTCGGTGAATCCAAGCGGTCCCACCATTTCCGTCATACCACGCTCTCTGCCCCAAGAGGCCACCGCCTCCATCAACGTCTGCGACACCTGCATGTCGTCCTTGAAGTCCAACCATCCGAAGCGCACTTGCTTCTTGTCCCATTCCTTGTTGGCACGATGATTGATGATAGCTGCTACGCGTCCCACGAAGCGGGCCTCCTCGTCGACAGCCAGGAAATACTGCGCCTCGCAAAAGTCGAAGGCAGGGTTTTTCTTTGGGCTTAAGGTATTCCACTCGTCAAAACGCAAGTACGGAACTGCATATTTATTCCCTTGATACAAGTCGTAATGGAACTGTATGAAGGCTTTCAGACCCTTCTTGGTCTTGATAGGTATGATTCGGATATTACTCATTCACTTTATTTTTGTACAACATATTTCATTTCCGTTTCCTACGGAAAATCGGTGCAAAATTAATACTATTTTTCGAATTTAGCAAGTTTTCCTGTTATTTTTTGTTATCAAAATACATTTTAGATTGTTCCCTTTGGATATTTATCCAAGAAGTCGTACCTTTGCAGCATGAAAAAGTCGAGAGATAACTACCAGTTCCTTACTCAGGCCCCCGTACACCGAGTAATATTCACGATGGCGATACCTACCATCATCAGCATGTTATCGACGAGCATGTACAACCTCGCCGACACCTATTTCGTGGGCAGCATCAACACCCAGAGCGTGGCAGCCGTGGGCATCTCCTTCTCCGTGATGGCAATTATCCAGGCTGTAGGCTTCTTCTTCGGTCATGGCTCGGGCAACTATATCTCTCGCAAGCTTGGCGCCAAGGAGCATGAGCAAGCTCGTAAGATGGCTGCGACGGGATTCGTCCTCAGCTTTTTCGCAGGAGTTCTCATCGCCATCCTAGGACATGTGTTCCTTACCCCCTTGTCTATTTTTCTGGGTTCAACCCCCACCATTCTCCCCTATACGGAGCGCTACCTCGGCATCATCCTGCTGGGTGCCCCCTTTATGACGATGTCGCTCACGCTCAACAACCAGATGCGCTTCCAGGGCAACGCTGCTTATGCGATGAAGGGCATCCTCTCGGGCGTGTTGCTCAACCTCGTATTGGCGCCACTGCTCATCCTCTATTTTGAGTTGGGCATCACGGGAGCGGCTGTGGCGACGCTCATCAGCCAAACCTTCGGCTGCTGCATGCTCTTCTTGATGAGTCGTCGGGGGCAGAACATCCGCATCCGCCTGAAGGACTTCACCCCGAGCAAGGCTTTCGCCAAGGAAATCGTCTTTGGCGGCACACCTTCGCTGTCGAGACAAGGACTGGGCAGCGTTTCTACGATATTGCTAAATGTGGCGGCTGGCACTTATGGCGACGCTGCTATCGCCGGCATGAGCATCGTGACCCGCATCTCCTTCTTCACATACGCCGTGGTCATCGGTCTGGGACAAGGATTCCAGCCGCTCTGTGGCTTCTGCTATGGTGCCAAACTCTATGCCAGAGTGAGGGATGCCTTCTATTTCTGCATTAAGTGTGGTACCATTTTCTTGGTGGCATGTGCCTTGATTGGATTCCTCTTCGCCGCTCCCATCATCGAATTGTTCCGCAGCGACCCTGAAGTGATACATGTCGGCGCGGTGGCACTGCGTTGGCAGGTCATCAGTTTTCCACTCGTGAGCACCATCGTCCTCACTAACATGCTGATGCAGACCATCCGCAAGCCGGTGCGTGCCAACCTGGTGGCAGCGGCGAGAAGTGGCTTGTTCTTCATCCCGCTCATCTTCATCCTGCCTCGTTTCTTCGGCTTGTTGGGTGTGGAGATGTGCCAGGCATGTGCAGACTTCTGCTCCTTCTCCATGGCAGTGCCTATCGCCTGGAGTGCCTTCAGAGATATGAGAAGAGAAAAAGAAAAAAATAGTTTGTCTATATCACATAGGTAACAATATGGAAACGGAACGACAGTGCAAAAATACTGCAAGATCTTGGAATCGCCAAAAATTGCCACGCAGAGTTATGTTAAGCGAGATTAACGTTTCGGAAAAATATAGTTAAAAAAACTAACTCATAGTTTTGTGGTCAAAGAAACGGTGAGTTAGGAGGTGAGAAAGGGTGAGTTACGGGAGGGAAGATCTACATCTTTATCATCGATAATTATCCCTATATCTATATCAGTATATCAGTTATATCAGTTTTTATGAAGTACCCCCGTTCTTTGCTTTTATAGAACCATTAATATATATATAATAATATATATATATTAATGAATTTATAATTACATAATAATTAACATTTCGAGTAAGCGGGTGATAGGTCTAAATCAAAACTGATATAACTGATATACTGATATAGATATAGGCAAAAGTTCAAACTGTACGGTTGGAAAAGGAGTTCTTCATGTAAAGACTTATTACCCAAGTCCGCCGTCTTTTTCGCCACATATTAAGAAATAAGCAAAACAAAATTTCGTCAACTTGAAACTTTTTCGTAATTTTGCACCTTGAAAAGAGAGAATGGGGCAAACAAACCTACCGACACTAGGCTCTCGAATCGTACTAAGGAAGATAAAAGTACTCCACCTGTATGGTTGACACGGGCAGAAAGCCCAAAAGCACCTAGCCCAGGGCAACGCCCTGGGTAGATATTGGGTGAATGGAGCGCCCTGAAAGGGCAAAAGCATCAACTCCTTCATAGAACGCTTTTGCCCTTACAGGGCGTACCTACCCTCTTTCTTTTCCTAGGGCGTTGCCCTAGGCTAGGAGCTTCTGCCCTTTCAGGGCGTATAGTGCTATTCTAACCGCACAGGTCGAAAATATAAGGAAACTAGGAAGATAAAAAAGCACTAGGAAGATAAAAAGTAGAAGGAAGATAAAAGAAATGGAGAAAGCAAAGTATAGCATCGGACTGGATGTAGGCTCTACTACAGCCAAGATAGCCGTCATCGACGAAAACAACCATATCGTTTACTCAAAATACGAGCGACACAACGCTCGTGTCAACGAACTCGTATCCCGTTACTTCAAGGAGATTGGCGAGCAGTTGGGCAACGCTTCCGTCAGCATCTGCGTGACGGGCAGCGTAGGTATGGCTACCGCCGAGCAACTCAAGGCTGAGTTCGTTCAGGAGGTGGTGGCTGGCACCATCTACGCCCGCAACGCCCATCCTGAGGCTAAGGCACTCATCGACATCGGTGGCGAGGATGCCAAGGTCGTTTTCATCAAGGATAATGGTGGCATGGAGCTGCGCATGAACGGAAACTGCGCTGGCGGCACCGGTGCGTTCATCGACCAGATGAGCGTGCTGATGGGTGTGGACAACCAGAAGATGAACGAGTTGGCGATGAAAGCCACCCATATCTATCCGATGGCGGCACGCTGCGGCGTGTTTGCCAAGACCGACATCCAGAATCTCATGTCGCGCAACCTCCCCGAGGAGGACATTGCGGCCAGTATCTTCCATAGCATCGCCGTACAGACGGTGGTGACCCTCTCCCACGGCATGACATTCGAGGCTCCTATCCTGCTCTGCGGCGGTCCGCTAACCTTTCTCCCAGCCCTCCGCAAGGCTTTCTGCAACTATATGAAACTATCTCCCGAGGATTTCATCGTATCGGAGAACAGTAACCTGATTCCTGCCTTGGGATGTGCATATCGCGCAAAGACTCTTGCAGAAAAAAACGTCAGTTCGCTCGACGAGCTTAAAGCGCGTCTGAACGTCGATTTAGGAATCGAGTGGCATAGTAGTCTAGCCCCGCTGTTCAAGGACGAAGAAGAGCACAAAAAGTGGCTTAAATCGAAAGCTAAGTTCGCCACAGAGACCAAACCTTTGCAAAAAGGCAAGCAGCGCATCGTCATCGGCATCGACTCGGGCTCCACAACGACCAAAATCGTAGCCGTAAGGCTCAACGATGGCGCTAGCCCATCTGTGTTATCCGTGAAATCTGTGGGAGAAAAGAAAATTTCATCAGCGAGAAACCTCGACATAGTTTTCACAAATTACCGTCTCAACCTCGGCAACCCTATCAAGGCGGTAGCCGACGGTCTCAACGCCCTGAAGCAGGAGGCTGCCAACCGTGGCGCAGAACTGGAGATCGTGGGCTCTTGCAGCACGGGATATGGCGAGGAACTCATCAAGGCTGCCTTCGGGCTTGACAGCGGCATTATCGAGACCATGGCACATGAACGTGCAGCTGCATCACTGATGCCCGACGTGAGCTTCATCCTCGACATCGGCGGACAAGACATGAAGGCCATCTTCGTGGAGAAGGGCACCGTGGTGCGCATGGAACTCAACGAGGCATGCTCGTCGGGTTGCGGAACCTTTATCCAGACCTTCGCCAACAACATGGGCTACAATGTGGCTGACTTCGCCAAACTCGCCTGTCAGTCGAAGGCACCTTGCGACCTGGGTACCCGATGCACCGTCTTCATGAACTCGAAAGTAAAACAGGTGCTCCGTGAGGGGGCAAGCGTAGCTGATATTTCGGCTGGTATCTCCTACTCGGTCATCAAGAACTGTCTCTACAAGGTGCTGAAACTCCATGGCAATGAAAACCTGGGTGGAAATATCGTCGTACAAGGCGGTACGATGAGAAACGATGCCGTGGTGAGAGCATTCGAGTTGTTGACCCATACCGAGGTGGCTCGAAGCAACATGCCTGAGCTGATGGGGGCCTACGGCTGCGCCCTGCATGCGGCAAAGCTCTCGCAATCTGCGAGAAGTATCGACGATCTCCTCAACCTCGCCCATTACGAGACGAAGCAACTGCAATGCCATGGCTGCGAGAACAACTGCTATGTTTCTCGTTACACTTTCGCCAATGGCAACAAGTACTTCTCGGGCAACAAGTGCGAGCGAGTGTTCAACAACAAGGGAAAGAACGATGTCAAGGGCGAGAACATCTATACATATAAATACAATTTACTCTTTGACAGAGAGACACATAGCGGACTTGATGTCCTAAAACAGGACGTAAGGGTATCTAGCGATACCGCAAAACATCGTACAGCAAGAATTGGTATCCCTCGCATACTCAACATGTACGAGGAATATCCATTCTGGAATGCCCTGGTGCGTGCGGCAGGCTTCGATGTCATCCTCTCCTCGGAATCCACTTTCGGCAGATACGAGGGAGCCTTGAACACGGTGATGAGCGACAACATCTGCTTCCCTGCCAAGCTCGCCCACAGCCACCTGAAGGAACTGAACGAAAACCCAGAGGTGGACCGCATCCTCATGCCATACGTGGTGTATGAGCACAACGACGACCCCGACAACACGTTGAACAGTTTCAACTGTCCGGTCGTATCGGGCTACAGCGACGTCATCAAGAGCGTCATCGACCTCAAGAAGCCTATCGACTCACCAGTCATCAATTTCGCCAACGACAAGGCACTGGAAAAGCAAATCGTGGAATATCTCCATGGATTGGGCGTAAACAAGAAAACGGCGAAAGCCGCCCTGCAAGAGGCGATAAAAGCACAAGGGGAATACAACAAGGAGATTAAGGAGAAAGCCCTGGAAATACTAGGACATAGCTCCCTTGCCGCGGATTTGCAATCCGATGGCAAGCAACGAACAAGCAAGCTGACGATTCTCCTCGCCGGTCGCCCATATCATACAGACCCTCTCGTACAGCACAAGCTGAGCGAGATGATTGCCAATCTGGGCGTAAACGTCATCAGCGACGACATCGCCAGAAACATTCCGGACATGGAAGGCGAAGGCGACAAGGACGACGCAAGCCATTGCGTGGCTGAGACTTACCTCGTAAAGCAGTGGGCTTACATGAACCGCATCATGAAGTCGGCGCAATGGGCTGCCGAGCAAGGCAACGATGTGCATTTCGTGCAGATGACCAGCTTCGGCTGCGGTCCTGACAGTTTTATCCAAGATGAAATCCGTGACATCATGAAACGCCACGGCAAGCCTTTCACGTTGCTAAAAATAGACGACGTGAGCAACATCGGAAGCCTCAAGCTCCGTGTTCGTTCGCTCGTGGAAAGCCTGCAGAGCCAAGTTGCTCACGGCTTGCTTGCCGCGGATTACAAATCCGCAGAGCACCTAACGGAAGCTCAACCACTCGTCCAGACGAAGGTCTTTACCCGCCAGGACGTGCATCGCAAGATCCTCGCCCCGTTCATGACCGAGTACCTCACCCCTATCATCCCTCCTATCCTCAAACTGATAGGCTACGACGTGGAGGTGCTGCCGATGAGCGACGAAGCGAGCGCCGAACTGGGCTTGCGCTTCGCCAACAACGAGGTTTGCTATCCTGCCACCCTCATCGTGGGCGACATCATCAAGGCATTGAAATCGGGCAAGTACGACCTTCAGAACACCGCCGTGGTAATGAGCCAGACGGGTGGACAGTGCCGTGCCACCAACTATGCCGGACTCATCAAGCGTGCGATGGTGTCGAACGGATTTCAAGACGTGCCGCTGATTACTCTCGGCGTGACAGCCTCAACAGGCGAAGCTTCGGGCAACACCGACGACAAGCAAGACTACAACGAGCAAGATGGTTTCAACGTGCCTTGGCTCAAATACTCGCAGATTATCGTGACCGCCATTCTCTACGGCGATGCTATCAACGAGATGTACAACGCTTGCATCGTGCGTGAGCGTAAGCCTGGCATTGCCAAGGAGTTACGCGACAAGTACATGCACCTCATCGACGAGCCTATCGCCAAGAATTCAGCCAAGGGATTGGTGAAACTCCTAGAGCAAGCCGCCGAGGAATTTGACCAAATGACCCTCGACAAAGACCTGCCGAAGGTGGGTATCGTGGGCGAGATATTCTTGAAGTTCAATCCCTTCTCTCACCAGTACTTGGAGCAACACATCATCTCCAAGGGCATCGAGGTAGTACCGCCCCTGCTGGCACCATTCTTCTTGCAGGAGTTCGTCAACGTGGAGGTACAGAAGCACATGCGCCTGAGTTGCACCCGAGTGCCCGACTTCGTGGTGAAGGGAGCCTATCAAGCCCTCATCGGCAGAAGATTGCGCCAAATCAATAAGGCAGCCTCGAAGTTCCGCTACTTCCGCCGCTTCACCAACATCTACGACGATGCCAAGGAGGTGGACGGACTAGTATCTCTGGCAGCCCAGTTTGGCGAGGGATGGCTCTTGCCAGCCGACATCGTGGGTTACATCCGAGACGGCGTGGACAACATCATCTCTCTCCAGCCGTTCGGTTGCATCGCCAACCACGTGATTTCCAAAGGCATCGAGAAACGTCTGCACGACCGATTCCCGAGTCTCAACCTCGTGTCGCTCGACTTCGACTCAGGCGTATCAGAGGTCAATGTAATGAACCGATTGCTGCTATTCCTCGACAGCATCGCATCTTGATTTTATCCTACGGAATTTAAACGGATTAAAACGGATATAGACCTTGGAATTCCGTATATGTTCCGTTTAAGTTCCGTAGGATTATAAAAAATCAGTAGGATTATTAAAAAAACAGTCTAGCAAACAAAAAAAGCCTGTCTAATTCTTTGAAGAATAAGAAAATAATCGTATCTTTGCACACGAATTTATTGATACACATAAGAAAATGAGTAAAGATACACTAACTCATCAGTTGACAGAGACTATCGACGAGCTCTCTAGCCCGGATTCATTGCGTGGTCTCTTCCATCAGCATAGAGACGGAAACCCTCTTCCTTCGGGCAAGGCGCTCGAAGACATTATCAGTCTGTCTCGCTCCATCCTCTTCCCGGGATATTTCGGCAATTCGTCCGTCAATATCTCCACCATCAAGTATCACATCGGAGTAAGAGTAGAGAAACTCTACGCCATGCTCTCGGAACAGATTCTGGCAGGACTCTGCTTCGCCAACGACTGCGAGACGGAGACCCAGGCAGAGCTGCAACGACAGCGTGCCAAGGCAGGTGTCATCGCCGCCAAGGCCATCATGGAGTTCCCGAAGCTCAGAAAGATTCTCGCCACCGACGTAGAGGCTGCCTACGAGGGCGACCCTGCGGCAGTGAGCCAGGGAGAAATCATCTCTTGCTACCCAGTCATCAAGGCTATCACCAACTATCGCATCGCCCATGTGCTCTACAAGCTGGGCGTGCCACTGATTCCACGCATGATGACTGAGCTGGCGCACTCTGAGACCGGCATCGACATCCACCCTGAGGCCACCATCGGCAAGCACTTCACCATCGACCACGGAACGGGTGTGGTAATCGGTGCCACCTGCATCATCGGCGACAACGTGAAGCTCTACCAGGGTGTGACACTCGGAGCCAAGAGTTTCCCTCTCGACAAGAACGGCAACCCTATCAAGGGCATTCCTCGCCACCCTATCCTCGAAGACGATGTCATCGTGTATGCCAACGCCACCATCCTCGGCAGAATCACCATCGGCAAGGGATGCGTGGTGGGCGCCAACGTATGGGTGACCAAGGACATGCAGCCGAAAACAAAGAAATATAGAAAAGAAAAACAAAGTTTATTAGATTTAGAATTCAATAATGGAACAGGAATTTGAACTCATTGCCAAGACCTTCATGGGTCTAGAGCCAGTCTTGGCTGAGGAGCTCACCCAACTGGGTGCTAACAATGTACAAATCGGTCGCCGTATGGTGTCTTTCACCGGCAACAAGGAAATGATGTATCGTGCTAACTTCCAGTTGCACACAGCCATCCGCATCTTGAAACCTATCAAGCACTTCAAGGCTCGCTCTGCCGAGGAAGTATACGACGAGGTACAGAAGATTAAGTGGGATGACATCTTGGACGTGAAGAAGACTTTCTCCGTGGACTCAGTGGTCTACAGTGAGGAGTTCCGCAACTCACGCTTCGTAACTTACAAGGTCAAGGACGCCATCGTAGACTGGTTCCGCGAGAAGCAAGGAACCCGTCCTAACATCAGCGTATCCAACCCAGACATCCGTCTCAACATCCATATCGCCGAAGACAACGCCACCCTGAGCCTCGACTCTAGTGGCGAGAGTCTCCACCGCCGTGGCTACCGTCAGGAGCAGGTGGAAGCCCCACTGAACGAGGTGCTTGCTGCCGGCATGATCTTGATGACAGGCTGGAAGGGCGACTGCGACTTCATCGACCCAATGTGCGGCTCGGGTACCATCGCCATCGAGGCTGCCCTCATCGCCCGCAACATCTCCCCAGGTGTGTTCCGCAAAGAGTTTGCCTTCGAGAAGTGGAACGACTTCGACCAGGATCTCTTCGACATGATTTACAACGACGACTCACAGGAGCGTGAGTTCGAGCATCATATCTACGGCTACGACATCGACATGAAGGCAGTGAACACAGCCTCCATGAACGTGCGTGCAGCCGGACTGACCAAAGACATCACCATCGCCCAGCAGGACTTCAAGGACTTCCAGCAGCCTCAGGAGAAGAGCATCATCGTGATGAACCCTCCTTACGGCGAGCGCATCTCCACCCCTAACCTCCTCGGCACCTACAAGATGATAGGCGAGCGCTTCAAGAAGGCATTCGCTGGCAACGAGGCTTGGGTTTTGAGCTATCGCGAGGAGTGCTTCGAGCAGATTGGCTTGAAGCCTAGCATCAAGATTCCGGTATACAACGGAAGCTTGGAGTGCGAGTTCCGCAAGTATGTGATGTTCGACGGCAAGATGAAGGACTTCCGCTCTGAGGGCGGCATCGTGAAGACTGAGCACGAGAAGCGCGAGATGGCGCAGAAGCACCGCTTCAAGAAGGAGCGTGAGTTTAAGAAGCGCATCACCGAGGAGACTGAGAACGAGGAGGACGACATTCGTTCATTCAAGTTCCATACCCATCGCTTGGAGGACTTCGAGAAGCGTCGCGAGGAGATTCGCCGTGGCGGAAGACCAAGAATCAACAGCCGCCGTGACGACGATGACGACCGCAAGGGTGGTTTCAAGGGAGACCGTCGTGGCGGAAAGAGCGACCGCAACGGTGGCCGTGACTTCGGAGGCAAGCGAGACGGCAAGCGCTATGAGAAAGGCGACAAGCGTGGTGGCTTCAAGGGCGACAAGCGTGGTGGCTTCAAGGGCGACAAGCGCGGCGGTCGCGACTTCAAGCGTGGCAGCAAGAACACTCCAAGCTTCGACGACTTTGACGAAGATTAACTCGCCATACAACAACAATGCTTAAAACGCCCTGAAAGGGCAAAAGCACCTAGCCCAGGGCATCACCCTGGGTTTAGGGAATCCATTAGCAATGCGCCCTGAAAGGGCAAAAGCGTTAAAAACATGAATTTAAAGAAATCATTTTATAGTATATCTTTAGCTGCTATGATGGTAATCGGCACAACAAATGCACAAGCACAAGGCGTGGTTCCGGCACAGAAGGGCGAGAAGGCTTTCACCTTGGAAGACTTGAACTTCGGTGGTAACAACTACCGCAACATGGTGGCTAAGAACCGTTGGTGTACTTGGTGGGGCGACGAGCTCATCCACCAAGACATCGATGCTTGCTATCTCGTCAACAAGAAGAATGGCAAGGAGACCAAGCTCTTTGGCATCAACGACATCAACCAAGCCATCGGCAACACCAAGGACATCAAGGTGCATGCCCTCTACAACGCAGAGTTCCCATTCTCTGGCAAGAGCATCGTGATGGTGAGCAACGGAAGCAAGACCTACTACGTGGACTGGAAGAAGCGTAAACTCGTGAGCGAACAGGACTATGAGGATGGCAAGAGCCTCTTGGAGGCAAACGCCCAGCAGACCGCCTTCGCATATCTGAAGGACAGCAACCTCTATGTCCGCATCGCCAACTCCCTGAATGGCAAGAACGCCAAGGGAGCCAACGCCAAGGACGTACAGCTCTCTACCGATGGCAGCCGTAGCATCGTATACGGACAGAGCGTTCACCGTGATGAGTTCGGTATCTCGAAGGGTACCTTCTGGAGCCCTAACGGCGAGAAGCTTGCCTTCTATCGCATGGACCAGAGCATGGTGACCGACTATCCACAGGTCAACATCCCAGAAATCGACTACTTCAACCATCCTGAGACACAGAGTTGCATCGCAACCGCTGCCCCAGACAAGTATCCGATGGCGGGCGAGACCTCCCACAAGGTAACCGTGGGCGTTTTCGATGTAAAGACTGGCAAGACGATTTATCTGAAGGCTGGCGACCCAACAGATCGCTACTTCACCAACATCGCTTGGAGCCCAGACTGCAAGACCATCTACATGTTTGAGTTGAACCGCGACCAGAACGACTGCCGCCTCACTGCCTACAGCGCAGAGACTGGCGAAAAGACAGGCGAACTGTATCGTGAGACCGACGACAAGTATGTGGAGCCATTGCATCCTATCCAGTTCCTGCCTTGGGACAGCAACAGTTTCATCATGCAGAGCCGCAAGGATGGCTACAACCATCTCTATCTCTGCACACTCGGCAAGCACGGCAGCCGCATGGCTAGCAACACCGAGTCTTTGGAAATCAAGCAGTTGACCAGCGGCAAGTGGGAAGTGATGGAAGTGCTCGGTTTCTATCCAGCGCACAAGAGCATCATCATCGCCAGCAACGAGTGCTCCCCTATCCAGCGCAACATCTTCCTGGTGGACGTGCAGAGTGGCAAGCGCACGATGATAGACGCTTGCGGCAAGGGATGGCACAACGCCACCCTGAGCGAGAGCGGAAAGTATCTCGTGGACAACTACTCCACTCCTACCGTGCCTCGCAAGATTGCGATTATCAACAACGAGTTGGGCGACCGCATCCCTTACTTCACCGCCGAGAACCCTTGGAAGGGCTACAACGTGCCTGAGTATAGCTGCGGCACCATCAAGGCAGCCGATGGCGAGACCGACCTCTATTATCGCATGGTGAAACCAGTGAACTTCGACCCAAAGAAGAAGTATCCTACTATAATATATGTATATGGCGGTCCTCACGCCCACAACGTGGACGCTCGCTGGAACTACTGCAGCCGTGGCTGGGAAACCTACATGGCAGAGAAGGGCTACCTGCTCTTCATCCTCGACAACCGTGGAAGCGAGAACCGTGGCAAGGCGTTCGAGCAAGTTACCTTCCGCCAGCTCGGTCAGGAAGAGATGAAAGACCAGATGAAGGGCGTGGAGTACTTGAAGAGCCTTCCATACGTGGATGCCGACAGACTGGGCGTACATGGTTGGAGCTTCGGTGGATTCATGACCATCTCATTGATGACCAACTATCCAGACGTGTTCAAGGTAGGCGTGGCAGGTGGTCCTGTCATCGACTGGCACTGGTACGAGGTGATGTATGGCGAGCGCTATATGGACAC
>ERZ808270.396-NODE-396-length-26016-cov-6.341012_pt1 | contig 26016 bp, 18 predicted proteins | sample MGYA00521082_ERZ808270 | MGnify/ENA primary metagenome ERZ808270 (study PRJEB31516, sample SAMN03275594) | gut metagenome | biome: mammalia-associated habitat; material: feces | host: Papio cynocephalus | place: Kenya | collected 2012-07-27 ... | reverse complement strand
CAGAACATCAAGCTGGATTGAATGCTCTGCCGAGCCGAAGCCTATCTTATGCAAAGATAGTGCAAGGCGAGAGCAGAACATCAAGCTGGATTGAATGCTCTGCCGAGCCGAAGCCTATCTTATGCAAATGTAGCAAAACTCACCATAAGCGCCAAGAACTTTTGCACCTTTTTGCAAAAAGGTCTAACAAAATCGATGAAAGAATCTTTTTTTTAAGAAAAGCCTTTTTGCTATTCTCATTTTTTCTTACATTTGAAAGCCCTTAGACAAAGAATGTATAGTTACATTATAAATGACGTATTTGCAATACATAATGACATGCTATTCATACGTCACTTATACTAAAGGGCGAACCCATTCAAAGTACGCATTAAATATAATAAAACCTTAAAATCATATATCGCCATGTGCTATCTTAGATTTGATAAAGCGCAGATGACAAACCTACAAGAATCTCTTTACAAAGAGATGCTTATCACCAATCGTTCTGGTGCCTATTGCTCAACGACATTGGTGGGCTGCAACATCCGTAAATATGACGGACTGCTTGTTATTCCCGTACCAGAATTGGATGATGAGAACCATGTACTTTTGTCATCTTTAGATGAGACCATCATTCAGCATGGAGCTGAATTCAACTTGGGCATACACAAATACCAAGGAGAAAACTATAGCCCTAAAGGACATAAGTATATCGTCAGTTTTGAATGGGAACAAGTTCCCACATGGACATATCGCGTAGGAGGAGTTATTCTTAAGAAAGAACTTGCATTCGACACAAGAATATTCCGTTTGTACATACGCTACACCTTGCTCGAAGCCCACTCTGCAACCACCTTACGCCTGCGTCCTTTCCTTGCTTTCCGCAGTGTACGTCAATGGACACATGAGAATTCTACAGCCAACCGCAGCTACGACGAAGTGCCCAACGGCATCAGAATGTGCCTTTACCAAGGATATCCCGACCTCTATATGCAGACCAGCAAAGAGTCTGAATGGCATTATTGCCCCGATTGGTATAGAGGACTTGACTATCCCAAAGAGCGCGAAAGAGGTTACAATGCATCAGAAGATCTACTTGTACCTGGATACTTCGAGATGCCTATCAAGAAAGGAGAAACCATTACATTCAGTGCAGGTGTTGGTGAAATAGACCCTGATCGTATCAACGAGTTTTTGCAGAACGAAATAGAGAGCATCGACCATCGTGATAGTTTCTATCACTGCTTAGTCAATGCCGCTCATCAATTCCGTGTAAACAAAGACGGCGAGTCATACATTCTCGCTGGTTACCCTTGGTTTAAAGCTCGTGCTCGCGACACATTCATAGCCATGCCAGGACTCACGCTTGCAATTGGCGAAAATGAGCGTTTTGAAGCCTACATGTCGACAGCTACTAAAGCTATTTACAATCTGATTCATAAAGAGCCCATGTCTGTCGAGATCTATGAGATGGAACAACCAGACACGCTGCTTTGGGCTACTTGGACGATACAGCAATATGCTAAATACACTTCACGCAAGAAATGCTACGAGAAGTATGGTAAGTTGTTCAAAGATATCATGGACTACATCACCAATGGACAACATCCCAACCTATTCCTCCACGAAAACGGGCTACTCTATTCTAACGGACGCGATCGTGCTATCACATGGATGAACTCGCAGTCGGACGGACGTCCTATTGTTCCACGTTCGGGCTACATCGTAGAATTCAACGCTCTTTGGTACAACGCATTGAAATTCTTTGAGCAACTGATTGAAGAAAATGGACAGGAGGAATACGAATCCCTAAAGATCCGTGTACAGAAAGAGGCCGAGAAGATGGCACGTTCATTCAAGGAAGTATTTCTCAACGAATACGGTTATCTTCTCGATTATGTCGACGGTCAAATGATGGATTGGAGTGTACGCCCCAACCAGTTGTTTGCTATTGCATTTGACTATTCTCCTCTTGACATGAAAGAGCGTAAAGGCATTCTTGATATTTGTACCAAGGAATTGGTTACTCCCAAGGGAATCCGTTCGCTTTCTCCTCAGAGTGGAGGATACAATCCTATGTACGTAGGTCAGCAGACACAGCGCGACTTTGCTTACCATCAAGGCACAGCTTGGCCTTGGCTCACAGGTTTCTACTTGGAAGCTTACCTTCGCGTTTACCGCATGAGTGGAGTAAACTACATTGAGCGTAAACTCATCGGTTTTGAAGAAGAACTATTCTACCATTGCGTAGGAACTATTCCTGAACTATTCGATGGAAATCCACCCTTCCACGGACGTGGTGCCATCTCATTTGCCATGAATGTGAGTGGAATCCTTCGTTCATTGAGATTACTTGAGAAATACAATAATGCCATGGAATAGATGAATAGAGAGAAAGTGAATGCTCATTTCTGATAACCACTATAAAGTGAGATTATCTGATGAGTTCCTTCCCTAAACGCTTTATGTACGCTTTAGAATACAGGAAGACTTAAAGCAACATAAGCTATTCATCACTAACAAATCTATATTTATGAAAGTTCTAATGTTCGGCTGGGAATTTCCTCCTCATATCCTTGGAGGATTAGGAACAGCCAGCTACGGCATCACCAAAGGCTTGTCTGCGCAGCCTGACGTGGAAATAACATTCTGCTTGCCCAAACCATGGGGAGATGAAGATAAAAGCTTCATGAACATCATCGGCTTGAGCGAGACTCCCATCGTGTGGCGTGATGTCAACTATGACTATGTCAAGCAACGTATAGGCAACAAGATGTCGCCTGATTTATACTATCAACTTCGAGATCATATCTATGCAGACTTCAACTATCGTCTTACCGACGACTTAGGTTGTATAGAATTTTCTGGCCGTTATCCTGACAATCTGCAAGATGAAATCAACAATTATTCCATCGTAGCAGGCGTGATAGCTCGTCAGCAAGATTACGACATCATCCACGCACACGATTGGCTTACGTATCCAGCAGGAATTCATGCGAAGAGCGTGAGTGGCAAACCACTTGTTATCCATGTCCATGCTACAGATTTCGACCGATCTCGTGGTCATGTCAATCCTACGGTATACAGCATAGAGAAAGATGGTATGGACCATGCCGATTGCATCATGTGCGTATCAGAACTGACACGTCAGACCGTAATCAACCACTATCATCAAGATCCAGCAAAATGCATCACCATGCACAATGCCGTATATCCGCTTTCGCAAGACATACTTGACATGGTAGAAGAGAAGCGCAAAGAGCATGAGCACCGCAAGGAGAAAGTTGTGACATTCCTCGGACGTATCACCATGCAGAAAGGTCCTGAATATTTTGTAGAAGCTGCATCAATGGTATTGCAACGCACGCACAATATCCGTTTCTGTATGGCTGGTTCGGGCGATATGATGAACGACATGATCAACATGGTAGCATCAAAAGGCATTGCCGACCGATTCCACTTCCCTGGCTTTATGCGCGGTCAGCAAGTCTATGAAGCATTTGCCGATTCCGATGTATACGTAATGCCTTCAGTCAGCGAGCCGTTTGGTATTTCTCCATTGGAAGCTATGCAATGTGGCGTACCATCTATTATATCCAAACAGAGTGGATGTGCTGAAATTCTTGACAAATGTATCAAGACCGACTATTGGGATATCAATGCCATGGCCGATGCCATGTACTCTCTCTGCACCAACGAATCACTTCATGCCTATCTTAAGGAAGAGGGCAAGAATGAAGTTGCACAGATCACATGGGAGAAAGTTGGAAAACGCATTTATGATGTCTACAATCAACTCATTCACTCCTAACCCCATCACGTCACCTATTTACTACACCACAAATAAGAATCATCATGAAGACCGTTTGTTTATATTTTGAAATACATCAGAATATCCACTTAAAGCGATATCGCTTCTTCGACATAGGCACTGACCATTACTACTATGATGACTACGAGAATGCTCGTTCTATTACCGAAACTGCAGAGCGCTCTTACGTGCCAGCACTCAAGACGCTCATCGAAATGGCAGAAGCCAATCCAGGAGAATTTAAGTGTGCCATCTCTCTCTCAGGCTGCGCCATAGAGCAATTGGAAAACCATGCTCCTCAATGCATAGAACTCTTGCAGCAACTGAACGATACAGGTTGCGTGGAATTCTTGGCTGAGACTTACTCTCATGGATTCTCTTCATTAAAGAATGAAGATACTTTCCGCGATGAAGTACACCGCCTTTGCAAGAAAGTAAAATCGCTCTTCGGACAAGATCCTAAAATATTCCGCAACTCTTGCCTTATCTATTCCGACGATATTGGTGAACTTGTTGCCTCTATGGGCTTCAAGGGAATGTTGGCGGAAGGTGCTAAGCACGTACTCGGTTGGAAGAGCCCACACTTTGTATACAATTGCTGCCGTGACCCTCGTCTAAAACTTCTTCTGCGCGACTATTCTCTCTCTGAAGACATCTCCTTCCGCTTCAACGACTCATCTTGGAGCGAGTATCCACTCTTTGCTGATACCTATGCAGACTGGATCGCACAACTTCCTGAAGAAGAACAAGTCATCAACATCTTTATGGAACTCTGCGCATTAGGTATATTCCAACCTTTGTCATCCAACATATTGGAGTTCATGAAGGCGCTTCCCGCACAATTCAAGAAACGTGGCATTACGTTCAGCACACCATCTGAGATTTGTGGACGCGTAAAGTCTGCGGGCGATCTTACAGTGACTTATCCCACTTCTTGGGTGGACGAAGAGCGTGATCTTTCTCCATGGTTAGGAAATGTTATGCAGCGCGAGGCGATTGACAAACTCTACTCTATTGCCGATCGCGTACGCATTTGCCGCGACCGTCGTCTCATGCAAGACTTCGATTATCTGCAAGCTTCCAATAATCTCCGTTTCATGAGTACCAAGCCCAATAGTTACGGCGGTTACCGAGGTATCTACGATTCACCCTACGATGCGTTCACCAACTACATGAACATCCTGGGCGACTTCATCACTCGCGTCAATGATCGCTATCCACTTGATATTGACAATGAAGAGCTCAATTCCCTGTTGACCACAATCAAGAATCAAGGCGACGAACTTGAGATGAAGGATAAGGAGATTTCTAAACTCCAAAACATGTTAGCTCGTTTAGAGAAGAGTAATAGCGAAGGCAATGAAGATACAACGAAGCCCAAAGCCACTAAGAAATCCCCTACTAAGGCTTCCGCCAAAACTGCATCCAAGAAGGCAAACACAACAACTCATAAAGCCACGACGCTAAAGGCTACATCTGAGACAGCTAAAGCAACATCTGCCGAGAAATCTCAGAAGTAATAATTGAAGCCTACCTACACTTAAATATCCTTTACTCAGACCACATTGATTTTATCATATACAATGGCTGAGTAAAGGCTTTTTTATAAGTTCTTTTCTTGAACACATTTAGCTCCCTCAAGCGGCATCTCGGCAATGAAAGTGAAAATCTTCTATTTTAACTTTGCATTGCGCTCGATTTGCACCATCTTTAGAGAAGATAGGCGGCATCTCGGCAATGAAAGTGAAAATCTTCTATTTTAACTTTGCATTGCGCTCGATTTGCACTATCTTTGCAAAAGATAATGCAAGGCGAGAGCAGAAAGTCAAGCTTGCTTGAACTTTATGCCGAGCCGCAGCTTATCTTATTTAAAGATAATGCAAGGCGAGAGCAGAAAGCCAAGCTTGCTTGAACTTTATGCCGAGTCGCAGTTTATCTTATACCAAATCACTCACAGAATTCCAATGAAAAAGAATCTTCTAATTCTGCTATTGGCAATGCTTACCATTGCTTCCTGCAAGACAAAAGAGAAAATCATCTACCTACAGGACGTTGAAAACAATGCAGAAGTAGCCACACAGAGTTCCAACGCGCTTAAGCTTGTTCCTGGCGACAAGGTTGGCGTCATTGTCACAAGTGCAGCCACTCCTGAATTGGCAGCACGATATAATATTAGTACGGGTACTAATTATTCAAGCACGAACAATGCTGACAATATGCGCTATACAATCGATGAGAATGGTTGCATTGACATGCTGGGCATTGGACGCATCAAAGTGAGCGGTATGACACGCGCCGAAGCTGCCAATGCTATCCAAGAAAAGTTCCGTCAAGGCATTCTCAACGATGCGGTTATCACAGTAGCTGCTTACAACCAATACATCACCATCTTAGGTGAAGTAGCACGCCCTGGACAATTGGAGATTACACGCGATAACATCAACATTCTTGAAGCCATTGGCCGTGCAGGAGATCTTACCATCACAGGTCGTCGTGATCGAATCAAGGTGATTCGTCAAGAGGGTAACGTCAGCAAGACTTACTTCGTCGATCTCCGTTCTAAAGATCTCTTTAATTCACCAGTCTACAACTTGCAGCAAAATGACATTGTCTATGTAGAACCCAACAAGGTCAAGATGGGACAATCTACCAACAACGACAACTCCGTGCGAAATATTTCTACTTGGCTCTCCGTCACTTCTGTGCTGACGAGCATTGCCATCCTTATCTTCAGATAAGACTCTTCTCTCTAATACAGCCGATACATGCTTTCTTTCCTACATGTATCGGCTGTATTTTTTTCTTTATTCCAACGGATTTGCCTCAAAAGAAATCTTATTCCGCGTATTTGTTTGTCCGTTGTTTTCTTTTCGTTACATTTGCATAATATTAAGAGATTACTACAGACTATACTTCATGCAATAGTCTTTCTTCAATCTCCTACCACATATACTCTCAATGGATAATTAACACCTTAAAATACAAAAACAGTAACATTCCCGACTATGAAGAAAAACTTACCTCTTCTTATTTTAGGTCTCGGCCTTCTGACATGTCCTGGCTTGTCATGGGCTCAGAATGTAACTTCAGCCAATATCACGTCTTGTAGCGCTGATGCTAAGGCTGCCGCTGTCAATGTCAAACTGACCGGAACGCTCACCACCACCAACAATGGCGACTTCCGCCAGCTACGAGACCTTTGCTACAACATGGTTAGTCTCGACCTTAGTTCTGCAACCTGCAGTTCTATTCCTAAGAACGCAATGCATTCGCGCCATCTGCTCAAGACATTGGTTCTTCCCAACAATCTGTCAACCATCGGCACGCAAGCATTCTTTGCATGCGATGCACTTCAGTCGCTCACACTCCCCTCTTCTGTCAACAATATTGGCGCATCTGCCTTTGCCCAATGTAAGAGCATCACCACGCTGTCTATTCCTGAGAATAGTGGCCTATACAACATCGGATCTTATGCATTTGAGGGATGCGAATCACTCTCTGGTACAATAAACATTCCTACAAAAGTACTCAACCTCCGCGATGGCGTCTTCGCTGGATGCAAAAACATAGAAGGCGTATCTCTCCCCAGCAATCTGCAGAGCATCGGCGCAAATGCCTTTGCAGGATGCGAAAAGCTCACAGGCGAAGTTGCTTTAGGCCGGATGATCACTCGCATCGGTGCTTCTGCTTTTGCCGACTGCAAGAGTCTGACTGAGATCAACATGCCTCGTGGACTTCAGATCTTGGGCGATGCAGCCTTTATGGGATGTGACAAACTCGCTGGAAGCATCGTACTCCCAAGCAATACCGTCCAAATCGGTAAAGGCGCATTCATGGGCTGCAGCAGTCTTGAGTCGATTGTCATTCCTGCTGATGTCAGCGAAATCAAAGCTGCCACATTTGCTGGATGTACAAGTCTGCAGACCATCAACATCTACGCTTCCACTCCGATTCCCGCCAATGCCACAGCATTTGCAGGATTAGATTGCAGCCAGATCACGCTCAACGTGCCCGAAGGCTCAGAAGAAGCCTACAAAGAAGCCCCCGTATGGAAGAACTTCAACATCAAGGTAGCAACTTCTATCAACAATGCAGAATCTCTCTCCAACGTCAGCGCAAGCGTTGAAGATGGTCGTGTTTGGATAAAAGGAATTCCACAAGCTTCTACAGTAAAGCTCTACAATGTACAAGGCCAGTTGCTCAGCTCAACATTGGCAGAAGGCACAGCAAGTTTCTCATTGCAGAATCGCGGAGTGTACATTGTTAAGGTAAACGGAAGTAGCTTCAAGGTACAGTATTAAAATGTGCAATCTCTAAGTTCATTTCATCATACGACCTTACAGCCGAAACAATTATAGTAAGCAAACACAGATAGTAGCAACATCTCTATGAAAAAATTCATATTCTCCATAGCCCTGCTCCTCAGCGCAGGCTTCTCCACATTCACAGCTACAGCACAGAATCTCGTGCCCATACCTTTGAAAGTGCAGAAAACGACAGACAATCCTCTCGTTTGGCTCAACATTTCCCAAGTAGATGCCCCCGAGAGTTTAAGTAATGAAAAGGAACATGCTCTTCGCATTCTCAAGGAACGTGCTGGCCTCACTACGCTCAATGCTAACGGCAATGCCAAGATTACTCTGAGCATTGACGCATCACTCACTGACGATGAGGCTTACACGCTCACGCTCAACGAGAATGGTGTAAACATTGCAGGCAAGACCGCAGCTGGTGTATTCTATGGACTGATGACCATGGAACAACTTATGATCGACGACCAAGCTTCTGCTCGATGCATCGAAACCGCTGCCATCCACATAGAGGATGCTCCCCGTACTCACGTGCGCGAGATCATGGTCGACCCTTGTCGTATCTTCCTCCCCTACGATCGACTCAAAGACTTCGTGCCCGAGATGGCTCGTTACAAGTTTAATAGTATCCACCTCCACCTCGTTGACGACCAAGCATGGCGCATCGAAATCAAGAAATATCCTCAGCTCATAGAGAAGAGTAGCTCACGCGTAGGCATGGACGATATGCAGATGAGCATCTCGGGCTATTATACGCAAGAGCAGATGAAGGAGTTCGTGAAATACTGCGAAAAATACCACATCATGGTAGTGCCCGAGATCGAAATGCCTGGTCACGAAGTAGCTGCCATTCACGCTATTCCCGAACTTACTTGCGGTGCTAAAGAAGTGCCCATCCGTACCACTTGCGGTGTATCCAACGAATTGCTCTGTCCGGGCAATGAATTCACCTACGAGTTCTTGGGCAATGTATTCAAGGAAATCGCAGACATCTTCCCTTGTAAGTACGTTCACCTTGGCGGCGACGAAGCAGGCAATCCTGCTCTCGACTGCTGGACAAACTGCGAGAAAGACAAGGCTCTGAAGAAAAAGCTCGGCATAACCACTACCGATCGTTCGGAGAACTGGAAACTGCAGGAATACATGTTCAACCGCGTGATCGACACCCTGCAGACCAAGTATGGCAAGACTCCCATGTTCTGGTATGAGACCGACTTCAAGAACATTCAGCCTGGTTGCGTCACCTTCGCTTGGCGTCATGGCTTGACCAAGAATGCCATCAACGCTGCTATGACCAACAATGCCAAGATCATGCTTTGCCCTGGCGAATACTGCTACTACGACTATCCTATGGCAAGCGGTGATATGCCTGAGAAGAACTGGGGCATGAATATTATCAAGTTCGAAGACGTTTACAACCAGTTCGATCCCAACTGGGGTATGGGCGAAGAGTTTGAGAAGAACAACCTCTTCGGTGTAGCATGTCCTCTATGGAGTGAATGTATCAATTCGCCCGAACGCGTGTTCTACCAAGCCTATCCTCGCGCTATTGAACTGAGTGAAATCGGTTGGAGCGCACAGAAGAATCGCTCTTGGAATAGCTTTTTGAAGCGCGTTCGCCCCATCATGCTTGACATGCAGCGCCGAGGCATCACCTTCTCTATGCCATCCGAATTTATTGATCTTCAGTAATAACCACTTCTAATTGCATACACAAATATGAAAAAGATAATCATGGGTCTTGCACTCCTCTTGAGCGGCTTTACCTCTGCTACAGCCGACGATATCATCAGCGGAGAGACCTATCGCATCTGTACGACAGATGGCACACGTGCCCTTTCCACATGTGGTTCAAACAAGAACGACGCCGTGCCAAGAATGGTCTTACTCGACACTACCGACGACAACCAAACTTGGACAATCACCCAAAGTGGCGACTACTACACAGTCAAGACCACACAAGGTAACTTCTGCCTCGACAATCCTTCAGAAAACCACACAGGTTTCAGCAACCAAGTATGTCTCTGGCAAACCTCTGGTGGTAACAATCAGAAGTGGACTTTCGAAGCTACAGGAGATGGCGACTATTATATGATCCCCTTCGAAAGTTCCGACAAGAGCAAATGCTACGCTTACGACGAGACAAGCGACAAGTTCGTATTCCAGACCAAGACAGAAACTACTCGCGTAAAACTGACTAAGGCTAATACGAGCAAGACTCCCCTTGCCGTAGACGGCTACTATGCTCTTCAGGTCGTAAGCACACTGCCCAACTACAATGCTGCAGCCGATGGCAAATTCTTCGCATTCTCAAGCACAGGCGCCCCTTCGCTCACGGCAAACTATACTTACGAAAAATGCCGACTTCAGATCACGACCGATAAGAATGGCATTGCATCACTTGTGATACCCTCTACAGAGAAGTATCTCTACCTGCAGAGCACCACACTGAGAGCTACCTCGCTCACCGATGATACGAAAAAGGGAAATGCGAAATTCGTAATCTACGCCAACAGCGAGACACTCGATTTCGACACCGAAGTTGCCATCCATGCAGGTAGCACTACCGATGCAAGCAACAACACTTCGCTCAAGGTATTCACCGTATCAGGCAACTCATTCTCTGTTACATCTAAGGCTTTAAGCAAATCTTATGCATTCCGTCTCGTTGCACTTCCCGCAGCAAAGGACGTTGAGAAGCTAAAAGCAGCTATCGACGCAGCAAAAGAAGCAGCAAAGTCGCTTACTGGCGATGCTGCCACAGAGGCAAATGCTGCTATTGCTGAGGCTCAAAGCGAATTGGATTATCCCTACGTGACCAAATATGAGGTATACATGGACATCAAGACATTGAACCAAAAGATGGAGGACTTGAAGAATGGTGCTTCCGCTAGCATGAACCAAGACTTCAATGCTACTACTGGTCTGAACGATGCTCAGTCACAAGCCATCAAGGTCTACACAAGCAACGGTACAATCGTCGTAGAAAATGCACAGACTTACAGCATATTCAATGCTGCAGGTCAGAGAGTAGCTGCAGACCAGAAGTTGCCCAATGGTGCTTATATCGTTGTAGCCAACGGACAGACTTTCAAGGTAGCACTCTAATTATCAGCAATCATTCTAAAGCATAGAGTCAGTCAGTAACGCTCTGAATGCTTCCTATACAGTAAAGGCGCAATCTGCAAGAAATATCTACAGATTGCGCCTTTTCTTTACTTATTGCATATGTGAGTACACTTTGTTGACAACAGTCTATTCTCTACAATCCCCAACATAGCAAGATTTAGATCGCTCCACTACCCTTTTTCATTAAGCATCAAGCACTTGGCATTTGCGAGCGTTTACAGAAGCGGTCACACTGTGCCACAAGATCATAGCCTAACATTGTACCCAACATAAAGTCTTCAGCTGGAGTCAACGCATTCATCGGCTTATGAATAAAAGTGCGCACAACGTCTAAACACATTTTATTGCCAAAGTAAAGGTTCACTTTATTGGCTGAAACGGGCTGTTCAAGGTAAGCAATTTGCTGCTCATCTAAGCGAGCACGCATAATCTCGGCACAGTCGTAACACATTGTGCACAATACCAATTGACGAACTCCCTTTCGAAATTCATAAATCTGATGCATAAAAAGCTTGAGGGAGTCATAACGTGAGAAATCTTCGGCTGACATTTGATATGGGGATATATAAGTAATTCAACATTCGGATTTAGCCTAAACAAGCAGGAGGCTTGCGTAAACTAAATCCGAAAATAAAGTAAGTAGAGTAAACAAGGACACTAACACATACCTACTTTATGAATGACACTCTAAATTCGTATTAGCTCTTGATGAGCTGACACCAATGCTCTGTGCGAGACTGATTCTTTGCATCATCATCGCTCACATCGATAGCTAAACCTACAAAAGAGCCATCTCGACAAACGTCAGAGTCTGTCACGTTGTAATCTGTAGGCTCATAACTACCGATAAAGGCGCAACCCGTACTTTGTAAGCCATCGTAGATTTGTCCCAAAGCTCCGCAAAAAGTATCAGGGTAAGATTCGCTATCGCCACAACCAAATAGAGCTACTTTCTTTCCAGAAAGATCCTGTGCCGAGAGTGCATCAAGAAAATCATACCAATCGTCTTGTAAATCACCGCAGCCCCAAGTGGACGAGCCAAGGAGCAAAGTATCATACTTCAATGCCTCAGTAGCATCAGTCGTTCCTACGTTGTGTATATCGCTCGCTTCTACGCCCAATTGCTGTGCTATATTATTAGCCACATCTTCTGTACACCCTGTGGTGCTTCCATAAAAGATTCCAATCATTTTTCTGAATTATTTTTTTGTTAAACCATTGCGTTATTGCGCTGCAAAGTAACCGATAAATGCCTCTATGGGCAATACCCAATCAAGGTGATACGCACGCATTGCTTGCAAAATACCCACTTGTAGTGAGTCCTATTTAATTTAGATTTCTGATTTAGATTTTGCAATCCAACTTCAACACGAATCAGCCTGATCCGTGCGAAGCGACAAGAAAGAAACTAAATACGGAATTAAGATGTGAATACCTTATCACATGCCCACAAGATAAAGAAGACTTTCTTTAGAGAAGACTTCGGTTACATATCTTATAAATGTACTTTCATGTAATGTAAATAACATCGGCAAATTGTTTTTAGATAACCTTTTTATTGTCTCATTTCGAACGAAATGAATGCTCATATCGAACGAAATGAATGCTCATATCGAACGAAATGAATGTTCATATCGAACGAAATGAGTCGTCAATTACATGATTCTTACTGACAATACATGAAGGCCCAGATTTTTTCTTGTCCTTTATAACAGTTCAAATAGAACATCCTTATTTTAACCCGTTGGCGGAATTTTAAAGTAGTTCATCCGTCTTCTTTTATGAGTGTCCGTCCTATGCATCTTTGGCACAAAGTTTGTATTGAAAGATGTATACATTACCACAAAAGACATATTAATTATGGAAACATTCAACGAAGCCATCTCTACCGACCAACTTGTATTGGTAGATTTCTTTGCCACATGGTGTCAACCCTGCAAAATGATGCATCCCGTATTAGAGGAAACAAAGCACATGCTGGGCGACCGCATCCGAATCATCAAAGTAGACATTGACAAGCATCCCGATCGGGCCTCTGCCTATCGAGTACAATCTGTCCCCACCCTTATGCTCTTCCGTAACGGAGAGTTGCTTTGGCGCCAGAGCGGAGTCCTTTCAAGAGCCGACCTAATGGCAACACTTGATCCGTTCTTAAAATAAACTTATGGCAAGTTGGTAATAAGGGGAAATGAATAACCAATCTTTGATTTTAGCAAGGACGACTGAAAGTTAAGACTTCAGTCGTCCTTGTTCTGTAGGATATGATGACTTCATACAGACCATCATACTGACTTTTTCATTTCTACTCAGTATCTGCTGCACAATCTACAAGGGACAATCATTCACGCATTGATAATAAAAACGTAACTTTGCACACATATAATAAATAAGAACAATCAAACAAGCAATCCCAATGGCAGACGGAAATTTCAATAGAACACACCTACCCTACCGCCCTTTTCAGAGCGGTCTTAATGCTGGCCGAGCACAGATGCACACATTAGCAGTGCAAGCTTTTGACAAATGGCTCGAGGAACAAGGTTTTGACGAAGAAGAGAGAAAGAGGCATGAACTCAGATTCAGAGAACTTCTGCCCCTATAATCTACTCACGTACATCGCTATCTCTTTCAACCGTCGACAGAGTATCAGTACTTCGCCCAACTTACAGACACGCTGACGATGACTTAATATCGTAAAGAAGCACAGGCAAAACTTCTAATCCCTAAATTGTAGAGAATCTTGAAAAAAAGAAGATACAACCTTGGGCTGTATAAAAGAAATTTGTAATTTTGCGTGCAATTAAAATCCCGACTTAGTTATGACTTCTGATTTTATTGCAGACAAAATCGTAATGGACGGTCTCACGTTTGACGACGTCCTTTTAGTTCCCGCTTATTCTGACGTACTTCCTCGTACCGTATCGCTTGCAACGAAGTTCTCTCGCAACATTGACTTGCAGATACCTTTCGTAACAGCAGCTATGGACACTGTGACTGAAGCAACAATGGCTATTGCTATTGCTCGCGAGGGTGGTATCGGTGTGATTCACAAGAACATGAGCATCGAAGATCAAGCCCGCCAGGTAGCTATCGTAAAGCGTGCCGAAAATGGTATGATCTACGATCCCGTCACTATTAAGCGATACAAGACGGTAAAGGATGCACTCGACCTCATGAGTGAATACCACATCGGTGGCATTCCTGTCGTAGATGACGATATGCACTTGGTCGGAATCGTGACGAATCGTGACCTTCGCTTTGAGCGCCAACTCGACAAGCGCATTGACGAAGTGATGACAAAGGAAAACCTTGTCACCACCAATCAGCAGACCGACTTGACCGCTGCCTCACAGATTCTGCAAGAAAACAAAATTGAGAAGTTGCCCGTAGTCGACAAGGACGGACGACTCGTAGGCTTGATCACTTATAAAGATATCACTAAGGCTAAGGATAAGCCTATGGCTTGTAAGGATGCCAAAGGTCGTCTGCGCGTAGCAGCAGGCGTAGGCGTCACAAATGATACCTTCCAACGCATGGAAGCCTTGATTCAAGCTGGTGCAGATGCTATCGTGATTGATACCGCTCATGGTCACTCTAAGTTTGTGATTGACAAACTGAAGGAGGCTAAAGCAAACTTCACTGGCGTAGATATCGTAGTAGGCAATGTTGCCACGGGCGATGCGGCTCGTATGCTTGTCGACGCTGGTGCTGATGCCATCAAGGTGGGTATTGGTCCGGGCTCTATTTGCACCACTCGTGTAGTAGCTGGCGTAGGCGTACCACAACTTTCAGCCGTTTACGACGTGGCTTGTGCACTGAAGGGAACGGGTGTACCCTTGATTGCTGATGGCGGCTTGCGCTACTCTGGCGATGTAGTTAAAGCACTTGCTGCTGGCGGCTATAGTGTAATGATCGGTTCACTCGTAGCTGGTACTGAGGAAAGTCCTGGCGAAACGATCATCTTCAATGGTCGTAAGTTTAAGACCTATCGCGGCATGGGCTCTCTCGAAGCTATGGAGAATGGTTCAAAAGATCGCTACTTCCAAGGTGGCGTAAAGGAAGTAAAGAAACTCGTTCCCGAGGGCATCGCAGGTCGAGTTCCCTACAAAGGCTCTGTTCAAGAAGTCATCTATCAGATGGTAGGTGGGCTGCGTTCGGGCATGGGCTACTGTGGTGCTGCTACAATCGAAAAGCTTCACGATGCCAAGTTCACCCGCATCACAGGTGCTGGCGTACTGGAGAGCCATCCTCACGACATTACCATCACCAGCGAAGCGCCCAACTATAGCCGTCCTGGTGAATAACAATCAATAAAAGAAACTGAAGCAGACTACAATGTGCGAACATGCAGATATGCCCCTATTGATAGTGTTTGCACCCGTCGACAAGATTGGGTGCAGAGCCTATTGTATACTCGGACATAGCTGAATGTTCGCACATTGCCTTATTACGTATATACAATCCTCACGCCCACACAGTACACACACGAGACTTCGTCATCTGTGACGAGCGCTTGAGCTTCTAACCCCTATTTCTATGAAAAGAAACTTAATCACGGCTACCCTTTTCGCCCTGGCTCTTACAGCTGGGGCGCAATCGGCTACAGACCCCATTCTGATGCACATCAATGGGAAGCCCATCACACGAGCCGAATTTGAATACTCTTTCCACAAAAACGGAAGCATCGAAGGTGCTGTAGAGAAGAAGACGGTGCAGGAATATGTGCCCATGTTCGTCAACTACAAGCTTAAGGTGGCTGCAGCTGAAGCCGCAGGTCTTGACACGCTTTCAAGTTTCAAGAAAGAGTTCCTCACCTACCGCGACATGCAACTCACGCCCTACATGGTCGACACCGTTTATACCGACTCCGTGGCTCGTGTGATTTACGACAATACGGTGAAGCAGATGGACGGAAAGGACGTGATAGAGACTGCCCACATCTTGCTCCTTCTTAAGCAAAATGCAAGCGAAAGCGAACGCAAACAAGTACAGATGAGAGCAGACTCTATCTATCAAGCTATCGTGAAAGGTGCAGACTTTGGCGAAATGGCTAAGAAGTTTTCTAACGATCCAGGAAGTGCCGCTAAGGGAGGTGTGCTTCCAGCAGCAGGACCTGGACAATTCATTCCCGAATTTGAAGATGCTGCCTATGCACTGAAGGATGGAGAGATCTCTAAGCCCGTGCTCTCTCCTTTTGGCTATCATATCATCAAGATGATTAAGCGCAAGCCCATCGATTCATTCGAGAAGCTCAAGCCCGAAATCATCGCAATGCTCAAGCGTCAGAACATTGACGAAATCTCGGCAGAGAATCGCATCAAGAAGATGGTCGATGCATCCAATGGTCAGCTTACACGCGAAGAGATTCTCGATAGCGTAATGAACGCCAACATTCAGCAGAATGCAGAATTGCGTTACCTCATCCAGGAATACCACGATGGATTACTACTTTACGAAGTGAGCAAACGCCAAGTGTGGGATGTGGCAGAAGCAGACACCAAGGGCTTGGAAGAATGGTTTAAGGCACATAAAGCAGACTATGCTTGGAAAGCGCCTCGATTCAAAGGCTTCGTATATCATTGCAAAGACGCGAAGCAGAGCAAAGCGGTCAATAAAATGCTGAAGAAATTTGGCGACGGTGATTGGCGCAAAGAACTTAAGCAACAGTTCAACAAAGACTCCGTGACCGTCACCGTAAGCGGCCCATACATCTGTGCACAAGGCGAAAATCCCAGTGTAGATGCGTATGCCTTTAAGGACAAAACGCGTAAAGTGAAACTTCCCAAAGGATTCACTTTCGGAGGCGTAAGCGGAAAGATACTGAAGCAGCCCAAGACCTATCTTGATGTAAAGGCTCAAGTAACCAACGACTACAAAGAGCAAATGGAGAAAGAGTGGGTAGAAGGCTTGCGCAAGAAGTTCACATTCTCTGTAGACGAGGATGTACTCAAGACGGTAAAGTAAATAAGAAGCAAATCCATAAGCGACAATAAGGCGTGAGGCAGGACAAGAGAAATATAAGACTTGCGCCCTGTTCCACCCTCTACACTCTTGCTGGGTTTGTCATAAATCGTAGAAAATGAAGAAAACATTATGCGGACTATTCATGACACTACTGCCATGCATAGGATTCGCACAGACTAACGTTGTAGACCAAATCATCTGGGTGGTGGGCGATGAGCCTATCTTGTTGTCCGACGTAGAGGAGACTCGAATATCGGCCGAAGCCTACGGGCAACCCATTGAGAATCCCTACTGCACCATCCCCGAGCAGATTGCTATCAACAAACTCTTTGTTCATCAGGCCGAACTGGATAGCGTCACGGTAAGCGAATCAGACATCATCCGAGGCGTAGACAGCCGTATCAGCGATTTCATACAGACTTACGGATCGCGCGAAGCATTGGAACAGATGTACGGCCGCAGCATCTCACAGATGCGCGACAATCTGAAGAAGCAATATCGCGAACAGATGATGGCAGAAGACGTTAAGAAGAGCATTACCAAGGACATTAAAGCCACTCCCGCTGAAGTACGCGAATACTTCAAAGGAATGCCCACAGACAGTCTGCCCTTTATCCCTACTCAAGTGGAGGTACAAATCATCACCTCTACTCCCGAAGTATCACGAGCAGAAATAGAACGTATTGAAGGTAAACTGCGTGAATACGCCCGCCGCGTAAATAGCGGTGAAGCAGACTTCTCCACCTTGGCAAAATTCTATTCTGAAGATGGATCATCCCGTAATGGTGGTGAATTGGGATATATGGGACGTAACCAGCTCGTACCTGAATTTGCCAACGTAGCATTCTCGCTCAACGATCCGAAAAAGGTATCCAAGATTGTACGCAGCGAATATGGTTACCACATCATCCAGCTCATCGATAAGAAAGGAGACAAAGTGAACGTGCGCCACATCTTGCTCAAGCCCCATGTGGAAGAGAGCGAAATCAGTCGTTGCATCGCTCGCCTTGACTCTATCGGCGATGACATCCGTGCTAAGAAGTTTACTTTCGATGCTGCAGCACAAGCCCTGTCTGACGATAAGGATACACGCAACAACCACGGATTGATGGCCAACGTCAACCAAAATGGCATCAGCTCGCGCTTCGAGATGAAGGACCTTCCGCAGGATATTGCTAAGGTGGTCGACACGCTGCAAGTAGGCGAGATGTCGCGTGCTTTCCGCATGACAAACAACAAAGGACAAGAAGTCTGCGCCATCGTATTGCTCAAGAATCGTATTGACGGTCATCGCGCCAGCATGACAGAAGACTTTCAAACACTGCGCGACGTCGTAGTAGACAAGCGAAGCGAAGAAGCTATCGAAAAGTGGATTCAAGACAAAATCAACACCACTTACATCCGCATAAGCCCCGAGTGGAGAAACTGCAATTTCCGCTACAAAGGCTGGATTAAGTAAGCATGAGGTAATGCTATAAGAGTATAGGGTAATTCTAACACATTCGTTTTAGAGTTACCCTATTTCCTTTCTCATTATCCGTAGCCCCACCCTATTTTCTTACTTCACGGATTCGCGAGTTTCGTTAATAATGAAACATATTTACCTATCCTTTTTGCTCATTCATCAGAAGTCCTTACCTTTGTAAACTTCTATAATCTATTGTTCTTTATCGATACTTATTCCATAGAGCATACAGATTGTGTTCTTTTGGAAGAGAAGAAAAGTTAGGACTCTAAGACACTCTATTCAGTTTTATAGGACACGCACAATATACCTTATTATATAAGGAGCATAAACAAGACTCACAAAAACAATAATACATACGCACCATGCACATTCAAGGAAAAGTATATCACGTAGGCGTAAACGATCGTACCAAACATCGTTTTGAAGGACTTTGGCCACTCCCTCTCGGAGTTTCATACAACTCTTATCTTATTGCAGATGACGAGGCCGTGGCTTTGGTGGATACAGTAGACGTAGCTTTCTTCGCTGAATATTTGGCAAAGATTCAAGCCGTCATAGGCGATCGCCCCATTGATTACTTGATCATCAACCACATGGAGCCCGACCATTCTGGATCCATCGCTCTCATTCGCAAATACTACCCTGGCATTAAGCTTATTGGCAATAAGAAAACCATGGAAATGGTTCAAGGCTTCTATGCTGCTACCTCCACAGACGATATTACCATAGCTGATGGCGATACGCTCTCCTTAGGCCATCATCAACTCAAGTTTGTGCTTACCCCTATGCTTCACTGGCCTGAGACAATGATGACCTACGACACTACTGACCACATTCTCTTCTCCGGCGATGCTTTCGGTTGCTTCGGAGCTCTCAACGGACAAGTGATTGACGCAAAGATGGATATCACTCCTTATTGGCCAGAGATGGAACGCTACTACGCTTGCATCTTGGGAAAGTTTGGCGCTCCTGTACAGGCTGGCCTTAAGAAGTTGGCTGGCACGGACATTCAGATGATCTGCTCCACACATGGACCTGTATGGACAAAGCATATCCATGAAGCTATCGACACGTACAAGAGATTGGCTACAGGACAGACGGAAAAAGGCCTCGTCATTTGCTATGGCTCTATGTATGGCAACACTGAGCGTGTAGCTGAAGCTATCGCCGAGGGGGCTGCTGAGGCTGGAATGAAGAAGATTATTGTCCACAATTTAAGTGTATCGGATATGTCGTACGTTTTGGCAGACATTTTCCGTTACAACACCTTGGCTATCGGAGCTCCAACATACAATGGTGGATTATTCCCCGTTGTAGAAGACTTATGCCGTCGCTTAGCTGGTCGCGTGGTAAGCAATCATCGATTAGGACTTTTCGGCGGATTCACATGGAGCAGTCAAGCTGTCAAAGTAATGACTTCATACAACGAAAAGATGAAGATGACACTGGTGGATGACTCCGTAGAATGGAAACAAGGCGCTAATGTGGATACTTTGCAGAAAGGACGCGAATTGGGCAAGTTGTTAGCTCAGAAGGATTAATAGCGCCCTTATCATGCAAATCATAGGAGAGTAATTGTTATATGTGATTCAATTACTCTCCTATATTATTAGGCGGCTCGGAAGTGAAAGGAAAAAGCAAGCTTTTTCCTTTGCACTTCTCTCGCCTTGCACTACTCTCGCTTCGCGCAAGTTAGGCGGCGACTCGGAAGTGAAAGGAAAAAGCGAACTTTTTCCTTTGCACTTCTCTCGCCTTGCACTACTCTCGCTTCGCGCAAGTTAGGCGGCGGCTCGGAAGTGCAAAGTAAAAAGCAAGCTTTTTCCTTTGCACTTCTCTCGCCTTGCACTAACTTTGCACCCAAAAGAAAGAACGTGAAAAAGATACTATTATATATATGCGTATTAATGGTTTGTGCCGCATATGCTGTACCTACCATTAACCAACATAGGAAAAGACGCACTGCTACCGACGAACGTATTGTACTCAAACATGCAGACAACTTGCGTTTTTCTGAAGAAGAACTAAGTGGTGCACAGCGCTTAAGTGGCAACGTTGTGCTGAGTCATGCTGGCATGGTAATGCATTGCGATAGTGCCGTATTGTACGAGAACTCTCAGACCTTCGATGCTTTCGGTAAAGTGCGCATTGTACAGGGTGATACACTCACGCTGAAAGGCGACAAACTACATTACGATGGTGAAACGCAAATTGCAGAAATGCGCAAGAACGTGGTCATGATTCATCGTAACCAGAAACTTTACACAGATAGTCTGAACTTTGACCGCCTTTATAAAATAGGTTACTACTTCGAGGGCGGAGAACTTATCGATGGAAAAAATAAGCTCACATCCGACTGGGGCGAATACCATACCGACACGCGTAAGGCTTCATTCAATTATAATGTGAAACTTATTACGCCAAAGTTGGATTCACTGGTGACCGATACGATGCATTACGATACGCGCACAAAATGGGCAGAGGTTATAGGTAAATCCAATATATACTCGGGTAAAGACAGAATCTATACCGAGCATGGATTCTACAATTCTCAGACAGAACGCGTAAGACTTTATAAAGGTACAAAGGCATTTGGACGCAATCGAGAAATGCAAGGAGATACCGTCTATTACGACAAAAAGACGGGTATCATGGAAGCATTCAATAATGTGTCGTGTATAGATAGTCTCAACAAGAATATCCTCACAGGCAATTACGCATGGTACAACGAGTTGACAGGTGAAGCTATGGCCACAAAGAAAGCTCTCGCTCGAGATTTTTCACAAGGCAAAGATACGCTTTACGTTCATGCCGATACTCTGAGAATGTTTACCTACAACATAGAGACAGATTCTGTATATCGCGTACTTCATGGCTACTTTCATGCTCGTGGCTACAGGAAAGATATGCAGATGGTAGCAGACTCCTTAGTATTCTCCACTCGTACGAAAATGGTGACTCTCTATCGCGACCCCATCGTGTGGAACGACAACAAGCAGGTGATAGGAGAAGAGATTAATGCGTATCTCAATGATTCTACAGTAGACTCTATCTACGTAGACCGACAGGCTATGACCATCGAACAGATAGACTCCGTTCACTTCAACCAAGTGGCAGCACAACAAATGCGCACTTACTTCAACACGAAAGGTGAAGTGACAGAGAACCAAGCTATCGGCAACGTGATGGTGGTAAACTTTCCACTTGAAAAGGACAGCACTATTCTCTATCAAAACTACGTGGAGACTTCAAAAGCACGCATGTTTATGAAAGATCGAAAGCTCGACAAAATATGGGCTCCTGCTTCACATGGTTACTTCTACCCAATAGGCTTAGCACCTGCCGATAGAACGCGACTTCCAGGTTTTGCATGGTTTGACTACATTCGCCCCATATCGCCAGAAGACGTATTCAATTGGCGTGGCAAGCAAGCTGGTACTACTCTAAAGCCTTCCATCCGACGAGAAGCACCGCTACAAAAGCTCTAATTAAGGGATTGAGAGGGACACCTTATATTTCATCTTCTCATCTCACACAGCAACATTCGAATTCAACAGTACATGTCAGATATCATCCATCTTTTACCCGACTCCGTAGCCAACCAGATAGCCGCCGGTGAAGTAATTCAGCGTCCGGCATCCGTCATCAAGGAGTTGGTAGAAAACTCTCTCGACGCAGGAGCCACCCATATACAAGTGGTGGTAGAGAATGCGGGAAAGACTTTAGTACAAGTTATCGACAATGGCAAAGGTATGAGCGAGACAGATGCCCGACTCTCGTTTGAACGTCATGCCACTTCCAAGATACAGCAAGCTACTGACCTCTTTGCACTTCGCACCATGGGATTTCGTGGAGAAGCACTGGCTTCTATTGCTGCCGTGGCTCAAGTAGAACTGCGTACAAAGCAGAAAGGACAGGATTTGGGCACATGTATCAACATTGAAGGTTCGAAAGTGAGCAACCAAGAACCTGTAGCATGCCCCGTAGGCGCAAACTTTGCCATACGCAATTTATTCTTCAACATTCCAGCCCGTCGCAAGTTTCTCAAATCGAACCAAACAGAGCTTTCCAACATTCTCGCAGAATTTGAACGCATCGCATTGGCTCACCCCGACACAGCCTTTACCTTGCACTCCGAGGGAAACATCATGCTCGAACTCCCTGCAGGAAATTTCAGACAACGCATCATCGGCATCTTTGGCAAACGCATCGATAGTCACCTCATCCCCATTGAAGTAGACACAACCTTAGCACGAATCAATGGATTTGTAGGCATGCCTTCATCTGCAAAGAAGAAGAATGCTCATCAATATCTATTTGTCAACGGACGCTTCATGCGTCACCCTTACTTTGCTAAGTCCATATTGACGGCTTATGAGCGACTGATCCCAGACGGACAACAAGTGCCGTTCTTTATCAATTTCGAAGTTGATCCATCACGCATCGATGTGAATATCCATCCTACCAAGACTGAGATCAAATTTGAAGATGATAGCGCCATCTTCCAAATCTTATTGGCAGCCGTACGCGAATCATTAGGAAAATATGGAGCCGTTCCCGCTATTGATTTTGACACAGAAGGACGTCCCGACATTCCCGATTTTAATAGTGGCGCACAACAGGCAGCCTCCTACGTTGCTCCACCACAAATTCACATTAATACTGCATTCAATCCATTCGATTCCCATCAAGACGATGCTGCAACCGATTCTGACAACGTAGGAAGAAAACCTTCTACCACTTCATCTGCATTTGCATCTTCATATTCGCCACGCCCATCAGCCCCTATTGATTGGCAGAAAATCTATGAGGGTGCTCAACAAGCAGGATTAAACGATACACCATTGACAAATGATGGTATAGGAAGCGAAGGACACTTTGAGAGTCATTACCACGACCTCAATGACTCTGGCATTTCCTCTATCGGTCCGACTGAAGGGACTAACAGCGCAGAGGGCACCACATCATCATCTCTCTACCAAGAATTACCACAGGGCGATAAAGAAGCATGGAGCGAGCAACTTTCATCCGACTTCATACAGCTGCAAGGAAAATACATCGTTACTCCACTCAACTCTGGAATAGCACTAATCGACCAGCACAGAGCACACATTCGCGTGCTCTACGAAAAATATATGAAACAACTGGCCGATCACAAAGCGCCCTCACAACGACTGCTATTCCCCGAAACGATCAACACGTCTCCTTCTGAAAAGATAATTCTGAAAGAGATACTTCCGCAGCTCAACGAAGTAGGATTCGAAATCACTCCCAACTCAGATGGTGAATACGACGTTACCGGCACGCCTATGGGTAGCGAAGGATTATCACCCACTCATCTCGTGGGGAGCATCCTTGCAGATGCCGTAGCTGGACAAGCCAACGCAACAGAGACTATAGGTCACATTATAGCTCTTTCGTTAGCCAAGAAAGTGGCATTACCCACTGGGCAACTATTAAACAAAGAGGAGATGCAGCAATTAGTTCAGCAACTCTTTGCATGCTCAAGCCCCAATATGACCCCTGACGGCAATCCGACTTTGATCGTAATCGACCCTGCAAGATTCTTTTAGCCAAAGATCCTCTCTCCATACTTTAAGCAGGATGAGAGCCTCTTATGTGTGCAAGCCCTATTGTTCACAATGCTAAAATACAAGAGAAAACGGTATCATAGCAATCGGTTATACATTTTTCCTACTTGCTTTTCTGACCACGTATATTTCGATAATGCACCAAAACATGGTCAAAAGCAATAGATTTTATACACCGCACTTAGCAAAATACATAAGAATAAGGCAGTTTAAGCATTTTTTTTCAAAAAAAAGTTGCACCGAACAATTACTTATTCTTAACTTTGCGCAAAAGATTGAGACCGAAAGAACTAAAAAGTCAAAGTCTTGAATCAAATAAGACAAGAATCAAACAAATAATTAATAGTTTCAAATCATCTTAGTTATGAGAAAATTAATGATTGCACTTGCCCTTGTAGGTCTTACCTCGACTACAACGGCTATGGCTCAGGACACGGAAGTGCCCGTAAAGAAGTACAGTGTAGCAACCAATTCATTTTGGGCTAACTGGTTTGTGAGCGCTGGTGTTTCTGGTACTGCTTACTACACCTCTCAGGAACATGGTGTTAGCAACAATCCTTTCAGCGACAAGCGTGGAACTATCGGTTTCACTGCAGCAGTTGGTAAATGGTTCACTCCTGGTATCGGTCTCCGTACCAAGTTTGATTTCTTGAAAGGTAAGCAGGTTAACTCTGAAACCAACCATCCTCTTTATACTGCAATGAACGTACACGAAGATGTATTGTTCAATCTTTCTAACCTCTTCTGCGGCTACAACGAAAAGCGCGTATGGAACACTATCCTCTACGTAGGTCTTGGTGCTTCTACTAAGCTGAATGATGGTAAGAATGCAGATATCTACTACACCGCAGGTTGGTTGAACAACTTCCGCGTAAGCAAGCACGTACAGATCTTCGCAGATCTCAGCGTAGGCGCTACCGAAGGTTCACTCGACAAGGGTCCCAACGACAAGTGGGCTTCTTACAAGAAGAACAAGATGAAGCACTGGGATAAGGACCTCCGTCTTGATGTAGGTGTAACTTACAACCTCGGTAAGTGCACTTGGGACAAGGTGCCCGATGTTGACGCTTTGATGGCTATGAACAAGGAGCAGATGGATGCTCTCAACCAGTCTCTTAAGGAGCAGCAGGACGAAAACGCTCGTCTGCGCGATATGTTGGCTAACACCAAGAACCAGCCCGTTGTTGAAAACACTAAGGAATTCGTAGGTACTTCAGCAAGCGTATTCTTCAACATCAACTCTGACAAGGTTGCTAGCCGCAAGGATCTCGTAAATGTTAAGGAACTCGCTGAATATGCTAAGAACAACAACTCTAAGATTGTTGTTACTGGTTATGCTGATAGCAAGACTGGTTCTGCAGAATACAACCAGAAGCTCTCTCAGAAGCGTGCTGATACCGTTGCTAACGAACTCGTTAAGATGGGCGTTAACCGCGACAACATCATCACCGAGGCTAAGGGTGGCGTAATGAACCTCTCTCCGTTCTCTTACAACCGTCGTGCCACTGTTAAGATCCAGTAATCACACCTTGTGATCCTGCATCTTGTAGCACAAATATAATCATTACTTTAGAGCCAAGTTCGCTTCAAACGGACTTGGCTCTTTTTGTAGGCTCGGCATGAGCATTCACGAGTATAAATTCACAAATTTCCTTCGCAAAAGATGTGCAATTCCAGTGATGAATATAGTACACTTTAAAGAAGTTATAAAGTAAGCATCCCATACAAGCCGTATTGTAGAAACAAATAAGCCAAAGTCCATCT
>ERZ808270.394-NODE-394-length-26049-cov-3.080249_pt1 | contig 26049 bp, 13 predicted proteins | sample MGYA00521082_ERZ808270 | MGnify/ENA primary metagenome ERZ808270 (study PRJEB31516, sample SAMN03275594) | gut metagenome | biome: mammalia-associated habitat; material: feces | host: Papio cynocephalus | place: Kenya | collected 2012-07-27 ... | reverse complement strand
CGCTTTTTCTAATTCTTTTTCTCTTGATTATTTCGAATGTTTTTTTCTTTTTCCATATATGACAGCGCCGGTTACACCGAAACCGGAAACAAGCATCAGAGCAATCCATAGCAGTATCCGGCTCTCGTCGCCTGTATGGGGAGCATCCACGATGGTGTTATAGCTATAGTCGTCACCGGCAGACACATGGTACAGCTCAATCTCACCGGTCAGGCTGATATAATTGCCATCCGCAGGTGTGAAGCGCCACTTGTAAGTTGTGTTGGCCTCCACTCTGGTATCATCAGGCAAAACACTACCCTTATCATCCACCCATTCCAGTTTACCGGAATTTGGCTTCAGGGTGCTGCCTTCGATGGTCAGTGCCGCATCCTTCAGTGTCTTGTCTCCGGTCGTAATCTCAGTATACTTCGGCTCGCCGGTAGGCGTAGCCGGTTTGATCATGAGCACAAAAGGCTCGCTGGTAACTTCGTTGTAGTCGTTATCTCCCGCCTTAGTCGCAATGACATGCACAGAGCCGACTCTGACCGGTATCAGAACGCCGGTATTCGGATCGATAGTTGCCGCTCCAGTGCTTGCGGCGTTGTCAATGCTGTAGGTTACAGCCCCAGTGCCAGAGCCTCCATCGGTGGTCAATGTCAGCTTTTCGCCATAGACCATGGTGGTATTGCCAGTGATGACCAGCGCTTCCTGATCGCCCTTCGTGGCCAGGTTTATGTTTAAAACAATGGTAAAGTCCTCATAATTGCCGCAGGATGCCTTGATGGTAATCGTAACTACATCACCATCCTTGCCTCCAGAAATTGCGTAGGTCAGCTTTCCATCCACTGCAGCAATATCCTGTTTGGTGAGTGTAGCAGTCGAACCATCGCTAACACTGTATTCACTACTATAACGCCAGATCTGCCCATCCGGAAGTCCAGACCAATCCGGCGTGTAGGTATGGTCGGCAGTGTCCGTATACCTCCGCATCACCTCTGTTGTTTTAAGATTATTACCATCTGCTTTGTTCACCGTCACCTCAAGTTCGATGTTTTCCACCGTGTTGTAGTTGTCAGTGTTCTCCGGCGTAAATTTTGCCCTAAAGCTTTTTGCACCAGCTGTGGCGTTACCTACGGCTTCGATGCTATTCATCCAAGTCCAGCCGTCCGGCAGTTTCACATCCGCCAGCGTCTGACCGTAAGTCGCATGCAAACCAGTAGGCTTCGTGTAGGCCGGCGTTGCCTTTGCTACCACAAAATCGCAATATACAGTAAAGTAGCCATAGTAGTAATCTGTCTCGCCGATTTGTGCATACATACGATATGTACCCGGTTTCAACGCAGGTGGGGTGCTGATATTCCATTCCTTAACCGTGTTGCCGTCCGCGTAATAATAGGTCACCGAAGCATTCATGTCTCCCGTCCGTTCTGCCAGAGTCGGCGTGGTCGGAGTTTCACCATAGGTATAGCCAGCCATGCTGATCTTGCCATATTGCACATTCTTATTCACCTTAACAGTCACAATGCCGGTCGCAGCTGCGTATTCGTCAAAAGAAGCGTCCGGGGTGAACGTCCACGAAGCATTAAAGCTGCCGACTGCGTCGAATCTGGTTTCTGGGTTCGTCCACGTGAACGTGCCCGTAATCTCATTTCCGGTGCGGGGACATATCATCTTGCCCGTAATCTTGATCGTGCTGTCGTTCAATGTCTGACCGTAAGCAATCTCAGTCGCTCTAATGGTACTGTTAGTTGCCAGCACAGGAACAAGCTTGTCTTGTGCAATGACTTGGAGAACTAAATCGAACGTCTGATAGTTCGTGGTTTCAACCTCGATGGTCACATTGCCGATTTCACCATTTTGGGAGCTTGCGGTCTTGATGGGCAGTATCAGCTTGCCGTTCTTGATTTTCGCACCATTAGCTATGTCGTAGTATTCGGTCGCCATCTTGATGCGTGGTAAACCATACGTGATTTCGCCGTACTCGCAACCCCTATGCTGCTGCGACAGAATATTATCCAGAAGTGTTTTCAGCTCGATCTCGTAGCTCTTCGCCAGATTGTTGAAAACGACCTGCGTAAACTGGATATTTGACAGGCTGATAGAATCCTGCGTAATGGCAAACTTGTTCACATCATTAGTCGAGTTATCGCAGACAATCGTTCTCCTTTCCGGATTGTCTTTAAACACATAGTTGCCGTTCTTGAGCGTCAGGGTGTACGATAATGATTTTCCGTTACCCGCATCCGGCGAGTCCACATAAGTTCCATCGTTCTGCCGCATAGTGAAGCGGGCGTTCGTGATATCGTAAGCGTCCTCTGGAAGCGTAAGAGCTGCGCCGTTTTCGGCATGGAATGTCAAATTGCTCTTGGTAAGCGGAGCCGCCACCGTGCCGTCGTAAGTCTTTGTAAGAGATTGAATGTCACAATAGCCAAGAAGCTGTATCGGCTCGATTTTCCATTCCACATTGCCAATCTCACCCTCATAGCCGCCCTTACCTCTCACGGACAACTGATAGCTGCCCGCATCAGTCTGCTCCATGACAGTCACAATGTAGTCTTTATTTTCAGTAAGTGTTTTATTGCCCAGCTTGACCGTAACCACCGGTGTCTGCGCCGCACCGTTGTAGATTGGATTCTTAACCGTTACCGCCGCACCCTCGATGCTGATTGGCGTGACGGTGATAGTAATCTCAGCACTCTTGGAATAGCCGTCACTGGTGAATGTGACACGATAGGTGTGCGTTCCTGCAGTGAGATCTTCGGGCAGGAAGTAGTTCATGCCCGTTGCATCTTCGATTAGTGACGCCGTACCGCCGAGCTTGTACCACTTGCAGTCAGTTTTAGTCAAGTTAAGCAGGTTGCAGCTTGCGCTCAGCCTTATCCCTTTTGTCGTGCCATATGCCATGGTCGTAGAGGCATCTGTGCGGTCTGCGTTCAGCGCAATCAGTCCGACGCTTGTGATAGGCGCCTGCTGTATGCTGACATTTCCCACGATCCTACTCGTTTCATTCGGCCACGTGCCGTCCGAACACTTAAGGGCATAGCCCTCCTCCAACAGGTCGCCGACAGTCATGCCCGCAGGAGCGCTCAGGCATTCGGTAATCTTTCCCTTGTTCTCAGCGGAGTCCTTGAGCGTGATTTTACTGTTCACAGTAAGTGAATAAACATTGCAGCCGTTCAAGTCGAGAATGAACGGCTTGCCAGTGTCTACCGTAACATCGACCATGGATGCCAGCAGCTTCACCGTACCGCCATCGGCACTGTCAAACGCGCTCTGCAAATCTTCATAATAAGTCGTTGCTCCGTCCTTCGTCACGCTGGCAGTAAAGGTCTTCTGCCCACAGAAACACTTCCACGCGCCGCCATCGGCGGGGACGAAAAATAATTACCTCGTCGTGACTGCATTTCATTACAGTGACATTCGTAAGCTTGGTGAGTGGGTTCCCATCCGCGTCATACATCGCAACAGGCTCACCACTTGTGGTGTCTGTAAAATAGTATTCCGATGCCAGCAGGTCCGTCAGTTTTTTACTGCTGCCCTCTCCAATCTCGATGCTGCCGAAGCTGCCGCCAGCGAGGCTGGCAGTGCCAGATCCCTTGATCACCACAGCGGAAATAGTGAGGTTATTATTCTCTGCAGGGATGGTAAGCTTCCCATCCTCGACCCTTAAATATTCGCAGACATAGTGCCCCTGGTTTGCACCACTGTTTTGGAAAATCAGTTCGTAACCGGAAATATAAGAATAGATCATCTTTCCAGAGGAGTTCTGTGCCGTCGCCGTAAAACCATTCAGGTCTATTGTGCAGCTTCCAAAGTATGTCAAAGCAGACTGTATACACGTCTGATCACACAGCACCCGGATCACGGGGCGATAAGTATTGCCGAACGCATCATACATCTTAATGTAATACGTCGTCGTACCTTTACCCTCATTTTCACTTCTGACGGCAGTCAGCGTCAGGTTGCAGTCGTCGCAGTGCAAAGTACCGTCCGCATTCTCTGTTCGATTTGCATGGGAACAGAGATTGCCGCAGACGGAGCAGTAATAATACCCGTTGCTCCGCTTGTCTGTAAAAGCAGAATTCCCATCCGCATCCTTGTGACCGCAGGGCTTGACCGTAACGTCTTTCAGCGGCGCACTGCCGTAAAGTTCGTCTCCGTCAACCCGCTTGCCGCTGACACCCGCAAAATAGCTACCCACTGGCATCATATACTGAAGCAGAAGGGAAGAGCCCCCTTGGGCGTCATAATAAATTTCGGAAAAGTGGCTTCCGACGAGAAATGTGGGATGATAGTTGCTTCTGGTACAATTTTCATCAGCATAATATGGGTAGCCGTATTTGATCCCCACACGTCCGGTGACGTCCAAGCCCTCCAGCGTCACCCTGCCCTTCGCGAGGTAGATGGCATCGCCGGTGCCGGTATTCACAATCCTGCCGTTTTTGAAGTCAACGGATGCGGATGGTCTCGGTCCAAATTCCGCCGTGATCAGGGGACTATCCAGCTTCCCGCTTAAGGTGTGACCATTCAGGTCAAGAATGATGTGTGTAAAATAGTTGTTAATGATAAATGGTTTTTCCACCGTCACATCACTCAGAAATGTTACGGTCGCGTTCTCACTCCCATTCGAGTCGGTCCATGTTGTGCCGGGGCTCGTTATCTTCTCCTGAAGTTCGTCCAGAGTTTTAATGTGGGTTGTTTCCCAATCCGGATAACCGATGTACGGAGACCAGACCGCATGTGCAATGCAGCCTTGCTCACACACCTCCGTCCCGCAGACCGTACATTTGCTGTCCGCACCGATAGTACTGCTGCCGTCAGCGTTCTTATGGTTGCAGATATAGCCGCACTCGCATTTCCCGTTCACAAAGGTGTGGGTGTGAGACTTGACCATGCTTTCTTCACTGTAAGCAAACCCAGTGACAGAATATTCTCCATCGTCTTCAGATATCCAATATTCTGCTTTTGTAATGTCGATATATTTCCCATCCTTGTCAAACAGCATACTGCCGTCGGCAAAGAGCGCGTTCACCCCAGCATAATCGAATTCGCTGGAGCCCAAATAAGCATACACGATCCCGTTATGCAACGTCGCAGCCGTGATCTTCAGCGCAGGGTGTACATCAGATCTGTCGGGAAACACCACGATTGCACCGGTGAACGTACCACTTGTCACAGTGAGACTGCCTCCGCGCGCATGAACCGCATAGGTATGCGCTCCGCCGTCTCCGCGTCCACTCGTTACATCTACATTTTTGAGGGTCATCGTGCCTCCATTAATGTTGACTGCGTTTGCCAGATTGGACTGGATATCCGATGCGTTTTTATTAAATGTGTTGGTCAGTCTGCCGTTTTGAATGGTGATATCCGCTGTACCGCTGACGGCGATCAGCTGAAGATAAGCACTGCCGCTGAGCATTTTGCCGTTCAGATCAAGCGTGAATTTGCCCGAAGAAACAGATAGGCCCTCGTCTCCCTCTCCAATATTAACATCGCCCAGCAGCTTCAAGGTTGAACCCTCACTTGCAATTGCCGCTGCCCATGCATCACTAAAAGAGCTGTATGTTGTCTCTGTGCCATCTGTCATCGTTACAGATGCAACGTCAACGGCATTCTCGCCGACCGTGAGTTCCCCGACATTCGATATGTCCGCGTTGTAGTTCGTGGTCGCAGCCGGATCAAGCGTGCCGTCGTTCTCCTTCCGCGCGTCTGTTTCGGAGCCAGTCTGCTCACTTATGTCGTCATTGTCTGACTGTCCGCCACTTTCATTCGGTGCTCCGTTGGCAGTTGACTGACCACCCTCCACTGTAGTTGTCTCGCTGCTGACGCAACCATCCGCATCTTTGGCAAAAGCCGATGTTGGCTGCAGTGTCAAGCAAAGCGTAAAAGCCAGAAACAGGCTCAAAATTCGTTTTTTCATAAATCCTCCTTTGGAATATGCATATAGATTTTATATTCATTCCGTTTTAGCATAAACTCTCAGTATTATTGTAAATGACAGGAGGATGATGCACAATCGTCTAAGAACAAGCGGTTCAAAAACGGCACAAGTGGTAAATTTTTGATTTTTCAGGTATGAAAAAAGAGTCCTGCAAGTAAACTTGCGGACTCTTTTCCACACCTGCAATTCGCAGATAATCCTATCTCTTTGAAAACTTTAATTCGCTTAATCATTCACTTTTTCGATGGTCTGTTTCTAACTCGTTTCTATCCTCTTAATCTATCATAACGAGTTATATTTTCCGGATCAACACTTCTTTTCAAAAAATCTCAAAACATCTGTAAGTCTACATACCTTTTCGAGAGTATCTCTTACGTTATCACCTACCTTGTATTTATTCTAGCTCGTAGGGTTTCTTTTTCAATCCTTTTAGGACTTTTTTATATTTGTTTTTTTATCTCGATATTTCTTTTTTCAACCTTATTTATATCAGAATCAAAGTTTTCGTCGAAAACATCGACATCCTGAGAAGTAACCAGGGCATCAATTTCTTTTAGCCGTTGCTCTTTCTCTCGAATCTCAGATTCGTATGGAAATCCCTTCGCAAGTTCTTCTTTTGCAATCAGCAGCTCACTCTCATACTTCTGCAGATTTCCTTTTTCTTTATCCAGAGACTTCTCGAAAGAATTATACACATTGTTAATTTTAACGATATTTCCAAGTGTACTTAGCCCAATAATGACCTCATGAGATGTCTTTCCTCCATCTTTGCGCTTCAGATAAATAGTTTTTTCTCCAACCTCTCCTGTCAGATTCTTCTGCGTGATCGCAGCTGTCATCGTATATCCGTTGTACTCTCCAACCACCAGATTGTCTCCACACTTCAGCCTTGAAACTGCTTGATTCAAAGCAAATCCTGCATCTTTATGTGTTGTAAAGATTTCGGATCCTATCATCATAGAAAATGTCGCTTCACCATCCTCATTTACTGCCGGATGAGCCTTCTGGTATGCGATTTCCTGCTCAAATACTTCGATCTTCTCTTTCGTCTGAGCAATCGCAAGTGGAATCGATCTGCTTACCCGTAATTCCGCGTCACGACGTTTTTTATTATATGCTGATTTCAACATCCGTAATCGCGTTAAATCATTCTCAAGTTCCATTTTCTCTCGGATCGTATCATCACCGGTTGCAACAGCCTTGAACACTCCATAATTAAGCGCAGCTTCATCTATATCCTCACAGGTACGTCCTACCGGCTTGCTGGTCATAATTTGCGATATAAACTTCTGTTTGTTCTCGACCAGAGACCAGCTATATGCATCGAAAGAACCTTTCGTTATATAGTGATATACTGCAATTTCTTCGTTCTCATTTCCCTGGCGGATTCCTCGACCATTCCGCTGTTCGATTGCTGAAGGCTTCCACGGGCAATCAATATGATGCATGGCAACAAGATGTGTCTGAACATTGACACCTGTACCACATTTATCCGTCGAGCCAAACAATACTTTAATCTGTCCGGCATTCGTTTTCCGGAAGATTTCTTGTCGCTCTGCATCATTTTTTGCATCATGTATGAATGCGATTTCTTCTTTCGGTATTCCCAGATCGATCAAATAATCCTTTACAGTATTATATACGTCAAAGGTTCCATCCGCCTTCGGCGTTCCCATATCGGAAAATACTAATTGGCAGCCAATTTTTCCGTCTCGATTATGCTCCTCATATTCTTTATAAACTGTTTCGGCGCATCTAAATAATTTTCCTTGCGGGTTATCCGGAGCATCCGGATCTAAAAGTCTGGCATCTGTACCGAGCAGCTTTGCCTCATTTGTAAGCTTCAGCATATTATCGACTGACGGATCCACGCCACCACTTTCCAACGCATCCGCTCTTTCGATCAGAGATTCCAGTATTTCCGTCTGTGCATCGTCCATTTCACACTCAACTATGATCGGCTGACCGGTTCGCAGCTTTGGCACCGGAAGTTCTAACATATCAGCAGTCTGAATATCCGCTACTTCCTTAAATATTGTCATAAGCTCCGGCACGTTTTGGAAATTCTTTACTCTGTTCTTCACTTTGTATCCATTCCCGGCTACCTTTAATTCGAGCGACGCCTGAATCTCTCCAAAAGAACCGAGCCATGCGTCAAACACATTGATTCCAAGCTCTTTCAATCGCTCAGGCTGCAGGAAAGACTGCATAACGAACATCTCCGCCATTGTATTTGACACAGGTGTTCCGGTTGCAAATACAAGCCCTTTTCGCCCCGATATTTCATTGATGTACCGGCACTTCATTCGCATATCGAATGCTTTCTTTGAAGATGCTGTCGGAATACCTGCCACATTATTGATCTTCGAGAATATCGCCATATTTTTGAAGTTGTGTGCTTCGTCAACATAAAGCGCATCTACCCCAAGCTGCTCAAAGCAAATCGTATTATCCCGTGGTACATCCAGCAATTTGTTTAGCTCTTCTTCTCTCTTTTTAATTGCATCCTCTATGCGCTTGATGCTCCAGCTATCTCCTTTTGCATCCTTCAAGTCGCGCAAATATGCCTGCAGCTCATCAATTTCCTGTTTCTTATACACGATTTCACGTTCTTGTGTCAGCGGAATCATTTCAAACTGACTATGCGACAGGATCACGCAGTCATAGTCCCCTGTTGCAATCCTTGATACAAATCTCTGCCGGTTCTTTTTGTCAAAATCTTTGTCCTTTACTGCAAGAATGTTGGCAGAAGGATATAATCGCATAAATTCTGATTCCATCTGGCTTACTATCGCCTTTGGTACAATCATAAGTGGTTTATTTACAAGTCCTAGTCGCTTCTGCTCCATCACCGATGCAATCATCTCAAATGACTTACCGGCACCAACGCAGTGTGCAAGAAGTGTATTTCCGCCAAGAAGGATACGTGCAATCGCATTTTTCTGATGCTGCTTTAGTGATATATTTGCATTCATTCCAGGGAACTCCAGAAAACTGCCATCATATTCACGCAGCTTCACACTGTTGAACATGTCATTGTATTTTCTTTCATATTTTTCCCGGCGTTCCTCATCACGCCAGAACCAGTCTTTGAACTCCAGCTTGATCTTTTCCTGCATTTCGCGGGCAAGCATCGTTGCCTCACGGTCTACTTCTTTTGAGTGGGTTCCCGGTACATACACCGTCACCTGCTTAAAATTAAGCGTGCGCTCCAAGATCGCTGCAGCATTCATTTTTTCTGTACCAAATACGGAATTACAATATGCATTCCATTTGCACTTGCTTTGCCCGGTTACCCGGTACTCCATTGTACCCGGTATAAGCTTGATTCCTACGTATTTTGTTATATCGCTGCGGATCCAGCGGTATGTATTTCGGTCAACTGGTGCTATATGGAAAGTTTCAAACATGAATTCCGCATAATCCTCCGGATCCACCCAGCTGCTTCCAAGCTTCACTTCAATATCTGTATATGGTATATCTTCAGGAATTACGCTTTGAAGCATCTCGGCATTATCCATGAATGTCGCACCCATCGTTTCATCCCCGGACAGTTCTATCGCCTTTTTTGCCTTCTCCCGTACATTTCCGGACAAATAATCATCTGACGTATGCCAGCCTGCATCGAGATTATCCGGATCATATTCATCCGGATCGAGATAAATAACATGATGAAGCTCCTGAATCAATATATTCCTCTTTGCAGCATAAATTTCATCCGGACTCATTTCTGATATATCCATGGACGATAAATCCGGACTATATATACCTAACATGAAATTGATATCAACCTTACCGTTTTGTGTAAGGGATACGCGCAGCGCATCAAATGCGTTCTCGACTTCAGTAATCTCACGAACCGGGTTAATTGTCCGCTTTGTAAATATATCTGTTTTCCGAACGCTCCCATCCTCCAGCTTCTCCTCGAAGGAATTCATGAATGAATAATTATCATCGATCCCTAGGATCTTTACATTAGAAACTGCGGATATATATCCATTTTCTTTTACAAACTTATCATATGTCTCATTTAATTCAGACTGTGCAAGCTTCAGTTCTTCATCGCTGCAGCCTTCATACTGAATCTGAATCACATGGCGTGCAATCTTATGTAATGCAATATACTGTTCAACCTTTTTTACATTTGCAGACGAGTAGTTCTGATCCTTCATCTGTGAATTATCGCGATAGTACACCTTTCCATCTATAACAGTCAGCGTAAAGTTCGGAACATTCGGATCTGCAGGTATCGTTTCTTCTTTTTCGCTTACCTGATTCGGTTCGCGGTAAATGTCTGGTGAAAATCTCTGAACGATCTCCTGCAGCTGCTCCTTAAAATCTCTACTGTCAGGAACGCAAGTGGTATATTTACTCTCCGGTCCGAAACGTCCGATATCATACTGCATTTTCCCAAGACACAAATCCGGATAATCAGTAAAATACTCATTTACCGGGATTCCATCATCTGTGTAACTCAAATGATACCACGTCTCATCCAAAGCAACCGGATATTCCCGTCTACGCATCACCAAGATGTCTGTTGCTACTTCTGTACCTGCTAAATTCTTGAATGCCGTGTTTGGTAACCGGATTGCTCCGATCAGCTCCGCCCTCTCCCCAATATATCTACGAACGTTAGAATTCGCCTTATCCAAGGTTCCTGTGCTTGTTATAAACACAATAAGTCCGCCGGGACGCACCTGATCGACAGTTTTGGCAAAAAAGTAATCATGTATTTTGAAATTATGCTTGTTATATCTTGGATCGTATGGTTTGTAATTACCAAACGGAACATTTCCGATCGCACAATCAAAAAAGCCATCAGAATAGGTAGTATTCTGATAGCCTTTAATCTGAATCTCCATGTTTGGATATAGCAGCTTCGCAATCCGACCGGATATGCTGTCAATTTCCACGCCGTAACGTTTGAAATTCTGTTCTACAGGAAGGGATCCGATAATGTGTCCGACACCCATACTCGGCTCCAATAGATTTCCTTCTGTATATCCGCAATTTACAAGAATCTGACCAACTGCTGCAGCAACGTCCGGATCCGTATAGAACGCATCATTCACCGTGCTTCGCGCAGATGCATACTCTTCTTCTGTCAAAAGTTCCTTCAGTTCTTTGTATTCTTTCGACCATTTTACATCTTGATCATCAAATGCCTTGAATAATCCACCCCAGCCGCAATAATGCGCTAAGCATTCCTGCTCCTCTGGCGTCGCAAACCTTCCCTCTGTTTCCACCTTTTTTAGTGTCCGAATAGCTTCTATGTTCCATCCAAATCGTGTTTTTGCGCCTGCTCCCTGAAGTGTTTGAGCAAACTGCTCCTGATTGTAATTGTAATCGATTGCCGGCTGCAGCTTTTTTTCTTTTATCTGCGTTTTCTCTGCAAGTGCCTGTTTGTAACTAGCATATACGCCCGTATCGACAGTATCGATCACGTCCTGTACAGATTTCAAATCCTCTAGTGTACAATACTCTCCAAAACCGCCTCTGTCTAGCTTGTATTGAAGCCGTTCTACCAAATCACTATATGAAATACGATACTCCACATTATTATATACAATCTTTACATCTTCTAAATTTGTCCGGACATCTACCGGGTTCGTCCTATAATATAAAGTGTATTCTTTTGAATCATTATCGCACATAAGCGCTGCAAAGAAAGATGCCTGTTCTGCCGCTGTCAAATTATCATTTGTGCATACTGTCTGTAAAAACGCACGTACATATGCATATCCGGAAAAATCAACATTCAACAATAGATCCTGAATATTATCTTTGTCTGCAGGTGTTAAAGCCGGCGCAGGAACCTCTTCTATGATTTCTGCAGTCTCCACCATCTCTGATGTATCTGTCTGTTCCAAGACTTCTTCCTGTGCCTGTTCTGGTTGCTTTATTTCTTCTTCAAAATAATTATTGGTTGAAATCAGCCATGCAATATTTTTTTCAACATCTCGCCATGAGACATATCCTTCATTTTCGCCTTGTTCATCAGTCCATTCAATTTTAATTCCCTTGCCTTGCTGAAACGTATCGTAGCCATGAACACCCAGCTTGCCATCCATAGGCCAGCTGGCACCTCCAAGCCCATATTCCTGTTTGATTTTTGCCGCACGTGCAGATGCAGTTAAGGTGTTGTCCTTATACATTTGAGCAATTCTATGTTTGCCACCTATGAAACCGGATCCACGTTTTAACACTTCATCAATATATTTCTGAGGTACTACAGAATGATTCGTTGGATTATGATATTGCCCTGCTAATGGATTCGTATTGATCTTTGCCGGCGATGGTGTAGTCTCGATACCAAGCATCGCAAACATATCCATCTGTTGATATTCCACCGGTTGCTGCGTCAACCCCTGTTCCTCTCTGTTCGCTTGCAGATCTTCCTGATACTCTTTGTATGCTGCATTTGCAGTATCGATTGAATATCGGTATTCCGTTGGCTCCTGTGTTTCAGATTCATCCTCGCGATCGAGCATTATTACTTCGTTATCTGTAATTTGAAAAACTTCAAGTAATTTGCCATCGATAACAAATTCCTCACCAATTGTAAACAGCGCTTTATCTACATTGTTATTGCGAACTATTACATCTTTTGACGTATATTTGACATCTTTTAATGTATATGTTATATTATCATCATAGCTAGTAAATGTGTTCTCTTGGGGCAATTGGAGCCCCAATGAATGAAGCATTTTACTAGCTTTTCTTAAATTACAGGCAATCAAATTACCCTTTTCTATATTATTCCGAATATAACTTTCGAAATTTTGTTTTCCATATGTAGAAGTTACTCTATTTACTGACTGAAAACCTAATCTGGCATTAAGTTCAATGGAAATAATTATATTATCTCCATGCAAATCCTCAATTTGCGAAACAAGTACAATCGAATTATCAACATTCCCGCGTAGTATAAGAACTGGATTTTGAATAATATCCGGCAAAGAGAAAAGCATATTCTCTGTTAGCTCATGTCCATGATATATATCCTTTCCTGCGCATTTTCTTAATGTCGAGTAATTCATTGTTACTTCCAAATTTTTCTGAGCATGCGCACACTGCATTGCATTACTTGTTTTGCATATTCGAACTGGTGAATGATCATCTAATGTTCCATTAAAAAAATCATGTATAAATTTTTGATATTCTTGCTTTTCCTCTTGATAAGAACTGAACTCTTTTGTGTCAATTGTCCCTATTTTCGTCATTCCAGAAAGATGTCCTCGTTTTGACTCCATATATCTAAGCAAACTATCATCTTCATAAACATCGTAAGTGTATGTAATTTCATCATGGCATGATGTAATTACACAATTCATATTGTTACTTAGTTTAACTATATCTCCAACAAAAAAAGAAGAAGCCTGCATAGCTTCTTCTTTTTCCTCATTTATAACAGATCTCTCTCTATCAGCTTGAGTTTCTCCTCCGGATAATGTCCCATCGGCAGGATCACTTCCTCGAAAACGATCTCCCTCGTCGTATCCCGGAGCTGCTCCGCTCTCCGTACGACCTCCATGAAGTCCGGCGATGTCTCCCTGCGCCACGCGTCCAGTTTCTTCTGCTCTGTCTGCATGATCTGATCCTGCAGTTTGTTCGCTTCGTACTGCACTTCCTTCGCTTTGTCCAGAAACAGTCTGTACTGTTTCGCTCCGTCCGTAGAATCCTTGTTGGCGCTGATCTGAATCGGATGCAGCGTCTGTCCAAACTGATCCTCGATCACGTGAATCCACTGAAACGCGAACAGGCTCAGGGATTCGCTTCTCCATGGAGGCTCCTCTTCCATCTCGTAATCCAACATATCGAACGTCATTGCGTCCGACATATACGTCTCGGTCGGTATGTCCAGTTTGAATATTGTCTGTTCCCTCACGATGTACAGCGGCAGCATCTCGTCCCTCGGAATACTCCGGATAAACTCGTCCCACTCCTCTTCCGTATCCACTGCCGGTACTTCTCTCCCGTTGCTCAACTTCTCTGTTCTGATCATAATCATCCACCCTCTCTTTCCTAATCTTCGCAAGCTCCATTCTAATATCCTGAATCAAGCCTCTGCTGATAGAATGTGCCTTGTCTAATACATAATATATATCATCCGGCTGGAATCCCCTTACAATAGATGCCAGCTGGGATTTTTCGCTGCTACAGTCCACTTCCAGCCGCTCATATAAAATAATATTTGCTGCCAGAAATACTGCATCTTTATGTTTAGTTTTTTCCTCTAATTTTAATATACTACTTATCCTATCAGAATACAAGGTTTTTATTTTTTCAGAAGAAAAATTATTTTTTGCGCAATATTCCTGAATTATGTCCGAAGAAAACAAATCTTCATATAAGTCCTGCGTGCCATTAAGCACTTTCGTGTCTTCGTATGCATATAAAAAAAATGAACCTGGATAATTTGGTTCATTTCCAAAGATACATATGGACTTTTTTCCTTTCTCAATATGCCGGTTTGCTTCACTCATCCAACGATCATATGTATTAAGAGCCGTTGCATATGGTTTTTGTGAACAGGCGGCAAGCACATTGTCGATATGTTGGAGATCAATCATGCGTGAACAACTCCTCATCACATTCTCATATACAGATTGATCATTTAGCTGTCCTATTATCCTCTTATAAGCAATATCTCTTTCTTGCTCTCTCTTCGTAGCCATAGTCTTTTTTCCCTCCTTATCAAAAAAGGCAACGTACACACTTTGTGTATGTTGCCACTCTGTTCTAGATCTTTTTACTTGGTGTCGTATATTGGAATTCATCATTTCTTTGTCTTCGTAACGTGTCTTTTACCCATTTATTTAACACAAGTTCCAACTTCTTAAAATTACAGCATCTTCGAGTTAAACTTTTCATTTTATCCGGAGTTTCTGTAACTATTTTATATAACTTTTCAGCTTTATTCGTAATATCCATATAGTGATCATTGCACCAGTCTAGTTGATCATTTAGAAGTGCTTTATAAAATTTTGTTTTTGGGTTATCTTCGTTGCTTATTTTCATATCTACTGCTAACAGCACCACATCATCAACAGGAATCATATTATTAAAATTTAAACACCCTATTAACTTATTGTTTTTATCAAACATTCTTGTGAAATCTTTATCATTCTTCATAGTTTGATGTTTAGGCTTCGGAGATGTTAACGGAATACAATATTTTTTTCCATCACAAATAGCTACTACACCTACAAAAGGACGTCGTTCCTTTCCAATTTGTGGGGATACAGACATAACATTATCATCCACTTTAGCAATATCTCTAATATATTTCATGTCTATATGATATAAGTGAAATCTTTGTTTTTTCATTTGCTCTCCTATAAACTATAAAAACAAATGGCTACGATATTCGTAGCCATTATAATAACAATTCCCACTCACAGTAGGGACCACTGCTTTTACAACTCCCACTCACAGTAGGGACCACTGCTTTTACAACTCCCACTCACGGTAGGGACCACACGCTTTTTACAAAAGTAAAACTTTTATAATAGAGATTATTTCTCTTACTTACTATATACCGAATTTCTAGGAACTTGTCAAGATGATTTCACAGTTTTCTATATGCTGTACATCAAAGAACTGATCAAGGTTTCTTCACTACAATTTAATTCCATCTGCGTTCTCTCGCAGTTATCAAGCTCCTTGCGAAGAAACTCAATCGTTTCCTTCACGACAGCCTGATTTTGCTGATTGTTCTGCAGATCATTGATAAGTTCCTCATTGCTCAGAAGTATCTGCTCACGTTTGCTGCCTATCCGGATGTGTTGCTCCAGATATTCATGCAGCTTTGGTTCTGCAACACTTCTAGATATCGACTGATATGAGCCATCACCCAAGCAAAACTTTGTTTTCAAACTGCGAAGCTCGCCATTTAGCATCATTTTTATGCTGCAGCTCACTTCAACAGGCATAAATAAGTCTGCATAGGAGGTCTGTAAGGCAGCTTTTATATAACCATCCGCATTTTTTAGCATGCGATCCGCTGTGTGAAGCAGATATGTACCTGGTAGCACCTGTCCTGTCTGAGGATTGCAGCCTGTTATAACAACCACCGGCTCTGACAGTCCATCCGCTTCTCTTCATTTCTGCTTTGGAGCAGATACAGTTGGTACCTCAACAGAATACGACTGTGTTTCCTTTTCCTTCGGTCTTACTTCGTAGCTGCGCTTCATCGCTGCATCATACTGTGCAAGGATATTATCAGACAATGTTGTCCGGAACTCCGCCGTTGTTGGGTTACAATAACTTGCATGAACCGGGTTCCCAGATTCATCAAGCTGCTTTTTCTCATAGGATGGATATGCAACAAAGAGATTTCCTTCGATTGATTTTCTAACAACGATGCTGTCGCAAACCATATCTCCACACTTCAGATTCACTTTCGCAGCCATGGTTTCATTATTCTGGTAATGAACCGGCGTCACATATGTCGAAATATGCGTCTCTCCATTTCCGATTGTAACCGGCTCTCCGGATTCCATTGCTTTTGCAACAGCATCTGCAAGAGCATTACTCATATCTGATGTAACCGGCTTATACAGATCCACATACTTTCCTTCCTTCGTCCGGTATGATGGCATTGCCACAAAAAAACCTCTCTGTGCTTTGTCACTTTCGATCACGCGCATAGACGAAAATGCGAATTTCCCATCTACAACCATGCTAACAAGTCCCTTCACATTGCTTTCCTGATTGTCAAGTTTTGTAACTCTCACTTCAAACATAATTCCACCCTTTTTAACCTTTCTTCTTATTATTCTTTGGGAATCTTGTATCAAACTTCATGGTATAGGCGTTTCTTTCATGCCCTTCTTTGTCAGTATAAGTAAACGGCTCATAACCATGATATTTGATATATATGTCATACTTCGTTCCTTTGCTCGAAGTTTGATCTTTCATTAAAACCTCTTTGTTATCTACAAGTAATGTTTTAATCTGTTTCGCAGACAACTTTTCCTTATAAAATGAAAACATCAAGCCACATTTTCCCGCACAGAAGATTCCGAATTTTCCTTCCTGTACTGAATTTCCACATACAGGGCATTTACATATTTCTTCTCTCTGCGACTGCCACGGTTTCGGTTCCACCTTGGAATACTCATCTACAAGACTTTTAATATAATCTTCTATCTCATTCATAAATTCAACATAGTCTTTTGTTCCTGCCGCAACCTCTACAAGCTCATTTTCCCAGTCACAAGTTAAACTTACCGATTTTACCCGTGCCGGAACAACCGAAATCAGATACTTCCCGGCTTCTGTGGCAACAATTTTCTTCTTTACCCGCTCCACATAGCCGTTTGTGATCAACTTCTCTATGATTGCCGCCCTGGTCGCAGAGGTTCCAAGCCCCTTTCGCTCTACTTCATCGCTCATCTCTTTATTTCCGGCTTTGTCCATTGCTCCAAGCAGCGAAGCTTCCGTATAATGTGCCGGCGGCTTTGTCCATTGCTCAGAAAGCTCTGGTGTTACCTGCAGCACATCACCTTCCGATATATCCGGCATGATTTTCTCTGCATTTTCTTCTTTATCCGCCTTGCTTCGGTTCCGGAATTTCATTTCATTTGCTTTGAATCCATAATCAATCACGGTTACTCCGTTCATTGAAAATTCATGCCTGTTACATATTCCGTCTGCCGATATGCTGTAATATTCGTAAGACATAGATACCGCAGACAGCATCCTTAATACTATCAGATCATATACCATCCTGCTGTCTTGCGATAAATCTTTCAGATTCGTCTGATCTTTTGTAATGATGATCGCATGATGATCGGTTACCTTACTATTGTCAATAACCCGCTTAACAAGCTTTCTGTCTATGCATCGAGTATCTGCATAATCTGCATGGTCTAGGGCAAGATCAAGCACATCCAGAAACGTGTCCATCATATCTTCCGTTATAAATTTTGCATCTGTTCTCGGATATGTGGTCAGTTTCTTCTCGTACAGTTCCTGAGCGATCTCAAGCGTCTTATTTGCTGAATATCCAAACATCTTATTACATTCCTGCTGCAGTGTGGTCAGATCATAAAGCAGCGGTGGCTGCTGTTTTTTCCTTTCTTTCTTTACAGAAGAGATGCATAATGTTCCAGTAGTGCATTCTGCAAACACCTTTGCAGCTTCTTCCTGGTTTTCAAATTTCTCGCTGACAAAATCAATCCCCTTCTGATTCTTCAAATGAATCTGATAAAACTTTTTCTTTGTGAAACCATCAACCTGAGCATCCCTCTCGCAGATCATCGCCAGCGTCGGTGTCATAACTCTTCCAATCGTTATTTTCTTGCCTCCGCCATAAACCAAAGTGAAAAGTCGGGATAAATTCATACCTGTTAGCCAGTCTGCACGTTCTCTTGCCTGTGCCGCAGAATATAGGTTTTCATATTGTGTTCCATCTTTTAATGCTTCAAATCCCTGCCTGATGGCACTATTTTCCATGGAACTGATCCACAACCTTTTTATAGGCTTTTTGCAGCCTGTTTTCATATATACATTCCGGAAGATAAGCTCGCCTTCCCGTCCGGCATCCGTGGCGCATACAACTGATTCTGTATCTGTATCTAAAAATAGCGATTTAACTACATCATACTGACTTTTGGTGTCACCTTTGATCCCATATTTCCATTTCTCCGGAATAATCGGCAGTAGATCTAGCTGCCATTTTTTGTAGCGTTCGTCGTACGCTGCAGGATATGCAAGTTCAACCAGATGCCCCACGCACCAGGTTACTTTATATCCATTGCCTTCCATATATCCTTCTTTGCACGTTCTAGCACCAAGCACCTTTGCGATTGATTTTGCCACGCTCGGTTTCTCCGCAACAACAATCTGCATATCATCCCTTCTTTCTTATCTTAACTATATCATTCCAAAACCGCATGTTTTTCACCGTGTCCGTGTTTTTTGTGGCTCTTGTGGTTCCTGTTTCATCTGCGGTTTGATTCCCAACCATCCTTTATTAAAACATGCTATCATCTGGTTTACTCGATCCAGAGATACCCCATGTACTGCATTTAATTCCATGGGATCCGCAACCTGCATAAATTCAGGAACATCATACACATCTTTATACCCGGTCATAATCATAATTGTCTTTCCATAAACATCCTTACAGTAACAATATGGTGGTATCCTGTTGGAAAAATCCAGCTCGGTGCCTTTGAAATTACAACCGGTAACATTACAAAATCTCAGATCTGCTCCGGCTAACTCCGCATCTTGAAAATCGCATCCGGTTAAATCACAATTCTTCATAACAACATTATTCATTTTTGCCATGCGGAAATCCGCATGATAGATCTCACAATTTTCAAATACTGCTCCATCCATTCTGACACATGGAAGATATGCTTTCTTTAACATGCAGCTATGATATTCCGAATGGTTCGCAATCGCAGAATTCATCCGGCTATATGATAAATCACAGTTATAAAAATAGCAGCTATTCATTACTGCATAGCTGCCAACCATTTCCTGGAGTGAATAATTGCAAAACCTATAACCGGTACAATTATACTCACTTATATTAAATTGCCAGCCTTTCCATAGCTGAGCATATCCGTTTCTCCATTGTGAATGTTTTTTCGCTGCTTCATTCACAATACTATCCGATAGTGGTTCGAGTGACAGCACGCTTATCCGCCTCCTTGTAATATCTCTTTACACATTGCTCAATGGAAATCCTGTTTTCTACTCCAAGAGATTCTGCAGCCTTCCTGGACAGATCATATACGGATGCTCCCGGAATCCTGTTGTGCCTTGTAACAATGTCTGCGACCATGGCATTATATATATCCCCTAAATTAAACGAACGACATACCATCTTACTTCGCATCTCCCTAGTCACTATGTCTATGTCCTCTCGCCGCAGCATATGTCCCTGTGACTTTTCATCGTACATCCGGATATAATATGTATTTCTATATTGAAATATTTCTTTTGTTTTAGTAAGAGAAATCAAACCCCCCGGTCGTATTTCCTTGCCAGAAAAATTGTATAATGGTTCAATGTTCTCAAATATGCGCTTATCATAATCAATGCAGCTGCAGACTGCAGCATGAATGTCCGGATCAAACAAAGAACGTACAAAAATATCATCCATGAATATACTATCTACCGGCACTCCCTCCTCGATCGGAGCAATGATAGCATCATACATAAGCACATACGGAAGATTTGCAGCCTTTGACAGGTAGTATGTCTGGGCTAATAACGAATCTTTATATCGATTATATGAATTAACACCCGACTTATCTAAAGAATACGTCGATCCATCGATTACAGTATGTGCAATCGGTTCGTCAACCATATCTGATATTTCCTGCAGCGTAATATCTTCATCATACAGATATCCCATGATAAATTTATAATCTAATTCCGTCATAAACCGCCACCTGCCTTTCTTCTGGCTGCTAACGCTTCTAATAATAACCTCTGTGAATGCATACGATGGGCGTCACCGTATAATACATAGCTTTTCACTTCCTCGTCAGACAATCCATCCTTGATGCCTTGCGCAACCTCAACCATTTCCTCATCTGACAACACAAAATCATCCATCTGAAGCAGATCTATAAGAGATACATCCCGGATATCAATCGTTTTGGCTCGCTCCAGCTCCTCCTGCACGTCCTCGGCGTTTTGCAACACAATATCCTGTAATTCCTGATACTCTGGTGTACTCAATAAATTCTGATCAAGATTAAGTTCTATAACCCTTCCAAGTGCATAAGCATCTGACAGCTCCTTCTGACTTGCCAGAGATATATGAAAGGCATCCTGCTCAAGCTGTTTATCCTGGGAATGCAAATACGAACCAAGTTTCTTCGATAACTCAAATTCCGGTGATTCCAACGTCCGGAATTTATGATCCAAAATAGGTTTTTTGCCTCGCACGAAAACCACGCAAAAATCATTATCAAGTTCACGCACTTCTTCCGGAAGCATAAGCTCACGCCCCAGTACATCCTCATTCGTGGATGAGCTTCCATGACTGCCTTTTGTTTCGCCTGTTGATTTCTTGTATATGGTTTTCTTTCCAAGGTTCTTCGATACGTATTCAAAAGTAGACTGCTCATTACCACCGAGATAAACACACACATCGCAGTTTCCAGGTATTTCTTCCCAGCTTTTTTCATATTTTTCTTTTATCTGTGCAAGATTCTGGATGATGATCACACAGCTGATCAACCGCGACCGCATCGTCGTGAGCATCTTCATAAAGTCTTTTGGCAGTGCAATATTCGCAAATTCGTCCATCCAGAATGTTACCGGCACCGGAAGCTCTCCCTTATGACAAAAATCTGCCTGGAAATATAGTTCCTGGAACAAAAGTGTATAAAGCATTCCGGCAATCGCATTAAAGGTCGTATCCGAATCCGGAATTACACAGAATAGTGCCGTTTTGATATTTTTCTTTCCATCAACAACGCCTGTGCCAATACTTGCCAGATCCATTTCATCCTTTCGAAGTATCCGCTGAATATCCGGATTCTCAAAGATCTGCATCGTCGCATGCGCAGATATCACGATCGATCGCTTTGTATCTGCAGCACCTACCATGACCTTGTGGTATGCCAGCCATGCAGGATGCATATCTCCTTTGCCTGGTTCATCTATGGTACGCAGGACAAGATCATCAAATATCTGATCAAGTTCGGAAGGAACCTTCGGATTGTCATCGATCTGCGCCTTATTTAATAGCATCATTACTGTATTGATGTTCTTCTCCCACCCAAAAAGTTCACTCTCCATCCAAACAATTAGAAATAGTGATTTTAGCAAAAGCGTCTCCGCTTTTGGCCAAAATGGATCCGACGCAGCTGAATTGTCCTCTTTTGTGTTATCCTGAATATTCCGGACGAGCTTATCGATATCGGATTCCCGGCGGATATATACGAATGGATTAAATCCGTCACTTTCCTGCATTGCACCAGATACAAGGTTAAGAACTCGGATCCGATATCCTTTACTTTTCAAATATGCACCATTTTTCTGAAGAAGCTCTCCCTTCGGATCAGTAAATATGTAGGAACCTGGATATTTTCCTTTGGGATCAGCCTGATAAATGTTTGGTGTCAGCAGATAAAAGGATTTACCGACACCGGATCCACCGATAACAAGTACATTATTGTTGATGGATGTTTTCATAGATATCCGCAATCCATCAGAATACACACGGTTCCATGATTCATGCCTTTTATTTTCGAATTTAGCATTTATCGCTGCAACAGATGCCCAATTTGCCTGTCCGTATTCTTTGCCGCGCATATAATTGTGATTCGCGGATGCATCAATCAGAATATACAATCCTCCAAGCATTATGCTTCCTATAAAGCATGCTGCAAGTGTACCAAACTGATGCAAGCCATCTGCAAGACCAATGTTAAGCAGATCTCCTGTTCCAATTCTTGCACCGATGCGTGGAAAAAGCTCATAAACCGTATCTCCCTTCCGGTAATTACACCCAAGTAAAAGTCCAACATAGCCGCAGCCGATTAGTACAAGCAGCCATTTGAAATAAGGCGGTTTCCACGTCTGGAGCTGATCCGGAATGTTCTGCTTTTTTTTCTTTTTATCTGCCATAGAATCACCTCTAACGTACCTTCTTGACCGCCTGTGTTACCGTGTCCACATTTTTCATGGTTTTCGCTGCCGTATCAACCGTCTTAGACACGTTTACATCTGGATTGATAAATGTTTTCTTGCTTCCGTTCCGTCCTTTTTGAACATCCAGACACCGAAGGGATGCGTTACTTCTCAGCTTATCTCCGCGGATATCCGTCCCTTCAACGATTTTTTCGATTGTTGCCCCCGATTCATCCTTTACAATCGATGGCTCTTTCGATAGTTTCCCCTTGAAGGAATCTGCAAGAGCAAGGGCGAAAATCCCTGTTTCAGAATCATGCTTTAATGCGGAACGCGGTACCTTTACAAATCCTAGTCCATCCTCGTTGTTCACGCATACCTCTATCGAATCCTGCGTTTGTCCAACTATTTGCGATTTGTCAATGACAACGCCCTTTGGCGTGTTCACTTCCTTCAAGTGCGCGCTATATTCATTAAGTGTATTTATATGATCTGCATTTATCATATCTTTCGTAGTCGCTGAGCGAAGATAATCTTCAAAACTCGTTACTCTTGCTTCTCTATGCTGCAGAATAAATGTCTGGTACGCCCATGCATCGCTCTGCTTGTATACTAACGTGCGTTCATTTGAGCCTTCCAGTTTAAACATCTGCGAATAAGCAATCCTATTTTGTTTTGCAAACTCCACAAATTCATCCATCATACTGTCCGGAATTGCCATAGCTCCGATAGATTCATTATTTTTGTTGCTCGCTTTAATTAAATCTCCAAGATTATGTTCTCCTGCAGATAATGTTTCCGGGCGGAGCTTTGCTTCCTTAATTCTTGCCATAATCAGTTTTGCCAGCTTTAATAACTCATGTCCGGTAAAATGCACCAGAGAGCCGGCAAGCCTGAGAGCCGTTGCCGAACCATTTATAGCAACATTGATAACCTGTGTAGCTTCAGATATACCACTCGTATCCATCATATTAAAAACCTCCAATCAAAAAAGGGAACCCACAGACTAGGCTCCCTTCCATCACAAATCAATTTTCTATACTGGATCTACATGTCTTTGCATAATTTTCGAGATAAACGCAAGGTACTCATCATCCGTCATGTTTCTTGTTTCTCCACGCCGGGCGCTGATTTCCTCCTGTGCAAGAGACATTGCATCATCTACCTTCTCAACAAATTCAGCGCTTACATATCCAAGCTTTGCCTCTTCCGACAAATTGTTCCATCCCTTCGGCATTGTAGTTTCTTCCATTCTTCACTACCTCCTTATTCCTCTTGATACATATTCTGTCTCTGTCAAAGCTTCAGGTTCTCTGCTCTCAATCATCTCTGGTTTTTCCCCTTTTTGTACATCATTATTCCACTTAGAATACCCATCAATATATTTGCTATTTTTTAGGCGGTCATACGTGGATTGAATCTTGTTTCCTATTTCCGGATTATCATACTTATCGATGAGGTTTGGATCCAAAAATCTTCCCTCTTCTAAGAACCGGTTCAACATACGTCCCAACGCAACATTTCGTTTTATCTCCACATAATGAACAAAAATCTTATATCCTGCTTCCCGCGCCGGCACAATATATTCTTTTATCAATTTCTCATAATTTCCACCGACTTTTGGAAGTACAATATTTTCTCCACGTCGAAGTGTAACCAAAAATGCTTTTCTTTCAATCATCTGTGATTCCTTATGTACCGCATTTGATCCCCACCCATGGTTATATTCCGGTAAAAGTTTTTTTGCTTCATCACAGTCAATTAACTTGCTCTGATATTTTCCCGATATATCATTCGCTATTGTTGACGATTTACCCGATGCAGGCAGACCTAAGACAATATCAAGGCGATTACCTTGCTTGACATATCCATTGTATCCGCTCTTTCCGTTCTTGTCAACCGTGTAGGATCCATATTGTAAGATTTCATCCAATACGTGCTTTGTGACTGCATCCCGATTTGCTCTCTCAATTGTAGGGGAATCATACACGATACAGCTTCTCGCCGTTTTAAGCTCCTTAGTTGCTTCGATCTCTTCCATCCGGACATCTTCGCCCTTTTCACATCGATCAAGAATATCCAGCATTTCTTTCGATACCGGCTCTCCTGTCAGCTTTGCAATACGTATATTTTGCGGTTTTATGTTTAGCAGGAAATTATCCAGCTTCTGATATCCGACACTGTCACAGTAATACGCCTCATGCATTTGATTATAATTCAAAACAATCACATCACTCACAGATAAACTATGTCCATAGAAATCAGAAGGACGTTCGACATTAAATCTGGTATAGATTCTCTCAAGCACTTCAGATGGATTTGATACATTATTTCCAAGTACATCTGCATATTTCAGATTATAATTAAATTCCGTAACATCCATATGCTGCTCGCTAATTGAAGCAAAATCCATAAACTGCACATCTTCATTTTCTCTTGCTTGATATATCGCAAAGTATCCATCTGTCAGTGCCTTTGCTCTCATCTCTAAATACTGCCGTTCCTGTTCTATATCTCTCTTTTTTAATATATCGTTCCACTCTGCTACAGATACTAGAAAATATTTTTGATCATAATTTCCATAATTGCTCATATCTGCATATTGCTGTGGCTTTTCATATATCTTCAAATGATTCTGATAAAGATAGCCGGCAGCTTCTCTTGTAACAGGCAAATATTCTTCAGAATTAAATCCATACAAAACAGAAAGCTCTATCACATCTTTGTAGGCAAGCGCCGGATCCGGCAGATCTACCCGCCAATATTCTCCGGATGCCCTCGCAATCATCCGATCTCCTGAAAGATGGACGTATTCTACTTTCCTTATATCATATCCCGCCGACAATAAAGCGCATAATGCACTTATCTGCTCCGAATTATATTTCTGCACATCGTCTATCCTATCTGCAGGAATTCCCGACTGCATGGCTGCCTCAAGGAACCTGACGGATACAGATTCCTGATTTGCAGCATATTTATAGCCGTTCTTTTTAAGTACGAGAGATATATGTTCCAGCAAATGAACGATTTTTAGGTTTGATTCGTATAATTGATCAACAACCCGCTTATACACCATGATTATCACCTCTTAAAGATTCTTTCCAAACATTTTCTCCTGCGCGATCGTCTCCTTTAACTCCGGTGCGTCTGCGACTGGTAACAACGTTCTTGTATTTTTGTTATAGAAGTACACTTCGTTCGAGAGCTGGTCTTCGATATTGACAGTTGTTCGATTCACATCCTCCACCATCTTTGATAATACATACATCTCCCGCATGGCAGCATTATCAGCCATCGGTGTTAATATCACTTCATTCACAGAAGATGGCATAACCACAAAGCTGCTGTCATATTCTTCTGCGAGCTTCTGCAGCACATCCAGGTAGATCATAGAAGTTGCTCCATATATAAATTTTTCATTTGTAAGTACAATCTGATCCCCATCCGGAACCATTTCCTTTACCATTTCCTCATCCATGCCATTAGAAATCATATTATTGCGTACGATATCT
>ERZ808270.393-NODE-393-length-26088-cov-3.406177_pt1 | contig 26088 bp, 21 predicted proteins | sample MGYA00521082_ERZ808270 | MGnify/ENA primary metagenome ERZ808270 (study PRJEB31516, sample SAMN03275594) | gut metagenome | biome: mammalia-associated habitat; material: feces | host: Papio cynocephalus | place: Kenya | collected 2012-07-27 ... | reverse complement strand
CAAGCATGAACTGCGCCACCTGGTATTGGAAAGGCAAAAAGGCGGCGCTCTACGGCATTGATGACGACGCCGACACACAGAGCAAGTTCCTGGATGCCATGGAGTTCTACGGCGTCACCGAGATCTACTACTCCATCGGTGCAAACAAGCTGGTAAACAGCGTGGATATGGTGGAAACCTTCGTCAGGAACGCCTACGCCAGAAACATGAAGGTCTATCTGCTGACTGGTGAAAAGACCTGGCTGTATGAGGACAGCTATCAGACCGCCATCTATCGGGTGTTCGACCGGGTGGCAGAGTATAACAGCATGGTGGAGTATGATGCCCGGCTGGCTGGCGTCTCCTATGATGTGGAGGTCTGGACAAATTCCGAATATAACTGGAAAAACAATGACGCCGCACGGTATCAGCAGGTAAAGTTCATCGAAACTGCACAACAGTACGCCGCATCGAAGGACTTGTCCGTCTCTTACTGTCTGCCGTTCTGGATTGTCCGCTACAATTACACGGACGATGCCGGCGAAACACATAACGTCTATGACTCCATCACCCAGATCGCCAACGAGACCATTCTCATGGCATACCGTGACAGTGCTGCTGCCGTGGAAAAACTGGTGGCAGAGGTACAGACCGGCGCATCCCGGTCCGTCTATGACTACAACGAGAAAAACGACTGCAATCTGGAAATCGCAGTGCAGGCGGACGAGAACAGCGAGGGCGACCATGTCACTTTCTATGAAGAGGAAAAGGAACATCCCGGCTATCTCAATACGGAAATTGCAAAAATCAAGTCCGACCTGGAGGCACATCGTTTCCATACCACATTCGCCATTCACCAGGCGATTCCGCTGTATGAGTACTACCTTTCTCTGGAATCATAAGAGCCTGCTCTATCTCTGACAAAAACGGAGGATTTCTCATGACCAACCGCTGCAAATGGTGCAACCCAAACAACCCGAAGTACATCGCTTATCACGACAAGGAATGGGGTGTTCTGCGGACAGATGACGCCTATCTGTTTGAGATGCTGCTCCTGGAATCATTCCAGGCAGGGCTTTCCTGGGAGTGCATCCTGAACAAACGGGAAAATTTCCGAAAGGCGTTCGATGATTTCCAAGCAGAAAAGATCGCCGCCTATACAGCAGAAAAGTGCAGCGCCCTGACGGCGGACAAGGGCATTGTGCGAAACAGGCGCAAGATCCAGGCAAGCGTCCGGAATGCGGCGATTTTCCTCGCCATTTCCGCCGAATTTGGCAGCTTTTATGACTATCTGTGCCAGTTCACACAGGGCAGGATCTTTTACGAAACCGGAAAAGCCACAAGTCCCCTGTCCGATGCCATTTCCGTCGACCTGCAAAAGCGTGGCATGAAATTTGTCGGCAGTACCATCATCTATGCGTATCTGCAGGCAGTCGGCATCCTGTATTCCCACGATGCAGGCTGCGATTTGTACAGGCATTCTTAAAATGCAAAAAAGCATACAGTATCCGTTCCCGGAAATACTGTATGCTTTTTCATTTTCCAAAAATCATCCGGCAATGCCGCGAATCGCAGACACTGTCTGCTGATACCGGTTTTTCACTGCCTGGAAAGCGTCTGCGTAGTCCACCGAAAGGTCTCGCCCACGCAGTTCTTCGGTCAGTTCCGAGCTTGCCTGCCGCAGCGGTTCAAACCCCAGATTGAGGCAAATGCCTTTCAGCGTGTGCGCCATGCGAAACGCCTCTTCGGCATCGTGCGCATCCAGTGCATCGCAAAGACCGGAAAATGTCTTGTCCTCCAAAAAGCGCAGGGCAAACTTCGTCACGATCCGTTCGCTGCCCAGCCGCTGTAACACAGGTGCATAATCCGCACCCATCTGTGTATAACATTCCTGTATTGTCATATAATCTCATTCCCTCGATTTCACAACGCAGCGTATTCATAGGCGTTCTGGCTCTGTTCCACCAGTTCCTGTTTCAGCGTGTCCTGTATCTCCAGAAGGCACTCCAGCAGAACCGGGTTAAACGCACCGCATTCCCCGTTCAGAATCATCTGAATGGCTCTCTCATGGGAAAACGCCTTTTTATATACCCGTTCGCTCACCAGTGCATCATATACGTCTGCCAGCGAAACCACCTGTGCAGAAATAGGGATCTCATCGCCCACAAGCCCGTCCGGATATCCCTTTCCGTCAAATCGTTCGTGATGCCACCGGCATATGTCATGCGCCACACGAACCAGCGGCTCGCTCTGATAGATCGCCAGGCTCTCCAGCATATTGGCGCCGATCACCGTATGGGTTTTCATGATCTCGAACTCTTCCTTGGTCAGCCGTCCCGGCTTGTTCAGAATCTTCTCGTCAATGCCAATCTTGCCGATATCATGCAGCGCAGCCGCCAGCGGAATCAGCATCTGATCTGCACTTGTGATCTCATACTTTGTATCTTTCTGTTCCAGCTGATCCAGCAGCAGTTCTGCAAGGCGCTTGATGTGGATCACATGGCTGCCGCTTTCTCCGTTCCGGAACTCTACGATCTGGCTGAGAATGCTGACCATCATGCTGTTGTTTTTGTCCTTTTCCCGTACCTGTTCGCTTATCATGGAGATCAGACGCCGTTGTTTGGCGTAGAGCTTGATGGTGTTGAACACACGCCGGTAGACAACTCTCGCATCAAACGGACGGCTGATATAGTCCGAAACGCCCATTTCATAGGCTTTTTTCACAGAGGAGGAAGAATCCTCGCTGGAGATCATAATGACCGGGATATCGTCGATCCAATGGTTTTCCGCCATATGATGCAGCAGTTCAAAGCCGTCCATCACAGGCATAATGATATCCAGCAGCACCAGAGATATGCTTTTCCCCTGCCGCTCCAGCAGATGCAGCGCCTCTTCGCCGTTGACTGCCTCATGAATGATGTACGAATCTCCCAGCATTTCTGCCAGAATCGCACGGTTCATCTCCGAGTCATCCACGATCAAGATCTCCTGCTTGCTTTCCTTGTCCGCAACAGAATCCGCCTCAGAAGTAATTACCGCATTTTTCTTGTTTTTCGCCTGGTACATCAGAACATCCGCACGGTGTATCGCCTCGTCCAGCAGTGTATTTTCGCAGTACACGCCGCCGATGCTGACCGAAAGATGGATACCGGAATATCCCGGAACCGGAGCATTGTATATCTTATGGCGAATGTGGTGCAGCTTTCGGTAAAATTCCTGCTCATCCGCATTTGCCGACAGCAGCACGAATTCATCGCCGCCATAGCGGATCAGCACATCATTGCTGTCAGCGCTTTCCCGGATCACCCTGACCACCGTTTCCAGCACCATATCCCCGGCATCGTGACCGCAGGTGTCATTGTACACCTTAAAGTCATCCAGGTCGATCATGGCAGCGCCGCCGGTAAACTTCTTCTGCTTAGATCTGTCTTCCAGATACCGCCGGTTATACGCTCCGGTCAGCGCATCCCGGTACAGTTCCACATGATACTGCGACAGCTGCCGGATCAGCTTGTCCCGTTCATTTGCCCCGATCAGCGAATCGCTGTCCAGTTTCCGGATCAGTTCCATCACACAGGGCTTTCCGTCTACCTCAATATAACGGGAAAAGACCTGGTAGATATCTGTCCCCAGAAATTCCAGTTTCGTGTGCTGCTGTTTATCCCGCAGCGTCTGTACGGAAATGCAGTTTTCGCAAGGCTGTCCCTTTCCCCAAAAATCATAGCATTCGCAAAAAGAAGCATCTTCCGTGCCTTCCCGGATGCCTTCCAGATCTTCGCCCTTCAAAAGGCGCACTACTGTAAATACATTCTGGAAAAAACGCATCTGTTCTTTTGCCTGCTGTGAAGTCAGCTGATAATCGGATTGTGTCTCATGGTTTGTGCTGAATGTTTCTAAGATTTCCATTACTGTATCTTCCTTTCAGATCGGATGGAAAAGGCAAACCGCAAAGAGATGTCACTGTAAATCCTGTTTCATTTCTTCACACACTCGAAGTGATAAGCAATACCGTGCAAATCCGACAGGCGGACCTTGTTTGGTGCTGCCTATAGTATACCATAATTTATCATCATTTGTCAATCATTGTTTTCATCTGCGACCAATATGCCTGCACGCCGGATCTGAAACCGTTCCCGGCGGGTGAGCGTCTTTCGTTTTGGATCAGATATCTTTTTCAGAAACGATGTCAGCACACGGACTTCGTAGGGCTGAAGCACCGTTTCCCCGTAGATGTACTTTTCCATCAGCTGATTGACACGCTCGTATTCTCCGTCACGCAGTTCCGGGATTTTTTCTTTCATCCGCTGTTCCGCTGTCTCCGCCTGCCAGCCGATGTGCATTTCCACGCCCATGCAATGCAGCATCTTCGGGATCATCATGCAGAGAATATCCTGTTTTTTTCGCTCATCGGCTTTCTGATACCGATTCTGAGAGCGAACCTGCGTTACTGTAATACGCACTTCCAGGGCAGCAGCTCCCACAGCCGCCAGAATCAGCAGCAGCGCAGCAATTCCCAACAGCAGCACTGCCGCATTTTCCACCGTATCCAGGACACTTCCTCCGGAAGTATCCCGTTTGCTCTTGTTCTGCACATTGCCGGTCTGCGTCTCGCTGTCATCGGCGATCTTCACCTTTTCCACATTCTGCGGCTGCTGTACCATCTGCATCAAGGTATAGACATCGTGATAATACCCCGGTGTCGCATCAATGGGAATCCAGCCCATGCCGTCCATATAGACTTCTGCCCAGGCGTGGGCATCCTTTGCCGTGAGCTGTGCGCTGACCTTGTCCCGCACCAGCGTGCCGTTAACGTAATACCCTTCGGCATACCGTGCCGGAATGCCAAACGAACGATACGCCAGAACTGCTGCCGTTGCATAAAAGGCAGAGTTTCCCGTTCCGCCGTTCAGAAACTCTTCCAGCGGCTCTTCGGAATCGGTTCGCCCCGGCTCCATCTGGTAGGACGAGGTGTTTTCCAGAACGTCATGGATGTGCTGCGTCACCTGGTAGACGGTGTGATCTGTCTCCGTATAAGACAGATCATGAAACTTTTCCTGTATCACAGAGCGCAGTTCTTCCGGAATGTCCAGATAATTCTGATACACGAAGCTGCGGTAGATCGACTCACATTCCAAATACGCCTTTTCTGCTTTTGTCTCCGGGTGCATTGCCCAGTCGTCCACATAGAGCAGTTCTCCCGGATAGTCGTTAGCGTATTCCGTGAAATCATACTGCTTTGTGCCGAACAGCCCGGCAGACTGCACCGCCGCATCCCGATGGACTCTGGTGGAACAGTCCGGCTGGTCTGCCGAATAGGGCAGGTAGACATACCGCCGGTATGCACCGTTGTTTTCGACGGAGACACGGTTTTTCGGAAACTGTTCTCCGCCGGCAGTGCCGTATTCGCAGTACTGCTGAGACGGAGAAAACTCATGTTCCGCAAACCAGGACTCGATGCCGTCATTTTCTCCCCGGAAGTCCGAACGATTCAGTTCCTGCCATTTGCCGTTGTCGTAATCCGCACCCACAAATCCGCGCAGATACAGGTCTTTCGCCTGGGTCTGGCGTACGATCAGCCGATCTTTATCGCCCCGGTTCATCCGGTACGCCTTGGACAGATCTCCTTTCGGCAGCGTGTCCTCGCCGTAGCGCACCCGTGTGATTGCTGTCCGGACATTCTCGCGCAGCACATTTACTGTATGGAATTCCCGGCTGCCGGATGCCACCGCCGCACTCAGAATCACCGCAGACGCTGTGACAAACCATCCCACCTTTTTCCAGCTGAAAGAACGCTCACAGTGACAAATGCGCTGTAAGAGCCATCCGATCAAATACAGTCCCACGCCGATGCCGGAAAAGCACTGCAGGAGCAGCGCCGGCAGCGTCAGAACCAGCAGTACGAAAAAGCTGACGGTGGGTTTGTTGATCTGCACCAGGAGATATCCCCATGCAGCGATCAGCAAAATGGTAAAGGTCAGGGAGAAAACGCCGGCTGTGCCTGTGCCGCCCAAAAGCGAGACTGCATCATGGCTCACCGTGTTCCATCTGGAAATCAAACTATTGAGAAAAAGGAGTACTCCGTTTTTACAGTCCGAAAAACCGATCAGCAGCACCAGAAGTGCCAGCCCGTTCGGAACCAGCAGTGCCGTTTTGCGAAACGGTTTCCAGAGGGAAAGCGAGCGGCATAAAACCGCCGCAGCTGCACACAGCAGTCCCCAGAAAAGCGGTACCTCTGCCGTGCCGTAGTGCAGGAATGACACACAGAACCCGGCAGAAAACAGTCCGGCGCAAATACATTCCAAAATCATATTGTACACAGGAGGCTGCTCCGTAAAAACTGGCATGGTCTCCGGTTTCTTTTTTGGTTTTCGATGCAGCTGCATCTGGATACACCTCCTCAGTACGATATCCGGAAATGGATTCTTATAGTGTAATGTGGAAACTCCGGTTTTTCCGCAGATATGTCACCGGCACTTCAACCAGCACTTTCGCCCTGGCTGGCTGTGTCACAACAGGAGCGCCGTCCTTGTCCGTGACCACTACGGCATCCAGGTTCACATCTGCCGGGATCAGCGCCAGTTCCTTGGGAAAGCTGTGTATGGTAAAGTACACCATGCTCTCATAGTTCTGCTGGATCTGCCCTGCCAGGAAGAACTGACAGGCGATGCCGCTGTTCTCTGCCAGCGGATAGGACAGCAGCGTATAGAGAAATTCTGCGGCGTCTGCCTCCGATGCAATGGGTGCGGAAATGATGCGGCTCTGAAAGACAAACGCCGCCATATGCGGAATTCCGGCACGCACCAGTGCACGGCTCAGACTTTCCACTGCGCCGATGGATGTGGAAAGCAATGTCTTGTCCACGTCCTCGCCGTTTGCCTTCAGCGCAATGTCATACAGCACGATGGTGTCATACCGGGTGGAATCGCTGTATTCCCGCACGATCAGCCGATCCATCTTGCTGGTCAGTTTCCAGTGAATGGCTTTCAGCTCATCGCCCTCCTGATACTCCCGCAGTTCGAACACCTCTGCGGTATCGTTTCCCTTTTGGTAAACCCGAAACGAGCCGACTTCCGGCTTTGCCCGGGATGCCTGGTCGGTCATAATAGTAATGTCATTCTGTTCCGGCATCACCTTGACACGGCAGAACAATTCACAGGGTACTGCTGCGGCGCAGAACCCAAAGACATCCAGGCACTGCACACCGGATGCCCGGATAAACCATTCGCCGCACATATCCGGCGTAAACTCCACATGAGAGCTTTTCCGGGAAGAAAGCCCGATCCGCAGCCAGCGTTCCTCCTGTGTGTGAAACAGAAGGTTCTGCATCTCCAGGGTCATTTCCACCGCAGACACCGAAAACAGCGGACGCTTTGCCTTATAGGCAATATCCAGCGCAAGCGGCGCATTGACGTTGCTTGTCACCGGTGCTTGTAATGAAAGCGTCATTGCAGCAATATCCATCCGGAGCAGAACGAGCGCCAAAAGCGGCAGGGCAATTTCCAGGAACAGCACCGCCAGCAGAATCGGTTTCGGGAAGAAAAACAGCAGCACCAGCACGACTGCGATGGACAAGAAGTAGCTCACCTTGTGCCGGATCATGACAGCTTTCCTCCGATGGTCACCGGTGGTTTCACCTTTTCCAGGATTCCCTGCAAAATCTGCACCTTGTTCACGCCCTCGATCAGTGCCTGGGGACGCAGGACAAGACGGTGGACGCAGACATCCAGATACACGCTCTGCACATCCTCCGGAACTACATAGTTCCGCTGTTCAACCAGGGCGTTTGCCTTTGCCATGCGGATGAGTGCAATCACGCCTCTGGGACTGATGCCCAGCTCCACAAAGGGATGCACCCGTGTCTCCTCGCACAGACGGATGGCATAGCGCATGATATCCTCTGTCACCTTGATGGCGGAGAGATAGTCCTGCACCTGCATCAGACTCTTGGCATCGCAGACCGGCTTGATCTCATGGAGCGGATTGGTATAACGTCTGGCGTTCAGAATCTTGATCTGATCCTCACAGGACGGGTAGCCGATGGAAAGCTGTATCATAAATCGGTCCAGCTGGGATTCCGGCAGCGGATGCGTACCGGATGCGCCCAGAGGGTTCTGCGTTGCGATGCAGATAAACGGACTGGGCAGCGGATGAGTCACGCCGTCTACGGTCACGTTCTTCTCTTCCATGGATTCCAAAAGCGCCGACTGGGTTTTCGGAGAAGTACGGTTGATTTCATCCGCCAGCAGCAGATGGCACATTACTGCACCGCTGTGATACTCGAACTGATTGTTCACCCGGTTGAACATGGAAAAACCGGTAATGTCTGACGGCGTGGTATCTGTGGTAAACTGGATACGCTTAAAGTCCAGTCCCAGCGCATTGGCAAACGCCAGCACCAGCGTAGTTTTTCCCACACCCGGGCAATCCTCCAGCAGGATATGACCGCCGGCATAAATGGTCATCAGCACCTTCCGGATGATCTCATCCTTTCCCATAAATGCCTTTTTGACCTCTGTAATAATATGTTCTGACTGTTCGATCACCATTGCCGCATATCCTCCTCTGCCTGTTTTAGTTTTTCCAGGACTTCCTCCCGGTCCGGTTCCGGTGCTGTTTCGCTGCACCCCAGCAGATCCCAAAGCGTCTGCCACTTGGGCAAGAATGTATCTGTGATCTCCTGTGCGATCTCCTCGATGGATGTGCCGTCTCCGGCTGAATCTGCATAGTATTCGCTGCAAAGACTTTCCAGATTGGAAAAGCCCGCATAGGGATACTGCCACGCCGCCGCATAGATTTCCCGGCAGCCGTCCGGCACAGCCAGCGGCACTGTGTTGACACTGCCGTCTGACTTGGACTGGAACACAAACTCACTGCCCTGTCCGTATCCGATCAGACTCGGCGGTGTTTCTCCGGCAAAGCGGATCTCTTCCAGCGCATCACAGCCGCCGAAAATGTTGTAATAGATCTCGTTTGTGGTCTCCGGGAACGTAAAGCTGTGCAAAGCCGTTTCTGCGAATGCACCGTCATGAATGGATTCCACGCAGCTGCCCGCTCCGAAGGTCACCCCGGAAAGCGCTGTACACCCGGCAAACGCATTGGACGGAATAGAACGCAATGCAGAGCCGGTCTCAAAATGCACGGCGGTCAGATTGCTGCAATCCCGGAACGCATTGCTGCCCAGCAGTGAAAAGGCATCTGAAAATGTCAGTTCTCCGCTGATACCCGAATTCCGGAACGCCGCATCGTCCACAAACATGACTGAGGCAAAGCTTTCCGGTGCAATGGAAAACGCATTCTGGCACCGGGAGAATGCACCCGATGCAATTTCCACAGTGTTCGGTGCTAAAGTATATATTCCGTTTAAGTTGCTGGAAACGGACAACAGGTAATTCTCTTCCCCGGAACTTCCGTAGACGCCGGCAACACCGTCTGCGCCGGTCTCCATTCGGTACCGATAGGTAAATTCCGCAAAGCAACCGGCATATCCGTAGGAATCATACGGACGATAGAAAAAACTGTTGTTGCCGGGCGCATAGTTTCCCTCCATTACCGCAGATGCCGCATTGCAGGCGACGCAGTAGAGCATCATGCAGTTGTCGAATGCACCGTCACCGATGGTCAGCTTATCCTCAGACAAGGACACCACCGATTCCAAAGCACTGCACCCGGAAAAAGCGTTCTGCTGAATCTCTTTGGTCTCCTCCGGCAGTTCTGCGGTCATCAGCCCGGAACAATTCCGAAACGCACGGCTGCCGATGGTTTTGATGGAAACGCCCGGCAGGCTCTCCGCACTGAAATGCACAATATCCGGCGCAGCGGTCAGAAGTGTTGCACCGTCCTGCTCCTGGAAATAGACATTGCCGTCTGTTTCACAAATGGCATACGCCTCGGCGGCGATGGGAATATCATAGGTATTCCACTGTTCCGTATCAAACTCCATGCTGAACGCCGGGATGTGCAGACCGCCGATATTCTCGGAAAAGCTGTCCGCCTGCGCAGCCGGAGCAGTCTCACCCTGGAAGTAGATCTGTGTGCCGTCCAGTCCGTTGAATGCACCGCTGTCCAGCGTTTGCAGGGATGCCGGCAGGATCAGCGCTTTCAAGTTTCTTCCCTCAAATGCGCCCTTTCGGATCTCGGTCACGCCCTCCGGTACGGCATAAGTGCCGGCTACCTGTTCTGTCAGGCCGTACAGCACAATGCCGTTTTCTGCGTTCCGCAAAATGGCGTCGTCCTGGGTATAGAAATCCGTGGGATTCTTGTCGCTCTGGGGAACGATCTGGTTTGTGCCAAGCCGCATTGCCCACTTTTTCAGATAGTCGAAGTAGGCATCATCCGGCACATAGATTTTTGCATGATCCAGCCGGCGCAGTTCAATTTCCGGCGGCTCTGCGGACTGAAAGGTCACGCTCTGAATCTGGTTTTCCTCCGGAAAAGTCACCTTTTTCACCGCCTCCGGAACAGTGATCTCCGTTTTCGCATACGGCACTGCATACAGTTCCGTACAGGCTTTGTTGTACAAAACACCGTCCCGGGACGTGAGCGCCGGATTCTTTTCTGAGACATCATAGGAATCCTTCACCTTCAGCGTGCTGGTGATTTCCAGAACAGATGCCGGAACGGAAACACGGTCCACGTCTGCCTCCAGAGCAACCTTTTGCAGCCCTGCCGGAATCTCCAGATCACGGCTGGAACCGGTGTATCCGGTCAGCGTCTGAATGAAATAGTAGTGGTCATCCTCCGACCACATGGAACTGATCTCCGCCGTAAACTCTTTCGGAAGTTCTGCCGTTCCCAACGGGTACAGGATGTTCAAGCCCTTTTTCGTCGGGTTATAGCGGTAGTAGACGGGGTCTCCGCCGTTGTTCTCCGACCATCCCAGAAAGATCTGACGGATGGATTCTCCGAGTTTGGGGAACGAATGATCCGAATGATACATCTTCCCGTAGTAATTCAGCAAATCGACAGACTCGTTCTCTGCCGGATACTGGTCACTCTTGGGGTTGATGAAATCCGCATGGTTATAATCCGAAAGCACCGTCTTATAGGGATATACTTCAAAGCTGACATCTTTCCTGACCCAGTCGCTGTCTGCGTTCAGACGGAATGCAAACGATGCTGTGAAGTTTTTCTCTGCCTTTTTGGGGTAACCGGTGATCTTGAAATTGTCGTTCAGCGAGGTGATACGGTAATATGTGCCGTTGTATTTCACGTGAACATTGCAGGCGCACAGCAGTTTCCAGGCATCCAGTTCTTCCCCGTAATAGATCATATCCGCATCGAACGTCTCATTCAGCGGATTCACCATCAGCTCCGGCGCTTTTGCACTGCCGGAATCCTCCAGTCCCTCTTCCGGCATAGGGTGTACCGGAATCAACAGGTTTTCATAAATATCGCTGGGCTGTTCCGGCGCTTTTTCCGTGTAATTGTTGTCATAGGACGGTGTGGCGGGGTTTTCCGGCTGCGTATCCGTTCCCGACGTGTCCGTCTGACCACCGCCGTTGTTCTGGATGCCGCCGGAATTGTTTCCATTGCCGGAAGTTCCGCCTGCATTGTTTTTTCCGCTCGGGTCGTTTTTCCCGGCACTTCCGGAAGTTCCTCCGGAAATCACCGTGCCGCTGCCGGATGCAGACGGAATGACTGCGACCGGACCGGATGCACTGCCGCTGCGGTCTCCCACCAGGTAGGATGTCACATTCTGTGATGCCTGCTGCGGAGAGACAGCAGCGCCGTCTCTGCTTCCGCCGTCGGTATCCTGGGTAATCAGTGCCGGCACATTCAGATTCTGCGGCGTCTGGGATTCAAACAGAATGGCATTGTCACGCTGGTCTGACAGCGTCTGTGCCTGGTCGGCATTGTCATCCTGTTCCAGCTGGCGGCTGTCCTCTGTGGTGTCATCCTGCTTTTCACTGTTCATATATTCATCGTCTTTTTGATCGTCATCAAATGTGATCTGATTCCGGTTCCACTCCGAATTTCGGGTATATTTTTCCGGATCAAAGGAATTCCCCGAATACCGCAGATAGGTACCGATGCCGGAACCCGTAATTGTCAGTGAAACGATCACAGTCAGAATCCGTTTCTGCACCTTTTTCATTTTTCCCACCTCCACGGACTTTCTGTGAAAAGCCCGAAACACTTACCGCTTTTTCTGCCGGATGATTTCGCCGATCTCGGTTTTCATCTTCTGAAAATCCACCGGCTTCGCAAAATGCCCGTCCATGCCGTAAGAACGGGACAGCCGCTTGTCTTCCACATAGGCATCCGCAGAAAGGGCAAAGATCAGAACCGTTTTTGCGTCTGCCCTGTCCAGGCGGCGGATATCGCTTGCCGCCTCTCTGCCGTTTCGCTCCGGCATCTGCACATCCATCAAAATCAAATCGTAGTGATTTACCGGGCTGCTTTCGAACATCTCCACGGCAATCTTTCCGTTTCCGGCAACATCGACGGATGCGCCCTCTTCCTCCAGGATATCCACAGCAATCTCCGCATTGATCTCGTTGTCCTCTGCCAGGAGAATCTGTTTTCCTGCAAAGGTATAGTCTGTACTTTCCTGTGCTTTCTCCGGCATCTCTTCGACAGGAATCTGCCGGATCTGCTCCTCTGTTGCCAGCGGAAGAGACAGGAACACGTTAAAGTCTGAGCCGTTTCCGGGCATACTGTTAATGACGATCGTTCCGCCCATAATGCGGACGATGTTGTCCGTGATCGCCATGCCCAGACCGCTGCCGCCGTACTTTTTAGTAATGCTGCGGCTTTCCTGCTCAAAGGGCAGGAAGATTTTTTCCAGAAACGCCGGCTCAATGCCGATGCCGGTGTCATGCACCTTAATCAGAAAGTCCATGCGGTCCTTTTCCTGGAGCATTTTCTGAAAGGTCACTGTGATCTCGCCTTTTGCAGTAAACTTGACCGCATTGGAAACCAGATTCGTCAGAACCTGGCAAAGGCGAATATCATCTGCGATCACATAGTAGGTATCGAAATCCTGGAACGTCACGGAGAACCGGACATTTTTCGCCTCCACAGTCTCCTGGAACATATTGCGCAGCTTGTTGGCAATACTGCGCAGATCCAGCGGCTTTTCTTCCAGCTCCAGCTTTCCTGCCTCGATGCGGGACAAATCCAGAATGTCGTTGATGATCGACAGCAGATACTGAGACAGGTTTTCCGCCTCGCCCAGATATTCCAGCGCTTTCGGATTCTGGCTGCACTGTTTCTTCGTCAGAGAAAGCATTCCGATAATGCCGTTCATGGGCGTCCGGATCTCGTGGGACATCCGGGAAAGAAACTGCGACTTCGTAAAGCTCTCTTTCTCGATTTTCCGTATCTGCTCTTCCAGGGCAAAGCAGGCGTTTTTATAGGTCGTGATCTCGTGGAACAAAAACAAGTCACGTCGGGCAGCCTTGTCCCGTATCGCATTCAGACAAAACCAGCGCTCCTGCCCCGACAGCTGAAAATCATAGGAAAAGGCTGCCGTACCGTCCCACTTCTGGTACTGCTGAAACAGTTTCTGGTTCACGTCCAGCTGATCCAATAGGGAAACGTCTGCACACAGCGCCGCATAGGATGTGCCAAACAGCGTCTCGAAATTATCAGACGCACCCACCGGCAGCTGGTCGTCTGTCCGCAGTATCAGCACAGCCTCCTGCACATCGTGGAACGAAAACTGCGTCATGGGGAGTTCCGATTTTTTCTCTTTGCCGCATCCGCTTTTTCGCCGAAAACCGCTGCAAACCAGCACCACTGCAAACAGGATCTCTGCCAGCAGAATCAGAATGAGCCAGAAATGTTCCCCGATGGTTGTTAAAATATCCCGCATCATACCGCACCCATACCTCCATGACTTCCCGGCACCCGTTTGCCTTTTTCCGCAGCCGTTTTGACAAAATAACATTTTTCTCTACTTTCATTATACTATTTTTTACCTGAAAGTGAAACGATTATAAAGTTTCCAAAAAATTAATTTTCTACTTTTTTCCTTTTTTCATTTCTGACAGAGAAAGCACCTGCCCGATGTTTCCATCGAACAGGTGCTTTTCCATATGGTTTCGTCAATTTTGCAAATGTAAAATGTCACGTTTCGGATGTCCGGACAAACTCCGCCGCCTGGCGAATCGCCATGGAATTCGACGGTCTCCCGTAGACCTCCGGGAAATAGTGGTTCATCTTGTTTTTGGTATAGGCGCTTTCGATGGCGTAGCGGATCAGATGCTCCACACTGTCTGCGTTGCACCCATGCTGCAGTCCGACCAGCTCATAGAGTTTCATCATAGAAACGATGGGATTCTGCGCTGCGATCTCGATCGCCTCTTTCAAATAAGTGCATCCTTTCAGATGCTTTTCGATGCCAAAATGATTCTCTACAAGGTCTGTAATCAGCTGTTCGCAGTCTGGTCTATACTCCACAAAAAGCTCCTTTCACAAAGCCACAGGTTTCATAGGTTCTATCACAACACGATTCCGTGCATCAAATTCAGTCGGCACGCTTTCGCATGCCGTATTTGGGAAGATTTGGGTGAAAATGTTTTAACATTGCCGCACCCAGAGCGAATATTCGCCCGGTGCAGTGTTGTTTGTTACTTTTTCAGATTCTGCAGTGCTTTCGGTTCTTTCGGCTGATGGAAACCAGCGCAGGAAACAGAACCTGCTGCCTTTACTGCTGCAAACTTGCTGACAGATGCCAGCTTACTCAGCATAGACTTCTGAAATTTTTTCATAACTCGTTTTCCTCCTCTCGGTCTGGATTTGCTATGACTGCCATTAACGCTATGACAAAAAGCGTAAGGGCAATTGTCGCCGATATCAATACCCATTTCTGATAGGCAAAGCTGCTGATCCCGGAAAGGATCACAGCCACGATCACACTGATTCTGTGATTGCGGACTTTCTGTTTTTCCGACAGCGGCTTATTTTCATTTTCCACCGGAGTTTTGAACCATATTGCTATAAGGGAAAAAAGCAGCAGCAGCACATGAAAACTAATGGGATAAGTTCCATACGCTACAATTTTTGCCATCCCGAAAATAAATGTCGTCGATGCAGCAAAAATCAAATTGCACTTCAAATATGTATTTGCATGATAGCCGCCGGTAAACTGGCGCAGTGCAACAAACGCAAAATAATACACCAGTGAAACCAGAAACATTCGAAAAACAACACCGATTGCAATGGTGATAAAGAAGCCGATCAGTGTGGAAAAAATGATTTCAAACCCATACTGATAGATCTCTGCCATTTCCTGCTCGACGATTTCCTTTTTGCATAAAAAAAGCGACATTCTTTTACTAAGTTCCGCGATCATTTCGCTCACCATCCATGTAAAAAGAATATCGCATTTTTTATGGGAAGTCAATTATTTTGCCCCCACCGTCTCTTCTGTCGTCCCCAAGTTCCCGATTTCATCATTTGTTAATAAAACACTTACCACAAACATTTCGTTTTTCTCATAGATATCCAGCGCTCCGAGATGCCTTTCGGCAATTTCAGCGACAGAACGCAGTCCCCAGCCGTGCAGTGCCTTGTTTTCTTTATCTGATTTCAATTCCCTGTTCTTTTGCAAAACGGATTCCCGAATCGTATTCTTCACCACAATGCGGTAATATCCATGTGTTTTCTTTATCAGCATCATGATTTGTGTGGGAAATTCCTCTTTGGCACATGCCTCGACTGCATTGTCCAGCAAATTGGAAAGCAAAATGCTTAGATCATATTCCAGGCTCTCCGGTATCGTGGTCAGAATCTTACAGGTAGTTTCAATTCCTTTCTTCTCCGCAGCCGTAAACTTTTCATTTATCACAGCGTTCAAAACGGAATTGGAACAGTGAATATGTCTGGAAAGAATATCACTCTGACTGCCGATGATCTTCCCAAGATACGCTTTCGCCTCGTCAAAGTCATTTTCTTCGATCAGCGTCCGCAGACAGCTCAGCTGGTTTTTATAATCGTGGCGCAGCATAGACATTTTCTGATACTGGGATTCGATCTGCTGGATCTCATTTTGCCGATACCTCAATTGTGTTTGCAGCTGCTGTTGTTCCAGTTCTTTTTGATTGGCACGGTTCATTTTTCCCATGAATACAAAAATGATAATATCTAACAGCGATAACAAAACAGAAACGCTGATATATATGTATTCCTGATACACATTTCTCACAACTAAAGTATAGACACTAAAGCCAATCACTAATGTAATGACAAATGCAGATATAATTACAATCCACTCATTTATCTTGAAACGATAATCCTCTTTTTTCCGAACCAGCAAAATCACCTGCGTTGACAAAAAGTAAAGCAGCTTGGTAATAAAAATTCCGAATACGCGACTTAACTGCTGGCTTGAAATGCTTACAATCACCGCTGGTGCAGATGCCGAAAGCAAACTGAGAACTGTTAAAACCGGAAGGTTGATAAAATAGAACAACATATAGGAAATTGCGGCTATCACCATTTTTTCGAAGAAGTTTCCCCGCAGCAATATGGCAGCATAAATAAAATTGGTAAGCACAAATCCGGCGACCAGAATTATTTCATTCTGAACCAGAAAACTCCCCAGGGCATCAATGCAGACGAGTATCCCCACCAGGATACCCCATTTCAGCAGACGTTTTTCCGGCGAACGAAAACCGAAATACCGAATCATAAGCCGTGCCGCCATAAAGCATTCTGCCAGAATTGCGATCCATTCTATGGCTGTCCAGATCATGTATCATCTTCTCCTCTCATAAAAAACTGATACCGTTTCCTGACAGCCGCACTTCTCCTGTGGCTCAGCGGCAGTTTTTTCAAGCGATGCGGCGTAAGTTCTACTGCGTCATTCCCGATGTGGTAGACATAGCGGTAATTCAGCAGATATGACTTATGGATGCGCAGAAAACCGGAACGGCTGAACTGCTCTTCCAGCTTTTCCAATGTGTACTCTCTGGCGCTGAGTTCTGCGGTCTCCTCCAGCGTCACCAGATAGATGTGATGGCGAATGGAAAAGAAATACACGACCTCCACCAGCTTTTTGGTGACGATACGCTTGTCTTCCAGCACAAGTCTGGCGGTCTGTCCGCTTTTGGCGTAGTTTTCACAGTACGCCTTTACCGCATCCGGCAGTTCCTCGGCGAGCCATTCCTTCCGGAGAAACCGGAACGGCTGAAACTGAAACGACTCAAAGACAAAGTCGCTGTGACTGGAAACGAAAATCAAAGCTGCCGCAGAATTCATGGCTCTGATCTCTGCGGCAAGCTCCATGCCGGACATCTCCGGCATATCAATATCCAGAAACAGCAGCTGGAATTCTTCCTTGCGGTGTGCCCGGATCAGTTCCGGCGCATTGGTGTAGACAAAGCATTGGAACTCCATGCCCTGCTTTTCAAACAGCGCCTCCACCATGTCACGCAGACAGCGCACAAAAATAACTTCATCGTCACAAACAGCTATCCGTATCATACACATTCGCCTCCCGGTATCATCATAGCACAAATTTTGCCAAAAAGCAAGAAAAAACCTGCCGCCTTGCCAAGCCGCCGGAATCATGATATAATAGGTTGCAGACAACGACACTGAACAGGAGGGTGTTTCCATGACATACCGCATTTTTCTGGTGGAGGATGACCGCAGCATTGCAGAGGGACTTCAGCACCAGCTGGAACAATGGAACTTTGAAGTTCGCGTGGTGCAGAATTTTCGCGGCGTTCTGAGCGAATTCACCGCATTCGATCCCCATCTGATCCTGATGGACATTATGCTGCCCTGCTACGACGGCTACCACTGGTGCCGGGAGATACGCCGTGTCTCCGAAGTTCCCATCATCTTTCTCTCTTCCGCATCGGACAACATGAACCTCATCATGGCAATGAACATGGGCGGTGACGATTTCATCCCCAAGCCCTTTGACTGGAACGTCCTGCTGGCGAAGATCCAGGCGCTGCTGCGGCGCACCTATGACTTCGGCGGACAGGTCTCTCTCCTGGAACACCGGGATGCCATTCTGAACACCGCCGATGCCGTCCTCACCTATCACGGTGAGCGCATCGATCTGACCAAAAACGAATACCGGATCCTCCAGGCACTCATGGAGCAGAAGGGCAAGGTCGTCAGCCGGGAGGCACTGATGGAACGGCTCTGGGCAACGGACAGCTTTGTAGACGAAAACACCCTCACCGTCAACGTGAACCGCCTGCGGAAAAAGCTGGACAAGGCAGGGCTGCACGACTTTATCCGTACCAAAATCGGCATGGGATATCTGGTAGAATAGGAGCTGTGACCCATGAAAATATTCCGGAGTTTTTTCAAGCTGCATCAGAGCGGCGTTCTTGCATTTGTGCTGTGCAGCATTATGTTTGTTTTGATTTTCTCCCTGTATGACCTGCCGGTCGGCGCCGTGCTGTACAGCGCCGTGCTTTCCGCCGTCATCTGCCTGGCGCTGTTTCTGACAAGCTTTATCCGCTATTTTAAGCGATGCCGTATGCTCCAGAAAATGCAGCAGGAGATCACTGTGATCATACAGCATCTCCCCCAGCCCCAGGACTGCAAAGAACAGGCATACCAGGAACTTCTGAAACGCCTTTTTCAGAAGCAGCAGGAACAGGCGCAGGCGTGGCAGGTGCGGTGCAGCGATATGATGGAGTATTACACTGCCTGGACGCATCAGATGAAAACGCCAATCGCAGCCATGCAGCTGCACTTACAGGCGGAGCATTCACCGGAAAACCGTGCCCTGCTGGATGACTTGCAGCGCATCGAACAGTATGTGGAAATGGTACTGTGCTATCTCCGCCTGGATTCTGACTTCACGGACTATCTCTTCGCCAAATATGATCTGGACAACATTGTCCGGCAGGCAGTGCGCCGTTTTTCTTCCCAGTTCATTCATCGGAAGATCCGTCTGGAATACGAGCCGCTGAACTGCGAGGTGCTGACAGACGAAAAATGGCTGCTGTTTGTGCTGGAACAGGTGCTGTCCAATGCGCTGAAATACACGCCCTCCGGCGGCACGATCTCCATTTTCCTGGAATCGCCGAAAACGCTCTGCATCCGGGACACCGGCATCGGCATTGCCGCAGAAGATCTGCCGCGCATTTTTGAAAAGGGCTTTACCGGATACAACGGCAGAACGGACAAAAAAGCCAGCGGCATCGGGCTGTATCTGTGCAGGCGTATCTGCGGAAATCTGAACCACACGATCACAGCGCAGTCCCAGACCGACCAGGGAACTACCATCCGCATCGGAATGTTCCGGGAATCACGCATGATCGAATAAAGACAGCACCGAAACACAGCAGTGTGACAAAAATGTAAGACTTCGGCGGGAAATGTAAGCCAAATCCATGGCGGCGCATTTCCCGCTTGTGGTATAATATCATTGTCAACAAAATATTGAAGGAGGTCATTGCAATGGCAATGCTGGAAGTATCACATCTGAAAAAAGTTTATACCACACGTTTCGGCGGAAACCAGGTCGAGGCACTGCGGAATGTTTCCTTTACGGTGGAACAGGGCGAGTATACGGCGATCATGGGAGAATCCGGTTCGGGAAAGACTACCCTGCTGAACATCCTGGCGGCTCTGGATAAGCCGACCGGCGGCACAGTCCTGCTGGACGGAAAGGATCTGACACAGATCAAGGAGTCACAGATCGCCGCATTTCGCCGGGACAACCTGGGTTTTGTATTCCAGGACTTCAACCTGCTGGACACCTTTTCCCTGGAGGACAACATCTATCTGCCGCTGGTGCTGACCGGAACGCCTTATGCGGAGATGCAGCGCCGGCTCGCACCCATTGCGCAGCAGCTGGGCATTACAGAACTGCTGCAAAAATTCCCCTATGAGGTATCCGGCGGTCAGAAACAGCGTGCCGCCGTGGCACGGGCGCTTATCACCAACCCACGGCTGATTTTGGCGGATGAACCGACCGGCGCACTGGATTCCCGTTCCACAGACGAACTGCTGTCCCTGTTTTCTGCCATTCACCAATCCGGGCAGACCATCGTCATGGTGACCCACTCCACCAAGGCGGCATCCAGCGCCGGACGTGTCATGTTCATCAAGGACGGCGAGGTGTTCCACCAGCTGTACCGGGGCAACGATACCAACCAGCAGTTCTACCAGCGGATTTCCGACACCCTTACCCTGCTGACGACCGGAGGTGAGGTTCGATGAAAATGAATCTGTATCCGAAACTGGCATGGCATGGCATCATCAAGAATAAGAAAACCTATGTGCCGTTCCTGCTGACCAGCATCGGTCTGGTCATGATGTTCTATATTGTGTCCTATCTTGCCTATAACAAATCCGTCAGGCAGATGCGCGGCGGCGATGATATGCAGATGATCCTGTCCTGGGGCGTGCCTGTGGTGGCATTTTTCGTGGTGATCTTTCTGTTTTACATGAATTCCTTTCTGATGCGCCGCCGGAAAACCGAGTTCGGACTTTACAACATCCTCGGCATGGGAAAAAGCAACATCGCCCGTATTCTTCTGTGGCAGAATTTCATGCTGCTCGTCGTCTCCGCAGCAGGCGGTCTGGGCATGGGCATCCTGCTCTCTAAGCTGGCAGAACTCTGTGCGGCAAAAATGCTGTCCAATCAAGCCTCTCTGGTATTTGTCGTTGAACCTTCTGCGGTGCGGAATACACTGATTCTGACTGTGCTGTCCTTCGGGCTGATCCTGCTCTACTCCCTGGGACAGATCCACGTGGCAAAACCGGTGGAACTGCTCCACGGAGAAAAGAACGGCGAAAAGCCGCCGAAGGCACGCTGGCTGCTGACACTGATCGGCGTGGTACTTCTGGGTACCGCATATTATCTGGCAGTGACCACCAAAGAACCGGTACAGGCACTGCTGGTGCTGTTTATTGCCATTGTGCTGGTCATTGTCGCTTCTTACCTGTTGTTCATCTGCGGCTCTGTGGCACTGTGCAAGCTGCTCCAGAAAAACAAAAAGTACTACTATAAACTGAGCCATTTCATTTCCGTTTCCTCCATGTCCTACCGCATGAAACGCAACGGCGCAAGCCTGGCATCCATCTGCATCCTCTCCACCGGCGTACTGGTGATGATCTCCTCTTCCCTCTGCCTGCGCATCGGCGAGGACGAAAGCCTGCACGCACGTTATCCCAGAGATATCGAAGTCAGCATTCTCACCAAAGACTATGACCAGAGCATTGCGGCTGCATCTTATATCGAACAGCAGGTGGATGCGGTATTGCAGGCATCGCATCAGACTCCCAAAAACGAAATTGCCTACAACAATCTGAATTTTGCAGCGTTAAAGCAAGGCAGCGACATCTCGGTAAAACAATACACAGAAGTCAGCGGCACCCAGTATGCGGAGAACATAAACAATCTGGTCATGCTGAACATCGTGACACTGGACACCTACGAAAAAATAACCGGCACAACGGAAACACTGGGCGAAAACGAAGTGCTGCTCCATATGTTCCGCGGAAAATTCAGCGGTGATTCCCTGAATATCGACGGCCAGTTTCAGTTCCATGTGCAGAAGCAAGTAGATGCCTATATAGAAAGCGGCGACAATACTGCTGCGACCTATCCGACCATGTACCTGGTCGTTCCAGACGGCAACACCATGAATCGTCTCTACGAGTATCAGTATTCTGTCTACGGCGAAAAAGCAGCATCCAGCCTTCAAACCTGTATGGGATTCGATCTGAGCTGCAATGCCGATACGCAGATGCAGCTGACGGAAAAGCTGCTGGAGCAGTTTGCGAGTGGTGCGGAAACACATCTCGATTATTTTTATGAGGTCAAGGGCTTGGAGATGCAGCGATACAGCTTTTACTCTTTGTTCGGCGGACTGCTGTTTCTGGGAATCCTGCTGAGCGTGGTATTTCTGTTCGGCACGGTGCTGATTATGTACTACAAGCAGATCTCCGAGGGCTATGAAGATGCGGCACGATTCGAGATCTTGCAAAAGGTGGGCATGACCCGAAAAGAGATCAAAAAGAGCATCAACTCTCAGATCCTGACCGTCTTTGCCGCACCGCTGCTGGCATCCGGCGTACATCTGTGCTTTGCATTTCCGCTGATCCAGAAGCTGCTGCTCATGTTCGGGCTGTCGAATACGCCGCTGCTGGTGGGCGTTACTGTGGGCAGCTATCTGATCTTTGGCGTGCTGTATGCCGTGATGTACAAGGCAACCTCCCGCAGCTATTACCAGCTGGTGAAATAATGCGGCAGCGAATCGTGCTTGCTCTGGGACTGACCCTGCTGGCAATCGTCGCTGTACCGCTGGCAGTGTTCCTGGGCATTGCCGGACTGATCTGGAAAATCATGAACCGGCTGCTGGAAAGGAGCGATGTCCAATGAAATGCAGCAAAATCGTGGCGCTGCTGCTCTTGCCGATCCTGCTGTGTACCGCCGGATGCAGTGTGAAAAGCAGAGACACAACAAAATAAACCATACAAAAAGCGTACCAATGTATATGGTACGCTTTTTTCGATACTGTACTTTTTATTCTGCACTTTTCATCTTCCGGCGGTACTCCGTGGGCGAGCATCCGGCAACCTTGCGGAACTGCCGGTTGAAGTTGGAGATATTCCGGAATCCGCAGTCGAAAGCAATTTCCAGGACGCTCTCTTTTGTGCTGGTCAGACGCTTGCACGCCTGGTTGATGCGGAAGTGGGAAATGTATTCCATGGCGCTGAATCCCACATATTTCTGAAACTGGTTCATAAAGTAGCTTTCGCTCAGATGCACCACCGCCGCAAGCTGGCGTATCGTGATGTTCTCCCGGAAATGGATGCTGATATATTCCAGCGCCGGTCGTATCACTTCGCTTGGCTCATGAAAATCCGCATCCACTTCCGACTCCGTTTCCAGCAGCCAGAAGAACCGGAGCAGTTCGCTGCGCATCAGCATATCCAGCTGGGGTGTGTCTCCTTTGGCGCAGGCAAAGATGTTTTCCATCATCATTTCCAGTTCGTGATAGTAGTGGTGTGCTGCGGTAATGTGCATGGGAATCCGCATACTACCGTTCATCAGCGGCTTGATGCACTCGTTGATATAGCGGTCCGTTTCCGAGCGACCGAAGATCTCGTGGCTGAACACCAGCGTGTCATAGACCTGGTGCGCATCGGGACAGGGATAGACCGAGTGCATCACATTCGGCTGTATGACAATGATATCCCCTGCCGAAGAGACAAACTTTTCGTCTCCGCAGTTAAATTCGGCAAATCCCTCCCGGACGAAGTTGATCTCGAATTCGCTGTGCCAGTGCATGGGCGCATAGGCAAATTCGTCCGGGATCAGACACTGATAATAGCTGAACGGCTTGACCTTTGAGCTATGCACCCGATTTTCTCTGTAATTCATATCGTCTCCTCCAACAAAATAGGATCGTATCAGAATATCGTAGAATAACAATAGATTTTTGTGCTTTTTTATTGTATTATATCATATAGAAAGAAAAAACGCAATGCCCTTTTGAAAGGAAGTGCTGTTATGATTCAAAAATATGTATACGGACACCCATTCTCCACCGACGCTGTGGTACAGGAGATCGAGAACACCAAAGGACCCCTGCCGTTTTTCGAAACGGACAACCAGGGCAGTTTTATCTATACGCTTGCGGAAGACGACATTGTATACGGTCTGGGCGAACAGATCCGGGGCATCAACAAGCGTGGCTGGCAGTATGTCAGCTGGAACTATGACAACCCCAACCACCACGAGGACACCCGTTCGCTCTACGGTTCGCACAATTTTATCATTGTCTGCGGCAAGGTCAATTTCGGTGCATTTTTCGATTATCCCGGAAAGATGGAGTTCGACATCGGCTATACCCGGAGAGACACCATGCAGATCAGGGCGGCGAAAAATGACCTCACCGTCTATATCATCACCGGTGAAAATGAAAAGGATATCGTCAAGCAGTTCCGTGGGATCATCGGCAGAAGCTATATTCCGCCGCTCTGGGCATTCGGCTACGGACAGAGCCGCTGGGGTTATAAAAATGAGGCAGATATCCGGGAAGTCGCTGCAAAGTACAAGGCTGCCGGCATTCCCCTGGACAGCATCTACCTGGACATCGACTACATGGAGTGCTACAAGGACTTCACCGTGGATAAAGAGCGTTTCCCGGATCTGAAGGGACTGACTGCCGATATGCAGGCAGAGGGCATCCATCTGGTTCCCATCATTGATGCCGGTGTCAAGATCGAGGACGGCTACAGCGTCTATGAAGAGGGCGTGGAGAAAAACTACTTCTGCAAAAATGCAGAAGGCGGCGATTTTGTGGGTGCAGTATGGCCGGGTCGGGTACACTTCCCGGATTTCCTCCAGCCGGAAGCAAGAGACTGGTTCGGCAAAAAATATGCCGTTCTGACAGAACAGGGCATCGACGGTTTCTGGAACGACATGAACGAACCGGCAATTTTCTACACCGAAGACCGTCTGGCAGACACCTGTGCCGAGATCGAAAAGCTGACTGCCGGAAACATGGGCATTGACGAATACTTTGCCTTCACCGGAATGGTAGCCGGGCTGAACGGCAACATCGGCGACTATGACAAGTTCTATCACAATGTCAACGGGCAGATGGTCAAGCACAGCGAGGTACACAACCTGTACGGCATGAACATGACACGTTCTGCAAACGAGGCACTGCGTGAGATCTGTCCGGACAAGCGCACCCTGTTCTTCTCCCGTTCTTCCTATGTGGGTGCGCACCGCTACGGCGGCATCTGGCAGGGCGACAACAAGTCCTGGTGGTCGCACATTCTCCAGTCCATGCAGCAGCTGCCGGCGCTGAACATGGCAGGCTTCCTCTTCACCGGCTGTGACACCGGCGGATTCGGCTGTGACACCACAGAAGATCTGATGCTCCGCTGGCTGCAGTACTCTCTGTTTACGCCCCTGTTCCGCAACCACTCGGCTGACGGCACACGGGAACAGGAACTCTATCGTTTCAGCAACGCAGACGCAGCCGGAAACATGATCCGCATCCGCTACAGCCTGGTTCCGTATCTCTACAGCGAATTCTTAAAGGCTGCCCTGCGGGATGAGATGATGTTCCGTCCGCTCGCCTTCGACTTTGCAGACGATGCAGATGCCAAGCAGGTGGACGATCAGCTCCTTCTGGGCAATGAACTGATGATCGCACCCATCTACAAGCAGAATGCAAAGGGCAGATATGTTTACCTGCCGGAAGAGATGATGCTGGTCAGAATGCGCTCCGACGAAGATTACGAGACAGAGATCCTGCCGAAGGGTCACCACTATGTTCCGGCAGAGCTGAACGAACTGGTATTCTTTATCCGGAATCAAAAGGCTATTCCTTTTGCAAAGGCGGCAAAGAACACCGCAGAAACCGACTGGAACACAGTCCGTCTCCTGGGCTATTCCGGATGCAGCTATGAGATGTACGCAGACAACGGCACTTCCCCGAACCCGGAGGACAGTCTAACCGTTTCTGTCATAGAAAAGTAAAAGTCCAAAAGGCATACGACACAAAAGGCAGCTGGGAAAAAGTCCCGGCTGCCTTTTTCGTTTCGTGGAAAATAGCGATCAGATAAGAATGCCCTCAAAGTGATCCATTTCATGCTGAATGATCTGTGCCTCAAAATCCCGGAATGTCTGCTTTTTTCGTTTGAACTTTCGATCCAGATATTCCACCACGATCACACTGTACCGCTTGACCGGACGCTGTCCCGTCAGCGACAGGCAGCTTTCTTCGGTCTCGTAGCACTGTTTGGAATGCGCAACGATCTTCGGGTTTATCATGACGAGATAGTCTTTCCCGATCTGTGCCGCCAGAATGGTCTTTCGCTCCCCGATCATATTCGCCGCCATTCCTACACAGCGGTCGGCGTTCGCACGAATGGTATCCAACAGATCCTGTATCACGGGCAGATCCTGTCTGGTTGCCGGCTCGGATTTCTGGCTGAGGAAAAATGTGTCTTTTACAATTTCACGAATCATTTTGGCATCTCCTCCTGGTTGATTTTATCTCTATTATACCACATCTTTTGCAAATACGCAAACAAAATGCTGCTGCACCCATACAACAGGTACAGCAGCAATTTTCCGATTTGAGCGGATTCTGTTTTATCTTACTTCCGCAGATCCACATTCCGCACAGCGTCCCGCACTTTCAGCACGAACGCCGG
>ERZ808270.392-NODE-392-length-26106-cov-3.631722_pt1 | contig 26106 bp, 17 predicted proteins | sample MGYA00521082_ERZ808270 | MGnify/ENA primary metagenome ERZ808270 (study PRJEB31516, sample SAMN03275594) | gut metagenome | biome: mammalia-associated habitat; material: feces | host: Papio cynocephalus | place: Kenya | collected 2012-07-27 ... | reverse complement strand
AACACGGACGTTACGGAAGAACTGATTTCTCTTTTCGACGTGCTGGTGGACGGCGAATTCATAGAAGCGCAGAAAAATATCCGTTTAAAGTTCAGAGGTTCTGCAAATCAGCGGATTCTGGACGTAAAAAAATCGAAAATATCGAAAAGTCCCGTCTTTTACCTTGATTAAAAAACAAATATCTGCTATACTTGATAGGTGGCAGATATTTTTTTGCGTTTTTGCCTGAGGAGGGCGGGTTGATGGAGAAAAATCATAAGAAAAACAGTCCGTTGAAAAAGAAGGATAAAATCCTGTTTTACGTATCGATGGGGCTGCTGGCTGCGGCGGTTGTGCTGTTTGCCGTATCGTGCGTGATGTTTGCGAAGAGCAACGGCGACAGCGACCATTCGCGCTTTTTTACGGCGTGCATGTTGCTGTTTGCGGGCGGAATATCCGCGCTCGGCGCTTCCGTGTGTCTGTTTTTAACGCCGCTGATGCAATCGCGCAGGCAGAACGTCTGCCCGTATTGCGGGGCGAAAGTACCGAAAAAATCTGCGTTCTGCGCCGCTTGCGGCAAACAGCTGGCGGAAGCGAAACCGTTTGAGCCGACGGAAGAAAATAAAAAGGAAAGTTAAAAGTTATGTACATAACCGAAACGCGTGCGACCGAAGAGGGCGCGCGGGATACGGAAAAAAAGAGAGCCCTTCGCGCGGGCGCGTTGCGGGCGGTGCGGGAATTTCTGAACAGTCGTTCGTTTTACGTTTTGCAGGTATTGATCGCCTGCTTCTTTGTGTTTATCAAACAGGAAGTGCTGGGGGCGATTTGCTTTGTGGCGCTGATCACCGCGATTCTTGCGGTATGCGACGATATACGCGCCACGACGTTGCCGTTTCTGATTATCTGCACGATTACGACCAACCGTTATAATTCTTACAATCTTTATATCGGATACATCAAATACGTGCCCGTGGTGCTTGCCGCGCTGATTTATCATTTCGTGGCGTACCACAAGCCTTTTGCGTTCGGAGAAAGCGCGAAAGGGATTTTTGCGGTAGGCGTTGCAATCAGTCTCGGCGGGCTGGGAAGATTTACTTTATCCGATTACGCGTACGGCGGCTATTACTTTTTCGGACTGGGATTCGGGATGCTGTTCGTATATGCGCTGATGCGTTCGGAATTTTACGACGACAAGAAAGAGGACCGCTATAAATTCGCTTTTATGATGACGGCATACGGCATGCTTTGCGGATTTATGATTGCCAACGGATATTACAAGCTGTATATTGAAAAAAGCATCGTGAATTTGTACCCGGAAGGGTTTTCGCGGAACAATCTTTCCACGCTTCTGATGTTTGTGATGCCTTTTCCGTTGTATCTTGCCAAAAGAAAGCCCGCGGCGGCGTTTCTGACGGTGCTTGTGCTGGCGTTTCTTGCTCTGACGAGATCGCGCGGGGGATTTTTGTTCGGTTGTATCGAATTCGCCGTTTGCGCGGTGTTCTGGATTTTTTCGGCGGCAACGAAGAAAAAAAGAAAAATCAGACTGTACGTTTGCCTCGGTGCGCTGGCGATCGGCGTATGCGTGATGCTTCCGGCGCTGATTAAGTGGATTTTGCCGCGGTTTGACGTAGACGTGAAGAACGAAACGCGATACAAGATGATCTGGGAAGCCGTGGATAAATTTTTCAAACGCCCGATTTCCGGGTACGGACTTCTGGACACGGATATTTTATACGAGACGGAACGCAAGAAAGGCGCGCTGACCTGGTACCATATGATGCCGGCGCAGATTATCGGCGGCATGGGGCTGATCGGCGTGGTTTGTTACGGCTATCAGCTGTACAACCGCGCGAAGCTGGTATTCACGAAGGCGGACAGCTGGGGATTCGTGCTGGGGCTTTCTTATCTCGGCGTGCTGCTGATGAGTATGGTGAATCCCGGAGAATTTTGTCCGTTGCCGTTTGAATTGCTGGCGGTGCTGTTGTTTATTTTGCAGGAGCGCAGATTGCAGACTGCGCGGCCGCTGTATCGGGATAAGCTGCGGCGGGGCGTTTAAAAATTTCGGCAAAAACAGAATAAAAGAAAATTTTCGCCGCATACGATAGCGTATGACGGCGAATTTTTTCAGAGGACGGAATAAAAATCGGATAAAAAAATTGTCCGGCGGCGCGGTGTTTGCCGCAGCGACGGCGATGATTGCGTTTTCGCTGGTATTTTCGTATCGGACGGGAAGGGCGGAAGAAATCGTTGTAAATAAAAGTTATTATTTCCTTGTTGCGGCGGAAGAATGCAGCGAAAGCTGTCTGGCGGAAGCTTATCTTTCGGGCGGCGCGGGCGTTGAGCTTCGTACGGAAAAAGGGGAATACGCCGTTCTGGCGTGCTATGCGGGGAGCAACGGCAAAGAGGAAGCGGAAGCGGCGCAAAAGACGTTTTCCGATCTGAAAAAAGAAGAAACTCTGATAGTGCCGCAGGGTTGCGGAGCGATTTATTTGCGGACGGGTGAGCAGAAACGGCGGAAAAACGAAATCACGGGTATTCTGAACACGCTTGACGGATGTGCGGGCGCGCTGTATTTTGCGGCGAAAGCGGCGGAGAACGGGGAAATGGGGCAATCGGCGCTGAAAGAAACGGCGAAAAGCACGGCGCATGTCTGTTCCGCGTTGGCGAAAAGCATTACGGGGAAAGACGATGCTTCGAAACGTTGCGCGACGTCATGCAAAGAATTTTCCGCGGCTCTGAAAGAACTATCGTGCGGAATTGTGTATGCGAGGGATTTGCGTCGGGTGCAGGCGGAGATTTGTATGGCGTATCTGGCGTTTTCCGGGGCGTATTCCGCTTAAAATACCCGTCGGTGCTTGACGGGCGTGGCGGTTTAAGAACGGCGGCGGTGCGGATTGATCACGTACGGAAACGAACGGACGACGCGTCCGCTTTGAGAATAAAGTGATTTTTATGAAATTCCAGAAGCCCTTCGCGTTGCATTTTTCCGAGTTCGAGCGATAAGCCGCTGCGTTCTACCGCAAGATAATCCGCGAGCTGTTGCCTGGAAAACGGAATATCGAATTCGTATCTGCCGAGTCGTTGCGCTTCGGCGGAGAAGTAGGACATAAGCTTCGCGCGCGTGGTGCGTTGCCCGATATGCGTGAGTTTTTCGGCAAAACGCAGGTTCTTTTCGGCGAGTTCGCCCAGCAGGTTCAGGATGATGCGGCTGTGGCGGGCACAGGCGGACGGACACGTGTGCATGATGCGGGTTACGTCAAGAAACATGACGGTAACGGGCGTTTCGGCGGAAACGCTTACGTCCATGACGGAGCCGGGCGCACAGGCATAAGCCGCGGCAAACGTCTGCCCCGGTGCCGCTTTCGAAATAATGTTCCGGTTGCCCCAGACGTCTTCCTGTATAATCAGAATGGTTCCGGAAAGGACGAGCCCGATAGATTCGGCGGTATCGCCGGCGTGAAAGAGAAACGCGTCTTTGGAGTAGCTTTTCGTCTTTACGTCGAGACAGGCGAGCATAGAGATAAGTTCTTCTTCGGAAATCCCCGAAAAGAGGACGGAAGAACGGAGAACGGGTAAAAAATCTTTCATAAAAATCCTTTTTCGTTGAAAATTCAACAGACTTTTCGGTGCTATTATACTATAATATTGGCGTAAAGTCAAGGAGGTATGTTATGAAAAGAAGGATTATCGAAATCGATCGGGAAAAATGTAACGGATGCGGAGCCTGTGCCGCCGCCTGCCACGAGGGCGCGATTGCCATGGAGGACGGCAAAGCGAAACTGATGCGGGACGATTACTGCGACGGGCTGGGGGATTGTCTGCCTGCCTGTCCCGTCGGCGCCATTTCGTTTGTGGAACGGGAAACGGTTGCTTACGATGAAAAAGCCGTGCTGGAAAACAAGCGGAAGAAGATGCAGGAAAAAATGAAAAAAGAGGGGATGTCTTTGCCTTGCGGATGCCCCGGAATGCAGTCGAAAAAAATAGAGCACGCGGAAAACGCGGGAACGGAAGCGGTTTGCGCGAAACCCGTCAGCCGACTGGCTCAATGGCCTGTGCAGATAAAACTGGTTCCCGTGAACGCTCCGTATTTCGACGGCGCAAAGTTATTGATTGCCGCCGATTGCACGGCGTATGCCTATGCGGCTTTTCACGAGGATTTTATCAAGGGGCATATCACGCTGGTCGGTTGCCCGAAACTTGACGGCGCGGATTATTCGGAAAAACTGGCGGAAATCATCGGCGGGAACGATATTAAAAGCGTAACCGTCGTGCGCATGGAAGTGCCTTGCTGCGGCGGGCTGGAAAATGCGGCGAAAAACGCGTTGCAAAAAAGCGGAAAGTTTATTCCGTGGCAGGTGGTTACGATTTCCACGGACGGGAGAATTCTCGATTGAAAAGCGACGGAAAAACACGGTATCGGAAAAATTTCCGATTGCGCCGTCGGAAAAAACGATAGAAATGCAATTACGCCTTTCCGCTTTTGAAACGGAAGGGCGTATGTGATTCTGTGGCAATAAAAAAGCACAAGACAATGTATCTTGTGCTTTTTCCGTTTACGGTTTTTATCGCCGTAAATGTGGAGCTACTGGCCGGACTTGAACCGGCGACCTGCTGATTACGAATCAGCTGCTCTACCAACTGAGCCACAGTAGCATATTCTGTTGTGTTGCCGTGCAATCGATATTTATCAATCACAAGCTTGTTTATTATACTCTAAAGAGAAAAAAAATGCAAGCGTTTTTCTATACCGTAACGAAAAATTTTGAAAAATTTTTTCGGAGGCGGAAAAACGGCGGCTTCGCCCGATTTTTGCCGCGGCGGCGCGCTGTATGATAAATGCAAAAAATCGTAGTTTTTGACAATAATATTGTTGCTATCGGGTTGACAGCGGGCATTTTAACATTTATAATAATAGTAGCGGAAGAAAAAGAACGCGGGAAAATACGATGAAAAAAACAGGAAAGAATAAAAAACGGGAAGCGAACGAATACGAATGGTATTCCGACGAAGCGGACTACTTCTATTGCAGGGATATGCGCGATTTAAGCTGCTCGCTGCATTTTCACAGCAGCTGGGAATTTATTTTTGTTGCCGAAGGACAGCTGAAGCTGCTTCTCGACGGCGAAGAATATTGCGCGAAGAAGGGCGACGTATTGTTTATTCCCGGTTTTGTTGTGCATTACGCGGCGGGAACGGAGAAAAATCGTTGTTTCTCGTTGGTTTTCGGCTCCGATTACAAAAGGGCGTTTACGGATGAGTTCGGCGAAAAGCAGTTTGATTTTATTCTGCCGTACATTGAAGGGCGCAGCGAGGAAATCTTCCGCTTCGTGGAAGAGTGCGTGAAAAATTTCGGAACGTTTTCAGCTTGCGAACGGTTTGGCATGACAAGCATGTTTCTGGGCGCGTTCGGGCGGATGTATCCGTTGAAAGCGGCGGAAAATCAATCGTCGGACAAGCTGATTATCAATTTATTGCGATATCTCGATAAGCATTTTACGGAAAATATCTCGGTGGAGAGCGTTGCGGAGCATTTCGGATACTCGAAAAACTATTTGTCTACGCTGTTCAATAAATATACGGGAATGAGATTTTCCGATTATCTGAACCGTTTGCGGGTACGCGAAACGGCGAAACGGATGGAAAATTCTTCCGTCGGAATTACGTCGGTCGCGCTCGATTGCGGATTCAATTCGCTGAATACGTATTATCGGGCGAAGCAGAAATTTTTGACGAATAAAAAATAACAGTGCCGGTGGCGCACAAAAAAATATAAGGAGTAAAATTATGCTGGATAAGCATCTGATTGCAAAAACCGCCCCTGTGGCAAACGAAAATAACGTGATTTTATGGAAAAATTACCGCGTAACTGTGCTCGGCGAGCGGCTTTTCAGACTGGAGCGCAGCGAGCGTAAAAAATTCCGCGACGGCGCGACGCTTTCCGTCTGGTTCCGCAATATGCCGTCGCAGTCGTTTACGGCAACGGAAAAAGATGACGATTTAGAAGTGAAAACGGCGGGCGCGACTCTGTTGATAAAAGAAAACCGCGGGGATTGCCGGATTATTCTGTGCGGAGAGACAGAGGCAAAGCCGATTTGCAACGACGGCAATCTTTTGGGAACGTATCGCACGCTGGACGAATGCGACGGGGATCTGTATATCAGAACGGGCAAGAAAATTCGGCTGGAAAACGGCGTTTGTTCGAAAACGGGTGTTGCTGTGTACGACGATTCGAGCAGCGAAACGCTGAATCGGAACGGAGAAATCGAAAAAGAGTACGCCGACGGCACGGACGAATATATTTTTGCGTACGGAAAAGATTACCGCGGCGCGGTGAAGGCGCTATATATGATTTGCGGCACCGTTCCGCTTGTGCCGAGATTTGCGTTGGGCAACTGGTGGAGCAGATACTTCGAATATACCGACGAGGAATATCTTACGGTTTTAAACCGCTTCAAAGAGCACGGGGTTCCGCTCAGCGTGGCTACGGTGGATATGGACTGGCATTATTCCGTGCATCTGGACGAACAGAAAAAAATTACGGAAAGCGGGAAAAACACGGAGTTTTACGGCGGGGCGAACGGCTGGACGGGATATTCATGGAACAAAGATCTGTTTCCGGATTATAAAGAATTTCTGCGGCAGGTAAAGGCGGAAGGACTGAAAATCACGCTGAATCTGCACCCGGCGGACGGCGTGAGATGGTTTGAAGATATGTACGGCGAAATGGCGGAAGCCGTGGGAGCGGACGCCGCTTCCGGAGAGCAGATTAAGTTTGATATTTTCGACCCGAAGTTTGCGAACGCATATTTTTCCGTATTGCATAAGCCCTATGAGAAGGACGGCGTGGATTTCTGGTGGATTGACTGGCAACAGGGAAAAGCGGCGGGAAAGCTCGGCATCGATCCGTTGTGGGCGCTGAATCATTATCATTATCTGGATAACGCGAAAAATTTCCGCGAGCCGCTGATATTATCGCGCTATGCGGGCGTGGGCTCGCATCGGTATCCGCTGGGATTTTCGGGCGATACGGTGATTACGTGGCGCACGCTGAAATATCTGCCGTATTTTACCGCGACGGCGAGCAACATCGGCTACGGCTGGTGGAGCCACGATATCGGCGGGCATATGCAGGGCGAACATAACGGCGAGCTGTTTTTGCGCCATGCGCAATTCGGCGTGTTTTCGCCGATTAACCGCTATCACAGCACTTCGGCGCCGACGCTTACGAAAGAGCCCTGGTTTTACAAAAACGGAACGGGAGCGTTATTGGAAGAACAGATGAAACTGCGCCATAAATTGTTGCCGTTTTTGTACACATGCGCGTACAAGGCGAATAAAAACGCGGAGATGCTGATAGAACCGACGTATTATTATCATCCCGATTGCAAGGAAGCTTACGAATACGGGAACGAATATTATTTTGGAGGCACTCTTCTGGTGGCTCCCGTGGTAACGCCGGAAGGAAAAGACGGGTTTGCGAGAGTAAAAGCGTGGTTGCCCGCAGGGCGCTGGACGGATATTTTCACGGGAGACGTTTATGAAATCGGCAACGCGAACGGCGAAGAAAAAACACTGCTGCGCACGCTGGAAAGCATTCCCGTGCTGGCGAAGAGCGGTACGATTCTGCCGCTTTCCGAAGCGAAAGGAAACGGAACGCCGAATCCCGGAATGCTCACAGTGAAAATTTTCGACGGGAACGGCGAATACGAGATGTACGAGGACGCGCATGCGGTAAATGGAGACGGCGAATTTTTCACGAAGTTTATCGCCCGCGAAACGACGTCGGAAAACGGGGAAACAATACAGTCGCTTTGCATTACTTCGTCCGGGGACGGCAGCGTGATTCCGTTGGAAAGAAAAATCCGTTTGCAGTTCGTGAACGCGGAAAAGGGGAATATATCCTTGAAAATCGGCGGAAAAGAAGTCGACACGGCGAAAATTTATGCCGACTGCGTAACGCTTTGCATCGATTTCAAGCCCGGAGAAACATACGAAATTTCTGTAACGCATCGGCGCGAAAGTAAATTCGACGCCTGGAAAAAACGCGCCGCGAGAATTCTGACGGAGTGCGACGGAACGAACGCCGTGCATATTACGGCGAACCGTGAGCTTCAGGAACTGAAAAACGAAAACGAATTAGCGTTGTTTTTCAATTATCGCAGCAAGCTTCCGGAAGAAGTGGTAGAACGGCTGATGGAAACGTTTTGATTTTTGACGGATAGAGCGCCGTCGGCGCGAAACACCGACGGCGCTTTTGTATGTTATGCCACAAGGATAACGTAATCGTTTGTCCGCGAGGATTAAAGGGAATTTTGGTTGAAAATACGAAAAAAGCGATCATCGAAAATAATCTGATTGTACGATGATTGGCATAAAAGGGCGCAAGTTGTTAAATTTTATGAAAACCGTGATAAAATCGCTTGCTTTTTTTTGACGGATTGATTATAATAAATAATGTGCCGTGTGCCGGTGTGGTGGAATTGGCAGACGCGCGGGACTCAAAATCCCGTGATGGCGACATCGTGTGGGTTCGACCCCCACCACCGGCACCAAATTTTAAAAGCTCCGAGGGCGATGGATTCGTTTTCGGGGCTTTTCTATTTGTTTTCGGACTTGCTTTTTATGCGGAAAAATTCTGGGTTGAACAACGAAAAACGGGCAATAATTGACAAGAAGAGGAAAACGCACGCTTTAAAAATCGGAAAACGGCGGAAATCGATAAATCTTTTCTTGATTTTTTTCGGCGCTTGTGGTACAATATCCGTATATACAACGGCGGCGCCGCGGAGACAAAGAACGAAAAATCCGTCGGCGAACGAATCGGACGAAGAAGGAACAGGCTATGGATAAATTGGTATTGATCGACGGGAACAGCTTATTGAACAGGGCGTTTTATGCAACGCCGCTGTTCACCACGAAAGACGGCTTTCCCAGTAACGGAATTTTCGGATTCGTGAAGCTGCTTTTGAAAATTATCAACGATAAAAAGCCGCAGTATCTTGCCGTCGCTTTCGATTTGCATGCGCCTACGTTCCGCCATAAAATGTACGGCGATTATAAGGCGGGGCGGCGCCCGATGCCCGAAGAACTTGCGGTGCAAATGCCCGTTTTAAAAGAACTTCTGCATCTGATGCGCGTAAAAACCGTGGAGTTGGAAGGATATGAAGCGGACGATCTGATAGGAACGCTTTCCCGCAGATTTTCCGTACATTCGTATATTTACACGGGGGACAGAGATTCGTATCAGCTGGTGAACGAAAACGTAAACGTATGTTTTACGAAGAAAGGCGTGAGCGATTTGTTGGAATTGACGGAGAAAAATTTTGCCGAAGAAATCGGGTTGAATCCGCCGCAGATTATCGATCTGAAAGCGCTGATGGGCGATAAATCGGATAATATTCCCGGAGTGAGCGGTATAGGCGAACAGACGGCGAAAACGTTGTTGCAGAAATACGGCACGCTTGACGGCGTGTACGAGCATATCGGCGAACTTTCCGCGGCGCAGCAGAAACGGCTGGAGTCGGAGCGGGAAACGGCGAAACTTTCGTACACGCTGGCGACGATCGACGTGAACGCACCGGTAGATTGTCATTTAAACGACTGCGTGCTGCGCATGCCGTTTCCGTATGCGGTGAAGCAAAAATTCGCCGAACTGGATTTTCGTTCGCTTGCCACGCTGGATTATTTCGAAGCGCCGCAGGAGGGAGCCGGGGCGGAAACCGTCGCAAAACCCGATGAAGAAAAGTATACCTGCCGCAAAATTACGCTTGCCGACGTAAACGAAGCGACGGATTGTTTTGAAAAGAATGAGGGGAAATACGTTGCATGCGTGTATTCGGAAAACAGCTTTGATTTTTTGCTTGAAAACACGGGTACTGCCGAGGAAAACGATTGTCGTTTCACGGAATATTCGCTGCCGTTCAAAGAGAATCTGCTTGACGAAGGCGTGAATCCGGGAGAACTGGCGCCGCTGCTGGAAAAGATTTTTTGCGGCGGGGAAACCGTGATTTGTTATGACGTGAAGTCGTTTTTGTATCATTTGTCCGACGATAAAATCGAAGCGACGGCAAGATTGGAGGACGTCGGGCTGGCGAAGTATATCGAAGAGGGAACTTCGTCGGCGGAAACGCTTTCTTATCTGATTGACGCGCGCGGATTCGACGCGGATTTGCCTGCGCTCGGTTTGTATCGGTTGTTTTTCTATTTTTACGAACGTCTGAACGAAGCGGAGAAGAAGCTGTACCGCGAAATCGAGCTGCCGCTGGTAAACGTTTTGTTCGATATGGAAGAAACGGGCGTGCGGGTGGATTTAAACATGCTTGACGAACTTTCCGTGCGGTATAATAAAGAATTGCAGGAAGTTACCGCGAAAATTTATGCGGAAGCGGGAGAAGAATTTAATCTGAATTCTCCGGCGCAGCTTGGAAAAATTTTGTTCGATAAATTGAAAATCGGGGAAAAGAAGGGCGCCGCGCAGGAAATGAACGATAAAGCAAAGCCGAAAAAAAATCCCGGAACCTCGGCGGAGGTGCTTGAAAAATACGCGGACGAATACGAGATAGTACGGCTGGTTCTGCGTTACAGGCAGGTGCAGAAGCTGCTTTCCACTTATATCGCGGGCATCCGCCCGCTGGTGGTGAAGGGGCGCGTGCACACCACGTATAATCAAAGCAATACTTCTACGGGACGACTTTCCAGCGCGAACCCGAATTTACAAAACATTCCCGTGCGTACCGACGAGGGGCGGGAGCTCAGAAAACTGTTTACGGCAAGCGAAGGAAACGTATTTATCGACGCGGATTATTCGCAGATTGAGCTTAGACTGATGGCGCATTTTTCCGGATGCGAAAAACTGAAAGAGGCGTATCGGAACGGGGCGGATATTCATGCGATTACCGCTTCGCAGGTGTTCGGTGTGCCGCTTGAAGAGGTAACGCCGAAGATGCGGCGGGAAGCCAAGGCGGTGAATTTCGGCATTATTTACGGTATCAGCGCGTTCGGACTTTCGAAAGATCTGGGAATTTCTTCGAAAGACGCCAAGGCGTATATCGATAAATACTTCGAAACTTATTCCGAGGTGAAAACATATATTGATAGCAACGTGGAAAATGCGAAAAAGGACGGTTACGTTACTACGCTGTACGGGCGCAGGCGCGAAATTAACGAATTGAAATCGTCGAATTTTGCCGTACGCTCGTTCGGAGAACGCGCCGCGATGAATATGCCGCTGCAGGGAACGAGCGCGGATATCATCAAAATCGCCATGGTGCGCGTTTATAAGCGGCTGAAGGACGAGGGGCTGAAAGCAAAACTTGTTTTGCAGGTGCACGACGAGCTTGTGGTGGATTGCCCGGAAAGAGAAAGAGAAAAGGTTGAGAAAATTCTGAAATTCGAAATGGAACATGCCGCGGAACTTTCCGTGCCGCTTGTAGCGGACGTGGGAACGGGCAAAAGCTGGTACGAGGCGCACTGAAGCGCTTCTGTCGGCTGATTGCTTCGGCGTTGCGTTACGGAAAGGCTGAACGGCGGGCTGAAAATATGGAAACGATAACAAATCGATCCGGCGATTCCGGATATTGCAAAATAGCCGTTACCGGCGGAATCGGCAGCGGAAAATCGACGGTGTGCGAGGAAATCGCGGGGCTCGGTTATTCCGTTTTTTCCTGCGATGAGATTTATGCCGAAATGCTCGGCGAACCGGATTTTGCCGCCGCAATGGAAATTTTATTTCCGGGCAGTACGAGCTGCGGGCGGGTAAATAAAAAAGAATTGCTTAAAATAATTCTTCGCGATAAAAAGGCAACGGAAACGCTGAACGCTTTTACGCATCCGAAGATAATGGCGCGGCTTTTCGAAAAAATGGACGAAGCGGCGAAACGAATCCTTGATGCGCACAATGATGCGCAAAACGACAATTCGACTACGGCAATAAAAAATCCGGGGCTTGTGCCTGTGTTTGCGGAAGTACCGCTTTTGTTTGAAAGTAAAAGTGACGGATTGTTCGATAAAATTATTGTAGTTACCAGAAACGAAACGGAGAAAATACGCAGCGTAATTGTAAGAGACGGGTGTAAAGAGGACGTTGTAAAAGAGAAAATGTCGTTGCAGTTCGATTATTCTTTACCTCCGGATAAGGAAAATTATCCCTCTTATGATAAGATAATTTTTCTTGAAAATAACGGTTCGAGAAATCAATTAAAATCAAAACTGATAAAAATATTGCAGAAAATCTGATTAAAAACAGGGGAAAGCGGGCTTTTAGCCCGCTTTTTATGTTATGTCTGACATAATTATAACTGTTATGACACACATAATGGTTATGTCTGACAAAGCAATATTATTATGTTACGCATAATAATTATGTCTTGCGTAGTAATTTTTATTTCAGACACTGCGTTAAAAAGGAAATTCGTTAAATGAAGCGAAAAGCGGAGAATGAAAACGGACGACGGAACGCAAGCGGAAAACCGCGAAAAATAGGCTTTTAGCGCATAACGGGCGGAGAAAGGCAAAAATTTTTTACGAAAAGCGAAAAATTTTGCCTGTACTACTTGAAATTTCCTTATATTTGTAGTATAATATTATTAAAGGGCGAAGTTTGCGCGTTTGAAAGAAAAACGGACGTCGCCCGAATCGTGCGAAGAAGCGTGCAGAAGCTTAAAACGATGCTTTTATAAAGCAGAGGCGCGTATTCATAATGCCAACGAACGACAAGGAGACTGATTGAAGTTATGCCCGGAACCAAAGCAGAAAATAAAGCGGATTTTCCTTTACACTTATTTCATCACGGCGTGAATTATAAAGCTTACGAATTTTTCGGGGCGCACGAAATCACCCGCCGCAGAAAGAAAGGATTTGTGTTCCGCGTGTGGGCGCCGAGGGCGAAAAGCGTGTCGCTTGTGGGCGAATTCAACCGCTGGGATCCCGCGGCGCATGTCATGTCCCGCCTGATCGACGGGGAGACGTTTGAAATTTTCGTAGAGGGGATTACCCGCTATGCGGCTTATAAATATTGCATCGAAACGCAGGACGGAAGGCTGCTCTACAAAGCGGATCCGTATGCGTTTCATACGGAAACGCCCGGCGGAAATTCGTCGAACGCTTCGAAAGTTTATCCGCTCGACGGCTTTGCCTGGGAGGATAAGGAATATTTCAGAAAGCTTTCCCGTACGAATATTTATTCTTCGCCGGTCAATATCTACGAAGTGAATCTTCTTTCGTGGAAGCGCCACGAGGACGGTTCGTTTTTTACGTACGGCGAGCTGGAAAAATCGCTGGTTCCGTATGTAAAAAGAATGGGATACACGCATGTGGAATTCATGCCCGTTTCCGAATTTCCTTACGACGGTTCGTGGGGGTATCAGGTTACGGGGTATTATGCCGTTACTTCAAGGTTGGGTACGCCGCACGATTTCATGGCGCTGGTAAACGCGTTTCACCGCGAGGGAATCGGCGTGATTCTGGACTGGGTTCCCGCGCATTTCCCCAAAGACGCTTTCGGACTCTACGAATTCGACGGGGCGCCGTTGTACGAGCCTTCGCAGGCGGACAGAAGAGAGCACGCGGGCTGGGGAACGAGAACGTTCGATTACGGCAGAAACGAGGTGCTTTCGTTCCTTGTTTCGAACGCGGTGTTTTACTTTGAGAAATATCATGTGGACGGGCTGCGGGTAGACGCCGTGGCTTCGATGCTGTATCTCGATTACGATAAAAAACCCGGAGAATGGACGCCGAATATTTACGGCGACAATAAAAATCTCGAAGCGGTATCTTTTCTGAGAAAGCTGAACGAAACGGTGTTCGGATATTTCCCGTATGCGATGATGATTGCCGAAGAATCCACGGCGTGGCCGCTGGTAACGCGCCCCACGGCGGTGGGCGGCTTAGGCTTCAATTTCAAATGGAATATGGGCTGGATGAACGACGTGATGGCGTATATTTCCACCGACCCGCTGTTCAGAAAATACGAGCATAACAAGCTGACGTTTTCGATGATGTATGCTTTTTCGGAAAATTACGTTCTGCCCGTTTCTCACGACGAGGTTGTGCACGGAAAGTGTTCGCTGATCGGGAAAATGCCCGGCGAATACGAGCAGAAGTTTGCGGGGATGCGCGCGTTTTTCGGGTACATGATGTCGCACCCCGGAAAGAAACTGAACTTTATGGGTTCGGAATTCGGGCAGTTTAAGGAGTGGGATTACGCCGAAGGCGTGGAATTTTTCCTGAAAGATTATCCGATGCACGCGCGGCTTTCGAAGTGCGTGCGCGATCTGAACGAATTTTACCGCAATACGCCCGCGTTTTTTGAAATCGAAGATTCGTGGGACGGATTCGAATGGATTTCCGCCGACGACGCCGATCATAATTTCCTTGCGTATATCCGCCGCGACAAAAAAGGCGGAGAAACGGTGGTGCTGGTGAATTTTTCCGGCGCGGAACTGAATAATTACCGCGTGGGAATTTCCGGAAAAAAATATCGTACCGTTTTCGATACCGATTCGAAATTATACGGCGGAAGCGGAAAGGTACAGAAGCGCGTTTATCACGCGGAAAAGGTTTCGGCGAACAACAAGGAAACGTCGATTGCGGTGGATATGCCGCCGCTTTCCTGCAAGTATCTCGTGCGCTGCGAATAACGCGGCTGTGTAACGGAACGAGCAGGCTGAAAACAGTAAAAAATAACCGTGCGGCGGAATAACGCCGACAAAGGGGAAAATAAATATGCAGAGAAAGAAAGAATGTGTAGCAATGCTTCTCGCGGGAGGACAAGGCAGTCGCCTGTACGCCCTGACGAGCAGCATAGCCAAACCCGCGGTTGCGTACGGCGCGAAGTATCGGATTATCGATTTTCCGCTTTCCAACTGCATCAATTCGGGAATCGATACGGTGGGCGTTTTAACGCAGTATCAGCCGCTGATTCTGAACGAATACATCGGGAACGGGCAGCCGTGGGATCTCGACCGCGCTTACGGCGGCGTACATATTCTTTCACCGTATCAGGGAAAATCGCGTTCTTCGTGGTATGAAGGAACTGCGAACGCCATTTATCAGAACATGCACTTTATGAAAATGTACGACCCCGATTACGTTCTGGTGCTTTCGGGCGACCACATTTATAAAATGGATTATTCCGAAATGCTGAAGGCGCATATCAAAAACGGCGCGGCGTGCACGATTGCGGCGATCGAAGTGCCGCTTTCCGAGGCTTCGCGTTTCGGGGTGCTGAATACGAATCCGGACGGTTCGATTTACGAATTCGAAGAAAAACCGAAGCAGCCGAAAAGCAATCTCGCGTCGATGGGCATTTATATTTTTACGGCGTCGAAACTTTTTAGATACCTCGAAGAGGACGATAAAAATCCCGATTCTTCGAAGGATTTCGGAAAGGACGTGCTTCCCGCGATGCTGAAAGCTGGCGAAAAAATGTATTCGTATAAATTCGAAGGATACTGGAAAGACGTCGGAACGATTGCGTCGCTCTGGCAGGCGAATATGGATTTGCTGGATGAAAAACCGGTATTCGACGTAGGCGGAACGGAGTGGAAAATTCATTCGAGAAATCCTTTGGCTCCGCCCGAATACATAGGCAACGAAGGCGTTGTGAAAAATTCGATGATAGCGCTCGGCTGCGAAATCGACGGCTGCGTGGAACATTCGGTGCTGGGAAGCAACGTAGTTGTGGAAAAGGGCGCGGAGGTGAAAGACGCCGTGATTCTTGCCAACAGCGTGATTAAAGCCGGCGCGAAAGTTTCGTATTCGATTATCGACGAAAACGTAACCGTGGGAAAAGACGCCGTGGTAGGCGTGGAACGGAACGCGAAGGCGGAAATCGTGGTTCTCGGCAGAGACCTGACGGTGAAAGACGGCGTGAAAGTGCTTTCCGGGCAAAAGCATGAAAAGGATATAACGGAATAATCCGAGGGGGAGAAAGAAAAAATGGCGGCAACGGCAGTAGGCGTAATATTTACGAATTTGCACGGGGAGAAAGTTCCCGAGCTGGTACGGAAACGGACGATAGCATCCATTCCGTTCGGCGGAAGATACCGGCTGATTGATTTTCAGCTTTCGAATATGGTAAATTCGGGCATCACTACGGTGGGACTGATGACGACGAACAATTATCGTTCGCTGATCGACCATATCGGCAGCGGGAAAGACTGGGATCTTGCCCGCAAAGACGGCGGAATTATTCTGCTTCCGCCCTTTTCGGACGTGGCGGAGAAACCGTATACGACGCGGCTGGAAGCGCTTTGCGGCGTGAAGAGTTTTTTACGGAAGCGCCGTGAAAGTTACGTTGTTCTTTGCGACTCCGACGGCGTGGCGCGCATGAATATCGCCGACGTGATTGCGTATCACGAGAGCAAAAACGCCGATATTACGATGGTTACGCGGCGCGCGACGGCGGAAAACCGCGTGAACGGAATGTTGCTGAAAGCAAATACGGACGGACGGGTAACCGAAGTGAGAATCAATCCGGTGATTACCGAGCCGGAATGCGCGGATACATACGTAAACGTATCGGTGTTTAACCGCGAATTTTTAATCAATCTGATTGACGACGCGGCGTCGAGAGGGTTGACGAGCTTTGAAAACGACGTCATTGCAAGGCAGATTCATGCCCTGAAAATTTATCGGTACGATTTCAAAGGCTTTTATGCCGAAATCGATTCGCTGACGAACTATTATAAATACAACATGATGCTGCTCGATAAGGAAGTGCGCAATCAGTTGTTCGGCGCGCGCGACGTGTATACGAAAGTGCGCGACAGCGCGCCTTCCAAATACGGGACGAGCGCTATCGTGAAAAATTCTCTGATTTCCGACGGGTGCGTGATTGAAGGAATCGTGGAAAATTCGATTCTCTTCCGCGGCGTAAAAGTGGAAAAAGGCGCCGTAGTACGCAATTCGATTGTCATGCAGGACAGCGCGATTCACGCAAACGCCGTGCTGAATTGCGTGATTACCGATAAAAACGTTGAAATTACGGAAAGAAGAGTGCTGAGCGGTTGCGAAAGTCTGCCGTATTATGTGCAGAAGGGGAGCAAACTGTAAAGCACGGCAGCTATGTCAAACATAATAAATTTATTGTGTCTGACATAGCATAAATGAAACGCATACGGGAGGAAAAAGAAAATGAGCGAAACAAAAAGCGGAACGACGAAAAATGCACGCAGAGCGACGCTTGTGAAAACGAATCGGACGATTGCCCGCGCGGGGAAAAACGCCGGAACGGCGCCCGAGCGTGCGAAAGAAGCGAAAATCAAGGACGAAAAGGAAATGCCGAAAGTAAAAATCATTACGGACGAAAAAGACGATTTGAAAACCGCGGCGAAAGAGGAACAGGCGGTAACGATAACGCCGAAACGGAAAATATTGTTTGCTGCTTCGGAATGCACGCCGTTCATCGCTACGGGCGGACTGGCGGAAGTAATCGGTTCGCTTTCGAAATCGCTTGCGCGGGACGAAGGATACGACGTGCGCGTTGTGTTGCCGTTGTATTCGGATATACGCGACGATTACAGACAGCGCTTTACTTACCTTGGCAATATCAATGTGCCGCTCGGCTGGCGTAACCAGTATTGCGGAATATTTTCTTACGAGGAAAGCGGCGTAACGTTCTATTTTCTCGATAACGAATACTATTTTCGTCGCGGCGGCTGCTACGGCTATTACGACGACGGGGAAAGATTTGCGTTTTTCTCCCGCGCGGTCATGGAAATTCTCGGTTTTCTGCAGTTTTATCCCGACGTGTTGCATTGCCACGACTGGCAGGCTGCTCTGGCGGCGATTTATCTGAAAACGATTTATTGCCACAGACGTGAATACAGCCTGATCCGCGCCGTATTCACGATACATAATATCGAATATCAGGGGAAATATTCGTTGGACGTTTTGGAAGATTTATTCGGGATTTCCAACGATTACAGATATCTGCTCGAATTCGACGGTTGCGCGAATCTGATGAAAGCGGCTATCGAATGTTCGGAAACGTTCACGACGGTGTCGCCGACTTACGCGGAAGAAATCAAGCGCGCGGAATATGCGCACGGGCTGCAAAACGAAGTGGAAAGAAACGCTTTCAAACTGCGCGGAATTCTGAACGGCATCGACGTGAAATCGTACGATCCGGCTACCGATCCTGCGTTATTTGCTTCATACAGTGCGGAAAATCCCGCGAGAAAAGCGGTTTGCAAGGCGGAATTACAGAAAATGCTCGGTTTGCCGGTGCGGGAGGACGTGCCCGTCGTCGCGATGATTTCCCGTCTGGTGGCGCATAAAGGACTCGATCTCGTGCGGGCGGCGATAGAGGAACTGCTGGCGGACGACGTTCAGTTTGTGCTTCTCGGCACGGGCGATTCGGAATACGAAGCGTATTTCAAGGACCTTGCGAATCGTTATAAAGGCAAAGCGGTTTCGATTATCGCGTTCAACGGCGACCTTTCGCGCAAGATTTATTCCGGGGCGGATATTTTTCTGATGCCTTCGAAGAGCGAGCCCTGCGGGCTTTCGCAGATGATTGCTTCGCGGTATCTCACCGTGCCGGTTGTGCGGGAAACGGGCGGACTGTACGACAGCATCAAACCGTACGGCGCCGGCGGAAACGGATTCACGTTTGCCGCGTATAACGCGGGGGATATGCTTTACGTTCTCCGCGAAGCGGTTTCACTGTATAAGAATAAGCCGGAATGGCAAAAACTAATGATAAAGGCGGGTACTACGGATTTCTCGTGGCAGCGTTCGGCGGAAGAGTATAAAAAACTTTATACCGATACGCTCGCTTTACTGAAATAAATAAAAAAGCGGCAGCTTTTAAACCCAAGGAGCAGTATTTTTAGCATGGAAGAACATTTGACGGAACACAAATTGAAACAGATGATCGACAGCAAGCTTTCGCGGTATTTCGGCGTTTCGCCGAAAGAAGCCACGCAGGACCAGATTTACAAAGCCGTGGTGATGAACGTACGCGATATTATGCTGGAAAAACGTCAGCAATTTCACGAAGAACGCAAGGCGAAACGCGCGAAACGCGTATATTATCTTTGCATGGAATTTCTGATGGGGCGTTCGCTGAAAAACAGTCTTTATAACCTCGAACTGCGCGAGACGTACGAAAAAGTTCTGAAATCGTACGGCGTTACGTTGCCGGAACTTTACGAACTGGAGCCGGACGCGGGGCTGGGAAACGGCGGACTCGGCAGACTTGCCGCGTGCTTTCTGGATGCGCTTGCCACGGGAGATTATCCCGCGATGGGCTTTTCTATCCGTTACGAATACGGGTTGTTCAAGCAGAAAATCATCGACGGCTGGCAGACGGAACTTCCCGACGTGTGGCTGCCGGGCGGCGAAGTATGGCTTACGCAGCGTACCGACCACGTATATCGCGTGAAATTCGACGGTTTCGTAGAGGAGAAGTGGACGGACCACGGACTGGAAACCGTGTATCGGAACGCGAAAGAAGTAGAAGCCGTGGCGTACGATATGATGGTGCCGGGGTACAGAAGCAAAGCCGTTTCGGTGCTGAGATTGTGGCGTGCGAAAGGCGTGCAGAATTTCGATATGAAACTTTTCTCGCAGGGAGATTATGCCGCCGTGATGCAGGAGGACAACGAAGCCGACCTGATTTCGAAAGTGCTTTATCCCGCAGACAATCACCAGGAGGGAAAATCGCTGCGTTTAAAACAGCAGTATTTCCTTGTTTCTGCGTCGTTGCAGAATATTTTATCCGACCACAAGCGCCGTTACGGAACGCTTTCCACGTTGCCCGAACTTGCAGCGATTCACCTGAACGATACGCATCCCGCGCTGGCGATTCCCGAATTGATGCGACTTTTAATCGACGAGAACGGAATGGGCTGGGAAGAAGCCTGGAACATTACCACGAGCGTATGCGCGTATACGAATCATACCGTGCTTGCCGAAGCGCTTGAAACATGGCCGGAAGATCTGATTGCAAGAAGATTGCCGAGAATTTATTCGATACTGAAAGAAATCAATCGTCGTTTCTGCGAAGATTTGTGGAAGCGTTTTCCCGGCGACTGGAACAAAATTTCGCGTATGGCGATTATTTCTTACAACACCGTCCGCATGGCGAATTTGTCGGTGGTCGGCTCGCATAGCGTGAACGGCGTTTCGAAATTGCACAGCGACATCATCAAAAAAAGCGTATTCAAAGATTTCTACGATTATACGCCGGAAAAATTTACGAACGTTACGAACGGCATCGCGCATCGGCGCTGGCTGAATCAGTCGAACCCCGAACTGTGCGCGTTGCTGGACGATTGCATCGGCGAGGGATATGCGAAGAATGCGGCGAAGCTGGCGGACTTTAAGAAATACGAAAACGACGAATCCGTGCTGAAACGGCTGGAAGAAATCAAGCGGATTAAAAAGCAGCAGTTTGCGGATTATGCGTTCAGAAAGCAGGGGGTAAAAATCGACCCCGAAACGCTGTTCGACGTTCAGGCGAAGCGTCTGCACGAATACAAGCGCCAGCTTTTGAACGTGTTGCATATCGTTACCGATTATATCGCGTTGAAAGAAAATCCCGATTTGCCGATGCAGCCGAAAACGTATATTTTTGCGGCGAAAGCGGCTGCCGGGTATTATATGGCGAAAAAAATCATCAAACTGATTTGTTTCCTTGCCGAAGATATCCGCAAAGACCCGAAAATCAGCGCAAAACTCAACGTTGTGTATATGGAAGATTACAACGTAACGATGTCCGAAATGCTGATGCCCGCTTCGGAACTTTCCGAACAGATTTCGCTGGCGGGAAAAGAGGCGAGCGGTACGGGAAACATGAAATTCATGATCAACGGCGCTCTGACCGTAGGGACGCTGGACGGCGCGAACGTGGAAATGGCGGAGCGTGTGGGCGAGGAGAATATCTTTATTTTCGGCTTGAAATCGGACGAAGTGGCGCAGATTTGGCGGAACGGATATTCTTCGAGCGCGTATTACAACAAAGACAGCATGCTGCGTAAAGTGCTGGAAACGCTGATCGTGGGCTTCAACGGAGAATCGTTTGCGGATATTGCGAATTATCTGCTTACGGGCTCGCCCGTTGCCGACCCGTATATGTGTATGGCGGATTATGATTCGTACGTGCTTACGCAGAACCGTATTTCCGATTTGTACGCAAACGACAAACGCTCGTGGAATCAGAAATCGTTGCGGAATATCGCGGCGGCGGGGTATTTTGCGGCGGACCGTGCGATTAAAGAATATGCCGACAATATCTGGCACTTGAAGTCTTTGAAATAACGGCGGACAAAACTCTGTCGGAAAACGATTCTGTTTGTTCTTTGGGACGATTTTCCGACGGCGATACGGATGAACGATGGAATTTTACTACGATTCTCTTGATAAAAACTGTAAAGAAATCCGCGGCGGAGTGCGGGAGGGGCAACCTTTCCGCCTCCGCTTATTTTGCCGCGACGAAACGTCGAAACGGTATATGTTTCCGTCGGACAACGCGTATTTTCTTCTGGCGAAAGACGGCGAAGCGAAGGTTTCGTATCCGATGACGAAAACGGAGTACGGTTATACGATAGAACTTTCAGTGGAAGAGCGCGGCTTGTATTTTTATTCGTTTTACATTGAAAACCGCGGCTATTTCGTTTACGGAAACCGTCATAACGGAAGAATTTCGGCGTATGACGACGGAAGTTATCTGCTTACCGTTTCCTCGCCGGATTATCAAACGCCGCAATGGCTGAAAGGCGGCGTGATGTATCAGATTTTTCCCGATCGGTTCTGCCGCGCCGACATCGATATTTCCGATGCGGACGAACCTGTATTGGCAGGGCGGATTTTACGCGAGGACTGGGGCGGAATGCCGTCTTATAAGCCGAACGAGCGCGGAAAAGTGCTGAATAACGATTTTTTCGGGGGCAATCTGCGCGGAATCGAAAGCCGGTTGCCGTATCTGAAATCGTTGGGCGTTACGGCGATTTATCTGAATCCGATTTTCGAAGCGGCGTCGAATCACCGCTACGATACTTCCGATTATATGAAAATCGACCCGTTTCTCGGCTCGGAAACAGATTTTTCGGCGCTGGTTGATGCTGCGGAAGCGGCGGGAATCCGTCTGATTTTAGACGGCGTTTTCAACCATACGGGCGACAACAGCTTGTATTTTAACAAATACGGAAAATTTCCGTCGGTCGGGGCGTTTCAATCGACGGATTCGCCGTATTTTTCGTGGTATACTTTTCAGCATTTTCCCGATAAATACAGCAGTTGGTGGGGCATCGATATTCTGCCCGAAGTCAATGAAAATTCGCAAGACTATCAGGACTTTATTTTCGGAGAATATCGTCGCGAAAACGGCGAAAAGCAAGAGAAAAATGACGGTGGAACGAGCGACGAAACTTCTGTTGCGGGGCGGAATACAGCCGCTAAAGAACGGGGAGTTCTGAAAAAATGGCTTTCGTACGGAATCGGAGGGTATCGACTGGACGTAGCCGACGAATTGCCCGACTTTTTCTTGAAAAAGCTGAGAAAGAGCGTGAAAGAGTCGAATGAAAACGCGATTATAATCGGCGAAGTCTGGGAAGATGCGTCCGACAAAATCGCGTATTCCGCGCGGAGAGAATATCTGCACGGAGAAGAATTAGACAGTGTGATGAACTATCCGTTCAAAGACGCGATTGTTTCGTATGTGAAGGACGGAAATTCGGGCTTTTTTGCGGAAACCGTAGCGAAAATCGTAGACCATTATCCGAAGGCTACGCTTGATTGTCTGATGAATATTCTGGGAACGCACGATACGGCAAGGATTCTCACTGTGCTTGCGGGCAAAAAGGCGTATACCAAGGATGAAATGGCGGCGGATAGTGCGTTTCTTAGCGACGAAGAGAGAAAACGTGCCGTTGCGGATTTGAAAATAGCCGCGTTGTTGTTGTTTACGTTGCCGGGAGTGCCTTGTATTTATTACGGCGACGAAATCGGAATGGAAGGCTTCGGCGATCCGTTTTGCCGCAGGTGCTTCGATTTTCGGCGTGCAGACGAGCGGCTGCTGGAATTTTATCGGAAATTAGGGGAAGTACGGGAGAAATATCGCGATATTTTTGCCGAAGGCGAGTATGAAGAAGTTTTTGAAAAAGACGGTTGTTGTGCTTTTCGTCGTGTCGGAGGGACGAAAGCCGTATATGTGTGCGTGAATTTATCGCGGGAACAATTTTGTATGAGCGTGCCGTCTGGTACTTGGAATTTATTGACGGATGAAACGATGCCGCCGAAAATTTCGTTGAAGCACGGCGATTATTATTGTTTCCTTGCCGGACTTTCAAACTGAATTTATTTTGTAGTATGCGTATCAGAATTATTGTAAAATCATGCGTAATTTAATCGGAAATCTTAACCGATTGTCTGTATTTGTCGTTTTTAGGTACAACATTTCGTAAAAGCTGTATTTTACGAAATGTTATTTGTATACCCTTTCGGGCTGAAATTCGATGAATTTGAATGAAAAAACATTGATTTTCGACGAATTTGATTCTTTACGGAATTCAGAAAAACATTTTACGAAAAATCTGTCGGTCGCCTTGACGGATTTATTGACAAAGCGTTTTTTTTGCGCTACACTATTATTATGAAAGAAAATTATTATACGACAAGAAATCTTAAAGATAACGAGAAAATTTCGGAACTGCTTGAAAAGCAGTTACCCCCGTTTTGTTTCGATTATTTCCTCGGAATCGAATCGCTTACAAGCTGTCAGACGCGCCTGAAATATGCGTATGACCTCTGTATTTTTTTCGACTTTCTCTGCCGCAAAAAATATCCGAAAAAAGCTCCTCTCGATTTGACTCTGGAAGATTTGGAAGCCGTAACGAACAACGATATAGAATTGTTTTTAAGCTATCTTTCCGGGTATCGGTATAACGGAAAAATACTCACCTGCGACGCGCCTGCAAAATCGCGCAAGCTTTCTGCCGTGCGCGCCATGTTCAAATATTTCTTCAACAAAGGCTATATCGAAGTGAATAATGCGGCGAAAGTAGCCACGCCGAAATGCCGCGAAAAAGAGATTATACGATTAAACGAAAACGAGGTATCGGAACTGCTTTCCGTTGCCGAAAGCGGGCGCGGACTTACCAAACACGCCATCGGTTATCACGATAAAACGCGTGTGCGCGATACGGCGATTTTAACGCTGTTTTTAGGCACGGGAATTCGTATCAGCGAACTTGTAGGTTTGAACGACGACAGCGTAAATTTCGAAGATAATTCGTTTGTGGTTACCCGCAAAGGCGGCGGTCAGGCAATCCTCTATTTTTCCGACGAAGTGGCGTTCGCTTTAAAAGAATATATCGCCGAAAAGAACAACGACCCGAAAATTCCGGAAAACGAAAACGCCCTGTTCCTTTCCATGCAATACAAGCGAATTAATGTACGCTCCGTTGAGTTTCTGGTAAAAAAATACAGCAAAACGGTAACGCCGCTGAAGAAAATTACGCCGCACAAACTTCGCAGTACGTACGGCACGAGATTGTATAACGAAACGGGCGATATTTACGTGGTTGCCGACGTTCTCGGACATAAAGACGTCAACACCACCAAACGCCACTATGCCGCCATTACGCAGGAAAATCGCAAGCGCGTTGCCGGTGCCGTGAAACTGCATATCAATTCCTCTTTATCGGATTCTTCTGCGAATAATTCCGATGAAACGGGCAATAAACGATAATATGATAGACATAATAATATAATTATGATTGACATAGTAGATAAAAAACAAAAACAATATCAGGTTATCCGGGACGAATCGCCGCAAGAAAAGATTTACATTCTGCAGCCGATTACCGAAGATAATGAAGCAGACGAACGTTCGCTGACGGAAGAAGCAAAGTCTTTGATAGAGAGTGCCGGCGCTGCCGTTGCGGGCGTTACGGTGCAAAAGTTGCGGAATATCTCCCCCGCCACCGTATTCGGTTCGGGAAAACTGCGCGAAATTGCGGAGCTTCTGGACGGACTGGAGGTTACGGTGCTTTTCAACGGAGACCTTACGCCGTCGCAGACGCAAAACATTTCCGCTGCGCTCGGCGGAAGAAAAGTCATCGACCGCACCACTCTGATTCTGGATATTTTTGCGCGTAACGCAAAAACTTCCGAAGGGAAACTGCAGGTAGAACTTGCGCAGTTGAAATATCTTTATCCGCGCCTGAAAGGAAAAGGCGGCGCCCTCTCCCGTCTCGGCGGCGGCGTGGGAACGCGCGGCCCCGGAGAAACGCGACTGGAAACGGATCGGCGATACATCCGCGGCAGAATCGAATATCTTGAAAAACGGCTTGCCGAATTGAAAAAACGCAGGAAATTACAAACGGAACGCCGTAAGAAAACGCAGACGAAAACGATAGCGCTTGTCGGTTACACAAACGCGGGAAAATCCACTTTGCTGAATTATTTCTGTAACGAAAACGTATATGCCGAAAATCGGCTTTTTGCAACGCTGGACGCCACCGCCCGTAAATTTACGATTGACGGCGAGGATTATCTGCTGATCGATACCGTCGGTTTTTTACGGGATTTGCCGCACAATCTGATAGAAGCGTTCCGTTCCACGCTGGAAAGCGTTCTGAATTGCGAACTTGCCGTCATTGTCTGCGACGCGGCAGCCGATTTCGATATGCAGATGAAAACAACCCTCGGCGTGTTGCATTCGCTGAATTTTTCGGCGCCTTATATCGTTGCCGTGAATAAAAGCGATATGCTTGACGAGGATGCGCGGGCGCTTTATCCAGCCGATTGCGTTTTTATTTCGGCGAAAACCGGTGCGGGAACAAACGATTTGAAACGCAGAATTTCCGATGTGTTTCGTGTAAACAGAACGGAATGTTCGCTGCTTGTGCCTTATACCCGTATGAAAGAATATTCCAGGCTGAAAGATTATGTTGCCGAACGTTCGGTAGATTATACGGACGACGGCGTTGTGGTGGTGTGTTTCGTCGAAAACGAAAGACTTGCTTTGTTTTCGGATTGGATTGTGCGATAGATATAACAGTGCGCGGAATAGCTTGAAAAGCTTTTTATGCAAATAAAATCATTTCTGCGAAAAAGCGGTTAAAATGATGAATTGTCAAGCTAAGTGCAACACTTAGAGAGAAAAAAGTTAAATAAATC
>ERZ808270.389-NODE-389-length-26207-cov-3.777952_pt1 | contig 26207 bp, 28 predicted proteins | sample MGYA00521082_ERZ808270 | MGnify/ENA primary metagenome ERZ808270 (study PRJEB31516, sample SAMN03275594) | gut metagenome | biome: mammalia-associated habitat; material: feces | host: Papio cynocephalus | place: Kenya | collected 2012-07-27 ... | reverse complement strand
TATGTGAGTGATAATGTTACATACGCTAATGGTGTAAATTTGAATTCAGTAGTTTTAGATAATGGGTATCTTTATGTGATGCTTAGATATGGAGTACTGATAATTATATTTTATATAGTTGTTGCATATCTATTGGCAAAAAAAAATAAAAATAATGGATATATATTGATAACATTAATATTAGTATTGGTTACTAATTTTATGGATAACGACTTAGTCGATTACTCATTCCTTCCATTTATATTGTGGGCATTTAATGAGATTAATATGGAAAATAGTGTAAAGTCGAAATTAAGATTAATACTAGCCAAAGGAGAAAATCAAGTATGAAATCAGTACTTGTTATTATCTCGACATATAATGGAGCAAAGCATATTGAGCGACAGATGGATTCAATCTTTGAGCAGACTGGTGTAAATGTTCAGGTTTTAGTTCGAGATGATTGCAGTAAAGATAATACGGTGGAAATTGTACAAAAATATGCACAGAATCATCCGCAAAACAAAATTGAAATCATAAAGGGAGAGAATGTTGGCTTTGCAAAGAGCTTTTGGCTGGGTCTTTCGATGTGCGGTGATGCGGATTACTATGCTTTTGCGGATCAGGATGATGTCTGGAAACCGAACAAGCTGATCAGGTGCATTGATGTAATGCGGGAAACAGATCGGATTCCACAGCTGGCGTATTGCAAAATGCAGCGGAGTGATGTCCAACTGAATCGCCTGGACGAACAGACTGAAGTTTTGAAACCCGAACAGCTGACAAAGAAACTTACACTAATTAAAACATACAATTATGGTGCAGCAACGGTTATCAATAAGAGCGCAAAAGAGCTGGTTTGTAGAGTGTGGCCAGAGGTGGAGGATTTACCACATGATATGTGGGTTGGAACATTATGCTATTGGTTTGGTAAAGTATATTATGTAGATGAAGAGCTTTACTATTGGATTCGGTATGATACCAGCGTTACAGGAGAAGGAACAAAAGCAACGGCAATTCAATATAGACTGAAAAAGACGCTGCAAAAGAAGTCGTATCCCAACATCAGCACGGCAATGTTAGAGTTTTACAGTGATCTTCTACAACCTGAGGATCGGGCTTTTTTGAAAAAAGCGAGTGATTACAAAAAAGTGTTCAAAGACAAAATGTCACTTTTATTTGATCCGACTTTCAAAAGGTTAACGTTCGGTGGAACGTTTGCATTAAAGATTGGAATTTTGTTGAATTGGTATTGAGGGGGAAGAAAGGATGAAGCAAAAAGTATCAATTGTTGTTCCAGTATACAACGTAGAAAAATATCTGAAACGATGTGTTGATTCACTTATTGGGCAAAGTTATCCTAATCTTGAAATTCTCTTGGTGGATGATGGATCAAAAGACACCTCACTTTCGATCTGTAAGAAATATGAACTAAAAGATTCTCGAATTAGAGTGTTTCATAAAGCAAATGAGGGACTTGGTCTGGCACGAAATTATGGTATTGAAAGAGCATCAGGTAAATATATTACATTCATTGACTCAGATGATTATTTAACACAGGATGCTATTGAGTCTATGTTAGAAAAGGCAGTTGCGACAGATGCAGATATTGTAATTGCGAGTCACTATTATAAAAATAAGGCACAGAAAGTTACATTGCAGGAGCGTTTATACTGTGGGACAGAAATTAAAGAGTCTCTTATGGTTCATATGATGGGCAATATGGGAAACAAGCTAGATGCTCTTTCTTATACTGCATGGGGAAAATTATATAAAAAAGATTTGTTCAAAAAAAATAATCTTGTCTTTCCATCTGAGAGAAAATTTATATGGGAGGATTTAGCATTTAGCATAGAGGCTTATCCCATGTGTGAGAAAGTATATGTTCTTCATAAACCTGTCTATTATTATTGTTTTAATGAGGGTTCTTTGACACATACATACAAGCAAAACAAATTGGAACTTGTTATGGAATTGTATGGCTATATGTGTGTAAGAATACAGGAACTGAATTTACCAGATGAAGCACAATATCGTTTGGATACAAATTTTATTGGTCATATTCGTACTTGCATTAAACTTGAGGTGTTTTATGCGGATAAAAATGGTTTTGGAACGGCAATTCAAAACATCCGAAAAATTTGTTTAAGAAAAGATGTCCAAACGATAATAAGAAGTTATCCAAAAGCTTCTTTTAATAAGTCACAATACGTTTACAACTTTGCAATGGAACATATGTGGATTTATGTTGTATATTTCTTGACGTGGCTTCAGAATAAAAAGAAGAGAATTGAGTAAGTAATGGAAAATACAAGAAAAATATATTTCAAAAATAATAATAAGTTTTTAAAGTATGCATTGCTCAAAGAACATGAATGGTATCTGTATTGTTTTCAGAAAAAATTACGCGCGGAAGAAAAAGCAAGCAATATTATTTCGAGATTTATTCATCGAATGAGCAAGAATAGACTGGGTACAAAATTGGGAATTTATATACCAGCAGGAGTTTTTGATGAAGGATTACATATTTGGCATTACGGTAATATTATTGTAAATGCAGAATCTAAAGTTGGAAAAAATTGTATGTTGCATGGAGATAATTGCATAGGAAATAATGGTAAGACCGAAGGGTGTCCAATTATTGGTGATAATGTTGACATTGGAACAGGTGCAAAAATACTAGGTGCTATTCAGATTGCCAATGGAGTTAAAATTGGCGCAGGAGCGGTTGTTGTAAAAAGTTGTCTAACTGAAAACGCTACGATTGTCGGAATTCCGGGCAAAGAGGTTGAAAGAAAATAATAGGAGAGCGGAAATGGACAACACACCTAAAATCTCAGTGATTATGAGTGCGTATAATGAGTCGTTCGATGAACTGAATAGAAGTATAGACTCCATTATAAATCAAACATACCAGAATATTGAATTTATAATCATTAGCGATAATCCAGAAAACAAGAATATAAAGACGGCAGTTCAAGCTGCAAATGATCAGAGAATAAAATTTATAGAGAATAAAGAAAATATCGGCTTAGTCAAAAGCTTAAATAGGGCTATTAGTAAAGCAACAGGAAACTTTATTGCACGAATGGACGCTGATGATATTAGTAGGAAAACTCGCTTGAATGATGAAATGCAATATATGCAGCAGAAGAATTTAGATATTATAGGATCATTTGTTGAAATAATAGACGAAAATGATACTGTTCAAAAGAGTATTATGAGGTTTCCTGTTACAGCTTCTCATGTCAAGTTGTTTATGCGTTGGGGAAACTGTTTGGCACATCCTACATGGTTGGCCAAGTTAAAAGTCTATCAAGAATTAAATGGTTATCGGCATGTACCTCATTGTGAAGATTACGATTTTATTCTGCGGGCAATAGCTCATGGATATAAAGTTGGAAATATCCCGAAAGTTGAACTGAGTTATAGAATACGTCAGAGTGGCGTATCAAAATCACATGAGGCAGAGCAATTTCTCCTAAGAGATTATCTTGCCAAAAATATGAAACGGATCGATTCGCTCACGGAAGAGTCCATTACAGAGTTTCTTGACACTGAAAAATTTCATGGGCAGCTGGAGCAACTTTCGCACTACAAAGATACAAAGCAAATAATAAAAAATGAGGCAGGTATAAAAAAAATCAAAGCAGTTGCAAAAATTCCGAGAAATCGGTTCTTTTGGAGAGATATCATCGAAAAAACAACGCTGTTACTACGAGAGCATGTATAATTGAAAGGATGGATCCAGTGGAAAGGCTTTTACTTTTAATGCCTTCATTTATGGGGTATGAGAAAAGTTTACAAAATCAGCTAAAAAAAAATTATGAAGTAACGTGGCTTAATTGTGATCAATATGATAAGGCAATTCTTGAAGAATATAAAAAATGCAGTAAATTTCGATGGATGTTACGAAAAACTTCTTTAGAGATCAATGAACACGATCAAGAAAGAGCCGAAGCCAAGTATTTGATGCAAACGCTTGAAAAAGTAAGTACAGCAAAGAATTATTATTCGATAGTATTTTGTATCAATGGGGCTTTTTTGTGTGATGAATTTTATCAAGTGATAAAGGAAAGAAATCCACAAGCGCGGTTTATCTACTATGCGTGGGATGATGTGAAAAACCTGATAAAGCAATCACATATCAAGTTTTTCGATGAGAAATTTGCGTATAATATTTCTGAATGCAAAAGGTATAATTTTTCGTATTGTCCGATGTTTGTCCAAAATGAAACAATAGGTCATGATTCGGAAGATTTATATGATATTCTTTTTATTGGATCAGCTCATTCAGATCGACAGAAAATTGCAGATGAACTGTATTCAAAGTATGGAAAAAAGTACAGACTGTTTATTTATTTATATGATCCCGTACATACGAATGGACAGTTTTGTTATGACTTACCATTGACGTATGAAAAGTATATAGAGTATATGCGAAAATCGAAAGCTCTTATAGATATACCGCAATCTACGCAAAAAGGTCCCACGACTCGTTCATTTGATGCATTGTTAACAAAGACGAAAGTTATTACAGTGAATCCGTACATAAAAGATTATCCAATCTATTCTGACAACATCTTGATTGTAGACAGGAACAATATTGTGATCGATGATTCGTTTATAAAAAAACCATATATTGAAACTAGCTATCAGCCATTGACGGTCCAGAAATGGTTAAAAAAATTTAATTTATAAGGAAAAATAATGAAAATTCTAGTTATTAACTGTCATCCAGATAACCGTGGAGATGAAGCGGCTGTTCATGCGATGGTAGATGAAATAAGTGCTGCATATCCAGGAGTTGAAATTACACTGGCTATCCGTGGTGCTGGTACAAAATATCCCAATATGCCATCAAATGTAAAAATGATTCATCAGTTTATGCCTATTTCTTTTAAAGCAAAAGTTGCACATAAAATAGCAGTTCTGACGGGGGGAAAAGTGGCGATTTCTGCACATGAGAAAGAGTTGATTTCGGAAATTTCTAAAGCTTATATTATTTTACATGCGCCGGGTGGTCCAAGCATTGGGGACACATATTATGGTGATGAGCCAACCTATCTTGCAATTTATGATTTACTGATTGCAATGCATAAACCATATATGTTTTTTGCTCCATCTATGGGACCGTTTCAGAGAAAAGAGCGTAATTCATGGCGCAAAAAGATACTGGAACATTCTGAAGCTATTGTGTTAAGAGATCCAATTTCAGAGAAATATGTACGTGAATTTGTTCCAAATAAAAAGATTTCTTTGACTTTGGACTCGGCTTTTCAGCATGATGTAAATATTGAACCAAATCAAGAAAAGTTGAATCAATATATGGAATTGAAGAGCTTTTTAGAAAAACATGAAAAATGTGTAGGTGTGACAATTACAGATTTACAGTGGCATCCGGTGTATTCAAAAGATTCTGTGATCGCAAAAAAAATTTACGATGTATTTTATGGCTTCCTTTCAAGCATTACAAAGGCTGGCTATGGTGTGGTGTTTATTCCGCAATTATACGGAGAAGGAAACGATTATGATTTAATGTGTACATTCTGTTGTGATACAAATGATTATTTTGTAGTGAGAGCGAATGATGAACGATATGATACCTATTTTCAACAATATTTGATAGGTCAGTTATATGCGGTTGTTGGCATGCGATACCATAGTAATATTTTTTCTGCAAAGATGGGAACCCCTTTCATTTCGATATCATATGAACAGAAGATGAAGGGCTTTATGGGAAAAATGAATTTAGCAGAGTATTGCATTGACCTTCAGAATTTGTCGAAAGATGTTTTGAAAAATCGTTTTGATCATCTTGTAGATCACTACGATGAATACAAAAAGTACCTTTGTAATAAACATGTCTTTATGAAAGCTGAAGCTCATAAAACAACGGATATTTTAGAAATGGTATTGGGAAAAAAAGAGAAGGCACAGTAATATGAACAGAACTCAAAATGCAACAAGAAATATAGTGTTTGGAGTCATCCTGAAGCTTTACCAAATTTTATTGCCGTTTATAATGCGGACGGCAATGATTTATCTGATGGGAGTAGAGTATTTAGGATTAAATAGTTTGTTTACATCCATTTTGCAAGTATTGAATCTTGCAGAACTGGGAGTAGGATCGGCGATGGTTTATAGTATGTATAAGCCAATTGCTAAGAATGATAAATCAACAATTTGTGCATTGTTAAATCTATATAAAAAATACTATTTTATTATTGGACTAATAATTGCTTGTGTTGGTGTATTATTGACCCCTTTGATTCCGAAACTAATAAGCGGAGATATTCCGAGACAGTTAAATGTTTACATTTTATATCTGCTGAATTTAGCAGCCACGGTAATGACGTATTGGTTGTTTGCCTATAAGAATTCTTTACTTCAAGCCTATCAGCGAAGCGATATAGAAAGTAAGGTGACAATTATAACAATATCTCTTCAATATTCAATACAACTGGTTGTCTTGTGGCTGTTTCATAATTATTATATTTATATTGTAGTTGTGCTCTTTACGCAGGCAATGGCGAATATTATTACGGCAATGATAGCATCGCGTTTGTATCCAGATATGGAACCAAAAGGAAATTTGCCGGATGAAACGGTCAAAACAATTAATCATAGAATCAAGGATCTGTTTACCGCAAAACTCGGAGCAACGATTGTTAATTCGGCAGATACGATTGTCATTTCGGCTTTTTTGGGTTTGACAATTCTTGCTATATATCAAAATTACTATTTTATCATGTCTTCAGTTATGGGAATTTTGACAGTAGTTTTTAGTTCCTGTTTGGCTGGGGTTGGTAATAGCATGGTAACGGAGAACGCAGAAAAAAATTATAACGATTTTAGAGTCCTTACCTTCTTGATAAATTGGATAGTCACCGTTTGCATGTGTTGCTTTGCAACAGTATATCAACCATTTATTGAACTTTGGGTAGGAAAAGCATACATTTTTGATGAAGGTGTTGTTGCACTTTTTTGTGTTTATTTTTACCTCGTAACGATGCAGCAGGTAAATGGAATGTATAAAGATGCGGCAGGTGTGTGGCATCAGGATAGGTTTCGTCCACTTATTGCAGCAATGGTCAATTTATTTTTAAATATTGTGTTAGTTCGATTTTGGGGGATTTATGCAATCTTGCTTTCAACTATCATTAGTTATGCTTTTGTATCAATGCCATGGATGATTAGTAATGTTTTTAAGTATGTATTTCATAGAAGCTTGAAGCAATTTGTGAAAGAGTTTTTGACCTATTTCTTTGCTGCATGTGCTATTACATTTTTATGCTGGATCTTGTGCAAAACAACAAGAGGATTATCCTTATTGGGACAGATTATAATAAATTTAATTCTTTCGGTTGCTTTATCGAATATAGTGATGTTCGTTATATATAGAGAAAACAGCTATTATAATCAGATGCTTGAACTCGTTGATAAAATAACCAAGTTTAAACTTACAAAAGTATTTAAAATAATAAAAAAATAGTGGGAAACCCTTTCTGCAAAAGCGTATAGTAAAGAGGAAAATAAAATATGTATTCAAGTGAAAGAAATGTGCAAATGCTATTATCACTATTAAAAGCACATAAGATTAAAAAAATGGTATTAAGCCCAGGAAGTGCAAATGCATCCTTTGTAGCAAGTGCACAATATGATGGAGAGTTCGAATTGTACTCCTCTGTTGACGAACGATCCGCAGCATATATTGCTTGTGGATTAGCAGAAGAATCTCAAGAACCCGTTGTGATTTGCTGTACTGGTGCTACTGCATCAAGAAACTATATGCCGGGATTGACAGAGGCATACTATAGAAAGCTGCCGATTGTTGCAGTAACGGCGACAAGACCAATTGCCTGGCTTGGACAAAATCGTGATCAATTGATTGATAGAACCGTTATACCGAATGATATTGCAGTAAAAAGTGTACATCTTCCAGTAATAGAGAATGAGCAAGATGAATGGGAATGTAATTTGAAGATTAATGATGCGCTGCTGGAACTTCAACGAAACGGAGGCGGACCAGTGCATATTAATTTGACTACTTCCTACAGCCTTGATTTTTCTGTAAGTAAACTTCCGGAAGAACGTGTAATTCAACGAGTCGATTTTGGAAGTGAGTTGCCTAAATTATGTAATGGCAATATTGCAATATTTGTAGGGGTTCATTCGGTGTGGAATGAAAACTTAAAAGCTACGGTTGAATCATTCTGTGAGCAATATAATGCATTTGTTTTTTATGATCAAACAAGTAATTACACGGGAAAGTATGGCATTCCTTGTGGAATATTTGATATTTCAGGATTTCCTAATTTAAAAATAGATCTTTTGATCCATTTGGGAAATATATCAGCATCATGGCCAGCATCGGCCAAGGAAATATGGAGAGTGAATCCTGATGGTGAGATTCGGGATACATATCAGCATCTTACAAAAGTATTTGAAATGCAAGAAGAGGATTTCTTTAAAGCGTATTGCGAACACCATCAAAAAAGTCAGATTACACAATATGAAAAGTGGCATGCTATATATCATTCACGAATAGAGGCGATGAGAAACTGTGATAATGAAATGGCATTTTCTTCTTTATGGATTGCACAGAACATGCATAAAAAAATGCCAAAGAATTGTATTATCCATTTTGGAATTTTAAATTCTCTCCGCTGTTGGAATTGCTTTGAAATGGACCAAGGTGTTCGAGGTTATTCAAATACAGGGGGCTTTGGAATTGATGGTGGTGTGTCAAGTTTAATAGGTGCATCCCTTGCGTATTCCGATAAAATATATTATGGTATTTTTGGCGATTTAGCATTCTTTTATGATATGAATAGCTTGGGAAATAGGCATATTGCACCTAATGTGCGTATTCTTGTTGCCAATAATGGATTAGGAGGAGAGTTCAAAAATTCATTGGGAAATGTTCAGAAAGCAGGTTTGGGAGATTTGGCAAATGAATATATTTCTGCTTATGGGCATTATGGTCAAAAGTCACCAGAACTTTTAAAACATTATGCACAAGATTTGGGATTTCAGTATTTATCGGCGACTGATAAAAAGAGTTTCCTTGTAGCAATGAAAGAGTTTACCACAACAGAACATAAAGAAAAACCAATGCTTTTTGAAGTATTTATAGATGAAAAGGAGGATATAAGTGCTCTCGATTTGATTCAGAATCTGGCTGGTTCTTCGGAACGTGAACAAAATATTATTGAAAAAACAAAAAAAATTGCAAAAAATATTCTTGGACGAAATGGTGTGAAAATGATTCAAAAAGTTGTGCGAAAAAACGACTGAGGTGAAAAATGGGAGTAGGTTCAAAAATTCGAGAGTTAATAGACTTTTATTACTCGAAAAAGAATGAAAAAAATATTATTTCAATTAATATTCCAAAAAATCAGGGAAATTTACTGGAAAATAAAGTTGCATTGGTAGTTGGTGGAACTGGTGGAATCGGAGCGGCAATTGCGGAAGCATTTATTGAGGCCGGTGCAAAAGTTATTATTTCGGGAACAAAAGAAGAAAAAGTGAAAAATCTTCTTGAAAAATTTGGCGATTCAGCGAGAGGTATACTGATAGATTTAAATAAGGTATCAGTATTTGATAATAAAGTGTCACAAGCTGTCGCATTATTTCCTGAAAATAGAATTGATATTCTTGTGAATTGTGCAGGAGTACACGGCGATCAAAAATTTGGAACTGTTTCAGAAACAACATATGATTCAGTTATGAATACAAATCTTAAAGGAATGTTTTTTATGACACAGGCAGTGAGCAATTACATGAAAGAGAAGAAAATAAAAGGACATATTCTTAATGTTAGCTCAGCTGCCGCTTTAAAACCCGGCTATACACCCTATGAAATATCAAAAAGTGGAGTTCGGTCATTTACACTGGGAGCGGCTGCTGAATTGATTCCGTATGGGATTATTGTAAATGCGATTGCACCAGGACCAGTTGCTACGCCAATGCTTGGGAGAAAAGAGGAAGATACTTTGTATACTGATTGCATTCCGGCAAAGCGGTTTGCAACACCGTCAGAAATTGGACAATTAGCGGTAATAATGGTTAGTGATATGTGTAATCTGGTAGTAGGCGACACCTTTTATATAAGTGGGGGCTCTGGAACTATTAAATATTGATAATGTGAAGTGGAACGGCAAGATATCATTCGAGCAAGATGGATGTTGAAAAATTAGATGAAAAGCAGGAATACAAAGAACTTCCAGATACTTACGTAATATTTATTACGGAAAATGATTATAAAGCAGGCAAATAAAATTGTATTCTTAATTAGGAAACCAATAACATTTCATTCGTGAAATCGTATATGATAAATCAGGAGATAATTACGTTAACAATCGTTTATGGAGAGATTGATGGGGCAATCAATGACCCGGACACCTATTTTAATCATACCTATTCTCAAAAATGGTTTGAGGACCCTTTTGTTAAGGAGAGATGATCCGGGCGGTAAACAAATCGGAGGTATTAAACAGTAATATTAATTTTGACAGGTGCAAGGTATAGAAATAACAGGATGAGGTAGATTGTGTTCTTACCGGTTAAAACCACAGATAAGAGAATGCAAGCAGTATCAGTAATCCAATCACATTATACAATGTAAATACGCGCACATAGATTCCTTTATAGGAGCCCGGTGTCTCAACGTAAATTTTGTATGAGATCAGGCTTGCCATAGAGGCGATCAGTGTGCCGAGTCCTCCGATATTGGTTCCGATGATAAGAGACTTGATGTTTGTTGTAAAACCGGAGAGCAGAATCGCAGCAGGGACATTGCTCATAAACTGGCTGAAGATAGCGCTCACAAGAATCTCGCGTCTGTTGATCATTTGAACAATTGTCTGACGGATTATAGGAATTCTGCCGATATTTCCAACGAAGATAAAGAATCCGACGAAGCTGATAAGCAGGGCGTAATCCACATGCCGGAATAAATCGGAGCGCTTAATCAACAATACAAGAAGAATTGTGATGATGAGCGCAATCCACCAGGGAATCAGGCGGAATACGACGATCAGGTCAATGACAAAAAGTATAACGTAACATACCGGCTCGGTGTGGCGATTGACGGTTGCAGGGCCGGATAAGTTTGTATCGGCGAAGGCCTGGGCACTGATGCTGATTGGAACGTTCGGTATGGTAAATGTTGTGGCAAGAATCAGGAGCAGGGCAGCGATTGTGACCGGTGCTGTGATCGAAAGGAATTCTGGCAGATGTAATCCGGAGATTCCGTAGAGGTACAGATTTTGCGGATTGCCGAGTGGAGTGAGCATACTTCCGAGATTGGCAGCAATCGTCTGCATCACAATCGTGTAGATCATATGCTGCTCAAGATGGCATTTCTTCAGTACAAGTATGGTAAACGGAACGAATGTGATCAGAGATACATCGTTGGTAATGAACATACTGGAAAAGAAGCAGATTCCGATCAGAAGCCGGATCAGGGTGCGTGATTTATTTGTTTTCTGAAGCAGGATCAGTGCTGCTCTATCAAAGACTCCGATTCGCTGGAAGCCTTTCACTGTAACCATTAGGCAGAAAAGCAGACCGAGTACACGTGTGTCAATATAGCGGATATACTGTTTATCCGGATGTACAATAAAGGCAGACAGGATTGCTAGAAGGAGCGCAATCGTCATAACTTTCTCTTTTTTAAAATAATTTATCATTCGCATAATAGTGAAAGCTCCCTTCCTATTGATAGCTATATACTACCACAAAATTAATTTTCTTTCACTGATAACTATCCTAACACACAGGGGAGGAACAAAATATATAAAGATGTTTTCTTTTTTTGCATTTTTTCGATTTAAAAACCAGTAGGCAAATAAAACAAAATTGTATTTTTAATAGGAATCCGTTATACTATATGCAAAGTATAACGGATTTTTATTAATCAATGAAACCAATAACATTTCATTCGTGAAATCGTATATGATCAATCAGGAGATAACTATGTTAACAATCGTTTATGGAGAGGTTGATGGGGCAATCAATGACCCGGACACCTATTTTAATCATACCTATTCTCAAAAATGGTTTGAGGACCCTTTTGTTAAGGAGATGATCCGGGCGGTAGACAAGTCGGAGGTATTGTCATCCCATGCAATTGAAAGTCCTGTTCTTGGAATTATTCCGACATCGAAATTGTCTGGTGGGGTAAAGGCACTTATCCTTGTTTATAAAAAGCCGGAGTTGTTGATAGATTGTACTGCATGCGGGGAAAATTGTGCCGAATGGATTCTTAAAATTGCGGAAAAACAGGATACTTTGATCAATTTGAATTATTTTATGGATTTTCCGGAACCGTTTGAACTTAAGATACAAAATACCGGGGCTATTTGTCACGATTCCAAAGAATTGTATCGTAATTCTATTCATTTTGTGAGGTGATCAGATCATATGATAGGAAAACACAGAGTTCAAATTGGGGATAATACAATCAGATATGATTTTGTATTGTCACGCAATATTACCATTATACGTGGAGACAGCGGAACTGGAAAGACTACTTTGTATAATCTTATACAGGAAATGAATCAAAAGAAAAACAGTGGGATTACATGGAATTGTGACTGTGGCTGTTATGCATTGACAGATTTTGACTGGGAGGATGTTATTGAAAGACATCCGAAATCTATTATTTTTGTAGATGAAAATTTCAGTTCAATGAGGAGCGAAAAATTTGCGTCTATTGTGAATTCAGCGGATAATTATTTCGTTTTGATTACACGCGCATATCTTCCAATGCTGGCATACAGTATTAAAGAAGTATATAGTATGCATGTATCAGGAAAATATGCTACGTTAAATAATGAATATGAGATAACTGTCAATGAACTTCAGAATGTATATAGTTCGACGTTAAGTTTTCCGCCCCAACTTATTACACCGGATTATGTGTTGTGTGAGGATTCTAATTCAAGGTTGGAGATGTTTCATGCCTTAGCTGAAAAAGTTTCAGCAGAATGTCATAGCGCACATGGAAAATCTAACATTCCTGAAAAAGTACTTGATTTTGAGGAAAATAAAACCTATCTCATAATTGTTGATGGAGCTGCATATGGACCAGAGATGGGGGCTACGGTCAGGTACATCGAAGATCATTTTAACTGTTACCTGTATGCTCCGGAATCTTTTGAATGGCTGTTGCTTAAAGTTATGTTTTCAAAAGATCCAATGATTTATCGTATCCTGAAAAATCCAAGTGACTATACAGAGAGCACAAAATACCTGAGCTGGGAAAGGTATTTTACGCATGTATTGGAAGAACATACGAAGGGGACGGAGCTGGAATATCACAAGAAAAAATTAAATAAACAATATCTTTATGCCAAAGCGATAAATATATTATCAAAGTTTTTATTAAACAGTAATATTAATTTTGACAGGTGTATGGTATAGAAAAAAGGATGAGATAAAACCAGCGGCTAAGCCCGACACATTAAGGAAAGGAGAACGAAAACGATGAAAGCATTAAAAAAACAGCAAATTGCAGTCCTTCTGGTACTGTCTGTCATACTCAGCACATTTGCAGCTGTTACACCTGCAAATGCGGCAACGCTGTCTGCGCAGCAGTATTTTACAAAGATGTATACGGCATCACAAAAGTTGAAATCGTATGATTTTACGCAGACGACCGATCAGAAGATGACGATGGAAGGGCAGACCATACAAAATAAGACCGTGGTAAAACAGAGTGTATACAATAATCCATTGAAGATAAAAAAAGTGACAGACACAACCACAGTACTTGCCGGAATGAGTTCCAAAAATCAGGCGGTCACCTATATGACAAAAGATGCGGATGGATTGTTGTGGGAGTATATTTCCACCAACGGTTCCAGTTACCAGAAAGTTTCACTTTTAAATTATACGGATCAGCTCAAGGGCATGGATATTTCAATGTATTCGGGTGCCAAAATTGTAAAAAAGAATGTAAAAGTGAACCGGATCAATACCGTTCAGGTTTCGGTGCAGGTAAAGGGTGCTGATATGGTCAAGCTTTTAGAACAGATGGGAATGAGCAAAGATATCAATACGACGGCATCGATTGATTATGGTACGCTGCCGGCAATCAAAGTAACCTATTGGATTGATAAAAAGACGTATCGTCCGATCAAAGCGTCAACGGATATGAAAGCATTTATGAATGGGTATATGTCAGCACTGTATCAGAAACTGGGGCAGGATCTGAAGCTTGTATATTCCCAGGCAAAAGCAACGGTAACCTATAAAAATTTTAATAAAGCTACGACATTTACCATACCAAAGGAATGCAAATAGGATATGAAAGAAAAGATATTTAATATCATACAGATTGGAGATAAAAGCAACAGGGTCAGCAGACTGTTTGATATATTTATAACGATCACAATCATTGCAAATATTCTGATTACATTCATGCAGACATTTCGTGAATTGTCATTTTTATCCGGATTTTTCCGGTTGGTAGAATATGTTACAGTTGTGATTTTCTGCATTGAATATGTGCTTCGGATATGGACCGCGGAATACCTGTATCCGGACCGGAGCAGGATACGCGCGAGACTGCGTTTTCTGGTATCGTTTGATGGTGTTGTGGATCTGTTGACGATCATTCCGGTATTTTTCCTGTCTGGTTTTGTGATTTTCCGGATGCTAAGGGTTGCGCGTATTTTTCATTTGTTCCGCCTTAATGCAAAATACGATTCGTTCAATGTCATCACGACGGTATTATATGAAAAACGTAATCAGATCATTTCTTCCGTTTTTATTGTGGTGATTTTAATGCTGGCAAGCAGCTTATGTATGTACAGTGTGGAGCATGAGGCACAGCCGGAAGTTTTCCGAAATGCGTTCAGTGGAATCTGGTGGAGCATGTCGACACTGTTGACGGTTGGATACGGAGACATTTATCCCATTACAACGCTGGGGCGGATCATGGCAATCGGGATTGCTTATCTGGGCGTTGGTGTTGTCGCAATTCCAACTGGTATTATCAGTGCTGGTTTTGTGGAGCAGTATCAGCGCAAAAGCAATATTTCAAGCCTGAAAAATGAAGATATCAAAGAAATTGCAGAGATTTTTGTGGATCGGCGTTATGCAGGACAAACGGTTGAAGATGTGGAGGATAATAATCAGATAACGATTTTTCTGGTGCTGCGGGAGGATTTATCAATTCTTCCACAGAAAGACACGGTGTTGCAGATGAACGATATTATGGTTATCCGAGAAGCAAACCAAAAGGAATTGAAATTGTAATCAAAATATGATAGGATAAAGTAAATTGTCTGGTGTAAAAATACATAGGGCAGCTGAGGGAATACATGTAATGTCTGTGAATGACGGTTACAACCTATAGAAAAAAGAGCAAAGAACTTATGGAGGAAAAACATGAAGAACAAAGACTATTTAACAGTAAGACAGGAAGAACTAATGAATTTTCTGTGGAAAGCAAATGAACCAATGACTGCAAATGAGATGGCAGAGCGCCTTGCAGCAGACGGATGGAACAATGTTACATTGTTTAAAACCGTTCAGTCTCTGACAACGGATGGCTATCTGGAAGTTGTAGGACTGGAGAAAACCGTTAAGACTTATGCACGTAAGCTTGCACCATCAATGTCCAAGGACGATTATTATGCATCTGTGCTGATTAAGCGTGGAATTGACAGCAGCTCTATTGCAAACATCACAGCAGCTCTGATTGGAGCAAAGGACAAGAAAACAAAAGAAAAAAATGCAGAAGTTATTGCAAAGTTAGAGGAGATTATCGACACTTTAAAAAATGCTGAGGAATAAGAATGCAAATAACGATATTTTCGGTTTGGATGACGTTCGTTTGGAGCAGCGTTTTTATTATGCTGTGCTACCTTTTCAGAAAACGATCGGTTCTGCTGAATTTATTTAGTATGACAGGAATCATCATTTTGTATTTGTTTTGTCTCATCCGGCTTGCCGTTCCGGTAGAGTTGCCATGGACGAAAGTGGTATCCGGAGGCAGCCTGTATAATTTTCTGTATCAGATATTCGGGTGTGAAATAACCTGTGTGGCAGGGCACGAAATCTATGTCTATCATATATTTGTGGTGGCATGGGCAGTGGTCATGACAGTTCTTTTGACGCGGTATCTGATACAGTATCACAGAGTTGCAGTATATTTTTCGCAAATCGAAAAAACAGACGATGTGCAGTCAAATAGAATTTTAGATGAAATTTGTACTGATAAAGAGAAGCAGAATATTAGGATCGTACAGACAGCAGCGGTAGAAGTACCGTGCTGTATGGGGATTTTTGAGAAACGGATATTGATTCCGGACAAAAAATATTCGCGTGAAGAATTACATTATATTATTCTACATGAATATACACATTTGGATAATAAGGATATACTGACGATACAGTTGATCAACATTCTGTGTATTGTGTTCTGGTGGAACCCGTTTGTGTATATTTTAAAAAGAGATATGTATCAGAGTATTGAGATCCGTTGTGACCAGACGGTCACAAAGAAACTCAAGGCGGCAGAGCGTGGCAACTATCTGGCGGTAATTTTAAAAGAGTATAAGGCAAATGTGCAGGGAAAAGAGTTTCGAAAACCTGCAGGAGCCATGCCGTTGTTTGAAGATCATTCGGATCATCTGATCGAACGATTTCATCTGGTTGCGGAGGGAAAGCAAAGTAGTTCGCGTATTGGAAGAATTCTCGTTCCGGTGATTGCGGTTGCGTTGTTGGTGCTTTCTTATTCGCTTATCCTTCAGCCGAGATATGAGGAACCGGAGAACACATATGATATGGAGAACAGCATTTGGAACATAGATCAAAAGGATGCATATTTGTATGAAGTAGATGGGAAATATTATGTTCATAGTGAACATAAAACGCTTCCAATAGATCGCAAAGGTGCAGAGTTTATGAAAAAGAGTGGATTTAAATTTAAAAAAGAAGGAAATTAATATGAAAAAGAAATTTTTAATAGCAACAGCAATGTGTGCATCGTTACTTGTTGTTGCGCCTATCGCGAGTGTGAGCGCAGCGGATGTAGAACAGGATGTGCAGGAACAGGCCATTCAGAGTGATATAGGGATTGCACCATATGCCGATGAGATTGTAACAAAGTTTCGTATTAATAAAGATAAGGTACAATATCGTCGTTGGAATCAGACCAGAGGATACTGGGTGGATAAGAAGTGGATTGATTTATAAATTAATCAAAGATTTTTGCCGGTGCAGCTGCACCGGTATTTTTTTTTACAAATATTTTTTACACATTATAATTCTTCCGGCAGTTCCCACGCCTGTGCCTGTTGTTCATATTCTGCGGCACGGGAGAGAAGATCTTCGGCAGAGGAAGGAGTACAGAGTGTATTTTCTGCCAGCGTGCGATAACATTCCGCCAGCTGAAGCAGTGCTTTTTTCCCTGAAATTTCAATATCCAGAACAGGCTGTGTCTCAAATGCAGCATTATAAAACCACAGAGAAGCTTCCTGGGGATTCTGCCGGTCTCGGTAGTATTGTCCGATCTCATAACAGATCTCGGAACAGGAAGAACTGCACATATCTTTCAGGCAGATGGAAAAGAAATCATCCACAGAATTTTGAATCCGGGCAGCATGAGCCAGAATGCAGGCAGATTCTGCATCGGCATGAGCTTCATAATGTATCGAAAAATAATCTGCCGCGCGTAGAAAATCTTCCGCATCCCCACATTTATAAAGTTCTTTTGCGTACATGCGCGTGATTTTTTCCGAGAGGACACGATTTTCACGAAATGCTTTTTCAAACATAGCAAAATCACGTTTGGCGTGCATGGCATGTGGGCGGTGCAGAATATCGATATCACTGTCATAGACAATGGGATCGGTGCGAATCGTTTCATGAACCGGATCGACCCATGAAAACGTGCGCAGCCGTTTAAAAAGTTTTGGTCGTGGTTCTTTCTTGCAGTTCTGTACCGTGTTGAAATCCGGTGGAGTGATATAGTTCATCTGAACAATTTCAATTTCCGGAAGAAGAGCGCCTTTTAATCGGAGAAAGCGTCTTTGGTTTTCCAGATCAAGGTACTCGTCCGCATCCGGACAGTAGATATAATCCATAGTCGCAAGCGAAAAGGCATAATTTCTTGCGGCAGAGAAATCATCACACCAGGAAAAATCGTAGATCCGGTTAGTGTATTGTGCAGCGATTTCTTTGGTGCGGTCTGTGGAGCCGGTATCAACGATGATGATTTCGTCCATCATGGAAGCAACGGAATCCAGACATTTTGCTAAAACAGGTTCTTCATTTTTGACAATCATACATAAACTTATTGTGATCATAATAACAGACGGTCCTTCCGAAGTATTTTCCTGTTACTGTCTGTAAGGCCTCTGCGAACAGTAACTTTTTCTTTATATATTACACTATCTTGTGACGGTTTTACATAGAAATAAAGAAATATACTTGTATCTTTTTTGAACCATGGCTATAATAAAATTTATGTGGTGTGAAATTATAAAACAAATTTTAGCAGATATGCGTCAGCCGATTCGGTATGTGCCGTGGGCATTAATTATTGTAGTGCTCGGATTGATCGTAACGATCGTGCTTTCTGAAAAAAAGGATGGGAAAAAAGCATCCCTTCGGTTTTTTCGAGTGCTTTTTGCAATTTATATACTTGTAGTGATACAGATTACTTTTTTTTCCAGAGAACCTGGTTCCAGAAGTGGTTCTATGAATCTGGAATTATTTTCTACATGGGGATACAGTGTGATTACCCATGCATTTTTTATCGAAAATATTCTTATGACAGTGCCTTTTGGAATTTTGGCACCGCTTTGTTTCCGCAGGCTTCGACCAATGTGGAAATGCGTTGTGCTCGGAGGTATCTGTTCGGTTTTGACGGAATTAAGCCAGTATGTGACGAAACGAGGGTATTGTGAAGTAGATGATATGCTGACCAACACCATAGGCGTTTTGTGCGGCTGTATTTTACTATGGCTGATTGAACTGATAATAAAACAAAGGAGAAAGAAATGAAGTATGATTATCTGGTGGTAGGAGCAGGATTGTATGGCTCCGTATTTGCTCATGAGGCGGCCGCAAAAGGGAAAAAAGTCCTGGTTGTCGATAAACGTCCGAATATTGCAGGAAATGTTTATACGGAGGATATTGAGGGAATCCATGTGCACAAGTACGGTGCACACATTTTCCATACCAACAATAAAAAAGTGTGGGATTACATTACAAAATTTGCAGAGTTTAACCGCTTTACAAATTCACCGGTAGCAAATTACAAAGGGGAGCTGTATTCCCTTCCGTTTAACATGTATACCTTTAATAAAATGTGGGGTGTGGTGACACCGCAGGAGGCAGCGGCGAAAATTGAGCAGCAGAAAAAAGCAGCAGGAATTACAGAACCGAAAAATCTTGAGGAACAGGCGATCAGTCTTGTAGGAACCGATATTTACGAAAAGCTGATCAAAGGATATACACAGAAACAATGGGGGCGTAAGTGCACGGATCTGCCTGCTTTTATTATCAAGCGTCTTCCGGTACGGCTGACGTTTGATAACAATTATTTTAATGCACTGTACCAGGGAATTCCGATGGGCGGTTACACAAAGATGGTCGAACATCTGCTGGAGGGAATTGAAGTCCGGCTTGGCGTGGACTATCTGGAGCAAAAAGAGGAACTGGAGGCACTGGCTGAGAAAACAGTATATACGGGAGCGATAGATGCGTATTTTGGTTATTCGCTTGGTGCATTGGAATATCGTTCCGTACGGTTTGAGACAGAGCTTTTGGATATTCCAAATTTCCAGGGTAACGCCGCAGTCAATTATACGGATGCCCAGACACCGTGGACACGTATTATTGAACACAAATGGTTTGAATTTGGCAAGGATGATGAGGGGCGTGATTTACCGAAGACTGTAATTTCGCGGGAGTACAGTTCAGAGTGGAAACCGGGGGATGAACCGTACTATCCGGTAAACGATGAAAAGAACGGAGCACTTTATCAGAAATATAAAGAACTCGCAGAAAAGGAAGAAAATGTCATTTTCGGGGGAAGACTCGGAGAGTATAAATACTATGATATGGACGCTGTGATCGCTTCTGCGCTGGAAATGTGCGAAAAAGAACTGGGATAGGCTTCTACGAAAATAAAAAAGAGCATTTGCTGTATGGTTACAGTTGAAATGCTCTTTTGTTATACATATTTATCCAGCATCATTCCGGAATAGATGGATGTGATGTATGGAGTCGCGAAGTTGTGACCGGGATTTTTATAGGCCACGACAATTTTGTTTACATAGTTCATCGGATTGATGGAGATGTTTTCTGCTTCTTTTCCGATGGAATCCCGAAATTGGGATAAGGTTTCAAATGTATCCTGATCGCGTTCCGGAACAACCGCTTCCCGGAGAGCTTCCTTATCAATGGAGATAGAGCCATTTTCGTCTGTGACCAGACCAATATCCTGTAAAGTGCTCCGACTCGAACCAGAGATGGAAAGAATTTCTGTCTGAAGTTTGTTTCCGGCACTGGCATCGGTATCTGCATAAACGGTTGCAGTGGTAAGAATAGAATTATAAGCATCTACCAGTGACTGGATATTGTCTGCGATTGCATCTGCATCTGTTTTGAAGCCAATGTTTACCGGCTGACCGTTGGTTGGCTGTTTTAATGTCAGCTCAAATATCTGATTGATGGAAAAGGTATTGGTCAGGGATGAATGGCTGGTGCCGTTTAAGGTAAAAGAGGAATTATGTGCAGGGGAAGTGATTCGGTCAATTCCCAGCTGATCCATAATTTCTGTGGAACCGGTACTTGCATCTGGTGTGATAGAAAAAAGTTCGGTTTCATTTTCTGCCAGACCGGTCTGCGTAGAAGTCAGTTTCAGCGCACTCGAACCGTTTCCGTCAGACTGGATTTCGGCAGTAATTCCGAGACTGGAGGAGTTGACAAGCCGGGCCAGTTTGTTTAACACATCCAGATTGGTTTCATCGGAATTGATATTATATTGAAATTCATATGCGGCGCCCGGAGTATTCAGATCAAAAGAATACGCACCAGGACGCATCGACAAAGTGTTGTCTTTTAAAAACCGTCCCTGATTGATCTGAGGGGTAGCGAGCTGCTGGACTTCAATGTCAAAGTTGCTGGTTTTGCTTTCCTCACTCCCGTCGCCGATATAGGTCACACTGACTTTTTCATCATCGGAGGACATGGCAACTTTCTTCTTGAAAGAATCTTCAAACGAACCGTACTGATCGGAAAGAGATGCCACAACGTTTTGAATGGAACGGGCATTTTCCTTGATATCGATGGCATATTTTTTCGCGTCAGTGAGATTCGGAATCTTGTAAAGAGGCGAATCTTTATTTATTTTGACAATTTCATTGTAAACTTTGCGCAGTTCACTCTTTTTGTGTGAATCATAACGTGAAACCGTTTTCTGGGCATACGTCGAGATATAATAAGCGTAGGCATTATCAATCCTTGCCATTGAGATTCCCCTCCTTTCTTCCTTGAATTGAGGATTAAGAGCAGGACCGTAAAAGACCTGTTCTTATGTGAGGTGCATATCCTTTGCACCGAAAAAAGATTTTACTTGATTAGTATATCGGCATCATACCGCATTTCCTATACCCTTGTATATGGTAAAAATTCACTAAAAATTCACAATTTGGTGTAAAAGGTGCAAAAAAATCGTAGAAACCATTGGAAAAGATGTTGACGGGCATGGAAAATCATGATATAGTATGAAAGCTTGGAAGTAGGTCTTTTTTTTATGCCTTTTTTTAGGCGAGACAAAACACGAAAATTAAAACGGAGGTGGAAGTTGTGCGTACAAAGATTACATTAGCCTGCACAGAATGTCAGCGTCGTAATTACAACATGACAAAGGACAAGAAGACTCATCCGGACAGAATGGAAACCAAGAAGTACTGTAGATTCTGCAAGACTCATACAGTTCATAAGGAAACCAAATAGTCCGTACAGAGCAAAGGAGTTATGAAATGGGACAGACAGAAAACGTTGAAAAGGCTCCAAAGACAAACTGGTTTGACGGCGTAAAGGCAGAGTTCAAAAAGATCATCTGGCCGGAGCAAAAATCAGTTGTCAGACAGACCATTGCAGTGATTGTTACATCCGTTGTAGTCGGTCTTATTATTGCACTGCTGGATTGGGCGATTCAGCACGGTGTGAATTTCCTTGTTGGTTTGAAATTTTAACGGAGGCATAGTGATTTATGGCAGAGGCGAACTGGTATGTAGTTCATACCTATTCAGGTTATGAGAACAAAGTCAAAGCGAATATTGACAAGACAATTGAGAACAGACATCTGGAAGACCAGATTTTAGAGGTCCGTGTTCCTCTTGAGGAAGTGACGGAAGTCAAAAACGGAGTGAAGAAACAGGTTTCCAAGAAGATGTTCCCGGGCTATGTGCTGATTCATATGATTATGAACGATGACACATGGTATGTTGTCCGCAATACCCGTGGTGTGACAGGGTTCGTTGGACCGGGAAGCAAACCGGTGCCACTCACAGATGCTGAAATGAGACCGCTTGGAATCAAAGCTGAGAACGTTGTGGTGGATTTTGCAGAAGGCGATATGATCGTTGTTATCGGCGGTGTCTGGAAAGATACCTGCGGTGTGATTACGGCGATGAACCACAACAAACAGACGGTTACGATCAATGTAGATCTGTTCGGTCGCGAAACACCGGTAGAAGTAAGTTTCGCAGATGTAAAGAAGATGAATTAAGGAGGCAATTCCAATGGCAAAGAAAGTTGAAGGATACATTAAGCTGCAGATTCCTGCTGGAAAGGCAACACCTGCTCCTCCAGTTGGACCAGCACTTGGACAGCATGGTGTAAACATTGTTGAGTTTACAAAGCAGTTTAATGCAAAGACAGCCGATCAGGGCGACTTAATTATCCCTGTAGTTATTACAGTATATGCAGACAGAAGCTTTAGCTTTATTACTAAGACTCCTCCTGCACCAGTACTGATCAAGAAAGCCTGCAAGATCAAGTCTGGTTCTGGTGAACCAAACAAGACAAAGGTTGCAAAGATTACAAAGGCACAGGTTCAGGAAATCGCTGAGCTGAAGATGCCTGACTTAAACGCTGCAAATATCGAAGCTGCTATGAGCATGATCGCTGGTACAGCAAGATCTATGGGCGTTGAAGTAGTAGACTAATCTAAGTTTAAGAAGAAATGTGGGAGGGTAATTGATTTCCCACCCGATATTACCACCAGGAGGTTTATATTTCATGAAAAGAGGAAAGAAATATCAGGACGCTGTAAAGGCATACGATAGAAGTGCTCAGTACGATGTTGCTGAAGCAATCGACCTCGTAAAGAAGAATGCCACAGCGAAATTTGATGAGACAATCGAGCTTCATCTTAGAACGGGCTGTGATGGACGTCACGCAGAGCAGCAGATCCGTGGTGCGGTTGTACTGCCACACGGAACAGGTAAGACCGTTAAGGTATTAGTTTTCGCAAAGGGAACTAAGGTAGACGAGGCACAGGCAGCAGGAGCTGACTTCGTTGGAGGAGAGGAATTAATTCCGAAGATCCAGAACGAGGGATGGTTAGACTTCGATGTTGTAGTTGCCACACCAGATATGATGGGTGTTGTAGGACGTTTAGGACGTGTCCTTGGACCGAAGGGCTTAATGCCAAACCCAAAAGCTGGTACAGTTACCATGGATGTTACCAAGGCTGTTAACGACATCAAGGCTGGTAAGATTGAGTATCGTTTGGACAAGACAAATATTATCCACGTGCCAGTTGGAAAAGCTTCATTTACAAGTGAGCAGTTGAACGACAACTTCCAGTCTCTTATGGGCGCAATCAACAAGGCTAAGCCTTCAAGCTTAAAGGGTCAGTACATTAAGAGTGCTGTATTAACCTCTACAATGGGACCTGGCGTAAAGCTTAACGTTGTAAAGATTGCTCAGTAATATAAGAATCAGAAGCCAGAGACCGGAAACGGTTTCTGGCGAGAATGTATGATTAGACTTACTCAAGCAAAATGCGGAAAACACTTGACATCCGCATAAGAACATATTATAATAGCAAAGCATATTGCCGAAGACAGTAAGGTGCTATCGCATATTGCGATGGCGTAAAGGGGAATCCACCTACCGAGGGAATTTTTGATGATAATCGTCATAAAGAATGATACCCCTCTGCTGTAAGGCGGAGGGTTTTTTATTATACCTCACGCTATATGCAAGAAATAAAATAAGGAGGTAAATGAATCGTGGCAAAGGTAGAATTAAAGCAGCCGATCGTTCAGGAGATTTCTGAAACAATTAAGGACGCACAGACACTCGTAGTAGTTGACTACCGTGGACTTACAGTTGCTGAAGATACACAGCTTCGTAAAAACTTAAGAGAAGCTGGCGTAACTTACAAAGTATACAAGAATACTTTAGTAAACCGCGCAATCGAGGGAACAGAGTTCGAGAGCTTAAAGGATGTCCTGGAAGGACCTAATGCATTTGCAGTATCTACAGAAGATGCTACAGCTCCAGCCAGAGTTCTGGCAGAGTTCGCAAAGAAGGCTCCAAGCCTTGAGATCAAGGCCGGCGTTGTAGAAGGAACATACTACGACGCAGAAGGAATGAAGCAGATCGCAAGCGTACCAAGCAGAGAAGTACTTCTTTCCAAGTTACTTGGAAGCTTACAGTCACCTATCACAAATCTTGCTCGCGTTCTTAATCAGATCGCAGAGAAGGGTGACGCAGCAGATGCAGCAGAAGAAGCAGCACCGGCTGAAGAAGCACCAGCAGCAGAATAATTATTAAAAATAAAATTATAACGGAGGAAATAATCATGGCAAAGTTAACAACAGCAGAGTTTATCGATGCTATCAAAGAATTAAGCGTATTAGAGTTAAATGACCTTGTAAAGGCATGTGAAGAAGAGTTCGGCGTATCTGCAGCAGCAGGCGTTGTAGTAGCAGCAGCAGGCGGAGACGCAGCAGCAGCTGAAGAGAAGACAGAGTTCGACGTAGAGTTAACAGAAGTTGGACCAAACAAGGTTAAGGTTATCAAGGTTGTTCGTGAGATCACAGGTCTTGGACTGAAGGAAGCTAAGGATGCTGTTGATGGAGCACCTAAGGTAATTAAGGAGCAGGCTGACAAGGCATCTGCTGAAGAAGCTAAGGCTAAACTTGAGGCTGAAGGAGCAAAGGTTACATTAAAGTAATCTGTGCGTAAGCGACGAAAAGCATAAGATAAATAATAATAACCCGGCAGAGATGCTTGCATTTCTGGTGGGTTATTTTATTTAGCTGTAATGCGGCAAATCCAACCCCGTTCTTTTCTATCTGAAAAAGTTCTCAAAAATAATTCTTGCATTTCCCTGGATTTTATTGTATAGTATAAGTTGCACTATTGTGGTGCACTAGGCATTTCCATGCTCTTTTTTAGGAAAAACTAGATTGAAATAAAAACGAGAGGTGAAACGTCAATGGAGAAAAACAGAATACGTCCAGTCAAGGCTGGAAAAGGCTTGCGTATGAGTTACTCAAGACAGAAAGAGGTTTTGCAGATGCCAAACCTGATCGAAGTCCAGAAGAATTCTTATCAGTGGTTCCTGGATGAAGGTTTAAAAGAAGCATTTGCAGATATCTCCCCGATCACAGATTACAGTGGTCATCTGAGTCTGGATTTTGTTGATTTTACACTGTGCGAAGACGATGTAAAATATACAATTCCAGAATGCAAAGAGAGAGATGCAACATATGCAGCACCTTTGAAAGTCAAGGTTAGACTTCATAACAAAGAGACAGATGAGATTAACGAACATGAAATTTTCATGGGTGATCTTCCTCTTATGACAGAGACAGGTACGTTCGTTATCAATGGTGCAGAGCGAGTAATCGTCAGCCAGTTGGTTCGTTCCCCTGGTATCTATTACGGAATTGCTCATGATAAAGTGGGTAAAACTCTTTATTCATGTACTGTTATCCCGAACCGTGGTGCATGGCTCGAGTATGAGACTGACTCCAATGACGTTTTCAGTGTAAGAGTAGATAGAACCCGTAAAGTGCCGATTACTGTATTACTTCGTGCACTTGGCGTAGGTACCAACCAGCAGATCATTGACATGTTCGGCGAGGAGCCAAAGATTCTGGCATCCCTGCAGAAGGATCCGGCGATCACAGAGCGTGAGCCGCAGGGAAGTTTTGAGGCTGGTTTATTAGAGT
>ERZ808270.387-NODE-387-length-26297-cov-3.902866_pt1 | contig 26297 bp, 24 predicted proteins | sample MGYA00521082_ERZ808270 | MGnify/ENA primary metagenome ERZ808270 (study PRJEB31516, sample SAMN03275594) | gut metagenome | biome: mammalia-associated habitat; material: feces | host: Papio cynocephalus | place: Kenya | collected 2012-07-27 ... | reverse complement strand
GTTCCAAGGGAACTTATATTCGTACGCTGTGTGCGGATATCGGAGAGGTGCTTGGTGTGGGTGCGTGTATGGAATCCCTGGTCCGGACAAGAGTGAGTGTTTTTCCTTTGGAGGAGGCACACACATTGGCAGAAATTGAAAAGATAAGGGACGAAGGAACACTAAAAGAGCTGATTCTTCCGGTGGACCGCGTGTTTGAGGGAAAGACGAAACTGACGGTTGTCCCGGAAGCGTTTCGGTTTCTTCAGAATGGAAACCGTTTAAACGATGGAAATTTTACGGATGTTCCGGAAAAAATTGCGGATGGTGAACAGGTACTGGTTTATGATCCGATGGGGCATTTTTACGCTGTATATCAGTATGAGGGAGAAACAAAGGACTATAAAGTCCGGAAAATGTTTGGTGCATAAATATGATTTGTTGGAATAAAATAGAAGATTTTCATATAGAAGAACCAACGGCATTGTCGCTGGGAAAATTTGACGGAGTACACCGTGGACATGAAGCTTTGATCGAACACCTTCTGGAGAAGAAAAAAGAAGGGTTAAAAGCCGTTGTTTTTACGTTTGATATTCCTCCCAAAAAACTTACGGAGAATAATAATTATCGTGTCCTTTCAACCAACAGAGAAAAACAGGACATTCTGGAAGAACGTGGGATTGATTACCTGTTAGAGTGTCCGTTTACCAAAGAAGTGATGTGCATGGAGCCGGAGACCTTTGTCGCCTGGATCGTAAAAAGTCTGCATGTAAAGAGCATGGTAGTCGGTTCGGATTTCCGGTTCGGACATAACCGGAAAGGGGATCATATCCTTTTGGAAAAGCTGTCCGGGATTTATGGCTATACGCTGCGGGTTGTCGACAAGCTTCAATATGAAGGACGGGATATCAGCAGTACGTTTGTCCGGGAACAGATTATAAAAGGCAATATTGAAAAGGCAAATGAGCTGCTTGGGTATCCATTTTTCGTAAAAAGTGAAGTGATTCATGGAAGACAGCTTGGAAGGACACTTGGAATTCCGACCATCAACATGGAACTTCCGGCGGAAAAACTTCTTCCACCGAAAGGTGTATATGCAACTACGGTACGGATTAGAGGAAAATGTTACACAGGTGTGACAAATGTCGGTTGTAAACCGACGGTGAATCATTCCAATAAAGTAAATGTAGAGACACATATTTTAGATTTCTCCGGAGATCTGTATGGATACGAATTAAAGGTGAGTTTCTACTCATTCATACGTCCGGAACAGAAATTTGCATCTGTTGAAATGTTAAAAGAGCAGATGGAACGGGACATTAAGACAAGCAAAAGCCGGATGATGTCGATAAATGGCGATATGTAAACATATTACATAAATATTACGAAAATATGTTGACATTGTAATTGTTTATTGTTATACTCGTTTTTGTTATGAGTTTCATGAAGCGTGAGGGAGGAATCTGTGAAATGAATCATATGACAAAAAAGAGAGTTGGAATGGTACTTGTTGTTTCTCTGGCACTGACCGGTGCAGCAGCATATATTGGTGGACAGCAGGGAAATACAGATAAAACAGAAAAGACCGGGATATTGACAGCCGGTGTGTCTGCATCTTTAAATGCAAGCGAGGCAGAAGCGTTAGATGTAACCGCAGGGGTGACCAGCCAGCTGTATGATAAGACAAGTGTTGCTGTTACTGCAAATGAAAAGCAGATGGTTGCACAGGGAATCGAAGATACACAGACGAAGGAAACTGTTTCAGAAGATTCCAAAGAGGATACCGGCATCTGTGGGTATAAAAATCTTGGAATCGCACAGGTGCAGGGAAGCCTGAATGTGCGAAAAAGTGCATCTACGGATAGTAAAGTAGTTGGAAAAATGACGAACAAAGATGCCTGTGAGATTGTTTCTGTCAAAGGAGACTGGGTGCAGATTACATCCGGTAAAGTGAAAGGCTACGTAAAGAGTGAGTATCTTTTGACTGGAGATGCGGCAAAGAATGTGGCAAAGGAAGAAATTATCAAGGTTGTTACCGTAAATACCACAACCCTTCGTGTAAGAGAAAAGGCTTCGGAAGATTCTGCAATACTTTCTTTGGTTGGAGAGGGAGAGGATCTTGTTGTGGAAGATACAAAAGATGGCTGGTATAAAGTAGAAGTAGATGATCAGAAGGGATATATTTCCGGAGATTATGTAGAGGTAACAGAAAAACTTCCGACAGCGTCTACGGTAAAAGAACTGGAATACGGAGAGGGATATACCGATTCCCGTGTTTCTTTGGTACAATTTGCATTGCAGTTTGTAGGAAACCGTTATGTCTGGGGAGGAACAAGCCTCACAAACGGAATTGATTGTTCCGGATTTACGATGCAGGTATATGCAAGATACGGAGTCGGCCTCCCGCATCATGCGGCAAGTCAGCCGGCGTATGGAAAACGCATCAGCGCCTCTGAGGCAAAACCGGGAGATCTGTTTTTCTATGGCAGTGGAAGCAGCATCAGCCATGTGGGAATTTATATTGGAAACGGTCAGATTGTACATGCCAGCAATGCACGTACCGGAATTAAGATTTCCAGTGCCTATTACCGGACGCCAATCTGTGTAATATCGTATTTAAATTAAAAAAATGTTTACAACGATAAAGATTTATGATACATTAAATTAGTATGGTTTAACCCATATTCGGTGAATGGACACTCCGACCTTTTGCTGAGTATCGGGTGCAAAAAATATTATAAGGAGGATCATCAAATGATCGCAAAAGAAAAGAAGCAGGCAATTATCAATGAGTATGGAAGAACACCAAACGACACTGGTTCACCAGAAGTTCAGGTAGCAGTTCTTACAGCAAGAATTCAGGAGCTCACTGAGCATTTAAAGCAGAATCCAAAGGATCATCATTCCAGAAGAGGTATGCTTAAGATGATCGGTCAGAGACGTGGATTATTATCATACTTAAAGAACATTGATATTGAAAGATATCGTTCTTTAATTGAGCGTTTAGGACTCAGAAAATAATTGTAAACAAAGAGCGGAGTTTTATATTCCGCTCTTCTTTTTGTTGTATGGCAGAACTTTTTTCCGGGACCACTGAAGAGGACAAAACGCTGTTTTGTATTGTTCAGTAGTTTCGGGGTTTTGACATACCGAATCAAATTTGAAGGAGAGAATACATGTACAAAAGTTATTCAATGGAACTGGCAGGCAGAACACTGACCGTTGATATCGGAAGAGTATGTGCACAGGCAAATGGTGCCGCATTATTAAAATATGGAGAGACTACCGTATTATCTACGGCTACTGCTTCCGACAAGCCAAGAGATGGTGTTGATTTCTTCCCACTGAGTGTGGAATTTGAAGAGAAAATGTACTCTGTTGGAAAGATTCCTGGCGGATTTAATAAGCGTGAGGGAAAAGCATCAGAGAATTCGATTCTTACCGCACGTGTTATTGACCGTCCGATGAGACCTCTGTTTCCAAAAGATTACCGCAACGATGTAACCTTAAACAATATGGTTATGTCTGTAGACCCGGAATGTCGTCCGGAGCTGGTAGCTATGATTGGTGCAGCACTTTCTACTACAATTTCCGATATCCCGTTTGATGGTCCATGTGCCATGACCCAGATGGGAATGAAAAATGGTGAGTTTATTGTAAACCCATCCCAGAAAGACTGGGACGAAGGTGATTTAAAACTCACAGTTGCATCTACCGCAACAAAGGTCATCATGATCGAGGCCGGTGCCAATGAGATTCCGGAAGCAAAGATGATCGAGGCCATTTATAAGTGCCATGATGTCAACCAGACAGTCATTGCATTTATCAATAAGATTCGGGAAGAGGTTGGAAAGCCAAAGCATGCGTATACAAGCTGTGCGATTCCGGAAGAAATGTTTGCAGCAATGCGGGAAATCGTTACCCCAGAGCAGATGGAAGAAGCGGTGTTTACCGATGAAAAGCAGAAGAGAGAAGAAAATATCCGTGAAATTACAGATAAATTTGCAGAAGCTTTTGCAGAGAACGAAGAGTGGCTTGCAGTTCTTGATGAGGCCGTTTACCAGTATCAGAAGAAGACCGTCCGTAAGATGATCTTGAAGGATCACAAGCGTCCGGATGGACGTGCGATCGATCAGATCCGTCCACTGGCGGCTGAAGTAGATCTGATTCCTCGTGTTCATGGTTCTGCCATGTTTACCCGTGGACAGACACAGATCTGTGATGTCGTTACACTTGCACCGCTTTCAGAAGTGCAGAAGATTGACGGACTTGATGAGAACGTGACAACCAAGCGCTATATGCATCAGTATAATTTCCCGTCTTATTCCGTTGGAGAGACAAAGCCAAGCAGAGGACCAGGACGTCGTGAGATTGGTCATGGTGCACTTGCTGAGCGTGCATTGCTTCCGGTTCTTCCTTCTGTAGAGGAATTTCCATATGCAATCCGTGCAGTTTCCGAGACATTTGAGTCCAATGGATCTACTTCCATGGCTTCTACCTGTGCTTCCTGTATGTCACTTATGGCAGCAGGTGTTCCGATTAAAAAGATGGTTGCAGGTATTTCCTGTGGTCTTGTAACCGGAGATACCGATGATGATTATCTGGTACTGACCGATATCCAGGGTCTGGAAGATTTCTTCGGAGATATGGATTTCAAGGTAACCGGTACACATGATGGTATCACTGCAATCCAGATGGATATCAAGATCCATGGTCTGACCCGCCCGATCGTAGAAGAGGCTATTGCCCGTACCCGTGAGGCACGTGTTTACATTATGGATGAAGTTATGAGCAAAGCAATTGCAGAGCCACGAAAAGAAGTAAATCAGTGGGCACCGAAGATTGAACAGATCACCATCGATCCAAATAAAATTGGTGATGTTGTGGGACAGAAGGGGAAGACGATCAATGAAATCATTGCCCGTACAGGTGTCAAAATTGATATTACAGATGACGGTGCAGTTTCTGTCTGTGGAACAGACAAAGAAGCAATTGCAAAAGCAGTCGATATGATCAAGATTATCACAACGGATTTTAAAGAGGGACAGATCTTTACAGGTACCGTTGTAAGCATCAAAGAGTTTGGAGCTTTCATCGAGTTTGCACCGGGCAAGGAAGGAATGGTTCATATTTCAAAGATTGCCAAGGAACGCATTGATCATGTAGAGGATGTGCTGACACTTGGAGATGTTGTAAAAGTTATCTGTCTTGGAAAAGATAAGATGGGTAGAATCAGTTTCTCTATCAAGGATGTTCCGGCAGATCAGAAATAACATACTGTATAAGATATACCTTCAGGGCCGCACCATGCGGCCCTTTTTTCATACCATGAAAGAAAAGGGCGATGATGCAAAAGTTCGGAGTAAGATATGAAGCGGGTCAAACAGCTCGTACATGCAGAGAATGTATATCGTATGGGATACACGGGAAAAAATATCCGGGTGGTGACATTGGATACAGGTGTTTATCTGCATCCGGATCTGCGGCAGAATGTGATTGGATTTTTAGATTTTGTATCCATGAAACATGCCTGCTATGACGACAATGGGCATGGAACACATGTTGGCGGAATTTTGTGCGCAAATGGCAGAATGAAAGGAATGGCACCACAGGCACAGTTGATTGCGATCAAAGTTCTTGGAAAAGATGGAGGAGGACAGACGGAGCGGGTCATTCGTGGCCTGCAATGGGTGCTTGCACATCATAAAGAACTGCAGATCCGGATTTTGAATTTTTCCGTAGGATTTCTTCCGGGGGCGCTTGACCGTGAACAGAAGCAGATTATGGAACTTTTAGAACAGTTGTGGGATGATGGCGTGACGGTTGTCACAGCGGCCGGAAATAACGGTCCGGGCGAGGGGACGGTTACAGCTCCGGGAATTTCAAGAAAAGTCATTACGGTGGGGGCAAGTGATGACCGGAGTTCTCCGGGCGAAAGACGCGGCGGTTACAGTGGCAGCGGACCAACGGGATGCTGTATTATGAAGCCGGAAATATTGGCACCGGGAACCAATATCGTAAGCCTGGATCATCACGGTGTACTTTATTCGAGAAAGAGTGGTACATCGATGGCAACTCCGGTGGTATGCGGAGCACTGGCACTGGCGCTGCAGAAAAATCCAAAGCTGCGGCCGGAAGAACTTAAGCTGAAATTATATGAATCGGCACGGAAAGAAGCGAATATGCCGATAGCATGGGGGATACTTGATGTTGATAATTTGCTGACATTGGTATAAAATACTTTCTAAAAGCCAAAAAGTGGTGTTTGACGCAAAAAGAAGGGAGAGAACGGATGAAACAAATATTAAATAAACTCTTAAGTAAACTTGTGCTTGGAGCATTGATTATAATATTACAGTTTAGCTGGTTTGTCTATCTGCTGTATAGTGCAACCGTGTACAGCTCCATAGTGGATGCCCTGTTTAAGATTGCATCCATAGTGCTCGCATTGTATATTTCCAGCAGAGATATGCGGTCCACATATAAAACCTCATGGATTTTTTTAATACTGGCGCTTCCTCTGTTCGGAATTCCGGCATACTATCTGTTTGGCCGTCCGGGGCTGACAAAACGGACCCGCATCAAGATGGATGCAGTAAGCAGCAGGATCCGGTCGTACAGTTCTTCTTCGGATGAGATAATGCTGGCATTGAAAAAACAGGATGATTCGGCAGAACAGGAGGCACAGTATCTTACCAATTATGCAGGGTATCCTTTGTACCGGGAAGCGGATACACAGTATTATTGCTGTGGCGAAGAGATGTATCCGCAGTTTGTGGAAGATTTAAAGACAGCAAAGTCCTATATCTTTCTGGAATATTTCATCGCAGAGCCAGGAAAAATGTTCGATCCGATTGTTGAAATTCTTGCACAAAAGGTAAAAGAGGGTGTGGATGTGCGATTTATGTACGATGGAATTGGATGTATCCAGACACTGCCGAATAAATACTATCATTATCTGCAGGAAAAAGGGATCAAATGTGCATGTTTTCAGCCGTTCCGTCCACTGATGTCAATTATCCAGAACAACCGGGATCACCGGAAGATTACAGTGATTGATGGAAAGATTGCCTACACGGGAGGTGTGAATCTTGCCGATGAGTATATCAATGCCAAATCACGTTTCGGATATTGGAAGGATACAGGAATCCGACTGACAGGAGCCTGTGTCTGGAGCTTTACGAGTATGTTTTTGGAACTGTGGGATTATATTTTAAAAACAGAAAGCAATTATGCATTTTACCGCGCAACCTCTCTGGAAAACCACCAGCTGCAAGAAGATATTCCTTCGGATGAAAAGGGATTTGTCCAGCCGTATACCGACTCGCCGCTGGATCACGAAGACGTCGGAGAGAATGTATATCTGAATATGATCAGCAGGGCAAAGAAATATCTATACATTTTTACGCCATATCTGATCATCGGATCTGAAATGCGTACGGCACTTGCGAATGCTGCAAAATCCGGTGTGGATGTACGGCTGGTTGTGCCGGGAATTCCGGATAAAAAACTGGTATATTTTCTGACACAGTCTAATTTTCCGTACCTGATCAAAAACGGAGTGAAAGTATATACGTATACCCCAGGTTTTATTCATGCAAAATGCTTTGTGTCGGATGATGTGCAGGCAACGGTAGGAACGGTGAATCTGGATTACCGGAGTCTGTGTCTGCATTTTGAATGTGGTGTCTGGATGTACCGTGCCAAAGCAGTCTTACAGGTAAAGGAAGATGCATTAAAGACATTTGCAGTCAGCCATGAAGTGACACTGGAAGAATTCCAGAGAAAATCGCTTCTTGTTCGGACCTTTATGGGAGCACTGAAACTGTTTGCGCCACTTTTGTAATTCGCTCCCGTTGTTGGATCGGCTCTGGAATAGAAAGAATTAGTCCTTGCATTTTCTATGACATAAAGATAAAATATAGACTATGACAGAAAGGACGAGAAAAATGGAATTGACCGTTAAGCTCCAGGTGTTTGAGGGACCGCTGGATCTGCTTTTGTATCTGCTTGAAAAAAATAAAGTAAACATCTATGATATCCCAATCGTAGAGATTACAGAACAGTACATGGAGTATATCCGGGAGATGAAACGGCAGGATCTTGAGGTACTCAGTGAGTTTCTGGTCATGGCTGCGACATTGATTGATATCAAATCGCGCATGCTTCTTCCTGCAAATCCGGACAGTGAAGAAGAGGAAGAAGATCCGCGTGCAGAACTGGTACAGCAGCTTTTGGAGTACAAGATGTATAAATGTATGGCGTATGAACTAAAGGACCGGCAGATGGATGCCGGTCGTGTTATGTATAAGAAACCGACGATTCCGGAAGAAGTGCGTGCCTATGAACCGCCGGTTGATATTCAGGAACTGATATCAGACCTTACACTTTCACGCCTGCATGAAATCTTTGAAAGCATCATGAAAAAACAACAGGATAAAATAGATCCGTTGCGTTCAAAGTTTGGAAAAATTGAAAAAGAAGAAGTGTCGCTGGAAGACAAGATGGAAGATTTGACAAAATATGCAACAGAACACCGGCATTTTAGCTTTCGCGGGCTTTTGACGGCACAGTCCTCGAAAGTGGAAGTGATTGTGACGTTCCTTGCTATTCTCGAACTGATGAAAATGGGAACGATACGGATTTCACAGGAACATATTTTTGATGATATCCAGATTGATTCAAAAGTTGCAGCATAGAAATAATGGGATGTAAAGTATGGGAGAAAAAAATTATAAGGCTATCATAGAGGGAATTTTGTTTTCTATGGGGGATTCCGTAGAACTGGAAAAAATCGCAGGAGTTCTTGAACTTGATCAGCAAAAGACAAAGGAACTGATCGAAGAAATGAAAAAAGAGTGGGAAGAACAGAAACGTGGCGTTACCATCACGGAGCTGGATGGAGCCTACCAGATGTGTACCAGACCTGAAATTTACGAATATCTGATCAAAATTGCAAAGCAGCCCAAACGACGGGTTCTGACGGACGTTCTGTTAGAAACACTTTCCATTATTGCTTACAAACAGCCGGTGACAAAGATGGAAATAGAAAAAATACGAGGCGTGTCTTCAGATCATGCGGTAAACAAGCTGGTGGAATATCATCTGGTGTGTGAACTTGGAAGACTGGATGCACCGGGGCGCCCGTTACTTTTCGGAACAACAGAAGAATTTCTGCGCAGTTTTGGAGTGCATTCGATTGATGATCTGCCAGTACTCAGTCCGGTACAGGTGGAAGAATTTAAACAGGAAGCGGAAGAAGAGATGCATGTAAAACTGGACGTATAAAATAAGAAAGAATAATCATATACATAGAATAAAAATGTATATGGTTATTTTTTTATGTTTCAAAAAAAAATCTGGATTAAAATGATAAGTGTGCTGTTGATATTTGGATGTCTGGTTACGGAACCGGTTTCCGCAAAGAAAGAAGAAAAGCCAGAGCCTGAAAAATTGTATTCCAAATCCTGTGCTATGGTAGATGGAGACAGTGGGCGCCTTTTGTATGGAAAAGAGGAGCAGATTGCGCTGCCGAACGCAAGTACGACAAAAATTCTGACCTGTATTGTGGCGATGGAACAATGTAAACCGGATGAAGTGGTTACATTCAGCGTAAAGGCAGCATCACAGCCGAAAGTACATCTCGGTGCGAAAAAAGGAGAACAGTTCTATATGCAGGATCTCTGGTATGGGCTGATGCTCGAATCTTACAATGACTGTGCATATGCAATCGCAGAACATGTGGCGGGATCTGCGGAAAAATTTGCAGTACTTATGAATGAAAAAGCAAAGGAGATTGGATGCACTGACAGTCATTTTGTAACCCCAAACGGTCTGGATGCAAAGGATGCGCAGGGAGAACACCATACCACAGCCTATGATCTGTGCAGGATTATGAGTTATTGCGCATGGAAGTCTCCGGTCAGTAAGCAGTTTTTAGAAGTAACACAGACCCGGTCACATACATTCCAGAGTCTGGAAGGAACCGGATATGCAGTTGGAAATAAGAATGCGTTACTGGATATGATGGATTCTGTGATTACCGGGAAAACAGGTTATACGTCAAAAGCAGGATACTGCTATGTGGCTGCCCTGGAAGAGGGAGGAAGACATTATGCGATTGCTCTCCTCGGCTGTGGCTGGCCAAATCACAAAAATTATAAGTGGTCCGATGCAAAGACACTGTTTCAGTACGGAATGGATGCGTATCATCTGTATCGTGGATCAGGAGAATCGGTGAAACTTCCGGATCTGGATGTGGCAGAAGGGTGCAGGAAAGATACACTGGAAGAATGGGCAACCCACGCAAAACTGCCGGTTTATGTTGATGCGGATATTACAAAGATGACATTTTTGAAGGCGGATGGGGATACCGCAGAAGTGAAAAAAATTTTATCAGATCCCATACGGCTTCCGATCAAAAAGGGACAGACATTGGGGCGTGTCGTGTACTGCATGAATGGAAAGGAGATTTATTCAGGAAAAATCAAAGCAAAAGTTTCCATAGAGAAATGGGATGCTGAAAAGTTTTTTCGGGTTATGTGGAAAGAAGTGCTATTAAAGAAGTAGGAAATTAGTCACAAATAAATAGTGAAAAAATTAACAAATTATGTTGAAAAGAAGTGGGAAATGAGATACAATACAAACTAGCGGAAATTTTTATTTTTTATAGATGGAGGGCATAAAATGAGTAGTAACAATGAAAACTTGGCAATTCAGCGTATTGCTAAGTTGGTCGATGAGAACAGTTTTATGGAAATCGGTTCTCTCGTAACAGCACGTAGCACAGATTTTAATCTTACCGCTGCAAAAACCCCTTCAGATGGCGTTGTGATTGGTCATGGACTGATCGACGGCAATCTGGTATTTATTTACAGCCAGGATGCATCCGTATTAAACGGTACCATCGGAGAGATGCACGCAAAGAAGATTGCGTCTGTGTATGACATGGCAATGAAGATGGGAGCTCCTGTCATTGGTCTGATTGACTGTGGCGGTATTCGTCTTCAGGAGTCGGTTGATGCATTGGATGGGTTTGGAACTATTTATGCGAAGGAAGTAGCAGCTTCCGGTCTTGTACCTCAGATTTGTGGTGTATTTGGCAATTGTGGCGGCGGCCTTTCCGTTGTCCCGGCACTTTGCGATTTCGCGTTCATTGAAGAGAAGAAAGGACGCATGTTTGTAAATGCTCCGGATGCAATCGAAGGCAATAACACAGAAAAATGTGACACAGCCAGCGCAGCATTCCAGAGTGAAAACAATGGATGTGTAGATTTCGTTGGCTCAGAAGATGAGATCATGGAGCAGATCCGTCAGCTGGTATGTATGCTTCCAAGTAACAACGAGGGAGATGTATACACAGATGACTGTGAAGATGATCTGAATCGTGCCTGCGAAAGCATGGAGAATATGAAGGGTGATCCAAGATATCTGTTATCCCAGATTTCCGATTACAACACATTCTTCGAGACAAAGGCAAATTATGCCAAGAATATGGTAACCGGACTGATCAAGTTAAATGGAATGACAGTCGGCGCTGTGGCAAACTGCAGCGAAGTATATGATGCAGAAGGCAAGAAAGCAGAGAGCTTTGACAAGTCCCTGACCGCGCAGGGATGCAACAAGGCGGCTGAGTTTGTTCAGTTCTGTGATGCATTCTCTATCCCGGTACTTACCATTACAAATGTAAATGGATTGAAAAACTGCATGTGCTCTGAGAAGAAACTTGCAAAGGCACTTGCAAGAATGACTTATGCATTTTCCAATGCAACCTGTGCAAAGGTAAACCTGATCACAGGAGAGGCTTACGGAAGTGCTTATGTATTTATGAATTCCAAGTCTGTCGGAGCTGATCTTGTATACGCATGGAGCGGAGCAAAGATTGGTGCGATGGATTCTACTCTGGCTGCAAAGATTATGTATCCGGAAGCTGGTGCAGATGAGATCAAGCAGAAAGCTGCTGATTACGAAAAACTTCAGGATTCTGCTGCATCTGCTGCTGCAAGAGGATATGTAGATCGTCTGATCGATCCGGCAGATACCAGAAAATACCTTGTAGCTGCTTTTGAAATGCTTTATACAAAGTATGTAAGCGAGCCAGAAAAGAAACACGGTACCAAGTAGAAAGGTGAAGTTTTATGAAAAAGAGAATTGCTTTTGCACTTTGCATGATCCTGATGGTTCTGATGCTCGGTGCATGTGGAACAGACCCGACTACCGTGGATTACAATGGAAAGTCTTACTCAGATCTTCAGTCTGAAATGGATACCAATGCGAACATGGTACAGAGTCTGGCTCAGTTGTTCAAAGAAAACAAACTGACAGCAGATACTCTTCCGGACGATGTAAAGGATCAGCTTACTTCAAGCTATGGTGTCACAGAGGCACAGATTGAAGCAGCTGCAAAGTGGCAGGATACTTTGGATGAGTTTGGTAAAATGAAAAAGATCGAAGACGATACGTTCAAGGTTACCAAATCCGGTAAGACACTTACCACAGATATGACTATCAAGTTCGCGAAGAAAGATGTGAATTTCGAAGTAGTATATGATTACTATTCCATGGATGTTACCGGTATTTCGGTAGATCCGATTTATACACTCGGTGAGAAAATGGAAAAAGCAGGACTGAATACAGTGGTTTCCATGGCAGTTGTATTTGCTGTACTGATTCTGATCAGTCTGCTGATTTCCTGCTTTAAGATCTTCCCTTATCTGGAGCAGAAGAAAGCTGCCAAAGCAGCCGGACAGGCTCCACAGCAGGAAGAGACACCAGCCGCAGCACCGGCGCCTGCCCCTGTTGCAGCACAGACAGATGACACTGAACTTATCGCAGTTATTGCAGCGGCAATCGCTGCAAGCACCGGAACTTCTACCAGTGATTTCGTAGTTCGTTCCATCAATCGTAGATAGGATAGAAAGAAAATTTAGGAGGAACATATTCATGAAGAATTATACAATTACCGTAAATGGTAACGTTTATGATGTTACAGTAGAAGAGACCGGAAGTACATCCGGCGCAGCAGCACCGAGACGTACAGCTGCAAAGCCTGCAGCAGCACCGGCAGCCGCAGCAGCACCAGCTGCTTCAGCAGGAGCCGGAAGCATTAAGATTGAAGCCGGAGCTGCCGGAAAAGTATTCAAGATTGAGAAGAAAGTCGGCGATGCTGTAAAGAAGGGAGATGCCGTTCTGGTTCTTGAGATCATGAAGATGGAGACACCAGTCGTTGCTCCAGAAGATGGAACTGTTGCAAGTATCGATGTGGCAGTTGGTGATGCCGTAGAATCTGGTGCATTACTCGCTACATTAAACTAATCCAAGGAGGAAAACACTGTGAGTTATGTAGGTGAAACATTATCGAACCTCCTGCATCAGACAGCCTTTTTCAATCTGACCTGGGGAAATTATGTTATGATTTTAGTGGCATTTATTTTCCTGTATCTTGCGATTAAGAAAGGTTTTGAGCCATTACTGTTAGTTCCGATCGCATTTGGTATGCTTCTGGTAAATATTTACCCGGATATCATCGCAAGCCCGGAACAGACAAGCAACGGCGTGGGCGGTTTACTTTATTACTTTTATACATTGGATGAGTGGTCTATTTTACCATCTCTGATCTTTATGGGTGTAGGTGCAATGACAGACTTTGGTCCGTTGATCGCAAACCCGATCAGTTTCCTTATGGGAGCTGCTGCACAGTTTGGTATTTTCAGCGCATATTTCCTTGCAATTCTGTTAGGATTTAATGACAAGGCTGCCGCTGCCGTATCTATCATCGGTGGAGCGGATGGACCTACTTCCATTTTCCTGGCTGGTAAGTTAGGACAGACTGGTCTGATGGGACCGATTGCCGTGGCTGCATATTCTTATATGGCACTTGTGCCGATCATTCAGCCACCTATCATGAAGTTATTTACAACAAAGAAGGAACGTGCGATCAAGATGCAGAACCTTCGTCCGGTCAGCAAGCTGGAGAAGATTCTCTTCCCAATCGTTGTTACCGTTGTTGTCTGCGTACTGCTTCCTACCACAGCACCACTCGTTGGTATGCTGATGCTTGGAAACCTCTTTCGTGAGTCTGGCGTTGTCCGTCAGTTACAGGAGACTGCAAGTAACGCACTTATGTACATTGTAGTTATTTTACTGGGTACCTCCGTTGGTGCAACTACCAGTGCAGAAGCTTTCTTAAATGCAAGCACCTTAAAGATCGTTGTATTAGGTCTTGTTGCATTTATGGTTGGTACTGCTGCCGGAGTTTTATTTGGTAAGTTATTATGCTGGATTACCAAGGGCAAGATTAACCCTCTGATTGGTTCTGCCGGTGTATCTGCCGTGCCTATGGCAGCCCGTGTATCCCAGAAGGTTGGTGCAGAGGAGGATCCTACAAACTTCCTGCTCATGCATGCAATGGGACCAAACGTTGCCGGTGTTATCGGTACTGCAGTAGCTGCGGGATGTTTCATGGCTATATTTGGAATTTAATAAGGAGGAAAAGTCATGTCAGAAGTGGTAAAAAAACCATTAAAAATAACAGAAACTGTTTTGCGTGATGCTCATCAGTCACTGATTGCTACACGTATGACAACAGAGCAGATGCTTCCAATTATCCCAAAAATGGATAAGGTTGGATTCAATGCTGTAGAGTGCTGGGGTGGTGCGACATTTGATGCCTGCCTGAGATTCTTAAAAGAGGATCCATGGGATCGTCTTCGTAAATTAAGAGATGGATTTAAAAATACAAAACTGCAGATGCTGTTCCGTGGACAGAATATCTTAGGATATCGTCCATATGCAGATGATGTGGTAGAGTATTTTGTACAGAAGTCTATTGCAAACGGAATTGATATCATCCGTATTTTTGACTGCTTAAATGATATCCGTAACCTGCAGACAGCAGTTACTGCATGTAACAAGGAAAAGGGTCATGCACAGGTAGCTCTCTCTTATACACTTGGAGATGCTTATACTCTGGACTATTGGATGGAGATGGCAAAGCGTGTAGAGGATATGGGTGCTGATTCTCTCTGTATCAAGGATATGGCAGGTCTTTTAGTTCCTGCTAAGGCTACAGAGCTTGTACAGGCACTGAAGGATTCTACCTCTCTTCCGGTAGAACTTCATACCCATTATACTTCCGGTGTTGCTTCCATGACATACATGAAGGCAGTAGAGGCCGGTGTAGATATCATTGATACTGCAATGTCTCCATTTGCTCTTGGAACCAGCCAGCCTGCAACAGAAGTTATGGTAGAGGCTTTCAAGAACACACCATATGATACCGGTCTTGATCTGAATCTGTTAAGTGAGATCGCAGATTACTTCCGTCCGTTACGTGAAGAGGCACTTGCAAGTGGTCTGATGAATCCGAAGGTACTTGGCGTAAACATCAATACTCTTCGTTATCAGGTACCTGGTGGTATGCTTTCGAACCTGATTTCCCAGCTCAAGGAGCAGGGAAAAGAGGACAAGTACGAGGAAGTGCTTGCAGAGGTTCCACGTGTGCGTAAAGACCTTGGTGAGCCACCACTTGTTACTCCGTCTTCCCAGATCGTTGGTACACAGGCTGTATTTAACGTATTGATGGGAGAGCGTTACAAAGTCGCAACAAAGGAGACAAAGGACATTCTTCTTGGTAAGTACGGCCAGACCGTTAAACCATTCAATCCGGAAGTTGTTGACAAGGTTCTCGGAGAAGATAAAAAGAACGCAATTACCTGTCGTCCGGCAGATCTTCTTGAGCCAGAGCTTGATAAGATTGAAGCTGAGATGAAGCAGTACAAGCAGCAGGATGAGGATGTATTATCTTATGCATTGTTCCCACAGGTTGCTACTGATTTCTTCAAATACCGTGAAGCACAGCAGACTGGCGTAGACGCAAAGACTGCTGATACAAAGAACGGAGCATATCCGGTATAGTTATATCCGGTTTTACGAAAAAGACGCATCGAATCTGGTGCGTCTTTTTTGATGGAAAAAATTCTTTTTGCATGAAATCTTGCATTTTCCGGGCAAAGTGATACAATCAAAAGTGCTGTTTTATGACACAGCGTTTATGAAATAAAAAGGAGAATATGATGTCAAATACCAATGATCTGTTAAATCGGATCAATAATTGTTACAGTTCGATGAGCAAGGGACAGAAACTGCTTGCAACTTACATTACAGATAATTATGATAAAGCGGTATTTTTAACGGCCGCAAAGATGGGGGAGACGGTTGGTGTCAGTGAGTCGACCGTTGTACGTTTTGCAACGTATCTTGGATACAAAGGATATCCGGAATTTCAGCGTGCCTTAGAAGAACTGGTGCGCAATAAATTAAACTCTGTTCAGCGCATGGAGGTAACCTACGGAAGAATCAGCCAGTCAAAAATTTTAGAGACCGTTTTATCGGCAGATGCGGACAAGATCAAAACGACACTGGAAAAAATTGATCACAGTGCTTTTGAGGTGGCGGTCTCGACAATTCTTGAGGCGAAAAATATTTATATCGTCGGGATCAGAAGCTGCGCGCCGCTTGCAAGTTTTCTCGGATTTTATCTGAATCTGATGTTTGATAATGTGCGTCTGCTTACGACAAACAGTTCGAGTGAATTGTTTGAACAAATGGTAAGAATCGGGGAAAAAGACGTTATTATCGGAATCAGTTTTCCGCGATATTCCATGCGGACGTTAAAGGCTTTGGAATTTGCAAATAACCGGAGTGCAAAAGTAATTACAATTACCGACAGCATACATTCACCGATGAATCTGTATTCCTCCTGTAATCTCATTGCGGACAGTGATATGGCATCTATTGTAGACTCTCTCGTAGCACCGCTTTCCGTCATCAATGCCCTGGTGGTTGCCCTATGCATGAAGAAGCAGAAAGAAGTGGCGGGAACGCTGACGATGTTAGAAGATATCTGGGATGAGTATCAGGTATATGAAAACGATGAGATCAATTATATTGATGATTCAATTAAAGTACATTATGCAAAATTAGGGGATATCGATAATGAGTAAAGTAATCGTGATCGGCGGGGGACCGGCGGGAATGATGGCTGCGTATGCGGCAGCGGAGAGTGGACATGCAGTGACGCTTTTAGAACAGAATGAAAAACTCGGAAAAAAGCTGTTTATTACGGGAAAAGGGCGTTGCAATCTGACGAATGCCAGTGATATGGAACAGTTATTTGCCAATGTAGTCAGCAACCGCAAATTTTTATACAGTGCTTTTTATTCTTATGACAATGAGCAGGTGATTTCTTTTTTTGAGAGCCATGGAATGCCTACAAAAACAGAACGTGGAAACCGGGTATTCCCTGTGTCGGATCATTCTTCCGATGTGATTGCAACGTTATCCGCTGCATTGCGGGGGCAGCATGTGGAAGTTTTGCTGCATACAAAGGTAAAGCGTCTGTTGCTTGAAAAAAAGGATGAAGAAAAGCGTATTACCGGTGTTGAGCTGGCTGATCAGACAAAAATGCATGCGGACGCAGTGATTGTTGCAACCGGAGGAATTTCCTATCCTTCAACAGGGGCAACGGGGGACGGTTACCGCATGGCAGAAGAGATCGGACATAAGATGGTGTCGCCGACTCCGGCACTGGTTCCGATGGAAATAAAAGAACCGTGGGTTAAGGAGCTGCAGGGGCTTTCGCTGCGCAATGTCCGTATGTCAGTTGTCCGGGGAAAGAAAAAACTGTATGAGGATTTCGGAGAGATGCTCTTTACGCATTTCGGCGTCAGCGGTCCGCTGGTATTGTCGGCAAGCGGATGTATCCCGGCAAAAGCATTTGACCAGGAGCTTTCCATGATGATTGATCTAAAACCCGCACTGGATGTGGAACAGCTTGATCACCGGATTTTAAGGGAATTTGATGAAATGAAAAATAAGCAGTTTAAAAATTCTCTGGGGCATTTACTGCCGGCAAAGATGATTCCTGTTATGATTGCGTTATCGGGCATTGATCCGGATACAAAGGTAAATGAAATATCCAGGGAACAGAGACAAAACCTGTTGCATCTGTTTAAAAATATGCCACTTACAATTACAGGGCTTCGCGATTTTAAAGAGGCAATTATAACAAAAGGCGGTGTTTCTGTAAAAGACATCAATCCTTCTACGATGGAATCCAAACTCGTGCAGGGCCTGTATTTCTGCGGTGAGGTGCTGGATCTGGATGCGCTTACCGGTGGTTATAATCTTCAGATTGCCTGGTCTACCGGACACCTGGCGGGAATATCTGTTTTGTAGTTTTATAGAGAAATAATTTATTTTAAAGGAGAGTAGAAGATGGCATTTAATATTGCAATTGACGGACCGGCAGGGGCCGGAAAAAGTACGATCGCCAAGAAACTTGCGGCAGATCTGGGGTATGTATATGTAGATACGGGAGCTATGTACCGTGCGATGGCATATTATTTTTTACAGAATCATATCGATGCATCCGATGAGCAGGCGATCGCCGCTGCCTGTCCAAAGGTAGATGTGACCATTCAGTATGCGGACGGGGAACAGCAGGTGATTTTAAACGGTGAAAATGTAAACGGTGTTATCCGGAAAGAGGAAGTTGGCAACATGGCCAGCGCGACCAGTGTCTATCCGGTGGTCCGTACAAAACTGGTAGAATTGCAGAGACAGCTTGCCGCAAAGGAAAATGTAATTATGGATGGACGGGATATCGGTACGGTTGTCCTTCCGGATGCAAATGTAAAAATTTATCTCACTGCAAGCTCGAAAGTACGGGCAAAGCGCCGCTTTGATGAGCTGACAGCAAAAGGTGTATCCTGTGATATGGATGCGATTGAAAAAGATATTATCGATCGTGATTACCGGGATATGCACCGGGAAACTTCCCCGTTAAAACAGGCGGATGATGCAGTCCTTTTAGACTCATCCAATCTGGATATTGACGGCGTTGTTGAAGAAATGAAAAAAATAATCAAGAAGGCGGAATAGACAAAAATGAAGCTGACGATTGCAAAAAGTGCCGGGTATTGCTTCGGCGTGAAACGGGCAGTAAATATGGTATATCAGGAAGCAAAAGAGGCAAAAGTGCCGGTATACACGTATGGGCCGATCATTCACAATGAGGAAGTAGTCAGGGATCTTAAACAGCGTGGAGTTCATGTGGTCAGAGAGCTCAAAGAACTTCAGAATCTTCCGAAAGGAAAGATCATCATCCGCTCACACGGAATCAGCCGCAGGGAACACGAAGCAATGAAGGCATGCGGGTTTGAGGTGCTGGATGCAACCTGTCCGTTTGTCCTGAAAATTCACCGGCTTGTGGAAAAATACAGCAAAGAAGGATACCGGATTGTCATAGCCGGAAACGAACATCATCCGGAAGTGGAAGGAATTCTCGGATGGGTGGAAGGACAGCCCGCCTATACGGTTACAAGCCAGGAAGATATTGAAAAATTACCGTTAAAAGAGGGAGAAAAAGTCTGTCTGGTGGCGCAGACGACATTTAACTACAATAAATTTCAAGAATTAGTTGAAATTATAAAGAAAAAAGGTTATGATATAAGTGTTTTAGATACAATCTGCAATGCAACGGAGGAAAGACAGACGGAAGCACGTAAAATTGCTGCAGAGTCGGATCTCATGATTGTCATCGGTGACAAACATAGCTCCAATACGCAAAAATTGTATGAAATATCTAAAAAGGAATGTGCAAATACTTACTATATACAAACGAGTAAAGATATGGATTATCATCAGATACAATCCATCAATAACGTAGGTATTACCGCAGGGGCTTCAACCCCAAACAATATCATCGAGGAGGTTTCAAAGAATGTCAGAAATGAGCTTTGAACAAATGTTGGAAGAATCTTTAAAAACAATAAGAAATGGAGAAGTGGTAGAGGGTACCGTTATTGATGTTAAGCCAGATGAAATCATCCTGAATATCGGCTACAAATCAGATGGAATCATTACACGTAATGAATATACAAACGAGCCAAATGTAGACCTTACTACAGTCGTAAAAGTCGGCGATACCTTAGAAGCCAAAGTCGTAAAAGTAAACGATGGTGAGGGACAGGTTCTCCTTTCTTACAAGCGTCTTGCTGCAGAGAAGGGAAGCAAGAGATTAGAGGAAGCTTTCGAAAATCAGGAAATTTTAAAGGCAAAAGTCAGCCAGGTGCTTACTGGTGGTGTATGTGTCAATGTGGATGAAACAAGAGTATTCATCCCGGCAAGCCTTGTATCTGACACATATGAGAAAGATTTAAGCAAGTTCAAGGATCAGGAAATTGAGTTCGTAATCACAGAATTTGATCCTAGAAAGAGAAGAATTATTGGTAACCGCAAGACTTTATTACTTGCAAAGAAGGCAGAACTTCAGAAAGAGCTGCTTGCTAAGATCAAAGTTGGCGATGTCATCGAAGGAACTGTAAAGAATGTTACAGATTTCGGCGCATTCATCGATTTAGGTGGAGTAGACGGATTACTTCATATCTCAGAAATGTCATGGGGCAGAGTTGAGAATCCTAAGAAAGTATTTACTGTTGGTCAGAAAGTTCGCGTATTTATCAAGAACATTACAGATACCAAGATCGCACTCAGCATGAAATTTGAGGATGAGAATCCTTGGAACGGTGCAGCAGAGAAGTATGCTGTTGGCAATGTAGTAAAGGGAAAAGTTGCACGTATGACAGATTTCGGTGCATTCGTAGAGCTTGCTCCTGGAGTAGATGCATTACTTCATGTATCCCAGATTTCTCAGGACCACGTAGAGAAGCCTTCTGACGTATTAAAGATTGGTCAGGAAGTAGAAGCAAAGATCGTAGACTTCAATGAAGAAGAAAAGAAGATCAGCTTAAGTATCAAAGCTCTTGCAGCTCCAGCTGAGGATGCTGAGACAGAGGAATAATTTACTGTAAATTTTCATAGGTAAGAAGTTGCCTTCGGGCAGCTTCTTATTCTTTATAAGGGGTAAAAGTCTATGTTTGACAATTATGAAAAATTCAAAAAAGACGTCTATGCTCTGACAAAAATTGATTTGAATTATTACAAAGAAAAGCAGATGCGCAGACGAATTGATACGATCGCAACAAAGCATGGATGCAGCAATTACGATGAGTATATCCGTGTGCTGAAGACAGATAAGGATAAATTTGAGGCGTTTGTCAATTTCCTTACGATCAATGTTTCTGAGTTTTACCGTAATCCGGACCAGTGGAAACTGATGGATGAGAATGTTATTCCGAAACTTGTTAAAGAACATGGAAGAAATCTGCATGTGTGGAGTGCAGCATGTTCAACAGGAGATGAACCGTATTCTCTTGTCATGGCATTATCCAAGCACATCCCACTTTCCAATATTCATATTACGGCAACCGATCTGGACAAGCAGGTTCTTCAGAAAGCACAGGTTGGTTTGTACAATGAAAAGAGCATTGCAAATGTACCGCCGGAATTCAAACGCAGATATTTTAAACAGATCGGAAAATCATATCAGATTTCGGATGAGATTAAGCGTTGCGTGACGTTTAAAGAGCATAATCTGTTAAAAGATCCATATCCAAGAGATTTTGATATGATTCTCTGCAGAAATGTCGTTATCTATTTTACGGATGATGCCAAGGATATGATTTATAAGAATTTTCATCAGTCACTGAAAAGTCATGGCGTTTTATTTATCGGAAGTACGGAACAGATCACCAATTATAAAGAGCTGGGATTTGACAGACTCAGCAGTTTTTATTTTGAAAAAAATACTTAAGGGAACAAATAAAAATGCATGTTTTTATGTCTGATACATAAGAGCATGCATTTTTTATGGACTTAAATTTTTTATTTTTTCTTCATCATATTTTTTAAGATGTGATCAATATAGCGGTGCAACATAATATCAGAAGCACAAAAATCATCTGTTATCTCAAAGTAACTGATTTTATCTTTATATTCTTTGCGAAACTCCGGCTGCATGATGCTGTTGTACTGTGGAAGAAATTTTCCGGATTTTCGCGTATAGCAGTTGCTTGCTTTGGCATTTTCCCGGTATTCTTTATCTACAAATGAGGCGACACTTTTGTGTATTGCCATATCTTCTTTTTTCAGATAGTAGTAATCCCTGTAATTGGAATAAAAATAATGTAGTTCCCCTTCATAGACCGGGACACGAAGAGAAGTGCGGTCTTTTTCGATCATCAGATAAAAATCATCCTGTTTACAGGAAAGCTGGCGTGGAACGGGATAGTTGTTTTGCATGGTGACGATCCATTCCTCTCCTTCACTTCCATCATATGCATGGTAATGATCGATCCGGTGGGAGAGGATGGTATATTGACCATCGAATACTTTTGTATAGGATAAAATGGAAAGCAAATCGATCATGTGCAGAACATCTTCGTAATTATGGATCCGAAGAAGATGCAGTGTTTCCTCGGTCGGATGCTTAACGTGCGTAAAATACACATCGATCAGCTCTCCTCCTGTTTTTTCGTCCTCTCTTGGAAGACCTAGAAAGGATTCAATGGTTTTTTGCTTGTAATTTTCCAGTTTCAGCAAAAATTTAATGGAAGAGACGGACTTGAAAATATCAAGATAATTAAAATTCTGAAAATGCTCCGGAATATGGTAACGGTCGGCTTTGGCTTTCAGATATGGTATATCAAATCCCACACCGTTAAATGTAATGATGGTGGTATATTGTGACAGCAACTGAAAAAATGCAGTGAGAATTTCGGCTTCTTCCTCCGTTTTTTCAGCAAAAAACTGATCCATACAGATCTGCGTGTCTTTTCGACTGGCACATCCAATCATATAAAGAGAGGAAGCTGAAGGCGAAAATCCGGTAGTTTCTATGTCAAAAAATATAGAATGTTCATCAAAAAGCTGGCCGATGAGAGGGTCCTGACAGGTATAGGGGACTTCTTCATGAAAAATTTTCATAGATACTCCTTTGTGTGAATTTAAGATTTTTCTTGTGTGCCTGGATTATACCATAAATCTCATTTTTCGTCATGTTTCTATGTATTTAAAAGAATACAAAATATTCAGAAAAATTTAAAAATTTTAGTACATATATGGTCAAAAAGTGCTATAATTTAAGATGAAATATGTTATAAACTATATGGTTTTGACAAAAAAATAAGGAAAGAGGGCACAAGGATGGGTTTGAAAACATTTATAGGCGGCGTACATCCCTATGAAGGCAAAGAACTTGCCAAGGATGCGCCAATCAAAGAAGTTCTACCCAAAGGGGAACTGGTTTTTCCATTGTCACAGCATATTGGTGCACCAGCCACTCCAATTGTCGCTGTAGGGGATAGCGTAAAGAAAGGACAGAAGATTGCAGAAGCTGGCGGTTTTGTATCTTCCCCGATTTACTCATCGGTATCCGGTACAGTAAAGAAAATTGAGCCACGGCGTGTGGCAGTCGGTGATATGGTGAATTCCATTGTAATTGAGAGTGATGATCAGTTTACAGAATGTGAGTATTCACCGGTGGATGATGTGACATCCTTATCCAGAGAGGAAATCATTGATCGAATTAAGGAGGCCGGTGTGGTTGGTATGGGAGGCGCAGGTTTCCCGACACACGTAAAACTGTCTCCGAAAGAACCGGAAAAAATCGAGTATATCATTGCAAACTGCGCAGAATGTGAGCCATATCTGACGGCAGATTACCGCAGAATGATCGAAAATCCGGAAGAACTGGTTGCAGGTATGAAGATCGTACTGCAGCTGTTTGACCATGCAAAAGGTGTGTTTGGCGTCGAAAACAACAAACCGGATGCAATTGCAAAACTGAAGGAATTGATTAAGGATGAACCTCGGATGGAGGTCTGTGAATTGTTGACAAAGTATCCGCAGGGAGGAGAGCGTCAGCTGATCTATGCGGTAACCGGACGTGAAATCAATTCCAAAATGCTTCCTGCAGATGCAGGCTGTATCGTGGACAATGTGGAGACCATGATTGCAATTAAACATGCGGTCAAAGATGGTGTTCCTGTGATGAAACGAATTGCGACAATCACAGGAGATGCAATTACTACTCCGTCAAACTTTTTGTACAGTATGGGTACCCCATACGAGCAGCTGGTGGAAGCTGCCGGAGGCTTTAAAGTACAGCCGGAGAAACTGGTATCCGGTGGTCCTATGATGGGATTTGCCATTTTTGGACTGGATGTTCCTACCACAAAGACGACTTCTTCTCTGTTGTGTCTTGGAAAAGATGAAGTGGCTGAATTTGAACCGCTCGCATGCATCAGCTGTGGCCGGTGTGTGGAAGCGTGCCCGGAAAAACTGGTTCCAAGCAGACTTGCGAAGTTCAGTGAGCACGGACAAAAGGATGAGTTTGAACACTGGCATGGATTGGAGTGCATCGAGTGCGGAAGCTGCAGTTATGTATGTCCTTCCCGCAGACAGGTGGCACAGTCCGTCAAGACAATGAAGAAACTCGTATTAGCAGATAAGAGAAAGAAAAAATAAGAGAAAGAGGTGGATTGTTGTGAGTGAGAAATATCAGGTTTCGTCTTCACCACATGTGCGTGCCAAGGACTCTACAAGCAGAGTTATGCTGTATGTGATCATCGCATTGCTGCCAGCAACCCTGTTTGGTATCTGGAATTTTGGAATGCATGCATTACTTTTGATTTTAGTTACCATCGCAAGCTGTATGGCTTCCGAATGGATTTTTGATAAGATCGTACATAAAAAGAACAGCCTGCCGGATCTGAGTGCGGTTGTCACCGGACTTCTTCTGGCACTGAACCTGCCGGCCGGACTTCCATGGTGGGAAGCTGTGATTGGCAGCGTATTTGCCATAGTCATTGTAAAGATGATGTTTGGTGGACTGGGACAGAACTTCATGAACCCGGCACTGGGCGGAAGATGTTTTCTGCTGATTGCATTTGCAGCTGACATGACAAATTTCAAAAGCTCTAAGTTTGAGGCATATTCCGGTGCAACACCGCTTGCCATGATCAGAAATGAAGGACTTTCTTCCGTCAATGTTATGGATATGCTGACAGGAAAGATTCCGGGAACTATCGGTGAGACATCCGTGATCGCAATTCTGATTGGTGCAATTATTCTGATCCTTTTAGGCGTGATTACCTTACGGATTCCGGCTGCTTACCTGATCACATTTGCTGTGTTTATGCTGATCTTTGGCAAGGAACCGATGAATGCCAATTATCTGGTTGCAGAACTGTGTGGTGGTGGTCTGATGCTCGGTGCATTCTTTATGGCAACCGATTATGTGACGTCACCGATTACACCGACCGGTCAGATTATTTACGGTATCTGCTGTGGTCTGTTAACCGGTATTTTCCGTTGCTTCGGAGCAAATGCAGAGGGCGTTTCTTTTGCAATCATCTTAAGCAATATTTTAGTACCGATTATTGAGAAGTTTACAATCCCGAGAGCTTTTGGACTGGCAAAGGAGGCAAAGAAGAATGAATAAACAGATTATACATGACGCTTTGGTTTTGACAGCCTTTACCCTTGTGATCGGCGTGATTTTAGGAGCAGTATATGGAATTACAAAAGCTCCGATTGACAAAGCCAATGAACAGACAAAAAAAGAAGCTTATCAGGCAGTATTTGCAGATGCCTCGGAGTTTAACCAGCAGGAGTATGATGCAGATGCCGCTGATAAAATGGTTACCGATGCAGGATATGACGATACGATTGATGATGTGGAGCAGGCCGTAGATAAGGATGGCAATGCATTGGGATATGTCATTACCGTTACTGCGAAAGACGGAAGCCAGGGAAGCATTACATTTTCCGTCGGAATCAAAAATGATGGAACCGTCAATGGATATTCCATTACTGATATTTCCGAGACACCGGGACTTGGTATGAAGGCAGAGGAAAAAGATTTCTACAGCCAGTTTGAAAACAAAAATGTAGAAAAATTTACGGTTGTAAAACAAAAACCGGCATCTGATGATCAGATCGAGGCGATTACCGGATCTACCATTACTTCAAAGGCAATGGCAAACGGTTGTAACGCTGCCATTTATTACTTCCAGAATGCGTTAGGAGGTGCTCAGTAATGAACAAGTATGTAGAACGTTTGTACAATGGTGTGATCAAAGAGAATCCTACCTTTGTCCTGATGCTCGGTATGTGTCCGACACTTGCGGTTACATCTTCAGCGATCAACGGACTTGGTATGGGACTCTCTACACTTGTGGTACTGGTATTTTCCAATCTTTTGATTTCACTGTTTCGTAAGGTGATCCCAAACGGTGTGCGTATGCCGGCCTATATCGTGATCGTTGCATCACTCGTTACAGTCGTACAGTTTCTGATGCAGGCATATCTGCCAAGTCTTTCTAAGGCACTTGGTGTGTATATTCCGCTGATCA
>ERZ808270.386-NODE-386-length-26345-cov-3.092393_pt1 | contig 26345 bp, 30 predicted proteins | sample MGYA00521082_ERZ808270 | MGnify/ENA primary metagenome ERZ808270 (study PRJEB31516, sample SAMN03275594) | gut metagenome | biome: mammalia-associated habitat; material: feces | host: Papio cynocephalus | place: Kenya | collected 2012-07-27 ... | reverse complement strand
GATACACCTTTACAAACTCCCCATTTGCATCTGTCATATAATAGTCGATAAAAAAGTTCGAGATGGAAGAATAAGTCTCGCTATTTTCAGTTGAAATCGTAATTGTCCTCATAGTTTTTTGAACCTTCCCTTCATCGCTTCGCTTGGAAGCATTTCAAATTATAGCATGAACAAAATTAAATTCAAGCGAACATCTTTTCGGTCGGAGCGTTTACGAAAATTGTGGAAAATGTGGATAATGTGGACAATCAGTTACCATAAAAAAAGAGGCTGTGGAATCAAGCCGTTTGCGGACGATTTATGTTACAATTATGTTAACTGAAAATGAAAAGACCTGTTTGGTGATTTCCCCCAAACAGGTCTGTGGATAATGTGGATAACTATTTTTTTAACAGTGTATTTCCGATAGAATCGACATTTCCGGCACCCATAGTTATCAACAGGTCATTTTTTTTGCAATTTTTTTTCACATACTCTATGATGCTGTCGAAGTCACCAAGGTAGATGGCATGACCGCCGTTGGCGTTGATCTTGTCACAGACATCCTTCGAGGAAACAAGACCGGTATCCTGCTCTCTTGCGGCGTAAATATCTGCCAGAAGTACGTGATCGCAGGTCGCAAGTGCCTGTCCAAATTCGTCCAGAAGCGCCTTGGTACGGGAGTATGTATGAGGCTGGAAGATGCACCACAGTTCGTTGTGTGGTGTGTTCTTGGCAGCCGCCAGGGTTGCAGCAATCTCGGTTGGGTGATGTGCATAATCGTCGACGATTTTGACACCATTTTCCGTGATTCCCTTGTGCTCGAAACGGCGGTGTGCACTGGAACAGCGGGCCAGACCGGCAATCGTGTATTTGCGGTCAATGCCGAGAAAATCTGCGACTGCGATAACAGACAGGGAATTCATGACATTGTGGATACCGGTTGCATGCAGTTTGATCTGATCCTGCTTCTCCCCCTTGACAACGAGCGTGTAGGTTGGATGTCCTTCTTCGTCGAAGGTAATATCCGTTGCACTGTAATCATTTCCTGCATTCATACCGAAGGTAATGATGTTGCAGTGCAGATCTTTTGTCACATGTTCGTAATATTTCATATCACCGTTGATAACGAGCAGTCCGTCGTCCGGCAGAATCTCTGCGAATGTCTTGAAGGAATCTGCAATCTCCTCGATGCCACTGAAGAAATCGAGATGGTCAGCATCCACATTCAGGATGATACTGATATATGGATGGAATGCGTGATAGCTGTTTGTGTATTCACAGGCCTCTGTAACGAAATAATCGGAGTGTCCCACGCGGATATTGCCGCCGATGGCATCTAACATACCACCGATGGAGATGGTTGGATCGGTCTGCGCCTCCAGCAATACATAGGAGAGCATGGAGGTCGTTGTTGTCTTGCCGTGCGTTCCGCTGACTGCAACGCCATATTTGTAGTTCAGCATAATCTGACCGAGGAGCTGTGCCCGTGTCAGCATTGGAATATTTCTGCGCTTCACTTCTACAAATTCCGGATTGTCCGCATGAATGGCTGCGGTATATACGACGAGATCAATATCATCGGAGATATTTTCTGCTTTCTGTCCGATGAAAATGCGGGCACCCAGATTCTTCAAGATTTCTGTGATCTCAGATTCCTTCATATCGGAACCGGATACGGTGAAACCCTCCTGCAACAAAATTTCGGCAAGTCCGCTCATGCTGATACCGCCGATACCCATGAAATACACATGGATCGGTTTTTCAAAATCTACTTTATACATGGTAATAATCTGCCTTCCTTAATCTCTGTTTGTGATGTATTTGGATCGCATGCGGGTCATGCGAAGCCATATTTATTCCATATTATAGCACGATTGATTGACATTACAACAAATTTACGAAAATTATATGCAATGCCGATTGACTTCATGCGGTATTTATGACATTATATATTTTAGTAGTTTTTTATTAAAATAACTACCTATAAGAGAGGATTTATAGTAGGAGGAACAGCATGAAAGTATGTGAAATGTGTGGAGCACAGAATGATGATGTCTTCACAAAATGCTCAGTTTGTGGCGCAGATCTGCCATCTATGAACAGTCAGGATGGCGATGATGAAAAGACCGTTCTGATCGATCCGGATCAGGCACCGGCACAGCCGTCTGGCTTGTCATTAAAGACAGATACAAGTACGTATGGGCAGGCAGATGCAGGACAGACAAACCCACAGCCGGCAGCACCACAGTTTGGTGGCATGGGACAGCCACAGATGAACGGCATGGGACAGCCGCAGATGAACGGTATGGGGCAGCCGGGTATGAACGGAATGCCACAGCAGGGTATGCCGGGACAGGCACCGTATGGACAGCCGGGATTTGGCGGTCCGGCACCAGCACAGCCAGCAAAGCCGAAGAAGGGTCTGATTATTGGTATTATTGCAGCAGCCGTTGTTGTATTGGCAGTTGCATTTATTCTGATCTTTAAGGGCGGATTCGGAGCAAAGGGAGGTGCATCTTCCCCGGAGGCAGTTGCACAGCAGTTTATCGAGGCAATGAATGATCAGGATGTAGATAAGATGGCAGCACTTTGTCCACCATTCCTTGATCCAGGACAGGATGACATTGAGGATATGCTTGATTCTTATTCTGGATATGATGTAACTTTCAAGTATGAGGGTGTTGAGAACAAAGATATGTATGACAGCGATGATCTGGCTGATTTTGAAGAGGATGTCAGTGATTATGCAGGCAAAACAATCAAGCTGCAGGACGCTTGTGATCTGGAGTTCTCTTTCAACGTAGCAGTGACAATGAGTGGCGAGACTTATGATCAGTCCAGCACATATACGATCACATGTATCAAGTATAAGGGAAACTGGTATCTCTATGAGTAAGAAGACACAGACGATTCTGACAATCTGTGTGGATATAAGTATGCTGGCAGTCATTGTGACTGCCAGCTATTTGTTACTCACAGGGAAATTGCAGGGGAACTGGATTCATGCAGCGCAGATCGCAATTATTGTTGCGATTCCGACGCTCTTCTTCGTAAGCTTCTTAAATTTCGGTATGCAGAAATATGAGAAGATGCGACCAGAGGATGCATGGGAAGAAGAGAGCGATGAAACAGAACAACGGGATGAAAATAAAAATGCACCGCAATCATAACGACTGCGGTGCATTTTTATTGCTGATCGAATGTGATACTGTCTGCCCATTGTAACATGGACTTTTCTAAAGAGTCATATGAACGGTGCTTGCACACGAATTCACAGATCCAGTAATTATTCCCTTCTTTCAGCATGCAGTGCAGATAGGTGTATTTGGCACCGGATACGGTCTGCGTGTTGCTGAAATAATAGTAGTTGTTCCGCTGAATCAGCTTGTCGGTGGAAATGCCGTTCAGACTGCAGATTTCTTTTGCGTAATCCCTCAGCCCTGCGATTTCGTAGCCCTGATATTCAAGGTCAGAGGCATTTTCCGTTTTTACAGAAAATGACACATCGTCGCTTACAAAGTAGGCATCAAAGCCGGACATCTTGCTTTCTTTGAAATTATCGGTCAGGGTGATCGTCATTGTGCCAACGGTAAAGTTTTTCGGATTGCCGCTGCATCCGCATAGGAGACAGGCGGTAAGCACGATCAGGCACAGCCCTAAAGTAATTTTTTTTAATTTCGAACGCATAGTTAAACTCCTTTCCTAGTTGCCGCCGTCTTGCTGATGCTGTTTGGAGAGTCCTTCCTGTATAAATGCATCGATGTTACGTTCGGTTGATTTTAAAATGGCTGCCAGCCGTTCCTGTTCGGCGGCCTTTTGTTTTGCAGCTTCGATTTCGCGCTGCTTTTTTTCTTCATCTTCTGCCGCTTCCCGGTTGAGCCGAGCCATGATTTTGTTGGCACGGGCTAATACATCGTCATCGACATCTGCTGTAGCAGACATATGTGCTGCCTCGGAAACCAGATCGTCGATATTATGCTGGCTCTGCCGGTTCGTGTCAAGTACGGCATCTGCGAGTGCCTGTGCATCCAGCGGTTCCGGTTGCGATGGCGACTGTGGAGCTGCATATTTGACGTCAGGTTCTTTTTCTTCTGGCCATTCGCCGTTGTGAATGAGTTTATAGACCGGCTTATATACGATACACCACCATTTGTAGACGGTTCGTTTTGCCCGGAATAGAAAGTTATCGTACATGTAAGCCTCCTGTATATTTTGCGTAAAAAGTATAAAGCTATCATTATAATAACATGATTTTATCTGGAATAAAAGTTAAAAGTTTGTTAGATTTTGAAGAGAAAAATAGTTCGGAAATATGGTTGTAAATCTTGACATAAGCGATTATACTAGGGATGTATGTCAAAATGGGAGAAGATTTGGCAAATAAATATAAAACGAGGTAATAAGTGATGAGAAAGACGAAGATTGTTTGTACACTGGGACCTGCAACGGATAACGAGGATGTGCTGCGGAAACTTATGCTTGCCGGAATGAATGTGGCAAGACTGAATTTTTCACATGGCACACACGAAGAACAGAAGAGACGTATGGACATGGTCAAAAAACTGCGTGCGGAGCTTGGACTTCCAATTGCAATTTTGCTCGACACAAAAGGACCTGAGATACGTACCCGCGATTTTGAAGGTGGTAAAGCGGAACTTAAGGCGGGTGATTTCTTCACACTGACAACAAGAGACCTTCTTGGTGACAGCACCATTACCTCTATCACATACAAAGACCTGTATAAAGACGTACAGATTGGTACCCATATCTTGATCGACGACGGTCTGATCGAGCTTCGGGTAACTTCCATCAGTGGCGAGGATATTTTGTGTACAGTTATTACTGGTGGACAGGTTTCTAACCATAAAGGCATCAATGTGCCGGACGTACATCTGAATATGCCATACTTAAGTGAAGTAGATGAAAGCGATATTCTGTTTGGTATTGAGCAGGATGTCGATTTTATCGCGGCTTCCTTTGTTCGTTCAGCCAAGGATGTATTGGAGATCCGCGAGCTGTTAAATGCGAACGGCGGAAATAATATCAATATCATTTCCAAAATCGAGAATTCAGAGGGTGTTAATCACATTGATGATATCATCTATGTATCGGATGGCATTATGGTAGCCCGAGGCGATATGGGTGTTGAGATTCCTTGCGAAGAAGTTCCGGTTATCCAGAAGATGATTATTAATAAGGTATATATGGCTGGTAAGCAGGTTATTACTGCCACACAGATGCTGGATTCCATGATCAAGAATCCACGTCCGACACGTGCGGAGACAACGGATGTTGCCAATGCGATCTATGATGGTACAAGTGCAGTTATGTTGTCTGGTGAGAGTGCTGCAGGTAAATATCCGGTGGAGGCTGTTGAAATGATGGCAAAGATTGCAGAGCGTGCAGAGGCAGCCATTGATTATAAGAAGAATTTCTATCACTATGAGCGTGCAGCAAATCAGAATGTGACAGATGCTGTCTGCCATGCAGCTTGTACAACAGCCATTGACTTAAATGCAGCAGCCGTTATCATCGTGACAAAGTCCGGCGTATCTGCACGAAATATCTCGAAGTACAGACCAAGCTGTAATATTATAGCAGGTACAACAAGTGATAAGGCATATCGCCAGCTCAATATGTCCTGGGGCGTAACTCCGGTGCATCTGGAAGAGCAGAACGAAGTATTTACACTGTTTGATCATGCGGTCGAGGCAGGTAAGAAGCAGGGTCTGTTACAGCCGGGCGATAAGGTTGTTATTGGCGCAGGTGTACCACTTGGTATCTCCGGTAATACAAATATGTTGAAAGTTCAGGTTGTAGAGTAATACAGGATAGTAACCAGTTGTAGGAAATTGTAAAAATTACTTGCTATCTGGGACAAAACGGGGTACAATGTCAACAGTGATAATAATTATCAATAAAGAATGATATTATCAATACTGAATGAAGAGTAAGGAGGATATTACCATGGCATTTCAGATCAACGATGGATGCGTTATGTGTGGAGCATGTGCAGGTGCTTGTCCTGTAGGCGCAATCTCAGAAGGCGATGGCAAGTACGAAATCGACGCTTCTGCATGTATCTCATGTGGAGCATGTGCAGGAACTTGCCCAACAGGTGTTATCTCTGAGGAGTAATCATTGAATTGATTACATATAGAAAAAGAGTCTTGATTGTCAATCAAGGCTCTTTTTCTTATGTCTTGATATTACAATATGGAAATTATTTTATGTGACTGATATCACCTTCTTTCGCTGTGCGCATATCATATCCGTATAGATATAAGAAGCTTCTGTGATAGTTTTTATATTCCCTCGTATGATATGACACATCTGTAAATATAATTGGAATAAAGCTACAGGAAATACCTGTAAAGAAAAAAGAATTGTAAATAACTATGCAAAATCTACCATACTATATTATTGGGAAAAATGCAAGTCTCCAGAATCGAATTTCCAGTAATATTTTGTGAAAATATTGAGAAATCGCTTTACATGTGGGAGTTTTGTGATAAACTAAGTAATACAAAAAATAATGTTTTTGTAAACACTTGCGAAGGAGTTGACGAGTATGAAGCTAGAACGATTAAGCGAGAATCAGATACGTTGCACACTTTATAAGTCAGACCTGGCAGATAAGGAACTTCATTTAACGGAATTAGCATATGGAACAGACAAAGCAAAAGAGCTGTTTCGGGAACTGATGCAGCAGGCATCCAGTGAATTAGGATTTGAAGTGGATAATGTTCCGCTTATGATAGAAGCAATACCTGTATCGCCAGAGTGTTTGATTCTGGTTATTACAAAAGTAGATGACCCGGAGGAGTTGGATACAAGATTCTCCAGATTTACACGTCCATCGGATGTGGATGATTCCTACGAGGACGATGAGGAGGATGAAGATTCGGATGGTGGTCTTGGACTGGCAGACGAATCAGATGGTGAAGCCATTGTCGAGGACAATCCGGTCAATGGACTGCTGAAAGCAATCGGTGGATTGGCAGAGGACTTAAGTGGCCTGATGAGTGGCAAGGGCGTGAAGCCGGCGCAGACAAATCCATCTGCATCGGATCGTAGAACAGAGATTCCACAGGCAGTTGAACAGCCGGAGATCTTCCGCATTTACGCATTCAAGAATCTGGATCAGGTTATCTTATCAGCAAAGCTTGTAAAAGATATCTATGACAGTGAGAATTCTTTGTATAAGAATCCGCGAGACAGCCGTTTTTATCTGTACATGACGAAAGATAAGAACACGGATAATGAATTTGTGAAGACCTGTAACCTGCTTGGTGAATATAGTAACCGGGTACGTGCAACGTATGCTACACCGAGTCACATGCGTGAGCATTATAAGCTGATTATAGATGCAAATGCATTGCAGACGCTTGCAAAGCTGTAGAAACACGTGAGTATATATAACAGCTGAGTGACAACCGGTAAGAAAGAAAAACATGTATAAAAAAAGATTATCGATGCTTTGATAACGTCGATAATCTTTTTTTTATATCCCGCAGATGTAATATCATCTGCGGGACGTATAAGATTCATAATAAGTTAGTTCAATGTTTTCTTTACGGCTGCAACAACTGCATCCTTTGTAATGCCGAAGTACTCAAAAAGCTGGCTGCCCGGTGCAGAAGCACCGAAGGACTTCATTCCAACAAACTCACCGTTGATACCGATGTATTTGCCCCATCCGAACTCGGAAAGTGCTTCAACACCAACTCTGGCTGTGACATTCTTTGGAAGAACGGCATCTTTGTACTCGTCTGGCTGCTCCTCAAACAGATCCATACATGGCATGCTGACTACGCGTACATCGATGCTCTCGGATGCAAGCTCTTTCTTTGCCTCGACAGCAAGAGAAACCTCAGAACCAGTTGCGATGATGATAGCATCTGGAGTATCCTTTACAGAATCCTCTAAGATGTAACCACCCTTTAATGCTTCCTGGCTGCTGCCGTCTAACTGTGGCAGATTCTGTCTGGAGAGAACCAGAGCGGTTGGCGCATCCTTCTTGTTTGCAGCGAAGTACCATGCAGCTGCACATTCCGTTGCATCTGCCGGACGATATACATAGAAGTTCGGCATAGCACGGAGCATAGCAAGCTGCTCGATTGGCTCATGTGTTGGACCATCTTCGCCGACACCGATACTGTCGTGTGTCAATACATAAGTAAGCGTAACACCCATCAGAGCGGAAAGTCTTGCCATTGGCTTTACATAATCGCTGAATACGAAGAATGTAGAAACGAATGGACGTAAACCGCCGTGCAGGGCGATACCGTTTCCAATTGCTGCCATCGCGATCTCACGGATACCGAAGTGAATGTTCTTGCCAAGTGGATTTTCTTTGGAGAAATCACCGGCATCCTTCATGTTTGTCTTGGTAGATGGCGCAAGGTCTGCGGCACCACCAAACATATTAGGAACAACATTGTTGATAATATTCAAAAGCTTTCCGGATACATTTCTGGTTGCTTCCGGTTTGTCGAAGGAATTCCAGAACTCGTCTAGGTCATAGAGACATTTTGCATTGTCCGTGTCGTGGTAGGTATCCCATAATTCCTTCATCTCCGGATATGTTTTGCAGTAGTCTGCGAATAATGCATTCCATGCATCCTCGACGGATGCTTTCTCCTCAGCAAGCTTGGCGAAATGATCGTAGACATCCTGATCTAAAACAAATGGTCCGTTGTCTGCGATACCAAGGTTTGCACGAAGTGCTGCAACATTCTCGACACCGAGTGGCTCGCCGTGTGCACTTGCCTTGCCTTCCTTGGCAGGACAGCCGGCACCGATTTTCGTCTTGATCTCGATCATGGAAGGTCTGCTTTTTTCTGCCTTGGCAGCTTCGATTGCCCTGCCGATGGCATCTAAGTCATTTCCATCCTCTACAAGCTGTGTGTGGAAACCGAAGGACTCAAAACGCTGTCTTACATTCTCACGGAACGCGATGTTCGTGTCACCTTCGATGGAAATATTGTTGGAATCATATAATACGATCAGCTTCTCCAGACCAAGTGTGCCTGCGAGAGAGAATGCCTCGTAGCTGATACCTTCCATCATACAACCGTCGCCACCAAGCACATACGTATAGTGGTCAACAACAGGGAAGTTTTCTTTGTTAAAGGTTGCGGCAAGATGCTTTTCTGCCATTGCCATACCAACCGCCATTGCCATACCGGCACCGAGTGGACCGGTTGTGGCTTCCACGCCAACGGTGTGACCATATTCCGGATGCCCAGGCGTTTTGGAACCAAGCTGACGGAAGTTTTTCATATCCTCAATTGTGATACCGTAACCGAAGAAATGAAGCAGGGAATATAACAGGGCGGAGCCATGTCCGCCGGACAGAATGAAACGGTCGCGGTTTTCCCATTTTGGATCCTTCGGATTGTGGTTCATGTGGTTTGCCCACAGCTCATATGCCATCGGAGCAGAACCAAGTGGAAGTCCCGGGTGTCCGGAATTTGCCTTCTGGATGGCGTCTGCAGCAAGCACACGAATGGAATTTACGGATTTTGTGTCAATTGCACTACTCATGTTTAATGCTCTCCTCTAAATAAGTTTCTTATGATTAATTTCTGTTCGCACGTGCTAAGATCTTCATGATACGCAGGAACAGGTTTACGATATCCAAATACAGTTCAGAAGCAGAATCAATCGCGTTATCAGCTGTTTTTTCAATCGCATTTGCCTTTGCCCAGTCATAGCCGACATACAGACAGAAGATTGCGACAACGATATAATCGATGACACCAAGGCTTGCGCCTGCAATCAGCATGATTGCTTCGACCACAACGGTTATAAGCAACGTGATACCAAGTGTTCTTCCCATGCTTAAAAAGAAATTTGGGTAGATGGAAGAAATAATCATCATCACAAGTGTTACGGCAGCTGTGATACCAAATGCAGCTGCGACCGTCATTGAGTAGCCGATATGCGTGTATATGGTTACCGAAAAAGCGATAACCATACCGATTGGAACAACCATCAGATTGTAGCCGATGAAGCTGACAACCGGATTGTCGGATTTGCGAACCATAAATGTACCGGCGATGGCGAGAATGAAGTAACCGATATAAAAAGCAACCGGATTTGTCGCCACAAAGCTGACAATGGAATCACCGAAGACGGCAGTCATGACCGCGTTGATAATGAAGCCGTACAGCAGTACACCGCCGATGATCAGGTTGTACATCTCGCTGGAAATGATCTTTGCGGATGAGCCATAGCCGGCATTGTATCCGTTGTTATAACCATTGTTGTAATCATATCCTGCATTGTTGTACTGGTACTGGTTATTGTATTGATAGTTATACTGGTTATCATCCTGATAATTGTACTGGTTATTGTAATTATTATAACCGTTGTTGGAGCCATTATTATAACCATTATTATAGCCGTTGTTATAATCATTGTTGTAGGACATAAGATTACCTCCTTTTAAAATATGCTGCGGCAGGCGGTTTCCCACTTGCCGCACATGTTATTTATGCATTTGCCTCTTTCTTGGCAAGATATGCGTTGATGTCAGCGATGACTTCATCACAATTCATGCCATGAACCATGCATGCTTCTTCAAGGCTTTCCATAGCTGCGGAAGGACATCCGACACAGTGCATGCCGGCTGCCATAAGGATAGCGGCATTGCCTGGATCAACCTCGATAATCTCGTGAATTAACATAGATTTATCAATCTGTTTTGCCATAATATAAGACCTCCTTATTCTTCTGTTTCGCTCTTTTCGCAAAACACAACTAAGTATAACATATAATAAAGAAAAAATCTATGGTAAAATCCTTCTAATAATGGTATAGTATAAACAGCTATGCGAAGGAAAAGGTAGGACATATGAAGGGAATTTTTCTGACGATGGAGGGACCGGATGGTTCCGGTAAGACAACGCAGATTTTGAAATTAAAAGAGCACCTGATGCAGCACGGCTATGAGGAAGTTGTTGTGACGAGAGAGCCGGGTGGAACGGTAATCAGTGAAGCAATCCGCGGGATTCTTCTGAACCGGGAATATGCGGAGATGGATGACCGCACGGAGGCATTGCTTTATGCGGCGGCACGCGCACAGCTTGTAGCGCAGGTGATCCGACCGGCACTGGATGCGGGAAAAGCAGTGATTAGTGACCGCTTCGTGGATTCTTCTGCCGTCTATCAGGGAATGGCACGCGGACTTGGTGTTGAGAAGATCTATGAGTTAAATGGATTCGCGATGCAGGATATCTGGCCGGATCTGACGATTCATCTGGATCTTCCGGCGGAGGTTGGACTTGCCCGTGCAAAATCCCGCGCAGAGTTAGACCGGATGGAAGCACAATCCACCGTTTTTCATGAGAAGGTGGCACAGGGCTACCGCGATCTGGCGGCACTTGCCCCGGAACGCATCGTGACGATTGACGCGACACAGGATATCAACACAATCCACGCAGCAATTGTGGACAGGGTAGAAAAACTGCTTGCCACAAGGTAGGCTGCAACGAAACTTGACGAGAAGCAGATATCTGGCAGAGAGATTCTGAATGGTGGTAATAGGTTGTTTCCACACATATATCAATCATGAAGAATATGATATGTTTGCGACTTAGACAGAACATCTAGTACGTCTTAGTTGCAATACATTATATTCGAATGATGATATATGTGTGGAAGCAACCGGAAGCATCATTCGGAATCATTCTGTCAAGGGATATTGCAGGAAGGAGGAGAGTACGTGGACAACAATGTGAAGATCAGTCAATTACAGCAATTGACGCAGATGGAAGCCCCCAAAAGCCAGAAGGCGACGGACGAAGAGTTCAAGTTTACTCTCATCCGCAACATAGACAAAGCCGATCTGAAGGAAAAACTGACCGGACTGATGAAGGATATCGAGGAGCAGGGCGAGAAGATTGCCAAGCACATGGATATCAAGGATATGAAGAAATACCGCACTTCTATCAAGGAATTTATGAATGAGGTTGCGGCAAATGCACATGAGTTTTCAAGAGAAAATTTCTTAGATCGCCGTGGCAGACATAGGGTGTATGGTATTATCCGGCAGGTGGATAAAAACCTTGACGATCTGGCACAGGAACTGATGAAGGAAGAGAAAGATCATCTCGCAATCCTCGGCAAGATTGATGATATCCGCGGATTGCTGATCGATATATCAACATAAACGAATAAAAAGAAAGTGAGGGAACGCTATGGGATTTAAAGGAATAGTGGGCCACGAGGACATAATTGCACATTTTAAGAGCAGCATCGAAACCGGAAATGTTGCGCATGCGTATATTATAAGCGGAGATGCCGGCAGTGGTAAAAAAGCACTTGCCTATGCATTTGCAGAGACACTGGAGTGTGAGGCAGGCGGTACAGAAGCCTGTGGAACCTGTCAGTCCTGTCTGCAGGTTTCGACTGGAAACTATCCGGATATTATAACGGTAACGCATGAGAAGCCGAATCTGATTTCGGTGGATGAGGTTCGTGATCAGCTCATAAATACAATTGACATCAAGCCGTATAAAGGAAAGTACAAGATTTACATTATCCCGGATGCGGAGCTTTTGAATGTACAGGCACAAAATGCCATGTTGAAGACGATTGAAGAGCCGCCGGCGTATGCGGTAATCCTGCTGCTTACGACGAATCTCGATAAACTGTTAGAGACAGTGAAATCCCGCTGCCTGAAGCTGCAGACGAAGCCAATCCGGGAACGGGATGTGCTGGCGTATCTGACGAATGTAATGGGACTGACGAAAGAAAAGGCGTATTTCTGCCTGGATTTTGCGCAGGGAAATCTTGGAAAGGCAATCAAACTTGCAGGCAATGACGAGTATGCGGCAATCGTGGATTCGGTTGTTGGCGTGCTGACGCATATTGACGAGATGGATGTGGAGACGCTGGGAAAAGCGGTCAAGGATATCGAGCAGTTTAAACTGTCTATGAATGATTACATGGATTTGATGATGATGTGGTACCGGGATGCCATGATGCTGAAGGTAACCGGAAATGTCGATAAAATCCTGTTCAAAAACGAGTTTTCTACCTTGAAGAAACAGGCTGGAAAGCTGACATTTAAGAGCATCGAGGACAAGATCGACGCAATCGCAAAGGCGGAGCAGAGACTGCTTGCCAATGCGAATTTTGAAGTGACAATCGAACTGTTGCTTCTGACTTTAAAAGAGGAGGCATCGGCTGAAGAATGAAAGAAGTAATCGGAGTTCGTTTCCGTGAGAATGGAAAGATATATTTTTTCAATCCACTGAATTATAAGATTGATCCGGGCAGATACGTTATTGTGGAGACACAGCATGGCGTGGAGTTTGGAAAAGTTGTACTCGGACGCAGGGAAGTGGATGAGACGAAGCTGCAGGGTGAGTTGAAGCCAATCATCCGGATCGCAACAGAAGCGGATGAAAAGAAGCATGCAGAGAATCTGGAGAAAAACAAAAAGGCGATGGTCATCTGCAAGGAGAAGATTGAAAAACGTGGTCTGGAGATGAAGCTGATCGGAGCCGAGTATTCGTTTGATAACAGCAAGGTATTGTTTTATTTTACAGCGGATGGCAGAGTGGATTTCCGTGAGCTGGTCAAAGATCTGGCAGCCGTGTTTAAGACACGTATTGAGCTGCGCCAGGTAGGTGTGCGTGATGAGACAAAGATTCTCGGCGGCATCGGTATCTGTGGCAGGCGGCTTTGCTGTAATGCACATCTGTCGGAGTTTGGACCGGTTTCCATTAAGATGGCAAAGGAACAGAATCTGTCGTTGAATCCGGGTAAAATTTCCGGCGTGTGCGGCAGACTGATGTGTTGCCTGGCGCATGAGCAGGAGACTTACGAATATTTGAATAAAAAACTCCCGAATGTTGGCGATGTTGTGAAGACGTTTGACGGCAAAACGGGTGAGGTGACATCTGTAAGTGTACTTAGACAGAAAGTAAAGCTGAAGGTGGCACAGGAGGATGATACTTTTGAAATAGAGGAGTATAAGGTCGATGAGCTTCGCTTTAAGCCAAAGAAAAAAGGCGGACAAAAGGGCAGCGGCCATGGCAGGAGGGGCGGCAATGATGGTTCGTCCGAGAAAGAGTTGAAGGAACTGGAGAATCTGGAACGCAAGGAAGGAAAGTCAAAGCTCGATGAGGACTAGGGACGAGAATGAGAAGTGGCTCAAACCGGGCGAACGGATCGATGATCTGCAATGTCGTGGCTATGACATCATTCAGAACAAAGATGTGTTCTGTTTTGGTATGGATGCGGTGCTGCTTGCGGATTTTGCGACCGGTGCACCGAATGGAGCTGTGATTGATCTTGGAACGGGGACGGGTGTCATTCCGATGCTGATGCAGGCGCGTGGCAAGGGCAGACATTTTACCGGACTTGAAGTGCAGGCATACAGTGCCGATATGGCGAGACGCAGTGTGCGGATGAACCGGCTTGAAGCAGATATTTCCATCGTGGAAGGGGATATGCGGCAGGTGCGGGAGATTTTCAGGCCGGGAAGCTTCTCTGCAGTTACGAGCAACCCTCCGTATATTAAAGGAAACCACGGGCTGGAGAATGAGAATTCACCGAAGAATATTGCACGCCATGAGATATTGATGGAGCTTGCGGACGTGGTAAAGGCGGCGGCGTATCTGCTTGGTGAGGGCGGTACATTTGCAATGGTACATAAACCGTTCCGGCTGGCAGAGATCATACGTCTGATGTCGGAGTACCGGATCGAGCCGAAGCGCATGTGCATGGTACAGCCCTATGCGGACAAGGAACCAAATATGGTTTTGATCGAAGGAAATAAAGGCGGTCGGACGATGCTCAAGGTGGAGCCTGCACTTGTTGTATATAACAGGGACGGTTCGTACACTGAGGATCTGCTGACACGATATGGAGACAGATAAATGGCAGGAACATTGTATTTGATCGCAACGCCGATCGGCAATCTGGAGGATATGACCTACCGGGCGGTGCGGCTGCTTGGCGAGGTGGATCTGATCGCGGCGGAGGATACGAGAAACAGTATCAAGCTGCTCAATCATTTTGATATCAAAACGCCGATGACAAGCTATCATGAACACAATAAATATGAAAAAGCTCAGGTACTTGTAGGAAAACTGCTGGAAGGCATGAATATTGCAGTGATCACAGATGCAGGAACACCGGGAATCTCTGATCCGGGTGAGGAAATCACGAAGCAGTGCTATGAGGCGGGAATTAAAGTCGTTCCGGTGCCGGGTGCATGTGCAGCGGTCAATGCGCTGATCGCATCCGGGCAGGCAACCAGACGATTTGCATTCGAAGCGTTTCTGCCGATGGATAAAAAAGAACGGCAGGCGGTGCTTGCAGAGCTTGCACGGGAGACACGGACGATGGTAGTGTATGAGGCACCTCACCGTTTGAGAAAGACGTTACAGGAGCTGCTTGGTGTGCTGGGTGACCGTTCAATTACTGTCTGCCGGGAAATCACGAAGAAGCATGAGACATTCTGGAAGACGACACTGCAGGAAGCGAGCGATTTCTATGCGGAGGAGGAGCCGAAAGGTGAATGTATTTTGGTGCTCGAAGGCTTGTCGCGGGAAGCAATCGAGAAGGAAGCACAGCAAAAATGGGAAGCGATGAGCATTGAGGAACATCTGCAGATGTATCTCGACCAGGGAATCGAAAAAAAAGAGGCGATGAAGCTGGTCGCAAAGGATCGCGGCATCTCCAAGCGGGATGTATATGCGGCAAGCATATAACCCGATTTACGGATGAAGAAAAACGAGGGTTACAAAGAGAAGGGAAAAGGGAGGAGACGCAATGAAACAAACGAAGAGAAAGATTCTCGCATGGCTGATGACAGTCGTACTGCTGTTTAGTGTGGTGACGGTGCTTACGCCGGCGAAGGAGGCAGAGGCTGCTGCGATAACGGCAGTTTCAACACATGGAAAGCTGGCAGTGAAAGGAACACAACTGGTAGACAAGAACGGACAGCCGTTTCAGATTCATGGTGTGAGTACACATGGACTGCAGTGGTTTGGCCAGTACAATAACAAGGCGGCTTATCAGACGCTGCGCGATGACTGGGGCGCAAATGCGATCCGTCTTGCGATGTATGTCGATGAGGGCGGTTATTACAGCGACCGAAATGGCATGAAGAAGAAAGTAACGGATGGTGTGCAGTATGCGACAGAGCTTGGCATGTATGCAATCATTGACTGGCATCTGTTAAATGTCAATCCAAAGAATTATACGAGTGAGGCAAAGAGCTTCTTTAAGGAGATGGCACAGAAGTATAAGAATTACGACAATGTCATCTATGAGATCTGCAATGAGCCGAGCAACTGCCCTTGGTCCGATATCAAGAGCTACGCAACCGAAGTCATTCAGACGATCCGCGCATATGATAAAGATGCAATCATTATCGTAGGTACACCGACATGGTCACAGCTTGGAAATCAGGGACATACTTATGAACCGGCGGATGATCCAATCCGTGGATACAGTAATCTGATGTATGCATTTCATTTCTATGCTTCCGAGTCCAGTCATAACCAGTGGCTGACTGCAAAGATTGGTACCGCAATCGACAAGGGACTTCCGGTATTTGTATCCGAGTTTGGACTGTCTGAGGCGAGTGGAAATGGAAATGTGGATCTGAACAAGGCAGCAGAGTGGATGAAGCGGTGTGATGACCGCAACGTCAGCTACTGCGTTTGGAGTTTATGTAATAAAAATGAGAGTTCTGCCCTGATTAAGAGCAGCTGTGGAAAGACGAGTGGCTGGACAGTCGATGATCTGACGAAGGCTGGACAGTTTATCCGGAATCATTACAGAAGCCGGATGGAAAATACGGCAGAGAACAATCCAGAGGTAAAGAACCTGGCACCGAACATCACGGTATCTTACAAGACACACGTGCAGACATTTGGCTGGGAAAGTGAGGTTTCCAATGGTAAAATGGCGGGAACTGTCGGAAGTGCGAAGCGTCTGGAGGGTATTACAATCCGTGTATCCGGTGACAGCAATCTTGGTATCCGCTATAAGACGCATGTGCAAAGCTATGGCTGGCAGGACTGGAAAGAAAATGGCGTGATGAGCGGAACGACGGGAGAGGCAAAACGGCTGGAAGCCATCTGCATTGAATTGACAGGTGCCAACAAGGATAAATACGATGTATATTATCGAGTACATGCACAGACCTATGGCTGGTTAGACTGGTCGAAGAATGGTGAGATGGCAGGAACCGAAGGCCTGGCGAAACGTCTGGAGGCAATCAATATCGTGATCGTACCGAAGGGGGCGAATCCGGGTGTTGCAACGTCGAAGACGTTTGTATCCGCATATCCGGGCAGCATCAATTACAAAACACACGTACAGACGTTTGGCTGGGAGAATAACTGGCGCGCAGATGGCACGATGAGCGGCACAAGTGGAAAAGCAAAGCGTCTGGAGGCAATCCAGATCCGGCTCGGAAGAAATATAAACGGTGGTGTCCGTTACAAAACACACGTGCAGACGTTTGGCTGGCAGAATTGGGTGTCCAATGGAACAACCAGCGGAACAAGCGGACTTGGTAAACGGCTCGAAGCAATCCAGATTGAGTTAACCGGACAGGCGGCACAGCAGTATGACATTTACTATCGTGTACATGTGCAGACCTATGGCTGGCTGGATTGGGCGAAGAATGGTGCAATGAGTGGAACAAGCGGACTTGGCAAACGACTTGAAGGAATCGAGATCGTCCTTGTTCCAAAGGGCGGTGCTGCACCGGGAAAAACAGCAAAAACTTACATAATCGGAAAATAATGAAAATAAATTTACGACAACGAGGAGATGGAACAACATGTACAAAGAAGTACCGGGATTGGTGTTATATCGCGATTTAGGAGAAAACAGTATTCTGTATTCCATGGCAGACATTTTTGAAGCATGGGAGAAGAAAACCAGTACGAAAGAAGAATTGGTCACACGCATTTATCAGCAGATCAAGCGAATCTTAGATGTGGCGACCAGCTACGGCTTTAACCGGAATCTGTGGCAGGATTATCTGGCATTTTTGCTGATTACAAATGAGAACTCTTTCACGTTAACCTGTGAGAAGGTCGGTGCTGGCGATGGCTCGGTCAACGCATTTGCAAAAAATGATTATGCGATCTTCAAGCGGTTGTTCCATTTTGATTTTGCTCCGATCGAGAAAGACCTGGGTATCGACTGCTTTACGACGATCACAAATTACAAGTCGCTGCCAAAGAAAGAGCAGATGTATAACCAGAATGTCAGCGAGAAGGTGCGCGATATCAGCGACCGTGTCAGCGAGGCGGGAAGTGTCGATGAGATCTTTGATATTATGACCGCTTTTTACAAGCAGTATGGTGTTGGTATGTTTGGTCTGAACAAGGCATTCCGTATTCGTCATGATGAGGGTAAGGAACTGGAATTTATCGCGATCAACAACACAGATAAGGTGATGCTCGATGATCTGATTGGATATGAGATTCAGAAGAAGAAGCTTGTCGAAAATACCGAGGCATTTGTGCAGGGCAAAAAAGCAAATAACTGTCTGCTGTTTGGTGACAGTGGTACCGGTAAATCAACGAGTATCAAGGCGATCATCAACCAGTATTATGAGCAGGGACTGCGTATGATCGAGATCTACAAGCACCAGTTTAAGGATTTGTCAGCGGTGATTTCACATGTGAAAAACCGGAATTATAAGTTTATTATCTATATGGATGATCTTTCCTTTGAGGAATTTGAGATAGAGTATAAGTATCTGAAAGCGGTGATTGAAGGCGGGCTTGAGACGAAGCCGGATAATGTGCTGATCTATGCGACTTCAAACCGCAGACATCTGATCAAGGAGACGTGGAATGACCGTGACGATGTGGAGACAGATAACGGCATGCACCGTTCGGATACGATGCAGGAGAAGCTTTCACTCGTGAATCGTTTTGGCGTAACAATCAGCTTTTCGCGTCCATCGAGAAATGAATTTAATGAGATCGTTCTGGGACTGGCAAAGAAGCATCCGGAGATCGGACTGACCGAGCAGGAGCTTCTGGCAGAGGCAAATAAGTGGGAGCTTTCACATGGTGGTGTATCTGGACGTACCGCACAGCAGTTCATGAATTACCTGTCAGGAAAAGCATGATTGCTATTTTAGCCCGGATTTGATAGAATGGAGCTTAATTTGGATTGTCTTGCCGGACAGAGAGGTGATGGACTCTGCTTTGCGGATCAGTTCATCCAGACAGCTTTCATCGCGTCGGTCTGCGTAGATGGCTGCAAGCATCATGTAGCTGGCAGTAATGTCGGAGCCGATAGAGACTGCATAGGCTAGAAACTGCTCGGCGCCGGGAGCGTCATTTGCTTCGAGTAATGTTTTGCCGATTTTATTAAGAAGCAGGATCAGATCGGCGTAAGCGTTGTCACAGGCGGACAAGGTATCCAGATTTGCTGGACCGTACATCATCTTCAGATCTGTATTCGTATACATCGAGAGGTTTAAGATTTTTTTGTGCGACAGTGCATGCAGCTCGTCTGCAAGCCCGGAATGACCGCATGCGGAGAGTGCGTCAACCGGAAGTATATCCAGCGGGATTTCGATATAAGGAAGGCCGGAGATATCCGCTTTCCGTACAGAATTTGCTTTGGATTCCTGTTCCAGGAAGTCTGTGCGGCTTTGCCCGTGGGTTTTCTTAAACCGGGAGACATTTCGCGAGACAACAAAGCATAAAGCTAGAAAAGAACAACAAATGATAATCGTAATGTAATGCATAAAAATAATCCTTTCGGGAGGTAAAAATTCATGTTATTTGATTTCAGTAACAAAAAGAAAACAAAGAGAATTGCAGCAATCATCTGCGGCGTACTGGTATTTGCCATGGTCGTTGGATTGCTTGTTTCTGCAATCTAAATGCATCTTTTCATCAATGTATCATGGACTGGGTGTAAATTCAAGGTTGCGACTAAATATTAGGAGGTAGATGTGATGAGAAATGAAATTTTGAAGCTGCTCGAAACTGACAGCAGACTGACAGTGAAGGATATCGCCGCGATGATCGGCGCGGATGAAGCCGCGGTGGAAGCGGATATCAAGGCAATGGAAGATGAGAGCATCATCTGTGGATACCATACTATGATCGACTGGGATAAGGTCGGCGAGGAAATGGTAACAGCTATGATCGAAGTCAAGGTAACACCACAGAGAGAAGCGGGATTCGACCAGATCGCGGATCGTGTCAGAAATTTCGATGAAGTACATTCGGTCTACCTGATCGCAGGTGCGTATGACTTTATGGTTGTCATTCAGGGAAAAACATTGCGGGAGATCTCACATTTTGTATCTGAGAAGCTGGCAATCATCGAGGATGTCATTGCAACATCCACAAACTTTGTACTGAAAAAATATAAAGACCATGGTGTTATTTTCCAGACACCAAGTCAGGACGAAAGGTTGGCGATCGCACCGTGAGAAATCCATTATCCAAAACTATCGAAGATATCAAACCGTCGGGAATCCGTAAGTTCTTTGATATCGTAAGCGAGATGCCACACGCAATCTCCCTCGGTGTTGGTGAGCCGGATTTCGATACGCCATGGCATGTGCGTGCAGAGGGTATCCGTTCGCTGGAAAAGGGACGGACATTTTATACTTCTAATTCCGGACTGATTGAACTTCGACAGGAAATCTGTAAATGGTATCAAAGAAAATATAACGTATTATATGATTACAAGACTGAAGCGCTGCTGACCGTCGGTGGCAGTGAGGGTATCGACGTGGCACTCCGTGCCATGCTTGATCCGGGTGATGAGGTTATCATCCCGGAGCCTTGCTATGTATCGTATGTGCCATGTGTACAGCTGATCGGTGCGGTTCCGGTCACGATTGAACTGAAAAATGAGAATCAGTTCCGGTTGACACCGGAAGAACTTCTGTCAGCGATCACAGATAAGACGAAGATTCTGATCCTGGCATTCCCAAGTAATCCGACAGGTGCGGTTATGACGAAGGAGGATCTGGAGCCGATCGCGAAGATCTGTCAGGAGAAGGATATTTTCGTTATTTCAGATGAAATTTATTCGGAGCTTACATATGGTGGTGAGAAGCATTGCTCGATTTCATCCCTGCCAGGCATGAAGGATCGGACAATCGTCATCAATGGTTTCTCCAAGGCGTATGACTGGGTGGAGACTTGGTTATGCGCTTGCCCCGGAGGTGATCGCACATCAGATGACGAAGATCCACCAGTTTGCAATCATGTGTGCGCCGACGACGAGCCAGTATGCAGCCATTGAGGCAATCAAAAATGGCGATGCAGATATCGAGAAGATGTGCAAGTCCTACGACCAGAGACGCCGGTTCCTGTTGAAGAAATTCGAGGAGATCGGACTTCCGTGCTTCGAGCCACATGGTGCATTTTATGTATTCCCATGCATTAAGGAGTTTGGTATTACGAGTGATGAATTCGCAACAAGACTGCTTCACGAGGAGGAGCTTGCCGTTGTGCCTGGTACTGCGTTCGGTGACTGCGGCGAAGGCTTCCTGCGTATCTCTTATGCGTACTCGATTGAGCAGCTCAAAGAGGCGATGGGAAGATTAGAGAGATTTATTGGACGATTAAGAGAGCAGAAGACATGTTAAACATTGTATTACATGAGCCGGAAATGCCGGCAAATACAGGAAATATCGGACGTACCTGCGTGGCAACGGGGGTGCGTCTGCATCTGATTGAGCCACTTGGATTTTTATTAAATGATAAGATGGTGAAGCGCGCGGGACTGGATTACTGGGATCGTCTGGATGTGACACGATATGACGATTACAATGATTTTCTGGCGAAGAATCCGGGTGCGAAGATCTATATGGCAACGACAAAATCAAAACAGAAGTATACCGATGTGAAATACGAGGATGACTGCTTTATTATGTTTGGTGCCGAGAGCAAGGGAATCCCAGAGGAAATCCTGCTTCAGAATAAGGAAAACTGCGTGCGCATCCCGATGATGCCGGACGAGCGTTCCCTGAACGTATCAAACTCGGTTGGCATCGTGTTGTACGAGGCGTTAAGACAATTGGATTTCCCGGGATTAGAGACAGAAGGACAGCTGCATCATTATCAGTGGTAGAGTAGAGACTATGAGACAGGAAAAATGGCTGGACAAGCCGTATTATTCATTGAATGCATATATGAAATACACCTATGGACAGAAGGTGTACAAAATTGCGGTCGACGCAGGGCTTACCTGCCCGAACCGCGATGGTACACTTGGTGAACGTGGGTGTATTTTTTGTAGTGCCGGAGGTAGTGGCGATTTTGCAGTGCCGATCGTGGGTGGCAGCAGGCAGGATGGACAGAGCGCGGTTGACGCTTTGATGGAAGTTTACCATAAGGAATATGAACGCCGGGGAAGCTGTGTCGATGTGGAGCGCAAGACAATCGATGTCAAGCGGCAGATCGAGCGGGGAATGGCGAAATTCCACAAGAAGGTTGGAGAGAAGTTTGTCATTTATTTTCAGGCATACACGAACACTTATGGCGATCCGGCATACTTAGAACGCATCTGGCGTGAGGCGTTGGAAGAGGCGTCGGTCGTTGGAATCAGCATCGCAACACGACCAGATTGCCTGGGGATTTCAGGTATATCAATAAGTGAGAAAAATGCGGAAACCATAGCAGGGGATAGGAGACAGGGAACGGAAGCTTCTGAGCCGGTGATCGGAATCCTTGCAAGACTGCAGAAAGAGTACGCTGCACGGGGCAAATTCATCTGGATCGAGCTTGGATTGCAGACGATGCATGAAGCGGCCGCGGAATATATCCGCCGGGGATATCCGCTTTCTACTTATGAGACAGCCATTCAGGCACTTGCAGATATTGATATTCCGTATATCACGCATGTGATCTTAGGGTTACCGGGCGAGACGGAAGCGGATATGCTTGCAACGGTACGGTATGTGTGTGGACAGCAGGCGAAACCGTTTGGAATCAAACTGCAGCTGCTGCATGTGCTGCGTGGCACAGATCTGTGCGAGGATTATGAGACAGGCAGTTTTAAAGTACTGTCACAGGATGATTATATTGAGCTTGTTATCAAATGTCTGGAAGTGATTCCGGAGGATATTGTGATTCATCGTGTCACCGGAGACGGACCGAAAAATATTTTAGTTGCGCCACTCTGGTCTGGGCACAAACGACAGGTGTTAAATACCCTTCACCAGAAGATGAAAAATGAAAAAAGAGAACAGGGTACATGGGCAAAATAAAAAAAGTTTTGCCCATTTTTTCTAGTATTTATGCGGGTTCCCGCAAATGTTCCAAACTTACGCTTTACAAAATCTATCCAGCCGTGGTATAGTCAGCTCGTGGTCGAGAATCGTTGTTCTGGCGTAGTTCGGTCACAGTCGAAAAAGTAACAATCATAACGTTTTCCAATTATTTGTTTTACGAATTTCAATGGAATTACCCAACAAAGAATTTGCAGAGTTTGTGAATAACTATGCGTGTGTTAAGCTCTGTCTTTTTTAGGAATTTTATAAGCCAGGTGAACAAATAATTTGGAAAACTGCATGATTGGAACCGTGTTTTTACACAGAAAAGGAGGTACGCAATCTGGAACGTTATACTTGGTATTTGGTTGATGGGTGCGGTCGTGGTGGACCTTAGAACGTATAAAATTCCGAACCGGTTTTGTCTATGCATGATTGGCTCCGGGTTCCTGCTGCAGGGGTATGCACATGGTGTGGAAGGACTTCTGGCAGGAGGACAAGGCATGCTGATCGGGTTTGTTACCCTGTATGGACTGTTTTGGATTCGGATATTGGGTGCCGGGGACGTAAAACTGTTTTGCGCGATCGGCGCATTCATGGGTAAAGAAGTATGGAATGTGCTTCTGTATACCTGCATATTTGCAGGCGGACTGGCGGCCGGGAAGCTGGCGGTTATACTGGCAAAACGCAGAAAAATGCCGTTTTTGTCAGAATCAGAACGGACGAACGGTGTGCGGATGCACATGTCGGTACCGATTCTGCTTGGCTATATTACGTATGTGACAGGGGGTGTGTCGATTGGCATATAAGGTATGTCTGCTGGATTCTGATCCGGCATATCAAAGAGCGTTAATGGAATATCTGAATCTGCGGGCGACAATCCCGATCCAGCTTTATGTATTTTCGAATCCTGCGGTGTATGCCGCCTTTCGGGAACGGGAAAAGCCGGAGCTGATACTGGTTGGCGACTGTTATGCAGACTGGAAGGATGTGGAGGACTGCCCGGTGCTGGTACTCACGGCAAATCGGGAATACATCGGGCGGGCACAGTATTTCTTTCGGTATCAGAGTGTGGAACGACTGGTCGAGACAATGCTTCAGATGATCGGGACAAATCAGTCCTGCGCGGTAGAGACAGGTCTGTTTTATGCTGTATATTCTCCGCTGGGGCGATGTGGAAAAACGATGTTTGCCAGAAGTCTGTGCAAGCGGATCGGGAACAGTCTGTATGTGAATTGGGAGGGTATTTCGGAGAGCTTGGATGAAAAAGGTATCGGAAGCTGGATACTTTATTGCATGAAGAGCAGGAATGAGGAATGTCTGGAATATTTACAGGCGCATGCAGTTACCAGCCTGCCGCCGCCGGAATGTTTCCGGGATATCCGGCAGATTGAGATTGAGGATCTGCAATGGTTCCGGGAAGAGATTCAGAGACGCGGACAGTATGCGGGCGTGGTGTTTGACATAGGAGGTATGGCATTGGCAAGTTATGCGGTGTTCGGTGCGTTTGACCGGATATTGATACCGACACTCCGGGATACGGTTTCCCGGAGAAAACAGGAGGTATTTGAGCAGATGCTGCGGCAGGAATATGAAAAAACAGAGAATCTGCAATATATCCAGTTAGAAGGACAGGATGTAGATCAGATAGCAGAAATGTATGTGAGGTAATGGAATGGAATTACGATCTTTGCGGGAACGGCTGAAAATGCGCGTGGCAGCAGAGCTGGATCTGACAAGGGATGTGGAGGATGCGGAAATTGCACGGATGATCGATCGGTGCATCCTCGAAGAGACAAAGGATCAATATGTCCCTTTGAAGGAAAAGGTCGGTCTGCGGGTGGAATTGTTTAACAGCCTTCGGCGGCTGGACGTGTTGACGGAGCTTTTAGAGGATGAGACAGTGACAGAGATCATGGTCAACGGACAGACGGATATCTTTGTGGAGCGGGATGGTGTGATACGGCGTTATGAGAAAGGATTTTCGTCAGAAGAACGGCTGGAAACCGTGATCCAGCATATTGTCGGAGATTGTAACCGGAGGATTAATGCGGCGTCCCCAATCGTGGATGCGCGGCTGATGGATGGATCACGTGTATGCATTGTGACAAGACCGGTGTCGCTTGGAGGCCCGGTGATCACGATCCGGCGGTTTCCGAAACAGCGGATAGACATGGAAGCATTGGTCGCGATGGGAAGTGTGGATGCAGGCGTTGCATCGGTGTTACGGATATTGGTGCAGGCGGGATACAACATTTTTATCTCCGGCGGTACCGGATCTGGTAAGACGACGATGCTGAATGCACTCAGTGATTTTGTGCCAAAGGGTGCGCGGATTGTGACGATCGAGGATTCCGCAGAATTACAGATTCGCGGTGTGGAAAATCTGGTCCGGCTGGAGGCACGGACAGCGAACCTGGAGGGTGAAAATGAGATCACGATACGGGATCTCATTAAGGCAAGTCTCCGGCTCCGTCCAGATCGGATTATCGTGGGCGAGGTGCGGGATGCAGCGGCAATCGATATGCTTTCCGCGATGGGAACGGGACATGATGGATCGTTGTCGACAGGACATGCAAATTCGGCGGAGGATATGCTGGCACGACTGGAAACGATGGTGCTGATGGGAATGGATATCCCTCTTCCCGCCGTGCGCAGACAAATCGCCTCAGCGGTGGATATTGTCATTCATGTGAGTCGGCTGCGGGACAAGACCCGGAAGATTGTAGAGATATGTGAGGTAAAAGGTATGGAACATGGAGAAATCAGATTAAACACATTATTTGAGTTTCAGGAGACGGGGGTGCGAAATGGAAAGGTACAGGGCGTACTCCGAAAGGTCAATGATCTGCTGCATCTGGAAAAGATGCAGAGTGCAGGTATGATGGAGATTTTTGAGGAGGCAGTTTGTGGATTACCGGGTGTATAAGACGGGTATCTCGTTTTGGGCAGCTGTCATCTTGTTTAGCTGCGTGCTTGGTGGATGTGCCGGATATCTGTTCTTTGATGCATGGTGGGGATGTCTTTTGATTCCCCTATGTATCCCCCTGGTGCAAAAACGACTCCGCCAGAGCTGCCTGCAAAAGCGGACGCGGCAGCTTAAAACGGAATTTCG
>ERZ808270.385-NODE-385-length-26356-cov-14.616402_pt1 | contig 26356 bp, 19 predicted proteins | sample MGYA00521082_ERZ808270 | MGnify/ENA primary metagenome ERZ808270 (study PRJEB31516, sample SAMN03275594) | gut metagenome | biome: mammalia-associated habitat; material: feces | host: Papio cynocephalus | place: Kenya | collected 2012-07-27 ... | reverse complement strand
ACCTTTGTCCGCAACAGTATTTCATTGATACCTTTGTCCGCAACAGTATTTCATTGATACCTTTGTCCGCAACAGTATTTCATTAATACCTTTGTTCGCAACAGTATTTCATTGATACCTTTGTCCGCAACAGTATTTCATTGATACCTTGGTTCGCAACAGTATTTCATTGATACAAATATTTCAGAACGCCTCGTTTATATTAAACAAGAATCCAGACTGTCCTTTCTTGCCGAATCCATAATCGAGCCTCACGTTCACGTTCTTTTTGAATTCCCATCTGTAACCGATGCCATAGTTGGGCAGAATACGGTCGCTTCTCATATTATGGAACTTGTCGAAAACTGTACCAGCTCCAATCCAAGCCGTCAAGCTGTTTCTCTTCCAAATGTGCTGTCGCAGTTCCACTTGCGCCGCCATCATGTGTTTGTCGCGATAGCGCCCCTCGTAGTATCCGCGCATAGAAAAAGACCCTCCGAGCTTAGCCATCATGCTCCACGAAGGATTGCCGAAGTTAAGTTCCGTGCGGAAGTCGCCGGCAACGGTAGCCCCCTTCCACAGAGGGATGTATCCGTCGGCCTGAAACGAGGTAGTGCTGAAAGCATAATCATTGCCCAAGAAGCGCGGACGGAACAGTTGCATGAGGTTGAGATAGACCCCCCGGTGAGGATACGTCATCACGTCGCGAGTGTCATACTGCAGGGTAAACCCGGCACCAAAATTCACCGTACGCTTATCCATACCGCAAAGCAGTTCCGGTCGATCGATACTTCTTGCTTCAGTAAAGTCGTAGGCTAAGGTAGGTCCGAGATACAGGCCTTCGGTGAGCCGCCACAGCCAACTTGCTTTCGTCTCCGCCTGCCAGTCTTTCAGCTTGCTCTTGTTGCTGTCGTCATCATTCATGTCGAATCCGATACCCCAGAACTTGCTCGGGAAATCATAGAAATACAGGGTGTATATAATTCTGTATTTGTCTTTTGGCGCAATATGGATTCCTCGAATCCCCAGCATATAGAACCCCACTGTAGACACGTCGCCGAAGATAGCCACATGCGACGGGGCCGACAGCGAGTCGGCTGCCGACGAGTGGTAGAGACCTTCAGCAACGAGACCAATGCCGAGTTTCGTGTCGCTTGCATAATGCGGACCGCCGATAACGCTGAAGTCAAACTTCCTTTTCTTCTTGTTCTTGTTGGCGTCGTTGAAATAAGCAAGAAAGCGGCTGACGATGCTCCGCCTCTTCTTTGGCTCAGCCAGCGAGTCTACGGCTTGTGATATGGTCGTATCGCCTTCTTGAGAAACCATAAAAACGGCTTCCTCGCTACCGTCGTATGGCTTTGAGGCGTCGGTCGTAAAGGCGAAGCCCGTAGAGATTGCCACGAGGGCGGTAAGAAAAAACCGTTTCATAATGATGTTTTGTTTTTTTATTAACAATTATTTTCTTCCCCTCCCCCGCCTCCCCTTCCAGGGGCGGTGCAGTTACCATTGTTTCATGAGAATGCAGCCATTTCCTTTTTTTGTGGTTAGAAAAGCAAACTACTCCGCCCCTGGAAGGGGAGGCGGGGGAGGGGAAGGTTATATTCTATATTTGATTTGCGGAATTAATAAACCAGTCCCACGTTGTCCACCCAGAACGTATTTCCCGGAGTTCCGATATAGGCACCGCCATGACTTGAAGAGAACTGCAACACGAGATGCGTAGGCGTTTCGTCCTTGTCAGCCCATCCTGTTTCCCTTACCAACACGCTCTTTCCCTTGCTGTTGCGGGCATAGTCGCAAGAGCGGAGCCCCATGGTTGCAGCATTATAGTGAGGGTTGTTGCGAATATCGCCGTAGAGAATCTCATAAGTGGCACCGTTAACCCATCCTGTAGACTTGCCGTATTTCACGACGAGTGTTCCCACTCGCTTTGCCGTGATGTTGCCCTTCTTGTCTTCGTGTCTCTTTTGCAGATAAAGCACGGTGATGCAGTAGTCCTGTCCCGGAACGGTAGACTTGCCACTGAATCCGGTTTCCTTGATACGGGTTTTCGTTCCCGGCACCTGCACCTTGTAGTCGTAGCGCAGAGCCTTTGGCCGCTTGGTGAAGCGTATACCCCAGTTCATGTTCTTCGGTCCGTCCTTAGTTCCGGTGATAGGTTCCTTCATGTCGCCCAGATAGATAGATCCGGCAGCAAGCACCTTAATGTTAATCATTCCGAGTGCCTTGCAAGTCTCGATATGAGTGGTCATCTTAGCGCAGTATCCGTGTCCCGGATGCACGTCGCGGTAAACCGAGTTGTTCGTTTTCACGATTCCCATCACCTTAGCCATCACGTTCGATGAGCCCCATGGCGAACCGCCGAGGTTTGTGTATGGCTTATTTCCGTTGATAGTGGTAGAAGGTCCGATGGCATAGATAGTCTTGGTGTTTCCTCCGATGATTGCTGATTCCTTAATGTTCCTTACAACCCAATGATCCATATTGCCATAGGCGATAGGTACAAACTTCTGGGCAAAAGAGTTAGCCGCCATTGCGGCAAGCAGCGTCACGCTTGCTATAACCTTGTAAAATTGCATGTCTATAAAATATATTAATTTTCTTTTGCAAAGGTATTACAATATTCTCAGAGCAGCGTAATTATACATACGGAAAAAGTGTTCCAATTGTCTTTTATGACATAATAAAAATTAAGTGTGATAATTTTATGAACAGAAATGGAAATCTTTCACAATGCCCGCATTTTATTGAGTATAAGACGTTTGTGTTGAAGGATTTTGGATTCTTCGTTAATTTAAATGGTGTTTTTTGACAAAAAAAACGACAGGACTCCGTTATTTTTTTGTTCGCCTTCGGCTTATATCTACAGGAGCATCATGCAAAAAATCACGTTCCGGCAAGAGCCGACAGTGCGTTTCACGAGGAGCTTACATCCCAAAAGAAGGTGTTTTAAGAGTAGTTAAAAGTGTTTTCAACTACCGTTAAAAGTGTTTTCAACTACCGTTAAAAGTGTTTTTAACGATAGTTACAACACCTGAGTAAGCCCGTTTTGCGCCCGGTATGATAAGATTCCTGCTCCTACATTCCTTTATATAAATTCCTCTTCGCTTCCATGATTATAAACAATATAGCTCCAATAAAACCGAATTTGTCGCGTTTTTTTGAGCGATAATCCTTTATCTCAATAATTTTCCCTAAATTTGCAGTCTTAAATAAATTAAGAATGAGACATACATATAACAAGAACATAAACGAGTACGCCCATTATGAGGTGAAAGAGGATGACACGTTGCTCAATTTCCTTCTTAATAACGTGAAGGAGAGCCGTTCGAAGATAAAGGCAACACTTCAGGGCAAGGGAATAAAGGTAGACGGCAAGACCGTTACACAGTTTGACTATCCTCTGCAGAAGGGCACACGCGTAGACGTGAGCAAGTCGAAGCGCAACAACGACAAGCTGAAGAGCCGCTACGTGAAGATAGTCTACGAAGACCAGTATCTCGTGGTGATAGAGAAGAATATCGGTATTCTCTCTATGGCAGCAGGACATAAGTCGCTGAATGTGAAGGCTGTACTCGACGACTATTTCAAGAAGACACGCCAGCGCTGCACGGCACATGTAGTACACCGCCTCGACCGCGACACCAGCGGACTGATGATTTATGCCAAGGACATGGAAACAGAGCAGATACTGGAGCATAACTGGCACGATATCGTGTTCGACCGCCGCTATGTTGCCGTATTGAGCGGTGAGATGGAAGAGGACGAGGGAACGATAGAAAACTGGCTGAAAGACAATAAGGCATACGTTACGTATTCTTCGCCTGTAGACAACGGCGGAAAATATGCAATAACACATTTCCGTACGCTCGACCGCACTACCGACCACAGTCTTGTAGAGTTCAAGCTCGAGACGGGACGCAAGAACCAGATTCGTGTTCACTCTGCCGATATGGGGCATCCAGTGTGCGGCGACGTGAAATACGGCAATGGTGACGACCCTGTGCACCGCTTGTGTCTGCATGCCTACATGCTATGTTTTTACCATCCTATAACCCGTCAGCCGATGGAGTTTCAGACAATGATTCCGGCGACGTTCAGACATATATTTAAATAAGGTAAGAAAATGGAGAATTTTGGATATTATATATTTTGCATCATAGCTTTCATCGTAGCTTTCTTTCTTGTGAAGAAGATAGCCGGGTGCATGGTAAAGACCGTGATAATGGCTATAGTGTTGGCAATACTTGCCGCCGTTTATTTCATGTTTTTCAGACAATAGCGGATACTGAGTTCATCTAAATAAAAATATTGGTTATTAATCTCTGATAAGTAGCAATTCACAATTAGTTTATACAAACAACAAAACATTTATATTTAAAACAACCGTTACAACATATACAACCCAAACAACTTTCATGCTTGTCACGCACGCTGCGTGTTGTACTTGTTGTATAAGTTGTACTTGTTGTTTTTTTATATTATCTCCATTGTCGTTTGTATAAAATAATTTAGACTTGTTACTTATAAAAATCCTTCACCGTAAGCAGCAGACATTCACAGTCTTATACCTACGGTGAAGGATTTTCAGTTTTTTTATTTTCAAATATATAGACAAGATGCAGAGACTCAATATTCCGTCTTGTCGCTTTTTTCAGTCCACATGCGGAAAGCCTTGCTTGCCTCGTCGCGCATCAGAATCTCCGAAGGCTTGTTGCGCTTATCCGGTTCTAATTCAATCTCCTTATAAATAAAGTCGTCGTCGAAGCCGATAGCAGCCGCATCCTTACGGTCGTTGGCATAGAAAATCTTGTCAAGGCGTGCCCAGTAGATAGCTCCCAAGCACATCGGACAAGGTTCGCAGGACGTATAAATCACGCATCCTTTGAGGTCGAAAGTTCCCAGTTTCTTTGTTGCCTTTCTTATTGCCGACACCTCGGCATGCGCCGTAGGGTCGCAATCGATAGTAACACAATTGGAAGCCTCGGCAATCAGTTCCCCGTCTTTAGCAATAACCGCACCAAACGGTCCGCCGCCATTTCTCACGCTCTCTTCCGAAAGCTTGATAGCTCTCATCATAAGTTCTCTGTCATTCATTTTCTTATCCATTTTATTCCGTTTTCTATTATTTTTAAGCTAAGGTAAGCCTTTTTGTTGTGTTCTCAAAATAAAATGCGTAAATTCGCACCATGATATTATATTTATCCGGAACAGGAAATACAAAATATGTGGCAGAGACACTCGCTGCCGCATTAAGAGACAGGGCTGTAGACGTGGCAACGTTGCCTGCCGATGGCTTCACGTTAGAACTGGAGAAAGGAGAGACGCTTGGTTTCTGCTTTCCCGTGCATGGCTGGCGCCCTCCGCAACTGATGCGGAGGTTCATGAATGGAATTAAAGTAAGAACCGAAACCTCATCAGAAGCGATGTATACCTTTGTCGTATGTACCGCTGGCGACACCGTAGGCGAGGCAATAGATGTGTTTATTTCCGATGCGGCAAAATCGGGAATAAAGGTTAATGCTGCTTTCGATGTGAAAATGCCAAATACTTATGTCGGACTGCCGTTTATGGATGTAGACGGAAAAGAGGTGGAGCGTGAAAAAATAAAAGCTTCAGTAGGGCGTCTGGCATTTGTCGGTACGGAAATAAAGAAAAAAACAGAGGGACGCTTTTTGAATTACGTCGGGAAATGGCCGCGTATAAACAGTCGTTTACTGGGTTCAGTGTTCGTCGGGAAACTCGTAACCGACAGATATTTCAGAGTAGACGAAACAGCATGTATAAAATGCGGAAAGTGTGCAACCGTTTGCCCTGTTGCGGATATAGAATATACGAAAGGCGAATTTCCGCAATGGAAGCACAATAAAAAATGTATGACATGCTTCGCCTGCTACCACAGCTGTAAGAAACATGCCATACAATATGGATGGATGACCCGCGGAAAGGGTCAGTATCAATTCCCGGTTAATCGTTAGGAATAGTAATCTCACCGCAGATGCTGCGGTTCATTTTCGAGCGCACGATATTAGTGTCGGTATAGTGCCCCTGTAGGAACATCAGTTTCGTTAGAGCACCCTCCACCGTACTGTCGTGACCACTGATGACCCCCATCTTCTTCAGCTGGAACCCCGTGTCGTAACGCCCCATCTCCACCGTTCCGGCAGCACACTGACTAATGTTTACAACAGTAATGCCGCGGCTTGTTACCTCTTTTAATAAATGCATCAGCCAGGGATGATGGGGAGCGTTGCCACTACCATAGGTTCTCATTATAATGGCACGGAGCTCTGGAGCCTCTATTACATGGCGAATAATCTGTTCCTGCACACCGGGGAAGAGGGTGAACACGATAACGTTGGGGTCGAGGGCAAAATGCGGAACAAGAGGCTTTGTGTAGTCCGGCTTCAGAATATACTCCTCGTGGTAGATGATGTTAACTCCGGCATCGCCGAGATGAGGGAAGTTATACGACTCAAACGCATTGAATCCGTCGGCATTAGTCTTTGTCGACCTGTTGCCCCTCAACAGGTGTCCGCTGAAATAGATACACACTTCAGGAACGATAGGAGTGCCGTCGGCATGATGTGCGGATGCAATCTCAATACTTGTTATAAGATTCTCCTTACCGTCGGTGCGCAACTGACCGATAGGCAACTGACTGCCGGTAAGGATAACAGGCTTAGTGAGGTTCTCGAGCATGAAAGATAGTGCAGATGCCGTAAATGCCATAGTGTCGGTGCCGTGCAGAATGACGAAACCGTCATACTGCTCATATCTGTCAGCAATAATCCTTACCAGTTGCGACCAAAAGCGTGGCGTCATGTCGCTGGAGTCGATGGCAGGAGTAAACTGATATGTGTCGATGCCCGTCTCCAAAGTGGCAAATTCAGGAAGACAACTTACAAGATGGTTGAAGTCGAGTGGCTCCAGAACACCCGTTATGGGGTTGCGCCCCATGCCGATAGTACCTCCTGTATAGATAAGCAAAACTCTGTCTGTACGGACAACTCTCGGTTGCAAGGAATTATTGTCGTTCATATGTTGAAACTCTTTTTTTTCGTTTTGATAGTGCAAATATAGTTTAAAAATATTTGAAATCAAAAAAAATGCCGTATATTTGCAGTATTAAATAGAAACAAATTACATATTAATAATAAACACTTAAAAATAAAGAAAAACATGAAGCAATTTATGGACGAAAACTTCTTGCTTGATACTCCTACAGCGCAAGATCTTTTCCACAATCATGCGGCTAAAATGCCTATCATCGACTATCACTGTCACCTTATCCCGGAAATGGTTGCAAACGACCACAAGTTTAAGAGCATTACAGAGCTTTGGCTGGGCGGCGACCACTACAAATGGCGTGCTATGCGTACAAACGGCGTAGACGAGAAGTACTGCACCGGTACAGATACATCCGACTGGGAGAAATTCGAGAAGTGGGCAGAGACTGTGCCTTACACATTCCGTAACCCGCTTTACCACTGGACACACCTTGAGCTGAAAACAGCTTTCGGTATCAACAAGCTGTTGAGTCCGAAGACAGCACGTGAGATCTTCGACGAGTGTAACGAGAAATTGCAGCAGCCTGGCTATACAGCACGTGGCTTCATGCGCCGTTACAATGTAGAGTGTGTCTGCACTACAGATGATCCAATCGATGACCTGCGCTATCACAAGCAGACTCGCGAGAGCGGTTTCGAGATAAAGATGATTCCGGCATGGCGTCCAGACAAGGCTATGAATATCGAAAAGCCTGATTTCGCTGACTATGTAAACAAACTTGGCGAGGTTGCAGGTGTTACAATCAACAAGTTTGCTGATATGGTTGATGCTCTTCAGAAGCGCCACGACTTCTTCCATGAGAATGGTTGCCGCCTCTCCGACCACGGAATTGAGGAATTCTATGATGAGCCATATACAGATACCCAGATTGAAACAATCTTCGAGAAGGCAATGCGTAAACAGCAGCTTTCAGCACAGGAGATTCGCCAGTTCAAGCACTGCATCCTTCACGTCTTTGCAGAGCAGGACTATGCAGCAGACTGGACACAGCAGTATCACTATGGTGCAATCCGCGACAATAACACACTGATGTATAACAAGCTTGGTGCAGATACCGGTTTCGATTCAATCGGTGAGTTCACTACAGCAAAGGCAATGAGCCACTTCCTCAATGAACTCAATATGGAGGGCAAGCTGACACGTACAATCCTGTATTGCTTGAACCCATGTGCAAATGAGGTAATTGCTACAATGCTTGGTAACTTCCAGGATGGTTCTTGCCCGGGCAAGATTCAGTTCGGTTCAGGTTGGTGGTTCAACGATCAGCTCGACGGAATGACAAAGCAGATGAATGCACTTTCTGTACTCGGTTTGCTGAGCCGCTTCGTTGGTATGCTTACCGACAGCCGTTCGTTCCTTTCTTACCCTCGCCACGAGTACTTCCGCCGTTTGCTCTGCAACCTGCTCGGCAACGATGTAGAGAAGGGCTTGCTGCCTAACGATATGGAGAGTCTCTCTCGTATGGTTGAGGATATCAGCTACAACAACGCACGCAACTATTTCAAGTTTTATTAATTGAAAATTGACGGTTCTGTTTTCTGTTAACAGGAAAATAGAATAAAATAAAGGGAATCCTCTTTTCTCCTATATATATATAATAAGGTGGAAAAGAGGATTCTTTATATTCTCAATTCCCTACCATTCTTTTTATTGATTTTATTGTTATGTATCTTGTAAACACATTTAGTTAGCCAAATATTTGCCAATCTCAGAAAATAGACTTATTTTTGCAAAGTTTTAACTATATATTTATTATTAGACGTATGAAGAAACTAATTGCACCAATAGTTTTAGCGCTCGTTGTACTTTCATTTTTCAGTTGTGGAAGTACAAAGAATGTGGCTTATTTCCAGAATGCAGACACTTTGAATCTTTCAGCATCAAAGGGCTTGTATGATGCAAAAATAATGCCGAAGGACTTGCTTACAATAACAGTCAGTACCACTGATCCAAAGGCTGCTACACCATTCAATCTCTCTGTACAGAGTACATTGGGAAATGGCGGCTCTCTAAGCAGCGGTTCCGGAAGCCTTCTTCAATACCTCGTGGACAATGACGGGTGTATCAATTTTCCGGTCGTAGGACTGATAAAGGTTGCAGGACTTACAAAGCGTGAGTGTGAAGATCTTATCCATGATAAGATTAAACCGTATATGGCAGCAAACGAGCGTCCTATTATAAATGTAAGAATGTCAAGCTTCAAAATATCCGTACTCGGAGAAGTTGCAAGTCCGGGACAATATACCGTTGATGCCGAGAAAATCAGCATCCTTCAGGCACTTGCCGATGCCGGCGACCTTACTATCTACGGTAAGCGCAACAATGTGATGCTTGTAAGAGAGGATGCAAACGGACAGAAGTCTATTCACAGGCTCAATCTGAACGATGCAAACCTTATCAATTCTCCTTATTATTATCTGCAGCAGAATGATGCCATCATAGTGGAACCAAACAAGGTAAAGGCCCAGAATTCATCAATTGGACAGAGTACTACCCTGTGGTTCTCCGCAATCGGTATCGTAACATCTGTTGCGTCGCTTGTAACAAATATCATCAGAAACTAATCCGCAAAGAAGTTTTATATGTGTGGAATAGTAGGATATATAGGCAAGAGAGAGGCTTTCCCGATACTCATAAATGGCTTGAAACGTTTGGAATATCGCGGATATGACAGTGCTGGAGTTGCGTTGGTGAATAGTGACGGTAATCTTAGCGTATATAAGACAAAGGGAAAGGTTGCCGACCTTGAAGCTTTTTGCTTAGACAAGGATGTCAGCGGTTCTGTAGGTATCGCACATACTCGGTGGGCAACACACGGTGAACCGTCGGCAGTAAATGCACATCCGCATTATTCGGAATCTAAGAACCTTGCACTTATACATAACGGTATTATCGAGAACTATGCCGATCTGAAAAAGAAACTGATTGCCAATGGTGTGAAGTTCCGTTCGGATACGGATACGGAAGTAATCGTTCAGCTTGTGGAGTATATACAGCTGAAGAAGAATTTGGATCTCCTGACAGCAGTCCAGCTTGCGCTGCATCAGCTTATTGGAGCATACGCCATTGCAATACTCGACAAGAATGAACCAAACCAGATAATTGCGGCACGTAAGCAGAGTCCACTTGTTATCGGTATCGGAGAAGGCGAGTTCTTCCTCGGTTCGGATGCAACGCCTATTATCGAATACACAGACAAAGTGGTTTATCTCGACGACGACAATATTGCCGTGATGCGTCTCGGGGAAGAACTGAAGGTGGTTAATATCCAAAACATTAAGATGTCGCCTGAAGTAAAGACCGTAGACCTTGATCTCGGACAGATTGAGAAAGGTGGCTTCCCGCATTTCATGCTGAAAGAAATCTTTGAACAGCCGGAATGTCTTGAGAACTGCATGCGTGGCAGAATTAATGTAGACTTGAACAACGTTACTCTTAGCGCTGTTATTGATTATAAAAAACAACTGCTTGGCGCCAAGCGCTTTATCATCGTTGCTTGTGGCACATCATGGCATGCCGGACTTATCGGAAAGCAACTGATAGAGTCGTTCTGCCGTATTCCGGTGGAAGTTGAGTATGCCAGTGAATTCCGTTACCGCAATCCTGTGGTTAACAGTGATGACGTGGTTATCGCCATATCACAGAGCGGTGAGACAGCTGACACACTTGCTGCCGTTAAGCTTGCCAAAGACCATGGCGCTTTCGTCTATGGTATCTGTAACGCTATCGGTTCAAGCATACCGAGAGCTACTGATACGGGCTCCTATATACATGTCGGTCCGGAAATCGGTGTGGCATCAACAAAGGCGTTTACCGGACAGGTTACCGTCCTTGCAATGCTCGCTCTTGCTCTTGCAAAGGAGAAGGGCACTATAACAGATGAGCTCTATTCTTCTGTTGTAAAGGAGTTAAGTGTTATTCCAGGCAAAATAAAGAAGATGCTTGAGCTGAACGATAGAGTTGCTGAACTGAGCCGTACGTTCACGTATGCCCGAAATTTCCTCTATCTCGGTCGTGGATACAATTATCCGGTGGCTCTTGAGGGGGCTTTGAAACTGAAGGAAATCAGTTATATACATGCTGAAGGATATCCGGCTGCAGAAATGAAACACGGACCTATTGCCCTTATCGATTCCGATATGCCGGTGGTTGTTATTGCCCCGCATGACGATATGTATAAGAAGGTGCTTAGCAATATACAGGAGGTTAAGGCTCGTAAGGGTAAAGTGATGGCTCTTGTGTCGAGCGGAGACGATACGATAAGCAAGATTGCCGATGAGGTGATAGAGATGCCGCAGACGCTGGAGTGTCTGGAGCCGCTAATCGCTTCTGTGCCGTTACAGCTCTTGGCTTATCATATTGCAGTATGTAAGGGAAAGAATGTTGACCAACCGCGCAATCTGGCAAAGTCGGTCACTGTTGAATGATTGAAAATATTATGGGGCTACTCCTTTTTAAGGAGCAAGCCCTTTGATATAATATATAGTAAGGTATAAGAATTTCAGGAACGAATTACGTAAAAGCATTTACACAATGGAACCTTTAAAGCATGAGTGTGGAGTGGCGATGGTGAGACTGCTTAAGCCACTTGAATATTATCAGCAGAAGTATGGCACTTGGATGTATGGTCTCAATAAGTTGTATCTCATGATGGAGAAACAACATAACAGAGGACAGGAAGGTGCTGGTATGGCATGTGTCAACCTTGAGGCAAAACCTGGCAGGGAATATATGTTCAGGGAACGTGCCGAGGGATCTAATGCCATAACGGAAATCTTTGGCAGAGTTCACAAAAAATTCGGAGAGCTCGAAGAAGGAAAATTGGCTGATGTTGATTTTGCTCGTGAAAATCTTCCGTTTGCCGGTGAACTGTATATGGGACACCTCCGCTATTCTACAACGGGAAAGAAAGGATTGGAATATGTTCATCCTTTCCTGAGAAGGAATAACTGGAGAGCAAAAAACCTTTGTCTTTGCGGTAACTTCAATATGACGAATATTGATGAGATATTCGAGAAACTCGTGGATATGGGACAGTCGCCGCGCATCTATAGCGACAGCTATATCACTCTTGAATATATGGGACACCGTCTCGACCGCGAAGTGGAGAGAAATTTCGTTGAGGCGAAGAAAAAGGGACTTTCCGGTCGTGAAATTACAAACTATATCGATAATAATGTGGAGATGGGCAATGTGCTCAAAACTACTATGCCTGATTTCGACGGCGGTTATGTGATGTGTGGTCTTACAGGTAGTGGAGAGATGTTCTCCATGCGTGACCCTTGGGGAATACGTCCGGCTTTCTTCTATAAGAACGACGAGATTATTGCCGTGGCAAGCGAACGACCGGTTCTGCAGACCACATTCGAATTGAATTGCGATGATATCGAAGAACTGAAGCCTGGATATGCTTTGATTGTAAGCAAGAACGGTGGCGTTTCGATTGAGAAAATCCTTGACCAGCGTGGCGACAGCAAATGCTCGTTCGAAAGGATATATTTCAGTAGAGGTTCTGATACAGATATATACAAGGAGCGCAAAAAACTTGGTGAACAGCTGACAGACTCAATATTGAAAGCTGTAGGTTATGACACGGAGCATACAGTATTCTCTTTCATACCTAATACGGCAGAAGTAGCATTCTATGGTATGCTGGGTGGTTTTAAACGCTATCTTAACGAGCAGAAAATAGAGCGCATACAAAGTCTTGACCATAAGCCGACAACCGAAGAACTGAGAGAAATCCTTCATCAGTATGTGAGAAGTGAGAAGGTTGCATGGAAAGACATTAAGTTGCGTACGTTCATCACGGAGGGTAACTCCCGCAAGGATCTTGCATCTCATGTATACGATGTTACATACGGTTCTCTTGAGCCATACGTGGACAATCTCGTAATTATAGACGACAGTATCGTTAGAGGTACGACGCTTAAGGAGAGCATCTTGAAAATCCTCGACAGCTTGCACCCAAAGAAGATTGTTGTCGTGAGCAGTTCTCCACAAATTCGTTATCCTGACTATTATGGTATCGATATGCCGAGCCTTGAAGAATTCTGCGTGTTCCGTGCTACTGTAGAACTGCTTAAAGAACGTGGAATGCAGAATGTTATCGACGAGACATACAATAATTGTAAAGTAGAGTTGAACAAGGAAAAAAGTGAGATGCAGAATGCCGTGAGAGCTATTTATAAGCCTTTTACCATAGACGAGATAAACAGAAAAATCGTGGAAATGCTTCGTCCCGAAGGTATGAAGACACCGGTGGAACTCGTATATCAGTCTATAGAAGGACTGCATACTGCAATTCCGAACCACAAAGGTGACTGGTATTTCACAGGAAACTATCCTACACCAGGGGGTACAAAACTCGTAAACCAGGCTTTCGTAAAATATTACGAGACAAAGTATAGAAAGTAAAAACATAACAACCATATAAAAAAAGAAACCGCAAGGTTATAAAAACATAAAGAATTAATGAGAAACGTAACTTTAGTCTTAGAGGATGGAACAAAGTTTCATGGCAAGTCATTTGGCTATGATCAGCCAGTGGCAGGTGAGGTAGTGTTCAACACTGCCATGATGGGCTATCCGGAGAGTCTTACTGACCCGTCGTATGCCGGTCAGCTCATGACTCTCACTTATCCGCTTGTTGGCAATTATGGTGTGCCGCCATTTACTGTAGAGGAAAACGGCATCGCCACATTTATGGAGAGTGATAAAATCTATGCCTCGGCAATAATTGTTGCCGACTACAGCGAGCAGTATAGCCACTGGAATGCCGTAGAGTCGCTTGCCGACTGGCTCAAGCGTGAGCATGTGCCGGGCATTACAGGTATTGACACTCGCGAACTGACTAAAGTGTTGCGCGAGCATGGTGTAATGATGGGCAAGATTATCTTTGATGATGAGCCTGACAATATTCCTACTGCCGAATACGAAGGAGTGAATTTTGTAGATAAGGTAAGCTGTAAGGAGATTATCCGCTACAATGAGGGTGCTGGAAAGAAGGTCGTTCTCGTAGACTGCGGCGTCAAGAACAACATCATCCGCTGTCTTATTAACCGCGGCGTGGAAGTAATCCGTGTACCATGGAACTATGACTATACAGACATGGAGTTTGATGGCTTGTTCCTCGCCAACGGTCCTGGTGACCCAGATATGTGTGAGGAGGCTGTCAATATAATCAAGAAGCAGATGGAGCGTAGCGATAAGCCGATTTGCGGTATCTGTATGGGTAACCAACTTCTTGCGAAGGCTGCCGGTGCTACAATATACAAATTGAAATATGGTCACCGCTCTCATAATCAGCCTGTGCGTATGGTAGGTACAAACAAATGTTTCGTTACAAGCCAGAACCATGGCTATGCTGTAGATGCAAAAACTCTCGGCAGCGATTGGGAAGAACTGTTCGTAAACATGAACGACGGCAGTAACGAGGGTATCCGCCATAAGGAGAAGCCTTGGTTCTCAAGCCAGTTCCATCCAGAGGCTTGTTCCGGACCGGTAGATACGGAGTTTATGTTTGATAAATTCGTTGAAAGTTTAAATAAATAATGCCTCACGCCAGACCTCTCCTCACAAGGAGGGAAGTGGTATGCAATGTTTAATATAAAAAGACAATAGTCAAAATTAAACATTAATCATTTAACAATTAAGATAAGAAAAATGAAAGACGAAAATATAAAGAAAGTTCTGTTGTTAGGTTCTGGAGCCTTGAAAATCGGTGAGGCGGGAGAATTTGACTATTCTGGTTCGCAGGCTCTGAAAGCCCTTCGCGAAGAAGGAGTACAGACGGTTCTCATAAATCCTAATATCGCAACGGTGCAGACTTCCGAAGGTGTTGCCGATCAGATATATTTCCTTCCTGTACAGCCGTATTTTGTAGAGCGTGTCATAGAGAAGGAACGTCCAGACGGTATTCTCCTCTCATTCGGTGGACAGACTGCCCTAAACTGTGGTGTGGAACTGTATAAGAGTGGAGTGCTTGAGAAATATAATGTAAAGGTGCTTGGCACTCCTGTACAGGCAATCATGGATACAGAAGACCGTGAACTCTTTGTTGAAAAGCTCGATGAGATTGACGTTAAGACAATAAAGAGCGAGGCTTGCGAAAATATAGAACAGGCTCGTAAGGCTGCCGCAGACCTCGGATATCCGGTTATCATACGTGCTGCGTATGCACTTGGCGGACTTGGCTCGGGTTTTGCTGATAATGAAGAGGAACTCAACAAACTTGCAGAGAAGGCATTCTCGTTCTCACCTCAGGTTCTTGTAGAGAAGAGTTTGAAGGGATGGAAGGAGATTGAATATGAGGTAGTTCGCGACCGCTACGACAACTGTATCACGGTCTGCAACATGGAGAACTTCGACCCGCTCGGCATACATACCGGAGAGAGTATCGTTATCGCTCCATCTCAGACATTGACAAACTCTGAATATCATAAGTTGCGTGCCCTGGCAATAAAGATTATCCGTCATATCGGTATTGTTGGTGAGTGTAATGTGCAGTATGCATTCGACCCTAAGAGTGAAGATTATCGCGTTATCGAGGTTAATGCACGATTGAGCCGTTCGTCAGCTCTTGCATCAAAGGCTACTGGATATCCATTGGCTTTTGTAGCAGCAAAACTTGGTATGGGATATGGCTTGTTTGAGCTGAAGAACTCTGTAACAAAAACTACCAGTGCATTCTTCGAACCGGCACTCGACTATGTTGTCTGCAAGATTCCACGCTGGGACCTGAGCAAGTTCCGTGGAGTAGACAAGGAACTCGGTTCTTCAATGAAGTCTGTCGGCGAGGTTATGGCTATCGGACGAAACTTTGAGGAGGCTATCCAGAAGGGACTCCGCATGATTGGTCAGGGTATGCACGGTTTTGTTGAGAACAAGGAACTGAAGATTGACGATATTGATGCAGCCTTGAAAGAGCCGACCGACAAACGTGTGTTCGTCATATCAAAGGCTATGCACAAAGGATATAGCGTTGATGATATCCATGAGCTGACGAAAATCGACAAGTGGTTCCTGGAGAAGCTGAAGCATATTATCGACATTGATGAGGCGATGAAGAAATGCAACATCAATACTCTCGACAAGGATCTTCTGCGTACTGCAAAGGTTTATGGCTTTACTGACTTCCAGATTGCACGTGCTGTTGGGTTGGAGCAGGAACTCCATAGTATGGCAAAAGCAGGACTCGTTGTCCGTCAGTTGCGTAAGAATTATGGAATCTTGCCTGTCGTAAAGCAGATTGATACTCTTGCTGCCGAATATCCGGCACAGACCAACTACCTGTATGTTACGTATGCAGGAGTTAAGAGCGACATTACTTTCGAGAATGACCATCGCAGTATTATCGTACTTGGTTCCGGTGCTTATCGCATTGGTTCTTCGGTTGAGTTCGACTGGTGTGGCGTGCAGGCTCTCAATACTATTCGCCGGGAGGGTTACCGTAGCGTGATGATAAACTATAACCCGGAGACTGTATCTACCGATTATGATATGTGCGACCGCCTGTATTTCGATGAACTTACATTTGAGCGTGTCATGGATATCATCGACCTTGAACAGCCACATGGCGTGATTGTCTCTACCGGCGGACAGATTCCGAACAACCTTGCTATGCGTCTTGACGAGCAGCATGTCAATATTCTTGGAACAAAGGCACAGGATATTGATAATGCTGAAGACCGTGCGAAGTTCTCTCAGATGCTTACTAACAACGGCATAAATCAGCCGGAATGGAGTGCGCTGACGAGTATGGAGGATATCGACAAGTTTATCGAGCGAGTTGGCTTCCCTGTACTTGTACGTCCAAGTTATGTACTTTCAGGTGCTGCAATGAATGTATGTTCAAACGAGGATGAGTTGAAGAGATTCCTTCAGCTTGCAGCAAATGTCAGCGAGGATCATCCTGTTGTTGTCAGCAAGTTTATTGAGCATGCCAAGGAGATCGAGATGGATGCCGTGGCTAAGGATGGCGAGGTTATTGCCTATGCAATTTCCGAGCATATCGAATTTGCCGGAGTTCACTCTGGTGATGCTACAATCCAGTTCCCGCCACAGAAACTGTATGTTGAGACCGTGCGCCGTGTAAAGAGGGTAGGACGTCAGATTGCCAAGGAGCTGCATATCAACGGACCGTTTAACATTCAGTTTATGGCTCGCGACAACGATATCCTTGTTATCGAGTGTAACCTCCGTGCCAGTCGTTCGTTCCCGTTTGTCAGCAAGGTGCTTAAGATAAATCTCATTGAACTTGCAACTCGAGTTATGCTCGGTCTGCCTGTAGAGAAGCCGAACAAGAATCTCTTCGACCTTGACTATGTTGGTATCAAGGCTTCACAGTTCTCGTTCAACCGTCTGCAGAAGGCTGACCCAGTACTCGGTGTAGACATGAGCTCAACTGGTGAGGTGGGATGTATCGGTAATGACACAAGTTGCGCATTGCTTAAGAGTATGCTTTCTGTAGGACAGCGTATTCCTGAGAAGAATATCCTTCTTTCAACAGGTGGCGCAAAGCAGAAAGCAGATATGCTTGATGCTGCCCAGATGCTTGTGAAACACGGATACAAACTTTATGCAACAGGTGGAACAAGCAAGTATCTTACTGAAAACGGTATTGAGAATACACGTGTGTTGTGGCCTTCTGAGGAAGCTGAAGGCGGAGCGCCGAAAGCTCTTGAGATGCTCCACAATCATGAGATAGACATGGTTGTGAATATACCTAAAGACTTGACGAGTTCTGAGCTTTCTAATGGCTACAAGATTCGTCGTGCTGCAATCGACCTTAATGTTCCGTTGATCACCAACAGTCGTTTGGCAAGTGCCTTTATCTATGCTTTCTGCACGGTGAAACTTGAGGATATCGAAATCAAGGCTTGGGGAGAGTATTAATAGAACTTAAATGATTAACAAAATAATAAGATGATGTCTGAAAGCTTAGGTCTGCAAGGCTAAATCTTTATTTATGTATAAAGCCTCGTCTGCAAGTGCAGTGCGAGGCTTTTCTTTGTGTTTAAAGTTTACGGCAATGCCGACATACATATTCCGATAGAATATTATAAACATAAAAAAGCATAGCTTTGCAGTAAGGAAAGCTATGCTTTTATAATTGGTTATTATAATTCGTTGTTATTTATTTTGTCATAACAACTGAGGTTTTTGCATTTCTTAAAATGTATGTGCCATTTGCTATCGGGGCTTTCACAAACTCTTCGTATGTCATGTTTCCAACAAATATGCCAGATAAGGAGTATACATCTATGCGAGAGTCATTTGCTATTTCAATATCCTTGATACATGATGGAGTACCGACAGTAACATCTATCCATGAAGTCCAAGGCGATACGACATTTCCCTTTACAGCTTGAACGCGCCATTGATAGTTGGCTGCTTCGAGACCGGTAAATGTATATGAGTTTTCTGTAATGCCATTCTTTGTTTCCGGAGTCTTCATTCCGAGTAATAACTTTGGAGCATTTTCAGTGTCATTGAAATCTTCATCAGAAAATTCTCCGTCGTAAATGCCAACATACTCTACATAGCAACGTTTCTTAGGAGCAATCTTTACCTTATAATCATTTTCTGTAGAATTTTCGATTGTTACAGTTTTCATCTTTCCGTCGGCAGTAACTTCTGTAGATGCTACCGTCTGTCCTTGAGTATCAAGCAGAGCCACCGTGACTTTGTCATCATCAGTACCGTATTTCAAAGTCTGTATTCTTACTGTAGCGCAAGCCGTAGAGAGATCGGAAATTGTTGGTGACACGAGATATCCCGGAACTTTACTACTACCGAGTTTAGCTTTTCCGGAAGACTCATAAACTTTCAATCCAGTCCATCCCATATTTTTCATCTTGCTGTCGAGTTTCGATGAGATATCGCTATTGCTGTCGCCAGTAAGCCCATTGCCCCATGTGGAAAGGTCTTCAATAACCTTTGCGGCCTCGTCGACAGAAGGTTTATCCGTCTTTTTCCTCAGTTGCAGATTATATGAATCAGCACCATCCGTTGCATTCCATTGCGCCGTGAAAGAATTGTCTGTTACATCAGTCGTCTTTAAATCCGTAGGTGTATCAATCGTTTCGCCTCCCATAAAGGTAAAAGAAATTTGTCCTTCGTCTTCAGTTATTTCCGTAACAGGTTTCCCAAGGAATTTTCTGCCGTCAGTATTTGCATTGAACAAGGTAGCAGCAGGCGTAGATACATCAGTAAGCGAAGTGTTGCGACTCGTTCCTGGATATGTATCTCCGTCTTCAGTATTATCCGTCAGCTTGTTATCGGCAGGAACGATGGAAAACCTTTGGTGGCTTGGAGTATCGTTAACACCATTATTATCCCATACAGATTTGTTGTAATCCATATGAATGACGAGCATGCCATGAGCCGGCAGTTCAGAGTCAGTACCCCTAAGCTGTCGATTCTCGAGCAAATAATATTCAGTCGGCATCTTGTCATTATATATAATATAAGCCTCAGGTGATTCAGAAAGAGGTTTCAGACCTTTCACGTAGCAAGCAGATTTCAGTTCCGTAGGTTGCATCCATCCGCTCACCCATTTCTCGTAAGTATTGTAGCCAACAGGTTTGTATCCGTCTCCACCGTAAGAGCCTGCGTCCATCACATCCCAACTGCCCATGCCGAAGCCGCCGGAGTAGTCGGTATCATAGATGTCAGGCAGTCCGAGACAATGGCTGAACTCATGACACGCTGTTCCGATGCCGTCCATTTCAGTCCCCGTATATCCGTAAAGTTCCGATGAGCAACCGTAAGTGTTAATTTTTACTCCGTCGAGACTGAGCGAATAACCGGCCGACGTCAGGTCCCATTCGTGTTGCCAGATGGTTTCAGGATAGATATCGTATGCCGAAGCCTCGCCGTATCCGGCATAGATGAGGTAAACCTGGTCCACCTCTCCGTCGCCGTCCCAGTCGTAGTCGGCAAAGTTTACCTGTGAATCAACCAGTTTGCACGCCTCATATACCATTCCGGCAGGATCTTTGTCGTTGCCGCTATAGTCGTTGCCGCCGTATTCCGCCATATTTTTAGATACAGTAACAGGTCCGGCAACGTCAAATTCGAGGTCAAACAGTCCGTAGCTCTGAGCTTTGAAATAGTCATGAACCGACCCAGAGTTTCCGTTTTTTGAGTATCCCTCCTGATTAAAATAGTTGTTCCATTCCTCCTGGGTGTGCGTAGTCTGCATCTTCTTGTCCTTGAAGTTAACGAGGATAACAAGTCCCTTGCGTTTTCCCGTAACTCCGATACCTTCGCCGCCCCACGGTCCAGCCATGTCCTTCTTCATGATATTAGGTCTGCCTTTAGAGTCAACGGCCCCGCGTTTCATTAGTCGTGCCATTCTTGATGCATTGCGATTGATAGCCTTGTTTTTGCCAAGCGAACGAACGGCAGTAGCCTGTTCAGAGTAGTTTTTTAGGAAAGCGAGTTCATCGTCGTTTCTTGTTGTAGCATCATGAGCGATTTGGTTTGACGCTATCAGTTTATTATCTTTGTTGAGAACAGCATAGTAATAACTACCGTCAGTGTTTTTTACAAGTGGCAAACCATCAGTGGTGCAGGTGAAATGAAAGTTTTCGTCGCCCCTTACCATGACAGTAAGAGATGTACCGTCAGATTGTTTAACTTGCCATTTCCTTGGTTTTGCAGGAACAGCACAAATGGATATGGCAAATGATATAGCTGCTGCAAAAATGAGAATCCGTTTTTTCATATAAAAAAGTTTTTGTAAGATATAGATAGAATATTAGAATCTTTTATTCAAATCAGAATTCAACCTTTATTATATAGTCAAACTCGTTAGCTTTGTGGTTAGAAGTAGCGAATGTTGTCTTTCCATTATTATTTCTCCTGAAAAGTATTTTTTCTCCAGTAAGAAGGTTTATTGCACGCCTAATTTTTCCAGGTATAGAAAGAGTAACGTCAGCTGTCGGCTCATCTGCAAGGATATGAATGTAGAGTGGGGCATTCTTTCCTTTACCCTTTGTCGTAACAATGCTGTCGCCGATATTTATGTTTCCGCCGAGAGTACAATATATACTCTCTCCGGCTTTGCCGTTTAGAAAAGCTCCAATACCTTTCAGCCGGTCGAGAGCCGTAGTCGGCAGTTCGCCGTTAGGCTGGGGGCCGATATTGAGCAGCAGGTTTGCCCCTTTGGATGCCGTGCGCACAAGAAGTCTGATGAGTTCCTTTGTAGACTTGTAGTTCTGGTCCTTAATCTTGTATCCCCACATGCCGTTCATAGTCTGACACGTTTCGAGAGGTAGCTGGCTAATCGATTGTCCCGAGAGTCCGCTTTTGTTCTCTCCCGGAACGTCGCGTTCAAACATCTGCATATCTTCACCCTCAAAAGGAGTTTGATGATGATTGTTTCCGATAATACAAGCCGGCTGTAAGTGGTGGATAAGAGCATATTGTTCCGGCAGTTGCCAATTGAAAGGAATAGAATCCTCGTCATGGTCCCACCATCCGTCAAACCATATTCCGTCCACTTTTCCATAATTGGTGAGCAGTTCCGTCAGCTGTGCATTCATAAACTTATAGTAATGCTGCCAATCTGCCTTATTCGGATCCTTGCCAGTTGTCCGTCCTGTTCGTCCGGCTGGATAATCATCGCGAGTCCAGTCGATATGAGAGTAATAAAGATGCAGTCCGATACCTTGCTTATGACATTCGTCAGCAAGTTGCTTTACGATATCCTTTGCATACGGAGTGTGCATGATACTGTAGTCAGACTGTTTCGTGTCCCACATCGAGAAGCCCTCATGATGCCTTGTTGTAAAGCAGATATATTTAGCCCCCGCTCCCTTGATAGCCGAAATCCATTTTTCGGCATTAAACGAATGAGGATAAAAAGCATCGGCAGCCTTAGCATATTCGTCCTTGTTAGGTCCGTAGTTAAGATACCATTCTCCTTGTGCAAACATACTGTACAGTCCCCAATGTAGGAATATTCCGAAACGAGAGTCCGAAAATTGTTCCCGTGCTTTCAGGTTCTCCTCTGTGGGAGTATAATGAGTATCGTAGACATCAGTTGCAACTTGTGCGTTTCCGCAAAAGAAATGTGATGCAAGGAAACAGGATAAAAGAAAGTGTTTCATAGAAAAGAAAAAAGTTTATGTAGCTAAAAAAACTAATTCATAATTCATAAAGGGGTAGGTTTTTTAGAATTCGTCTATACTCCCAATTATGAATTATGAATTATTAATTATGCCTTATGGTCTCATCATATTCGGCAAAGTATAGTCTTTAGTGAAGATATCAGAAACCTTGTCGATTTCGAGGAATGTGGTGCCGCCTCCACGTCCGAAGCTTCCGCTGAGGTAAGCAATCTTGTCGTCCATGCTCAGATATCCCTTCTGACGAAGCATACGCAAGGCAGCAACAAACTGGTCTTGAGGTTGCAATTTCTCGTGCTGATAAACAGGAATAACACCATAGCTCAGAGCAAGCAGACGCTGAGTGCGCTCCTTAACACATATTGCAAGCACGGGGTTAGGACCACGGAAAGCAGCGAGGTTACGAGCCGTACGTCCGTTCACGCTATCGGTGATAATACCTCGCACGCCAAGTCGTTCCGTTGCCTCGATAGCCTGCTTAGATAAGAATTCACTAACATTACAGTTCTCGCTCAATGGAACAGGGATGTCATTCTCGCGCATCTTGTCCTTCTCAGCCTGTTCAGCAATAGCAGCCATAGTCTTAACAGCCTCCACAGGATATTTTCCAGAAGCAGTCTCGCCGCTAAGCATCAAAGCATCAGTGCGGTAATAGATAGCGTTGGCGATATCCGTAACCTCAGCACGTGTAGGACGAGGGTTGTTAATCATCGTGTGAAGCATCTGAGTAGCCACGATAACCGGTTTTTTAGCTTGGATACATTTCTTGATAATCATGCGCTGAATGCCCGGAATACGCTCTATTGGCACCTCAATACCGAGGTCGCCACGTGCAATCATGATACCGTAAGAAGCCTCGATAATCTCGTCGATATTATCCACACCCTCTTGATTCTCGATTTTTGAGATAATTTTAATTTCGCTGTTGTGCTCGTCGAGAATCTTTTGCACAGCCATCACGTCCTCCTTGCTGCGTACGAAGGAGTGTGCGATAAAATCTATATCCTCGTCAATAGCGAGAAGGATATTGTTCTTGTCCTTTTCAGTAAGCGCCGGCAGGTCGATATGTTCGCCCGGTACGTTCACGCTCTTCTTGGAACCCAGCATACCGTCGTTCTGCACCTCGACACAAAGAGCATCACCGTCTTTCTCCACAACCTTCATGTCGAGCTCTCCGTCATCGAAGAGCACGTCGTCGCCGACCTTTACGTCGTTTACAAAGCCCGGGTATGAAACATTAATGCTGTCGTGAGTCGTTTCGTCAGTATTATGTCCATAAATTTTCACCCTTTCTCCAGTTTTATACTGGATAGGAATATCAGTACCGGTAGTTCTCACCTCCGGTCCTTTAGTATCGATAAGTATACCGATATGTTTCGATACCTTCCTTGTATTTTTGATAATCTCACGGATACCTTCCGGAGTAGCGTGAGCCGTGTTCATTCTCACCACGTTAACACCAGCCAGAAAAAGTTGGCGAATAAAGTCAACGCCGCATCTGCGGTCGCTGATTGAAGCAACAATTTTTGTTTGTTTCATACGATTATATAAGTTTCTGTTTTTATTTTTTGCAAATATAGATAAAATTCCCGAAATATAAGCCTGTAGGGGGAAAATAATTCAAAAAAAACGGGCTGCATATCCGAGAATAAAACCGAATATGCAGCCCGTATAAATTATGCGTACAGTCTTTCTGTTATTTCACAACAGTCTTTACCGTCTTTCCGCTGATATTTACAAGATAGATACCATTTGAAAGTTTTGCGCTCATGTTTTTGCCGTTACCCTCTACAACAGTTCTTCCGCCCAAGTCGGTAACTTTGATACTTGTTGTCGTTTTTGAAGAAACCGAAAGCACTCCGTTGTCTACGGCGATTGCCGTGTCAGCACCAACAGGCATAGTAGAAATACCATCCGTTGCAACCTCCTTCACGGAGATATTATATAGGAAGATATATTCACGGAACTTCTCCGACATAGCGTGGAAGGCAAAGTAGTACACCCCGTCTTCAGGTACTGTAAACTTAGCCGAATAAGAACTTGGGGCATCAGCCTCGTCGACGGTAGGCAACTGCCGCAAATTGAGTAGCAACTCATTCTGAGCATCAACCGTCTTGTCGTTTCCGAAGGTAACCTCCATATCCTCCTTATAAGTATACGACGAAGAGTATGCCGTAAAGGTAAGTTCGTAAGTCTTACCCTTCTTGTAGTTTATAGCCGGCGAGATCATCCAGTCGTCGGCAGCGTTTGCCATGCTGTAGTGGTAATAAGCCCTATTGGTATCGTCGTCATACATCCACGTATATCCGTCGGCGTTCTTGTCGATGATGGTATAATAGTTGTACATGTCGTATGCGTTGTTGAATTCCCCTCCGTATGGCACGTCAAGCGGAGTACCGACAATAAGGTTGTTAGACATTCCGACCTTTCCCTCCTTCTTGTTAGCGTAAGGAGTTACTGTATATACATAGCGGGTCATATCTCCAGGGTGCTCTTCGCTAAACGAGCAGTCTTTCAGATTTTCAGCTACAGTAACCTCTCCTGGATATCTTACAACCTTGTAAGTGAGGTCTTCATTATTGATAGTGTATCCGTTGATCCCCTCCGTCGGAGCATCCCATGAAAGAGTAGTGCGCAGTCCGTCGGCAACAAGCTTCACGTTTGTCGGAGCCTTAGGTGTGTCGTATCCTGCAAAGAACGAGCGCTTCACTTTCGGACCGTCGCCGGCACTGTTAGAAACTTGAATACTCAGTTCGTTCCATTTGTTAGGCATGTTGTCCACATGCTTTGAGAATTTCTCTCCCGGAGTAGCCTCTCCGTTGAAGAACGTCTCGTCGCCGTTCGTTACATTAAGCGTGAGACTACCTTTCAGCTCATTGTCGCCGTAAGTCTTCGTAGGCAGAGTAAAGCTGATGGTTCCGCTCTCAGACCCCGGTTCGTCGGGAGTCCATGCAAAGTCGCTGATGATAGCCGGAGCTTCAAGACTTGGTTCAAGGAAGAAAGCGCCCGGTCCCTGTAGCTCGTCTTCGGTATAAGCCACCATTACGGCATCAGCCGTAAGAGGGTCCACTTCATAAATCTGAGTAACCTCTTTATATAGCATGGCACTTGAGCCCTGGAACATCCAGTACAGTTTTCCCGTAGCATTGTTGAAGAACATAGCTTGCTCGTAAGCCCCGTTGATGAAAGAGTCGCCGGGCAGTAGGTTAGTGGCACTGATACCGCTAACAGCCGATACCTGACCTGTAGTCTTGCGGAATTTTCCGAGATAAATGGCGTTCGTGCTCTTATTCAGATAAGTACAGTATATAACACCCGTCGGACTGCATGCAATAGCCAGATACTTCGTGTAGCTAAGATGGTCGAGCAAAGATCCGATACGAGTCATGTCGCCTGTTTCCGGATTAACCTTCACGAGGAAAGTCTCGTCGTAAGTCTCGAGCAGGCCATAGATATTTCCGGTAGTCTGGTCGTATGTGATACAAGTAGTAGTACTTTCGCAGTTGTCTTTCAACGTATGCTCAGAGAGAAGCTTGAAAGTCTTGGCGTCATAAATTCTCCATACCGGTTTGATTTTATGGCTAAGCTCCGAATATTCGCATGAATAGATTTTTCCGTCGTGATAAGCACATCCGCCCATAGGAGTAGCCTTGAAAAGCGGAGCCGTCTTGTCTGGCGAGAATTTCCTGTCGTAGCTGAATTCATAATATCCGGGTTGCATGAGTGTGAACTCGTCAACTTTTCCCCATGTTACGGCACCGATAAGTTCCACGCCCTCCATGCTGAGTCTTTGGAAATAATCCACAGCCTGAGCTGCGGCGGCAGACAGGAGCATAGCCGTTACGGCAAAGGCTTTAACTGCCATTTTGTAGAAATTCTTTTTCATAAACTAAAGTTCTTTTCGTTATTTTTGCTACAAAGGTAGTGGTTTTTATTTTTATTTTGCAAAAAAACATGATATTTTTGTTTCAGAATGTAGAGGTTGCTCGTTTTCGATCAATTCATAAATCTAAAATTCGTCTAAAGAATTTATTAGTTCGCCTTTTTATAGTACATTTGCATAAGCAGAGCTACATCTCGGGATAAGAAATGAATAATTCATTTCATTCTCCTCTCGATTTGCATTACCTTTGTATAAGATAAGCTGCATCTCAGCATAAAGTTCAAGC
>ERZ808270.380-NODE-380-length-26520-cov-39.001549_pt1 | contig 26520 bp, 17 predicted proteins | sample MGYA00521082_ERZ808270 | MGnify/ENA primary metagenome ERZ808270 (study PRJEB31516, sample SAMN03275594) | gut metagenome | biome: mammalia-associated habitat; material: feces | host: Papio cynocephalus | place: Kenya | collected 2012-07-27 ... | reverse complement strand
CCAGTACTAGGCATAAGGAGCTAAGTAGTCAACTAAATATAGGGAACTACACATAGTGAAAATTGCGTCCACACGTAGCTGGGTGTCCCCCTCGAGGGACGTGGAGTTTCCTTTCGAGAGACGAACATTTTCCTCGAGGGGGACGAAATGTTCCATAGGGTGGGACGATTTGGCACACTTCTCATGATGACTTGGGGTGTTGCAAGGATAAAGAAAATATGTTTAATTTGTAAAAAATATTGTATATGAAAATTACTATCGTACACCGTGACAAAAACAATCAATTACTGGTTAGCAGCAAGACTGTCGAACGCTTTTTGACGAGCATCATAACCGATGACTCCAAGGATTCTGTCGCTAAGTTTCGGGAGTTTACGCCTAGCCTTGTCAATGGTTACCATGGCTACAAAGGCATGGCTACTTGGAAGCATGTCTTACCTGCCGCCGAATTTCGAAAAGACGAACAAGGCAATCTCGTCATGAGACATAACAATGGAATCTTGCTGCTTACCTTTACTAATTTCAAAGAGGACAACTTGGAGGTTGCCAAGCAAAAGTTGGCATGTTTGCCTTCCACCCTTGCTGTGTTTCAGGGAGTGGATGCTGACAGCCTGCATGTGATGGTGAAGTATGCCAAGGCTGATGGCAGTCTGCCCACTGATGAGACAGAGGCTGAGGTCGTTTATCAAGTGGCTTTCCAAAGTTTCGCACCCCTCTATTCGACATTGGTGAAAGCTACGCTCAGCATGGATAAGCCTTCGTTGAAATCTGATTTCTTGTTTACGCAGGATGTTATTCCTTATTATCATGCTGAGGCTGTGGCTCTGAGGTTGCCAAAGCAAGTTTTCCACAATACTATGATGGGTGTGGAAAACTTTCAACAAGTTGTGGATAACTCAAATATGGTTGTGGATAAGAATAGTAAGACGTTGGGTGGTAGTATTTTGCAAATGATTCATTTTATGTGTGGCAAGTATAAGTTTCGCTATAATGCGATGATGCAATGTACTGAATATCTTGATTTGAATCGAGAATGGTGTGGGTATCAACCGGTGGACGGACGTGTGCAAAAGCGCATGACGCTTGAGGTGCAGCTGCAAAATATCCGGGTAAGCATCAAGGATGTGCGCAACTATCTGGAGTCGGATTATATTGAGACCTATAATCCTGTGGAGGCATATCTGCTGGATTGTTATGGAAAGTGGGATGGACAAGACCATATCCGTGCCTTGGCCCGTACGGTACCGACGGCGAATCCTTATTGGGAGGACTGGTTCTATACTTGGTTCCTTGGAATGGTGAGTCAATGGAATGGCTATGGCAACCGACAGTATGGCAACTCGGTGGCCCCCTTGCTCATCTCTCGACAGGGATATAACAAGAGTACCTTCTGCCGTCGCTTGTTGCCTGAGGAATTGCAGTGGGGATATACCGACAACTTGCAGTTGACGGAGAAGCGACAAGTGCTGCAAGCTATGTCGCAACAACTGCTCATCAATCTTGATGAGTTCAACCAGATTTCACCTAAGATTCAACAGGGATTTTTGAAAAATATCATCCAGTTGCCGAACGTGAAACTGAAGCCTCCGTATGGTAGTCATGTAAAAGAATTTCCTCGTACTGCATCCTTTGTCGCCACAAGCAACATGGAGGATATCTTGAGCGATCCATCAGGCAACCGTCGTTTCCTGGGTATCGAACTCACGGGTCCTATAGATGTGAGCGTTCGTCCGAACTATCAGCAACTCTTTGCCCAAGCTTTGGCAGCATTGCAAGCTGGCGAGAAAAGCTATTTCGATGTGGAACAAACTCGGTTGGTAATGGAAAGCAACAAGGTGTTTGAGGTCGTAGAGCCTGTGGAGCAATACTTCCACCTTTACTTTGGCTTGACCGATGATGAGGAGAAGGGCAAGTATATGACCGCCGCCGAGATATTCGCACTCTTGAAGAAGAAGTTAGGCTCGTCGCTGGAGTTGAAGAGTTTGATAAGTTTCGGTAGAAAACTCTCCAACATTGATGGTATCACTCGCAAGCGTTTCAAGGATGGACTGAAATATTTGGTGGTGTGTCGTGGACAGAACGTTGCTTGAAGAAATTGAAATTAGTTTTTTACATGATGAAAAGGATGATGGATATCCTTGTCTTTTGGGATTATCCATCATCCTTTTGTAAACGTAATAAGTGCTTGTATCACAGTTGAATATTATGAATTTATATCGCTGTGGTGAGGGAATGAGGAATATTTTAGAAATTTACTCCGAAGTTGAGTTGCAGACTTCCATTGTGGGAGGTATCGAAGGTGTCGTGGCAAATGTTGGCGAGACCGATGTCGTAGGTCAGGTCGCAGTAGAACATGTCGTATGCCACGCCGCAGCCCAGACGAAGACCACCATCCAGTCTTTGGAAGTTGTCATCGTTGAAAGAGCTTTGGGCTTCTCGATCCTGGAAGTTCTTGATTTTTCCACCAACGCCTACGCCGAAGTAGCCACCTAATTGAGGCTGGATGGAGAAGTGAGGGTCGATGTTGTATTTATATTTCAGCACGACAGGTATCTCCAAGTAATTGAGGTCGTAAGTCATCTTCTTGCCATTGTCAAGGTTCTTCTTGCCACCTTTTTCTATATACCACAATCCTGTCTCCAAATATAGTGGCTGAGAGTTACTGAGTGGGATTCCTGCCACAGCTCCCACATTCAGTCCAGTCTGCCAGTTGCCGCCGTCTAGTCTTTTGTCGTCTGAGTTGACATAAGAGAAGGCAGGACCAATTCTGAAGCCATAGTATGGAGTGCCCGCATCTTTCTGATGGTAACCGTAGTCGAGGTGATCAGTGCGTGGGTTATAGTATCGGCTGTTGCGATAGTTCTGGGCCGAAAGAGGCATGGCTGCGAGCAGAATGCCCATGAGCATGAATGTTATTTTTTTCATATCCGTTGTCTTTTTAAATTTCATGGTGCAAAATTACTTCATGTTCAGAAAATAGCCATCGGATAATCCCTAAAGGTGGAGGGGAAAACCCTAAAATACAAATCCTGCCACGAAAAACGCTTTTTTGTGCGCTCATGGGTGATTATTCGGCTTGAAAATTTGTGATTTGCGATAAAAATGTTTAATTTTGCAATTTAATAATTAGTGTATTTGTTTTAAAACGTAAGAATAATGGCAGACAAATTATATTTAATGAAAACCCCTTCGCAGTCGATTCAAAAGTCTTTCCTTAGGCAACCAGTTGCGGACGAAGAACTGGAAAAATTCCGTTCTCAACTAAAAAACTTCTTTATACTTTGAACCCTGAGGATATCGAGGAGTCGAACAAAGGTCGTGTAAAAACGTTCTTTGAGCAGACTTTGTGGCCATTGTCCTCTTACGAAATCAATGCTTCTGGCAAGACTGACCTAGCTATAAAAGATAAAAGCTTAGATTGTAATGTAGTCTTGTTTGAGTTTAAAAAGGTTAATAGCTCAGAAATGATTTCGGTGCATGACTTTGTAAAAAAAGCCATGTTTGAGTTAGTATTGTATTATATAATAGAAGAATTCGAAGGAAAAAACACCAATATAAAGCATCTTATCATTTCCGATGGGTATCAATATTTCATTTTTGAAAAGAGTGTTTTTTGGGAGTCTTTTGGGAAAGATAATAGATTTGTTCGTGGTGTATTGGCTTCATTGCGCACTGGTGGAGAAAAACGTGACTATATATATAGTCAGATAATTAAGCCGAAAGTGGAGACTGTAAAGAATAAGCTTTCCTTTACTTATGTGGATTTGCACACTTTTTCCAAGAGTGTAAATGAAACGGCAATCTTGGGCAAGCCTACATTCAAGGCTCTTTATAAGCTGTTTTCTCCTATCAATATGGAGAATCTACCATTCTCTGAAGATCATAATACGCTAAACAAGAAGTTCTATACAGAGTTACTTTACATAATGGGAGTGGAAGAACGTGGGGCTAAGCATCAAATACAGCGTATGAAGGAAGAAAAGCGCCAAAACTATTCTCTCCTAGAGCAAGTGTACTCTCTCTTAGGTGATTATGAAGTTTGTGGAAGAATCGCCGACTCTGGTAATACGGAAAAACGTTTTGAAACAGCCTTAGGGCTTGTTATCGTCTGGATTAATAGAACGCTTTTTATGAAACTATTGGAGTCTCAGCTCATTTCTTTTAATTCAGATAGGAAGAAATATGCATTTTTCGATAAGTTGACAGACTTTGGCATGATGCATTATTTATTCTGCAAGGTTATGGCTATACCTGAAGAGGAACGTACGGCAGAAATGAAAGATATGTTCGGAGAAGTTCCATACTTAAATAGCTCTCTTTTTGAACTGAAAGAAATCGAAAAAGAATATTTTCCGATAAGTAGTCTGCGTGATGATAAAATAAAGATCATGAAGAATACTTGTCTTAAGGATAAAAAGGGAAAACTGGCGGAGGGCAGGATAGGTGTGCTTGAGTATCTTAAGCGATTTCTTGATAGTTATGATTTTGGAGCAGAGACAGGAGAATGTGGAAAAACAATTATTAATGCTTCTGTTCTAGGACTGATTTTCGAGAAAATCAATGGATATAAAGATGGCTCTTTCTTTACACCAGGTTATATAACATCTTATCTTTGCCATAAGACTTTGCGATGCTGTGTTACTGATAAGTATAATGAAAAGTTTGGAACGGCTTATTCTGATTTCTCGGATTTAGTAGATAACTTCGACTATACAGACCGTGACAAATGTAAAGAAGTAAACGATTTGATAAGTAATGTTCTGACATATTAATGCGCACGAATTCTCTATTTCCACCAGAGGAAGCTGAAACAAAAGTGCTGGAGAATTTAAGAAAGCAAGAAGAAAAACTTCGTCTGATGTTAGATGAGGTTTCGACTCGCCAAACCCGTTTGGGAGCCTTTGAATGGCGTTATGAATTCCCGGAGATTATGGATTCCAAAGGGGAGTTTGTCGGCTTTGATTGCATCATAGGAAATCCACCTTATGGTGTTCATTTGTCAGAAGAGTACAGAAAAACAGTCGAGGAGAAAATAGAACATGTCCCTGATTATGAGATATATTATTATTTTATCTCTTTGGCTAAGATGCTTTTAAAAAGTCATGGCTATTTGGCATATATCATTCCTAATACTTGGCTGTTTAATCAATTTGTCCAGCCTTTAAGGGAGTCGATTGCACAGATAGACGAACAGCATCCTTACGCTTGGTCTATATTAGAATTGCTCGATTGCACCAATATTCAGATTTTTGAGTCGGCTACAGTAAAAAATACAGTTCTGTTGATGCAGAAGACCCAAACTCCTTCATCTGAAATCTATTACAAGACCACTCGAGGGTTGATAGAGAATTCTGGAGAGCCGAAACTAAATGGTAAGATTTTTTTTAATAAGCTTGTCAGTCGTGAGTCACAGTCAATCTCTATGGAGGAAATAACAAAAGAATTCTCTCAGAATTGGGGATTGGCATTTTCTCTTACGAAAGAAGAAAATAATGTCATAAGCAAAATTGTAACAAACACAGTGCCTTTGGAAACAGTATTTCCAGAAATATCACAAGGAGTTATAGCCTATGATAAGGAGAAAGGTGTGTCAAAGGATGATATAAAGAATAGAGCATTCCATTCAGACAAACCTATTCATGGGTTCCAAAAGTGGCTGCGTGGATTTGATGTAAGGAAGTATTCTGTGGTATGGAACTCCATCCCATCAAAGACAAGTGGAAAACAGACCGATAAGGAAGTCTATATAAATTATTTTGCCATCCCTAAAGCTAGGGAGCAAAAATATTTTGTGGGCAAGCGTTTGTTGGTTCGAGAGATTACCAATCCTTCAGTTTTTGCAGCAATTACAGAGGACGAACTCTATCACGATCCTGCAATATTGGTGATTAAGGATAGTGATGCTTATTCTTTGGAGTTAGTTTGTGGCATTCTGAATTCCAAACTTGCGGCATTCTATCATTTTAGACATTCGCCAAAGGCTACTAAGGGTGCTTTCCCTAAAATAATGATAGCGCAGATATAAGAAATTTTCCTCTTCCGGTGATTACGGATGATAATAGAGAATTTGCAGATAATATTATAGGGCTGGTTAAGGAACTCCAAAGCAGGAAGGCGCAAGAACGCCACCATATAGACCTAGATACCATAACGCTGGAGAAAATAGATAGCCTCGTGTTGAAATTGTATGGTATTCTTGATGAGGAGACAATGCGATGTATATTGGAAAGTTAGTAATTCAAATCTTGTAGTTAACTGATTTGGATACTCAGTTGCTCCTTGTCAAAGCTGATGCCATCTCGCTCTATGAAACGAGAAAGGCTGCCATCGGCGGCAAGTTCCTGTGGGGTGCCAACTGATAATTGTTGCGATTCCATCAGCCAAAGATAATCTGATAGTTGGAGAGCCAACTCCACATCATGGGTGGAAAGGAGGATGGTCTTGTGCTGTTCGTGGGCGAGGCGACGAAGCATCTGGAGAACTTCCACCTTGCTAGGAAAATCGAGGAAGGCCGTGGGTTCATCCAGAATGATGAGATTCGTTTGCTGCGCCAAAGCCTTGGCAATCATTACTTTTTGTCGCTCGCCATCGCTTAGCTCCTGGATGTTGCGGGAAGATAAATGGGAGATGCCGACTTGCTGCAAGACATCATCTACAATATGCTCATCGGCAGTGGACAAGGTGCCCCAGAAACCCGTATAAGGTGAGCGACCGATGCCCACTACTTCTTTCACGGTAAGTTGGCTGACATCGGGCTTGGAAGTGAGAACTACACTGATTTCCTTGGCGAGTTCTCGGGAAGTGTAAGCGGATAGAGATCTTTGAGCAGAAGAAGAGGATGAGGACAAGAGAATTTCACCATCAAGCGAAGGCTGAAATCCTGCAAGGGTACGGAGCAAGGTGGACTTACCAACGCCGTTGGGACCGATGAGGCAAGTTAACTTGCCGTTTTCGAGCGAGGCATTGATAGCTGAGGCTACCGTTCGAAGCTGGTTCTTCGAGCGATAGCCTATCGTTAGATTCTTTAAAGTAATCGTTGCTCCCATTTATACTGTTTTGAGATGCTTTTGCCCTTACAGCCTGTTTTACTTAGCAGCCAAAACCTCAACCTCTACGAGTGCACCCTTAGGCAACTTCTCGATAGCCACTGCAGAACGAGCAGGATATGGCTTGCTGAAGAACTCGGCGTAAACCTCATTCATGGCTGCGAAATCGTCCATGCTGTCAAGATATACAGTGGTCTTCACTACGTGAGAGAGGTCGGTACCAGCAGCTTTCAGGATGTTCTGGGCGTTGGTGAGCGCCTGACGGGTCTGCTCCTTGATACCACCCTCTACGAAATTACCTGTGGCTGGGTCGATTGGAATCTGCCCAGATGCGAATACGAAACCGTTTACTTCGATAGCCTGGCTATATGGACCGATAGCTGCAGGCGCATTGTCTGTGTGAATTGCGTTCATTTTCTTTTTCTCCTTATTATATTAGTGTTTGTGAAATCTTATGCAAAGATTATGCAAACGAGCGCAATGAAAGCTTGCTTTCAAATTGCCGAGTGCAACAAATCTTATGCAAAGATACACATTAATTTTGGAAAAATGATATTTTTATCTTCTTTTCTTGTGATAGAAAGTAAGATGAAAAGAGCCTAATATTGGCGAATTGTTCGGAGAGTTGTTTTTAAAACTAACAAAATGTCAGTAGAAAAAGTATTTTTCTGAAATTTTGTTTGGTTATAACGATAAAAAGTAATAACTTTGCAGCCGTAATCAAAAAAGCGACAAGATTATTTTTTGCGTAATAGAGAATATTCACTGAAATGAAGAGAGATATGAGAAAGAGATCATTAGCGACAGCCTTCCTATGCATGGCGTTGGGAGGACAGATGTTGGCTCAGAATCCGAAAACAATCGGAGGACAGGTCACTGACGAGAATGGCGAGCCCGTTATCGGTGCTCAAATCAAGGTGAAGGGTACTTCTACGGGTACCGTGACCAATGTGGACGGCGAGTTTACCTTGCCTGCCACCATCAAGCCGGGTACAGTGATAGTCATCAACTATCTGGGCATGGAATCACAGACTGTGAAGGCGGCTCCGGGTATGAAGATTAGTCTCCATTCTGAAGACCGCCAGCTCGATGATGTCATCGTGGTGGCATACGGTCAGCAGAAAAAGTCGTCCTTCACAGGTTCGGCAGGTGTGGTAGATAGCAAGTCGTTGGAGAAACGACAGGTCAACAATGTGATGGATGCCTTGCAGGGCAATGTGGCTGGTTTGCAGTCGTTCCAGTCCTCAGGCTCTCCTGATGCAGTGCCTGAGTTTCGTATTCGTGGTTTCAGTTCTCTGAATGCAGGCAACGACCCGCTTATCGTGCTTGATGGCGTGCCATACGATGGCTTGTGGAGCAGCATCAATCCTGCCGATGTAGCAAGTATCACAGTCTTGAAGGATGCGGCATCGAATGCTCTTTATGGCGCCCGTGGTGCCAATGGTGTCATCATCGTAACCACCAAGAAGGGAAGCCAGGGCAAGGCTACCGTCTCCCTGGATGCCAAGTTGGGATGGAGCAGTCGTAGCTCCAAGCGTTATGACACCATCGACGACCCTGCGCAATATCTCGAAACCTACTATGGAGGCCTTTATGCTGCCAATATAGCCAAGGGACAAACTCCTTATCAGGCGCATTCCAATGCCAATGCGACGCTCTATCGGCCTTCTGCAGAAGGAGGATTGGGCTATTTGCCATACGCTGTGCCTGATGGCCAATACTTGATAGGTGACAACGGAAAACTCAATCCAAATGCCACTTTGGGCAATCGTGTCTATAACAATGGACAGGTATATACCATCATGCCTGATGACTGGATTGACGAGACTTATCGTACCGCCTTGCGCCAGGAATACAACCTGAGTGTCAATGGAGGTAATCAGCAAGGTCAGTTCTATGCCTCTCTGGGCTACCTCGATAACGAAGGTATCGTTATTGGTTCCGACTACGAGCGTTATACGGCTCGCTTGAAGGCTAACTATCAAGCTAATAAGTGGCTCAACGTAGGTGGAAACATCAACTTTGCCCATTCTGTTACCAATAATGCCGATGAGGATGCCACGGGTAGCAACAATATTTTCTACCAGGCAGCTTCCATGGCTCCTATCTATCCTGTATATTTGAGAGATGGCGAGGGCAACATTCTTCGCAATGAGTATGGTGTGGTAGGCGACTATGGTGATGGTGCATACCTGGGTTCCAGTTACATTCGACCTTATATTTCTCAGTCGAATGGTATCACGGATGCCAAGCTCAACACCAATCAGACAACTTCCAACACCTTTACGCTGAATGGCTTTGCCGATGTCAATATTTTGGAAGGCTTGACAGCCACCGTGACGGGAAGTGTATATAGCAGTTCCAATCGTATGACCAAGACCGTCAACCCTTATTATGGTTATGGCCACATGAGCTATCCGAATGGATACGTTTATAAGTACGATTACAACTACTATTCCGTCAACTTCCAGGAACTCTTGAAGTATAACCATAGTTTCGGCAAGCACAATGTGTCGCTCTTGGCTGGTCATGAGAACTATAAGCATAGTTATGACTATATGACGGGCGACCGCAAGAACATGTTTTCTTACTTTGGCAACCAGGAACTAGATGGTGCCACAACCTTCATCTCCAACAGCTCTTATCAGAGCAAGTACAATACTGAGGGATGGATATTCCGTGGACTCTATGATTATGATGGCAAGTATTTCGGACAGGTGTCTTATCGCCGTGATGCTTCCTCTCGTTTCCACCCAGACCATCGTTGGGGTAACTTCTATTCTTTTGGAGGTGCCTGGATCATCACCAAGGAAGACTGGATGAAGGACATCACGTGGCTCAACATGCTGAAGTTGAAGGCATCTTTCGGTCAGAATGGTAATGACAACATCGACGATTTCCTTTATACCGATACGTATAACATCAACAAGGGCGAGGGCAACGAGATTGGTCTTACCCTGAAGAACATCGGTAACGAGAAGATTACCTGGGAAACCGTGACCAACGTGAACGCAGGTTTCGAGTTCGAATTGCTGAAGAGCCGCTTGCGTGGTGGGCTCGATTATTTCTATCGCAAGACCACGGATATGCTCTGTACCATCCGTGTGCCTTTGTCTCAGGGATATGCCGGCTATTCTTCCAATATCGGCGACATGGTGAACAAGGGTGTCGAGATAGAATTGGAAGGCGACCCTATCTATACCAAGAATATCAAGTGGACCGTTGGTGCCAACTTGACGGCTTACAAGAATAAGATTGTGAAGTTGAACGACGACAACAAGTACAATGAGTTGGATGGCGGTCATCCAGGTTATACCAGTGGCAGCTACTATTATGGAGAGGGCTTACCTATGTACACTTGGCGTTTGAAAAAATATGCAGGTGTGGCGGAGGACGGACAGTCTATGTGGTACATCCATGACAAGGAGGGTAAGTTGACCACAACGACCAATCCGAACGACATCACTGCCGATGAAGATTACTACAACTGCGGTACTGCCTTGCCAGACTTCTACGGTGGTTTCAACACCAGCTTGTCGGCGTATGGCTTCGACTTCAATATTGCTTTCGCTTATTCCGTAGGTGGCAAGGCGATGGACTGGGGCTACCAGAGTTTGATGGCATCTCCAACATCTGGTTTTACAGGTATGGCCATTCACAAGGATGTATTGAATGCGTGGAGTGAGAGCAATCCTACCTCCAACGTGCCTCGTTTCCAGTATGGCGACGAATATACGAATGCCACCTCCGACCGTTTCCTGACCAATGCCAGTTGGCTTGCCCTTCAGAATGTTTCCTTGGGCTATACCTTGCCAAAGACATGGGTTAAGAACCTCGGTTTGAGCAACGTGCGCATCTATGTATCAGGCGAGAACCTCACCTACTGGAGTCATCGCAAGGGCTTCGACCCACGAATCAGTTATTCAGGCTCAGTAAGCAGTGATGTGAATTATGCACCTGCCCGTACGGTTACGGCTGGTCTTTCTGTTCAATTCTAAAAAGCAAGACATCATGAATAAGATAACAAAGAAACTCTATATATTGCCCCTGATGGCAGCCTCCTTAACATTGGGTAGCTGCATCGAGACGGAGCAGCCGTCGGATAGTGCCTCTACCGACCAGGTGAACAGCAGCAGTCAGTCTTTCGCCATGTTGGTAAATGGACTGAAATCAAAGATGATAGAATGGGATACATACGGCTCAACTTCTGGCAGCTGGTATGAAGCCCTTGCCGACTGGGGTTATCCTAACTATATGCTTATAAGAGACTTGATGCTCGACGGAATGCCAAGCACAGGTACGTCTTGGAACTATCAGTATATCTTCGAGGCAGCCACCAATGTATCGGGCTATGCGGGCTATCCTTATTATTACTACTATAGCTTCATCAACAACACCAACCGCATCTTGAAGAGCAAGAACGAGGAGGGTGCCACTACCGAGATGAAACAGTCGCTCGCCATCGTCCGCACCTATCGTGCCCTCTGCTATATGCAGCTCTCCATGATGTACGAGTTTTACAAGACCGGTATCGACGAACTAGACCAAAAGGCGGAGGCAAATGGCGTGATGGGACTGACCGTCCCGTTGTCTACCGAGAATACCACTGCCGATGAGAGCAAGAACAATCCTCGTGTGCCATTCTATACGATGTATCGTTTCATCTACAAGGACCTTTCGCTTGCCGAGGAGAACATTGGCAACTATGCTCGCTCCGAGAAGAACGACATCAACAAGGATGTCATCAATGGTTTGATGGCTCGTTTCTGGTTGAACCTCGCCACTCGCTTCGACCGCAATCCTAGCGACCTTGCCGAGCAAGTACAGCATGAGGGGGATGAGGATGGCTTCAAGGCTTTGGGCATCACCACGGCAAAGGAGTGCTACCAAAAGGCCTCGGAATATGCACAGAAGGTAATCAATGCCGGCTATACTCCTGTGACCGAATCGCAATGGCATGATGCAAACACTGGTTTCAACACAGCCAACCAGGCATGGGTATGGGACTTGAAGTATAGCTCTACCGAACAGACACCTCGCTACTGGTGTACCATTACAGGTACCTTCGCCTCAGAGCCAACTTGGGCGATGTCGGCATACGGTGGTGAATATCGTTGCATCAGCAAGTATCTTTTCGACAAGATGGGGGATGGCGACTGGCGCAAGACTACTTGGGTGGCTCCTGAGGATGCGGGTGCAACGACTGTTCCTGCCAAATACGAAACCAAGCTACAGGATAAGACGGCAGCTTCGCTTAGTGCCAATACCAACTGGAGCCGTCTCCCGGCATACGCCAACTTGAAGTTCCGTCCAGCGGGAGGTAACATGAGTTCGGAGCAGGATGGACTGTTGGTGGCTCTTCCACTGATGCGTGTGGAGGAGATGTACTTCATCAAGATGGAGGCTGCGCTTCATACCATGGGATTGGCTGAGGCAAGAAGCGAGTTGAATGCTTTCCTCAACACTTATCGTTATAAGGATGGTTCTTATGATTGCAAGGCTACTACCGACGATGCCTTCATCCAGGAGATGATGGCACAGAAACATATCGAGTTCTGGGGTGAGGATGTACTCTTCGCCGACTATAAGCGATTGGGATTGCAGGTGAATCGTATGCGCTCTGGCACAAACTATCTGAGTGTTTACCAATTGAAGTCAAAGGCTGGTTATGCTGCACCTTGGATGAACTTCTATATCCCTGAGGTAGAGCGTAGTTTCAATAAGAGTGTGGTCATGAATCCTGACCCTACCACATACATTAACCAATATTGCAAGTAAAATGAGAAAGTTTATATATCAGATAAAAAGTTTGTTGGTCTGCCAGTTGGCTCTGGTAATGCTCGCAGCCCTCTGCCTCACGGCTTGCGATGACAAAAACGACAGCGACTATGTACCGGGAGAACCTACTCCTGCAGGTAGCATGCAAGTGTATTTCGATGCGGAGAATGCCGCCGACTTCATTACAGCCCCAGGCGAAACATCTTACGTGGCAATCACCGTGTCTCGTATGAAGACGGATGAGGCGGCAGAGGTGCCTATTATCTGTAAGTCGGCAGCCGAGGGACTCACCATCCCTACTTCAGTTAAGTTTGGGGCAGGCGAGAAATCCGCCACTCTTCAAATTGGCGTCGGACAGTTGAAGGAGAATGAGAAATATTCGTTCTCCCTCGCCATCGGTGATGAGTATGCAGATCACTATAGCAAGTTGGATGGTTCTTCTACCTATAGTGGTTATGTGATGGAGGCATCTTGGGACACTTATGTCAAGGATGCGACGATGACCTGGACCGTTGGAGGCACCAAACAAACCTGGACCAAGGATATTGAGCGCTTGGGTACCACCAATCGTTATCGCATCAAGGACTTCGTGGGCTCAGGACTCGACATGGTGTTCACCGAGGAGGGCGCAGCCTCTGGCATGGATGGATACAATAAGATAGTGCCTTATACCAACTTCTATGCCTACAATGATGGTACGGTGGATGGTTATTATCTCTATGATAGCAACAAAGGGGAGTATCCTTCTTGGACTTTGGGTGACAAAACCATCTCTTACCTTTGCATCATGACCTCATACATAGGAACAGGCGATTATTCTTACATCTCGTTCGAGGAAGGATATGCTTGCTTCGGTACCTATTATACGGACTATTCTGATGGTACGTCCGATAGCTATAATTACATCGAACTGGAGTTTGACCCTGTGAAATAAGTTGTATGGCAGCTATTTTTTAGAAGAGAATTTCTGGATGAATTGAAACATTTAAAAGGAAAAGAACAATGAAAAAGATATATAGCATTTTGCTTCTCCTCGTCATGTTCTGCATGGGCTTTAGCTCATGCAGCAGCGACGATGTGGAGAAGACTCCTTTGGAGGCTCCGACCCTTACGGCAGGCGAGACCAAGGTGAGTTCGTTGGCTTTCAGTTGGCAACCTGTAGCTGGGGCATCCCAGTATGCTTATGAGTTATATACCGAGGATGGTAGTGTGGTGCTCGGCGATGTGACCAATGCCACTTCTATCATCGCCACAGGCTTGCAACCTAGCACCACCTATACCTTGAAGGTGTGGGCATATTCGCCAGTGAGCAGCGACAAGACTACATCTCCTATCGCCACCCTCACGGCTACCACCAATGCCATCGTGCCTTTGGAGAAGCCTGTGCCAGAGGCTGCCATGGGCAATGGAGGTGTCACCATCTCATGGCCTGAGGTGGAGCATGCCACCAGTTATCTCTACCATTACACCGATGCCGATGGCAAGGAAGTGAGTGGAGAGACCGAGACCAATAGCGTAACTCTCACAGGTCTGCCTATCGGTGAGTACACCATCTATATCACTGCCACCAGCAGCGATGAGGCTTACAGCGATTCCGAGCCTATCGCCTTGACCTTCAAGCGTACCAAGGCAGAGCTTTGGCGCAAGTCGGGTACCTATACTTCTGTCGGTTTGAACAAGACTTTTGCTGCCGACATCGTGGCTTACGACGATGGTTCTTATTCCATCGAGGCTCCTATGGGCGAGAAGGGATACAGCATCGACTTTACCGTACCAGAGGGTGGTACTGAGATTCTTCCTACGGCAACTGCAGATAGCTATGGCTATTATTCCTTCTATGCGAGCAGCCAGTATTATGTATCCCTGTACACAGCCAGTGGGTATTCGGAATTTTCGGGCAATGAGTATGCTGGTGAGGTATGGTTCTACTCTTATACCTATGATTATGACGGCAACGCCGTGGGCGATGGTGGTTACGATGACTTCACTTGGAGCGAGGGTGACGAGATTCCTGAGGGTTGTAAGGAGGAAGTGCCAGCCATGCTCTCTACCACTTGGGCACAGACAGCACCTTATTATAATATGACTCCTCAGGTGGATGGCAAGCAGTGCCTGACGGGATGTATCGCCACTGCCTTGGCGCAGATTCTCAACTATTATCAGTATCCAGAGAAACTTTCCGACGGCACGGCTATCGACTGGGCGAATATGTTGCCTAGCTATAGTGGCGAGTATACTGAGGCGCAGGGCAATGCCGTGGCTCTCTTGATGGCTCGTTGTGGCGAGGCACTCAATATGGACTATGGTACAGACGTGAGCACTTGCTATCCTTCGGCGATAGAGAATGGCTTTGCAGAGAAGTTTGGATACATCGTGAAGTATTATGGTTATCGTGATTATCCTACCGTTCAGGATTCCAAGAAATGGAAAGAGATTGTCTTCAAGGAGTTGAGCGCCGGGCATCCTGTGCTTTATGGTGGAACTTCTTATAAGAATGGTGATGACAACTACTTCTCTCATTCTTTCGTGATAGATGGATATAACAAGTTGGGATTGGTACACGTCAACTATGGCTTTGGCGGTGCAGGCGACGGCTGGTTCCCAATCGACAAGTTGCCATTGAAGTATGGCGATTGGGATGAGGAGTTTGATACCTACCAGACCTTGGTGGTTATCCATCGTCCTCAGGATGGAAGCATCGACTATGAATTGTAAAATGTTATATTAAAAAAAGAGGGTGTGTCATAAGTCATGTCCTATGCGCCCTGAAAGGGCAAACTGCCCCTAGCCCAGGGCATCGCCCTGGGTTTAAAGATCAATTAAAAAGTCGCCCTGAAAGGGCAAAAGCATCTCATATCCTATGCTTTTGCCCTTTCAGGGCGACATTGCTTAATACCAATATTACCCAGGGTGTTGCCCTGGGCTAGGTGCTTTTGGGCTTTGGCTTTCCCTTCGGCCGCCGATTTACAATTCAGCCCGTCTTTGTCTGCTATCAATAGGACTTATGACACACCCTCTTTTTTAGTATTTATCATTTAATATCTATGATGAATGTACAGTGTATAACTAAACATTAAACAATATACAGGTGGAATCCCTTGGCTTCCAAGGCTTCCTTGATTTCCCTTACGTGGTCTTCGTCTCTTGTCTCCATCGTCAAGCGGAGCACGCAGGCATTCACCTTCTTGCGATTGGCGGAACGGTCGTGGTGAACACCAGTGATGTTGCCACCGAGTCCGGCGATGACAGAGCAAACTTCCACGAGCTCTCCTGGCTTGTCGTCCAGCTCCATCTCGATGGTGCAGAGACGACCGCTCTTGGCAAGACCACGGGTGATGACACGGTTCAGGATGGTTACGTCGATGTTACCACCACTCACCACGCAGATGGTCTTCTTGCCCTTCACTGGAACCTTATTATACATCACGGCAGCTACACTGGCTGCACCGGCACCCTCGGCTACCATCTTCTCGCTCTCGATAAGTTTCAGGATGGCGGCGCAAATCTCGTCCTCGCTCACGGTCACGATTTCGTCCACGTAGTTGGAGCAAGTCTCGAAGGTGATGCTTCCAGGTTCCTTCACGGCGATGCCATCGGCAACGGTAGATACAGAAGGCAACTTCTCCTGCTTGTGGTCGTGCAAGCTCTGCACCATACTAGCCGCACCCTCAGCCTGAACACCATATACCTTGACGTTAGGGTTCAACGACTTGATGGCGAAGGCGACACCCGAAATCAAACCACCGCCACCTACAGGCACTACGACCGCCTCTACATCAGGCAGTTGGTCGAGAATCTCCAGTCCGATGGTACCTTGACCAGCGATGACATTCTCGTCGTCGAATGGATGTACGAAAGTGTATCCGTGCTCATCCTTCAGTTGCAAAGCCTTCTGGTAAGCATCGTCATAGACACCAGGAACCAAGCAAACCTCGGCTCCCAATCGCTTGGTAGCCTCTACCTTGGAGATAGGCGCACCCTCAGGCAAGCAGATGAGGCTCTTCACCCCCATGGCAGTAGCACCGAGTGCCACGCCCTGTGCGTGGTTGCCAGCCGAGCAAGCGATTACACCCTTCGCCTTCTCCTCGTCGGTAAGTTGCGAAATCTTATAGTAAGCACCGCGAATCTTAAACGAACCCGTTTTCTGGAGGCACTCTGGCTTCAGATAAACATCACTCTCTGGGTTGATTCTTGGTGTGTGAACCAGCTCAGTCTTTCTGATTACTTTGCTCAGCACGAAGCGAGCCTTATAGAAATTGTCAAGTTGTAACATAACTGCTGATATAATTTTCGATGCAAAGTTACAGCAATCATCGCATAATACAAAATAATTCGATTTAATTTTTGTTTATTCGAGAATATTGTGTAAATTTGTCGCTTGATTCACGAGGTGTCATACAGTGGTGGATCGCACGCTGAATGAGTGGAGAGAGTGGCAGCTCAAGAATCAAAGGATTCTTTGAATGAAAATCAAGTGCATATTTTGTCTATTTTGGCAGAGACGAAAAATCTTAATGATGTTTACCAAATTAAATATGGTAAGAATTTATCAACGAAAGAAATCTTTTCTGTATGAGCGGAGAAATCGAAGTGTAATCGCATAGAGAAGAAATACGCAAATAGACCGCACACCGCACGGATGTAGTATAACTTGCAGTATATGAGGTGCTTACGAAGTGTTGTTAGCTGTTATGACCGCACGCACACCGCACACCTCTACACTTCTCTGAGAGGTCGCTACAGAGAGTGCTATCTTGTGCGGTGTCTGTGCGGTCTGAAGCAAATACCGCACAAGGGTAAACGTGTTGTACTACAATGAGTTAACTATACTCTAGTGCGGTGTGCGGTATAAATGAGAAATTTATATGTGTTCCGCTCTCATCGGCAGATAGTAAAATTCCCATCCAATAACAGCAATTTGTTTGTGGGGTAGTTTCAGAGACTGTCTGCCTAGGACAGTTTCCCTGTCTCGCCGAGACAGCCTGGCTGTCTTCGGCAGACAGTCTCCGAAATGTGGCTCTATTCAGTCAGCTACTACGCCACTTATTTTCCGCTACTTCCTCATGTAAAACATAGGCATCAATCTTCAAAAAAAGTGGAATAACTAGAAAAACATCGAAAAATTTGGAGTTTAGGCTTTTTTGTATTAAATTTGCAACAAAAATAGTATCGTATGACGGAACAAGAAATCATAAAGGTTATTCGTTGTGGTGAAACCAGCACGGTGCAGTTCAAACAACGTTTTACTTCGACTAAGCAAATAGCCGAAGAGTTTGTTGCTTTTGCCAACAGCAAAGGTGGACGCTTGATTTTGGGAGTGGAAGACAAGACTGGAAAAATCCTTGGTCTGGCATACGATGAAATACAATCAGCATCAAGGGAATTAGGAAATGTAGCCAACGACCAAGTTCGCCCTACCATCTTCTTACAGACCGAAACCGTGGAAGTGGAAGGGAAAATGCTGCTAGTAGCTGATATTCAAGAAGGAATCAATAAACCTTACAAAGATTTACAGGGCAATATCTATGTAAAGCAAGGTGCAGACAAGAGACGTTTGACAGAGAATACAGAGATATTGCGCCTCTTTCATGAGTCCAGCCGATTTGCTCCAGATGAGTCGCCAGTTTATGGCACAAGCATCAACGATGTGGATAGCCGCTTATTCGCATCATATATAAGAAAGGTGTATGAATGCGAGGTGGAAGATTTCGGCATACCATACGAGCAACTTTTGAATAATCTTCGAATCATGGACGAACAAGGCCATTTCCTATCCGTCTGTTGATATTTGACAATCGAGTGGAGATTATCAGCCCAGGTGCCTTGGCAGATGGCTTGACGGTGGATGATATAAAGTTGGGGATTACTTTCCAACGTAACCAGTTGATTGCAGGCTTTTGTGCCAAGACGATGTTGTATCGTGGTCTTGGCTCAGGCTTGTTGAGAGCGCATAAGGATGGGGCGAAAATGCAATTCATTAATAGCGAGAGTGGTAAGCAATTCACGACGATTATCTATAGGGACACTACCCTAATGGACGAGGATTCTGCCCTAATGGGCGAAGAACTCGCCCAAAAGAATGATGATTTTGCCCAAAAGAGCCTCCAAAGGGTAGGATACGCTACCCTAATAGGCGAAAAGCTCGCCCAAAGGAATGACAAATCCGCCCAAAGGGACAAAGAATTTGCCCAAAGGAATGAAAACCTTGCCCAAAGAGAATTGTTGACGGATTTGCAAATTCAACTTTTAGATTACATAAAAGAGCATCCTACCGCTACAAGGTTTGAGATAGCGAATGATATTGCTACAGCTACACCAGACAAGGTAAAGCATACGGTAATAAGGTTACAAGAATTAGGTTTTTTGCAGCGTGTTGGAGGAAAGAGATATGGGCATTGGGAAGTGTTGAACTATTAAAAAAGACCGCTTATGACATCAAACGATTATAGTGAGGACAAACTCATCCAGGAGAGTACAGCCGAGTTGTTGGAGCATGAACTCGGATGGGAGTCTGTGTTTGCATTCGACAAGGAGGTCTTTGGCGAGAATGGTACATTGGGGCGGATGAGTCAGTATGAAGTGTTGCTCCGTCCTCGCTTCAAGGCTGCCTTGAAGCGATTGAACCCTTGGCTTACTGATAAGCAGATGGAAGAGGCTTTGTTGGCAATGACCGAGCACATGTCTTCCGCTTCTTTGATGCAGACCAATGAGGAAAAGTATCGCTATATTCGTGATGGAATCCCTGTGACCTGTTATAAGCCAAATGGTGAAAAGGACGAAAGACGTGCCCTTGTCATCGACTTTCGGGAAGGGCATCAGGAAGAAAACGACTTCTTGGCGGTAAGAGAATTGACGGTGAGAGGTGCGCTTTATGAGCGCCGTGCCGACTTGGTATGCTTCGTCAATGGCTTGCCTTTGGTGTTCATGGAAGTGAAGAACCATGACATAGCTGTGGAGAATGCTTATAATGATAACTATTCCGACTATCTCGTCTCTATTTCCCAACTCTTTTATTACAATGCCTTTTCCATCTTGAGCAATGGCATAGATGCCAGAATCGGCACCATCGGTTCCAAATGGGAGTTCTTTAATCATTGGAAACGACTGGTAGAGGAAGAGGCTGGCAATATCGAATTGCCGACCATGCTCCGTGGTGTTCTCAACAAGAAGAACTTGCTCGATTTGGTGGAAAACTTCATTCTCTATGACCATTCCGATGGCAAGAATGTGAAGATATTGGCTCGCAACCATCAATACTTGGGTGTGAACCAAGCCGTGGAGATGTATCGCCATCGCAAGGAATTGCAGAAAAAAAGCAAGCATGTGGATGTAACAGACATCAGTGTGGTTATCAACCATATTATCAACGATCATCTGGATATAGACGAGAATGGGGTGGATAGTTCGCACGAAGACCATCCTATCATAGACATCAGCAAGATAAACTTCGACATCCTCCGACGTGAGTTCGCCAAGAGCAAACGTAAGAACCTCGTGATGCGAGACTTGCAGGACATGTTGCAAGAACGACTGGCAAGAATGATGGCAGTCAATAGCAACCTATGATTTGCTCTTCAAGGAAAACTTAAGCAAGGCGGACATCAAGAAGGTAAAGGAAATATCCAAGGAGATGCTGGCTACTATCAAGGAAAAGGTGGCTCAGATGAGTCAGCCATTTGAAAAGGATTCGACTCAGGCAGAAATCAAGAACACCATAAGATTGATTTTGTGGAATGAGCTCCCTGAGAGTTATCCTGAGGATAGCATCAACTTGTATCGTACTAAGATATATGAATATGTAAGCACTATCTTTGCCGCTTAATGAAATAATAGGACTTAATGAAATAATAGGACTGATGCCGATGAAGAAAACCATCCTGATAGTTTGGGCAGTTGTATTCTGCGTGTTGTTGGGGAATTACTTCCTCGACCCTAACCGCATGGATACTCTCAAAGTGCTGCAAGCCAAGGGGGCGCAGACGGGCAAGGACTATATGCTCTCCTCGCTCAACGTCACCGCCTTCGCCCGAGACAAGCGAGAGCTGATGTGGATAGGCACGTCGGCTGGTATCAATGTGTTTGATGGCAAGGACTATATCCAGTTCTATCACGATACCAAGGATACGACGGCTCTGCCCGACGACTATATCAATGTGCTCCACCTCGACAAGCAGGGGCGAATGTGGGTGGGTACCCAGAATGGATTGGCCCGATACGTGGGGGCTTATCGCTTCCATCGCATCGTCCTGCCCGATGAGGCTAGCGGAAACATCGTGGCGATAGAGGATGCCAAGCCTTCGGATTTGCAACCTAACAAGGGGCAAGATACCCTAAATGAGCGTCATGCTGTCTTGGTGAGCAATGGCAAGAAAACTTATTTGATCAATGATGATGATCAGGTGACTGAGGCGAAACGTCAGATTGTGGCCAACAATATGAAGGTGCCATTGCCCGAAAAACTTCCTGTATTGCGTAAGCCAAGAGACATCGTCATCGCTACTTACCGAGACTTGGGGGGCAACCTCTGGGTGGGTTTCCGCAACGCGGGTTATCAGATTATCTCCCAAAACCGCATCGCTTACCAGAAAGCTAACGACAATCCGCTGGCGAAGACTACGGCGGGTAAGGATATTATTAGCTTGGAACAGGTGGGGCACCACATCTTGGCTGGCACCACTTTGTGCCTATATGTCTATGATGCACAGAACAAGAATCTGAGCGAGACGTTTTATCGCTCGCTCTTCGATTCTCTGCCCGTTCCCCATAAGCTTGCCGTCAACTATCTCGTGAAATATGATGATAAGCGGGCTTGGGTGATAGGTTCGCATCAGATATTGAGCTGCTATGTGGATGATGACAAGCCGGAAATCGTCAGCAAAACTCCGCTTGAAGTCAAAGGCTTTTCTTCTCTATCTTCTTCTGCATCATCTCCTTCTCATGAGAAGCTATCCTATACCTTTGGCAATGGCGTAAAGGTGGGCAACGACCTTTACGTAAGCAACCAAGGACAGCACCTCTTGCGCTTTCAGTTTGGCAAGACGAAGCCCGACTCGCTATGGATTGGCTCCAAATGGTATGATGATGAAACGCAGTTGACGGTTCTTCGGAGTGGTGACCTCTTTCTCTTCATGAAGAACATGCACCTCGGCATCCTTTCTCCTAAGACAGGCAAATGGCAGGAGCTAAAGGTGTCGGGCATCCCTGATTATACCAATATCGACCCAGCCTTCGTGCGTCAGGACTCATACGGTGGTATCTGGTTGGGTACCAAGCGCTATGGACTCTATTACCTGGATATGAAAAAGCGCAATGTGCGTCGTCTCGAAACCTTGAACGATGTACACATCCAAGGATTCATGGAAGACAACCGTGGACAACTTTGGGTGACGACCATGCGGGATGCCTTTTGTCTGAATCCGAAGACGAGGGCTATCGTGATGAACAGTCTTGTCTCTGCAAGCCAAGACCCTGCCGCCTGGCAATTCTTCGACAATTCTATCTGTCTGGCGCCTAATGGTGATGTGGTGTTCGGCAGTTCCGATGGTTGCAAGTTCCTCTCTGCACCAGCCATGAATGCCGACTTCCTATCCTCCTTGGTAGGAAAGCATGCCGGCAGGGTGCTCAGCATCTATGGTCTGGAGGCGGAGAAATCCAATGGCAAGGTGATGATCGTGAATCAAAATGTCGTCAGCGGTTCTCGTTATACCTTTGCGCACGATGAGAACACGGTGCGCCTTCGTTTCTTCCATCCTAACTACAGTCGCCGTTCGGCATTGATGTATCAGTACAAGTTGGAGGGATTGGACGATGAATGGCGCAAGCCTACCTACGACCATGAGGCTGAGTTCCAAGACCTAGCCCCAGGCAAATATACCTTCCGTCTTCGTCTGGTGTCATCACCGGACAGGCCTCCGCTGCAAGAACGCAAGGTGGATATCATCATCCTTCCTTCCCCGTGGCAGTCGGCTGCGGCATGGTATCTGTACCTTAGCATCGCCTTTTTTATCATCTATCGCATGAACTCCCTTTATCTCAAGAATCGCAAGAACCAACTGCGCTTGTTGCAGGAACAGCGGGAGAAGGAGCGTGAGATTCGTGCCAACGAGATGAATATGAACTTCTTTGCCAATATCTCGCATGAGTTCCGCAACCCTATCACCATCATTGCAGGACCGCTGGTTGCATTGACCTCCGACCGTTCGCTCCCTGCCTCGGTTCACGAAACCTTGAATCACGTGTGCATCAGCGTAAACAGAATGCTGAGGCTGATAGACCAGATGCTCGACTTCAACCAGTTGGAGACCGATGCCCTTAGATTGAAGGTGTCGCAAGTGGATGTGGCAGAGGAGCTACGGAAGCAAGTGGCAGCCTTCGAGGAATCGACCAAGGTAAAGAATATCAAGTTGGAACTCGTTATGGCAGAAGGCGATTATCGGGTGTGGATAGACAGCGACAAGCTAGAAAAAATATTGAGCAATCTCTTCACCAATGCCCTGAAGCATACCTCGCCGCAGGGTACTATCCGCATATCGGCAAAGATTAAGGGGAACGAATCAACCCCTTCTCCTCGTTTGGAGATATCCGTATTCAATAGCGGCGAGCACATATCCGAGGAAAAAATGCAGGATGTGTTCAAGCGATACTATCAGCTTGCCGACAAGCAAACTACCCATCGCTATGGATGGGGAACGGGCATCGGACTCTATTACGTGAAGCGCTTGGTGGGCTTGCATCACGGTGAAATCGAAGTGAGAAATGTCTTTGCATCGGAAGAAAAAGCATCGGAAGAAAAAGCATCGGATGCAGAAACAACTGTGCTTGATGGCGTAGAGTTCCACTTCGTATTGCCTGTGGATAAGTCTATATATAATAAGGTGGAAATCGTGGATCATGAAGAAAAAGTGATGCAGATTCCTTTGGAAGTGAAGAGTGAAGAACGAAGAGTAGTGAATTCCGATTCATCCGATCAATCCGATGAACATAAATCATCCGATGAAAATAAAAAATCCGTGAGATCTGTGAGATCCGTGTGCTCTACCTCCGATGAGCATAAAATGAAGATTCTGATTGTCGATGACGACATAGATGTGGCACAATACATCAGTTCCATCTTTAAGTGTGATTACATCATAGAGAACCGATATTCCGCCGAAGAGGCACTGGCTGACCTAGAACAAGTGAAGCCAGACATCATCTTGAGCGATATTATCATGGGCGAGATGTCGGGCTATGACTTCTGCAAGACCATTAAGAACAATTTGATGTTCAGCCATATCCCTGTCATCTTGATTACGGCGAAATCGAATATGGACGAGCAGGTGCAAGGATTGCGATTGGGAGCCGTGGCTTACGTTACCAAACCTTTCGACCCAAGCTATCTGAAAGCCTTGGTAGAGTCGCAGCTGCAAAACGTGCAGACTTTGCGTCAAAGATTGGGAGAGACCACCGAGACGGAATCCCTTTCCGCATCAGTTGCCGATACCCTGTCGGAGCAAGACCGTAAGTTTATGGACGAACTGTATGACTTGATGGAGAAACGCTCAGCCGAAATGGAGCTGAACGTTTCCACCATCTGTCACGACTTGCTGATAAGTCAATCCAAGTTTAACTATAAATTGAAGGAACTCACTGGCGAGACTCCAGGCTCATTCTTCCGTAAGTACAAGCTCAACAAGGCAGCGAGGATGCTGCATGAGAGCAAGTACAATGTCTCGGAGATAGCCACGCTGACTGGTTTCAGCACCGCAGCCCATTTCTCCGTGGCATTCAAGAAGCAGTTTGGCGTATCGCCGAGCGAATATCTATCCTCTCTCTCTTCAGAGTAGGCTTCCCGCCAAGTGAGCTCCAGTTAGTTTTCGCATCTTTTTGAATATGGATTGCCTTATGTAAATCTTTCATTCTCGATATATTGGACAAATGTAATTGTGTTACAAAGGTAGTGCTTTTCGGCTTCCTGGGCTTTCGTTTTCTTGCAAACGATTTTCGAAAATCTCCAAAAGTGGCTGATAACAAGGGTAAATACTCTATGACTTTGGAAAAACAGCTAAAAAGAGGCAAGCACTTACAGGGATGTTACATACACTTTGTTTCTTGTTCCAATTTCATGAATCGTGATAAAATAATCACATTTTCTTGCCTTCCAAACGAAAAGGTTTTTGTATCTTTGTGGCACCAAAAGCATTCAATCTGCAACGTAATATCAACTAACTCTTACATTATAATAACAAGGAAATGAAGAAGAATCTCTTATGTGTGGCTTTGGCACTGGTGGCTAGCATCGGTGCATACGCCGAAAAGAATACCGTGAGCTCTCCTGACGGTAAGTTGAATGTCGTGGTCGAAGACCGTGATGGCAAACTCTATTACTCCATCGACTACGCTGGCAAGCGAATGATGGAGGAATCGCAGCTCGGTTTGCTCGCCAATGTGGGCGACTTCAGCCAGGGCTTGACTTACCAAGGCAAGAAGGAGGCGAAGGTGGAGAAGAGCTATGACCTTCGCACCGCCAAGGTTTCGCATGTGGATTATCATGCCAACCAACTCAATGTGACTTATCTCAATGCCCAAAAGCAGCCGATGACTGTGACCTTCAATGTCAGCGACAACGACGTGGCTTTCCGCTATACCTTCGACCATTTGAAGAAGGCGCAGCATCTCATCGTCAGCGAGGAGAAGACGGCGTTCAACCTGCCTAAGGTCAGCACCACCTTCCTCTCTCCACAATCCGACCCACTTATCGGTTTCGCACGTACCAAACCAAGCTATGAGGAGGATTATCGTCCTGACCAACCTTTGACGGCGAAGTCGCAATATGGACATGGCTATACCTTCCCTTGCCTCTTCAAGGTAGGAGGCGACGGTTGGGTGCTGGTCAGCGAGACAGGTACCCACGGCAACTATCCGGGATGCCACATCAGCGACTATGATGCAGCGAAGGGCTATCAGATAGCCTTCCCAATGGAGAAGGAGTCGGATGGCTTGGGCTCCACATCGGGTGCTTTTATCCTTCCGGGTTCCACCCCTTGGCGCACCATCACCGTAGGCTCAGACCTCAAGCCTTTGGTAGAGACCACCATCCCTTACGATGTAGTGGAACCAAGATTCGAGGCTTCGCAGCAGTACGGTACGGGCAAGTATGCCTGGAGCTGGCTCATCTGGCAGGATGGCTCCTGCAACTACAACGACCAGAAGCAGTTCATCGACTTGGCTGCTACCATGGGTTATGAGTATGTGTTGGTAGATGCCCTTTGGGATACCCAGATTGGCAGAGACAAGATTGCCGAACTGAGTAAGTATGCCCAGGGCAAGGGCGTGAGCCTGATGCTTTGGTACAACTCCAACGGCGTAGCCAACGATGCCCCTCAGGGACCTCGTGGCATCATGGACAATATCGTGGCTCGCAAGAAAGAGATGGCTTGGATGAAGAGTATCGGCGTGAAGGGCATCAAGGTGGATTTCTTTGGCGGCGACAAGCAACATACGATGCAACAGTATGAGGACATCCTCAGCGATGCTAACGACTACGGCATCCAGATCATCTTCCATGGCTGCACCCTGCCAAGAGGTTGGGAGCGTATGTATCCTAACTTCGTTTCGAGCGAGGCAGTGTTGGCTTCCGAGAACGTCTTCTTCTCTGAGTATCACGCCAAGCAGGAGGGCTTCGAACTCACCATGCACCCATTCTGCCGCAATGCCG